>Ga0190265_10003589_pt1 | contig 10609 bp, 9 predicted proteins | sample Popmic124T_FD_133135 | JGI IMG/M metagenome (GOLD analysis project Ga0190265, IMG submission 133135) | Populus adjacent soil microbial communities from riparian zone of Indian Creek, Utah, USA - 124 T | ecosystem: Environmental > Terrestrial > Soil > Riparian zone | place: USA: Utah | collected...
CGCTCTGTTCTTGAAGTTCTGTCCGTATCGTGCCAACTCGCGACCTCGTCTCTGCCCCAGGGTACGTGGTTCTATCGAGGCGACACCTATTCTGACGCAGGGGGCGCCGCCCCGTGGCTTTACTTAGTTAAAAGTGTAACGCTTCCAAGGGACGCTGCTAACCGGGACGCTCGCCATGAACCGCGCGATATCCTTCCTGCCGAAGTAAGTCGGAGTGCCATAGCTATCCTGCGCCATCAACACAATCGGGACGCCTCCGAAGAGCGGAAAGAACCGCCGAATAGCGTCCTGCGCCTCATTAGGGTTGGCGACAACATGAGGCTTGACGATAACCACGGCAAAAGTGACTCCCTGCTCTTTGAGCTTCGCGCCTTCGAGCTGCAACATACGTATTGCTCCTCTCAGTGTCCGTTTGGACACACGGAGTCCGGCAAGTGCCCGAACTCCGTTCTTGACTCGGGGAGTGCCGTATGGCAGGATGGAGCTACCCTACGTAGCACCGTCCCTCTCCACGAGCGGGACTACAAAAACAAATTTTGGTTGTACGAGGCCCCGGTCGCACGGGGCCTCACTGTTTCTTAGCGCTCTCCTTCTCTAGATCTATCCATAGCTGTTCTGATTATAGAACATACAAGGACTTGTGGCGCAAACCGGGCGCTCAAGGCTTCTATCGTGCCGTGCTACCATAGTCAGGATGCCTACCGCCCACGCATACCGCGAGACCCTAACGAGCTAGCTTTCCAGGTGTTCGAGGAGGCCATCGGAGAGGCTCCCCCGCCACCGCCTGAGCCCGAAAAAAACGCTGCCGCTTACTCCTGAGGAGCGGCGGGAGAGCGCCCGGAAGGCGGCTCTTGCCCGGTGGAAGACGTAGCCGGGTTCTTCGGCGGCAGCGGAATCCGATAAACAGGCAGAATCAAGGGAGCCAAATTCATCCTCTGCATTGTGGTATGCACGTACTCTCGGAAGTACGGCCACGCGTTATAGATCGCGTTAACCTTCGCGAAGTTGCCCACCTCCACCTTCGATGCTTTGAAGTCGCTCGGGACCTTGTATTTCAGCTCAAATTCGACCTTCAAGTGAAGCGACCGCTTGGTCTCCTCAACCTGCGCAGAAGTAACCCGGACCTCCAAGGAAGCAAGCACATAAAAGACGCCATCGTGGATCCCGTGCGGTGCCCTCGCGGAATGATGGACGAGAGATTCAACTTCTCCCGCTTCCTCTCGCGAACGGACGCCGGTTTTGGCCACCGCCTCAACCAATCGCACGTTTTCAAGCTGCACGACGGCGATCAGACGCCGTGCGTTTTGTATGGCCTCGGTCATGCCGCCCTTTCCCACTCGTGATTTTCGTTAGCGTACTCTCCCATGCTGTCCAGATCCTCTTCCGCCTCCTGCTCCGGCCAATCCAGGTAACACTTGGCCATCTCCAATTCGCGGCTGATGTCCACGCGAATGTAAGCCTCCAGGGCATCAACCACGTCAGAGAGGGTGCGCAGGGTCAGGTTTCGGCCGCCTCCGAGGATTTGGGAAACGAATCCCTTTGTCTTCCCCAGTCGCTCCGCAAGCTGAGACTGCGTCATCTGCGCATCTTTAAGGGCGCGGGCGATAGCCTCCGTCACTTCCACGATCAGTTCTTCTTGACGCAAGAGGCGCCTGCTTTGAACAGAATGCTCCTCGAAGGTTTTGTAGTCGCTCCCGTGGGTAGTCATCTCGTCATCTCCCGTTTTAGTTGTGTTCGTCGTGCTCTCGAAGGATTCGGAGTGCCTTGTCGATATCTGCCGGTTGAAGATCATCACTTTTTTTCCGAACCGCATGCGCCACTACGAACCTGCGTCCAGCTCTGTAATCCCCAATAAATCGAAGTTGATGCTTCTTAAACTCCCAAAGTGCTCTTGCTTCCCCTTTAGCACGTGAGCCAAGCTGCTTAAAGTTCTCTCGATTTGCAATATGGCCATGATTGGCCAAACGTCCAAACAGCGCCAAGATCTTTGCCTGATCTCCTAAACCGAGATCATCAAAGAACTCGCGAGCTGGCGATTTTCCTTGTGCGTCAATGGCCCATTCAATGGTGAGGACGTTGCCGGTAACGGCTACAGCGCGGGCACTTGACACACAGGAGAGTTTACCTTTAGCTAAACCCGCTGTCAAGGGCAGAAGTGGGGGGACGCCAATCGCTCGATCTGCCCCGAGGGTCGAACGATCTGCCCCGAAGGGCGAACGATCCGCCCCTCGGGGCAAGGTGCCCTACCCATGGGGCAGACTCTCTGACCCGAGGAGCGAAGGACCTGCCCCTTGGAGCGAACATCCCGCCCTTTGGGGCGAGGTGTCCGCTCCAAGGGGCGAGGTGGCTGACCCGAGGAGCGGAACCTCCGCACCAAGGAGCGAGGGTTCGGACCCACGGGGCGGGATTGCTGACCCTTGGAGCGGGACCTCCGCCCCTCGAACTGGCGGCTCGGCCCCGTGGGGCGGAACCTCCTACTCACGGGGCAAGACACCCGCCCCTCGGGGCGGATCGTGCAAACCGCCCGGCTTCTAGCGGCAGTACTTGGCGGCGTAAGTTCCGCAGGAGGTGAAGCGGAAGCCGTTGTGATCGTCCCGGCAGCCCAGGCCGCTGTTGGCGTTCGTGCAGAGCCGGCAACTGCACAGGTAATCGATCGCCGGAGCCGGAGCGGCGCTCCAGAGAGCGGAAACCACGAAGGCGACACCGATGAGCTTCTTGACCATGATTCCTCCTAGCTAGCGATTGAGAGTTTTCGCTCGGAGCTTCATAGTAATACGACCCTCTTCACCAGCCTCCCCCGCCGCCGCCTCCCGTGCTGCTCCCTCCCCCACCTCCGCTGCTCCCGCCGCTGGAGCTCGGAGCGGAGACGCCGGCGGCCAGGCCGGTCGCCGCCGCGGCCCAGGAGCTCGTCGAGCCGGCGCCGCCGAAACTTCCCCCGCCGCCAGACCAGCCGCCCCCTGAGCTTCCGCCGGAGCTGCCGTAGGACGAGGAGGACGGCGAGAAGCCGGAGCGGCTGACTCCGCCGAAGGCGCGGAACCAGCGGTCCATCTCCCCCTGGAGGCCGAAGGCCAGGAGGTAGGGCATCCACTCGTCCTTGAGCCGTGGATTCTGGCTTTTGAGCTCGCGCCGCAGCAGCCGCCGGCCGGCGCCGAGGAGCTGGCGGCGGTGGATGGTTTCCGGGCTCTCCCGGGTCATGGCGTTGTTGAGCAGGCTGCTCCAGGCGGCGAGCGCCAGGCTGATCAGGCCGATGTCTCCCAGGAGGCCCGGGCGGAAGCTCGCCACGGCGAACAGGGGCCAGTCGTTCCAGAAAGTGGCGATCGCCACCACGCCCAGGACGCCCAAGCCCGGCAGCAGGAACGTGAGGGAGGCTGCATCCAACGCTTCCGTCCGCTTGCGCCACTTGATGGCCGCGGTCAGGCCAAAGATGTAGAGCCCGATGCTCAGGAAAAAGACGAAGAAGACCAGCAGCAGCGTCTGCACCTGGCCGGAGAAGGCGTCCGCGGCAAACAGGCCGAGCGCCATCAGGAAGAGGATGGCGGTGCGCGAGCGGGCGGGCGGGGCGGTCTTGCCTCTCAGCTCCGCGTGGCCTTCGAGGCGCGTGCGCAGCTCCGTCTCGATCTCTTTCGCCGGGTTGAACCCCCGGCTCCGGTAGTGATTGCGGACCCGGTCGGTGTCGGTTACCGAGCCGCCGTCGAAAAAGAGCTTGTCGACGAGCTTCCTCTCATATCCCACGAATTCATGAAGCTCGGCCTTCCGGGTGAGGCGCAGGACGTCGTGGCCGAAGAACCCCTTCTTCGGCACCACCTCGCTCGCGAGCTTCCCCTCCCCCACCAGGCGAGCCAGGACGGCGGCCACCTCGGGGGCCCCGATGGTCTGGTCCCAGAGAGCTCCCACCTCCTCGGGCCGGTACAGGAAGAGGTTCTCCTGCAGCCAGGCCTGGTCCCACTCGGCGGGGGTGGGCGGCGGCGAGTAACGTCCGAGCGCCTTCTCGCGGTCGCGCACCCGGAAATAGAGGACGGCCATGGCCGTCAGCGCAAACAGGTACATCCCGTAGCGGAGGGGAAGCGGGGTGCCGGTCCGTATGCCGGACAGCGCCTCCCCAGGGCCGGTGTACGCGAGCTCTCCCGTCACGATCACGCTCTCGCCAGGCGGGACGTTCTCCAGCTCCACATGCGCAGGGACACCGGTGAGCCGCTTCCAGGCCGGATCCAGGACGAGGTCCAGGGAAAACCGCTCGATCGGCCCGGAGCGGTCGGAAAAGGCGAAGTCGTGGCTCAGGCGATAGGATCCGCGGATCTTCCGCAGGACGCCCGAGAGGGTGTACTCGATCACGTAGGGGATGACCGTGCCCTCGAACGGCGGATCGCTCGGCAGCCGGCTGCGCCAGCGCAGGGTGTGCCCCTTCCCCCACTCGTAATGGTCCACCTGGTCGATGCCCCCCTCGGTGAGGACTCGCGCCTCCCCGGCCTCCGGATCGATCCGGCTGAGGCGAAGGAGAGTGAGGTCCTGGTCGACCTCGAGCCGGAATTTCCGCTCGCCGCCGTTCCAGTCTCCGGTGAACACCATCCCATGCCGCTCCTCCACGTGGAGCGTGCCGTCGGCGTCGAGCCGGGCGCGCACCGCGAGCTCCTGCCAATGGAGCATCTTTTGGGCGAGGGAGGGACTCGAGAAAAGGCAGAGCCCGAGAGCCAGGGCGGCCGGCCACCACGATCGAGATCCGTTCATGGAGACCATTATCTACCGGGACGCACTGAGATGAGGGGATCGGCCGGCTTCCTTCGTTCCTACAGCATCCTCTTTCACCCTACCTCCCTGGGCGGGCCGCAGTCGGCCCGCCCTCCTACCTTCACTCCATGGTGGGCGCCGGCTGACGAAAATTTGCACTGCTCCGTGGTGAGGAGTAGGATCGGAGGTCTGGCCGGATCCCCGCGCTTCCCGGCACGGGTGCCGCCGTCTTGACATGGTTTGTGCCGCGCGGCCCTCTCGCGCGGCGGTGCCGACCTCCGGACCGACCCGGACCTCGCCCGGGCCGGATGCCGCTCCCGCGGTGATTCCGGAGGTCGGCGTGTTCAACTCTTTTTCTTCTTGTTCCTCACATGGCGGGTTTCCAACCGTTCCGGCGTATTGCGTGGTGGAGGGGGCACAGAGCCCCCCCGGAATCAACCCTGGAGACCCATCATGCGATCCATACGAAGCGTTTTCTTCCTTCTGATCCTTTCCACCCTTCTCCTCCCCCAGCGATCGGCGGCGGGCACGTTGACCGAGATCAACGACGACCTGGTGCGCTGGACCGAGCTCAAGGTCGCGGCCATGCCCGGCGAAGACTCGGGCGGCTTCGACGAGCCCGACGCGGCCGAGATCGCCGACTTCGAGGACGCCGTCGGCGCCATGCTGGCGGAAAACTGGTCCCTGGCCGACGACCTGGCGGCCGACGTGGACTACGAGGTCGTGCTGTTCCGCGACCAGGGCCACGGCGGGGAGGTCCTCTACGGCCTGCTACCGCTATCGACCAACACCGACGGCCGAGGCTACTTCTTCATCCGTCCCGGCGGCGCCGTCGAGCGCCGCCTGGTCATCGAGGCGCCGCACCCGGTCAACGACAACCGCACGGGGGTATTCGCCAGCGAGATCTTCCGCTCGACCGGCGCCCGCACCTTCTTCCTCGCCGGCACCGACCGCTGCTCCAATGCCAACGAGCCGAGCGACTGCTCCGGCCAGACCGAGGCCTGCGGCGGCAGCATCGACCACCCCATCTCCGACATGGCCCACGCGGTCGACGCCTTCTTCCACGCCTTCCACCGCGTGGCCGGCAACGAGCACGGGGACACCCGCGTGATCCAGATCCACGGCTTCAAGGCCGACGTCGTGGGCGAGCCCGAGTTCTCGGCGAGCGACGGCACGGACGTCGACAACGCGAACCCGCTCTACCTGCCGAACGACTTCGCCGACGACCTCGGCCAGCGCATGGCGCTCGCCGCCGGCACCCCGGCACGCCCCGCCAACTCCTGCAACCGCGCCGGCGACCAGAACTTCAAATGCGGCACCCAGAGCGTCCAGGGCCGCGCCACCAACGGCTCCGCGAACGCCTGCACCATCGGCGTCTCGACCGCCAACGGCCGCTTCATGCACCTCGAGATGAGCAACGACCTGCGCGATCCGGGCGGCGTCTACAGCGAGCGGCTCGTGATCGATTCCATCAACGCCGTCTTCCCCACCCAGGCCCAGATCGGAGACCGGGTGTGGGCGGACTTGAACGGCAACGGCCTCCAGGAGGCCGGCGAGCCCGGCATCGACGGCGTGACCGTCGAGCTTCAGGACGGCGCCGGCGCGCTCCTCGCCTCCCAGGCCACCGCGGCGGGCGCCTACCTCTTCCACAACCTGGACGCTGGGGACTACCGGGTGAAGGTGATCCCCCCGGCCGGCTACTCGATCGCGCCGCGCGACGTCTTGGACGCCTTCTATGACAACTCGGACAGCGACATCGATCAGACCGACGGCCGCACCCTCACCTTCCCCTTGAGCCCCGGGCAGAGGCTCTCGACGATCGACGCCGGCCTCGTCCCCCCGGGAGTCGGAAGGATCGGCGACCGGGCGTGGGTGGACACCAACGGCAACGGCAAGCAGGATCCGGGCGAGCCCGGGCTGGGCGGCGTCACCGTTCGCCTGCTGAACGCGGCGGGCGTCGAGGTCGCGGTCACCACGTCCGCGGGCCCCGGGCCGTCGCACGGCGCGTACGTCTTTCAAAACGTTTTACCTGGAAGCTACAAGCTGCGCTTCGAGTCTCCGGGCTGGGGGATCACTCAGCGCGTGGCAGGCTTCCCGGACATCGACAGCGACATCGAGTCGAACGGCGAGACCGCCGTCTTCACCGTCTCCCCCGGCAGCACCAACCTGTCCTTGGATGCGGGTTTCATCTCCACCTGCGTGGAGGTCGCGCTCGTGCCCAAAAATGCGATCTGGAAATGGCACCAACCCACGAGCGCCCCGGCCAACTGGAACCAGCCGAGTTTCTCGGACACGACCTGGGCGTCCGACTTCACGCCGCTCGGCTACGGCACCTCCGACGCCGCCGGCGTCATCCCCGTGCCCAACACCGCCGCCTCGCTCTACACCACCTACGCCCGCCTCGCCTTCCAGGTGGACGAGCCCGGCCTCTTCCAGCAGAATCTCCGCCTGGAAGTGCAGCGCGACGACGGCGTGATCGTTTATGTAAATGGCACCGAGGTCCTGCGGAGCAACGTCAAGACCGGCACCGTGACCGCCAACACGCCCGCGCTGGGGCACAACAGCTCGACCGTAACGATCAACATCCCCAAAACCCTGCTGGTCACCGGAACCAATCTCCTGGCCGTCGAGATCCACGAAGCGCAGAACGCCAGCGGCACCCGCGACGGCCTCTTCCAGCTGGGCCTCTTCGCCACCGCTTGCAACCCCTGCCGCGTCCGCCAAGTGGACGTCACCAACCCGGTGAGCACCTACCTTGCAGAGGACGATCCCGACGACAACTACGGCGGCAGCACTTCGCTGGACATCCGCGGCACCACCGGCGACGCCGAGGAAGCCCTCTTCGCCTGGCAACTCACCGGAATCCCAGCCACCGCCAAAGTCCTCCAGGCCGACCTCGCTTTCTTCGTGACCGACGAATCCTCCGCCCTCTACCCGCTCTTCGCGCTGAAGCGCTCCTGGAGCGAGGGTGACGCCACCTGGTTCGAGGCCCTCGACCAGGTCGACTGGCAGGTCGCAGGTGCCGCCGGGGTCGACGACCGCGGCACCCTGAAGCTCGGCCTCATGCCGAGGAAGTCCGGCACCAACGTCACCGCCACCGTGCCGCTCAACGGCGACGGCCGCAACCTCGTCCAGCAATGGATCGCCGGCACCGCCCCCAACCACGGCCTGATCGCCGTCACCGGAGTCGCCAACCAGACCAACTCCCTGAAGGTCCACTCCAACGAAGGAGCCAACCCGCCGGTCCTGCGGGTGACCTACGTGCTTCCGGTCTGCACGCAGTAAGATTCCGCAACACGAACCTCTCCCGCCTTCACCAGGCGGGAGAGGTTTCCACCTCATCCCCCGGCGAACAAGGCACCTACCCCACCATGTACAGATTGATGGACAGACGCCCTCCGGGTCTTAGAGAATAACGGCATGCGCGAAACCACCCTCGCCGAGTTGATGAACCACGCCAAGACCTTTTTCGACGCCGTCGAGGAAGGCGAGACCGACCGCGTCTACCGTAACGGCCGGCCGGTCGCGGACATCGTTCCGGTCAAGGCGGCGGTGCCGGCCTGGAAGAAGCCGCCCCAAGCCCGGCTCTTTCTGGGCAGTCTCAGCCTCGGCGACGAGGTCCTGGCCGACCGCTGTGCAGGCCGTCCTCTCTGATGCCGATCTTTGTACCCTCACCCAAGAAGCCTTCGACCAGGCCCTTCGCTGCCTCAAGATTCATCCCTTGCGGGCGAGGGATGAACAGCATGGACCTGGAAGTGGTATTCTGGATGAAAATAATGAGCCGGAGGCGAGCGTGACCAAGGAAGTAAAAATCATCGTTGAACAGCATCCTGACGGATTCGTCGCCTATCCCGTGGGCCTCCGGGGTGTGATCATTGGCGAGGGGGACACCCGCGACGAGGCCATTGCCGACGTCACCTCAGCCATCCAGTTCCACATCGAGACGTTCGGCGCGACTCAACTTGAGTTGGACGAGCCGCTGCTCGATGTCTTCGTGGCGGACACACGGGTTGCTGTTTGACCGGCAAGTTCCCCGTTGACGCACCGGTCGGTCGGGTTAAGCACGCACTTGCAGCACTGGGATTTCGACTCTTGCGGGAAGGCAACCACATCGCAATGGTGCGCGAGAACGCCGATGGAACGGGGACACGGCTGACGATGCCCAACCACCCGCGGATCAAGTCGTCGACGTTACGAACGATCCTTACACAGGCCGGCATCTCCCGCGACGAATTCCTGCGAGTCTACGACCAGACTTAGAGGGTGTCTCTGAAGTGCCTCGCTTGGAGTCCTCACCCTGACCCCTCTCAGGGCCGGCTTGGCCACAACAGGCGCGTGGAACCGGTCTCATAAATCCCTGGCTTCTCGGGGCGGGGCTGGACGGCGGCGTGGGGGCTCGACCCGCCCTGCGAAGCCCGCCTTTTCCCCCCACAGGGCGGGTCGCGCCACCGCCCTCCTGTCCAGACCCGCGCCTACACGAAGATTTATGAGATGGCTTGTAGGCAAACGTCTAAACGTTGAGCGAAACGGTTGGGCTACGGAGTCCCATGACCTCATTTGAGAAAATAGATTACTCGACAGACGAGTTCTGCAGGTTCTACGACGAGCTTCCTCTCTGGTCCGCTCCGTTTGGTTTGCTTCTTCTCGCGCACGTTCCTCTGCGGTCCGGTGCCAAGATCCTTGATGTTGGCGCGGGTACCGGATTTCTTTCCATTGAGCTCGCGCAGAGGTGCGGCGCCTCGTCCGAGATCGTCGCCGTGGACCCTTGGGGTGCTGCGATACGTCGTCTCCAGGAGAAGACCGCGAGCCTCGGACTGACGAATATCCGCCTTGTCGAGAGCACGATCGAAAGCGCCGGGCTTCCACCGGACAGCTTTGATCTCGTCGTTTCCAATCTTGGGATCAACAACTTCGAAGACCCGGCTGCCGCGCTCGCCGAGTGTTACCGCGTTCTCAAGCCTGGCGGGAAGCTCCTGATGACGACGAACACGCGGGGGCACATGGCGGAATTCTACGCGGTCTACCGCTCCGTGCTCCACGATCTCGAGCTACCGGAGGCAGCACAGGCTCTCGAAGAGCACGTCGGCCATCGGCCCACCGAAGAATCGCTGGCCGGCACTCTGCAGGAAGCAGGCTTTCAAGTTGAGAACCAGTTCCACGACTCGTTCGTCATGCGCTTCGCGGACGGCTCTGCCCTCCTGCAGCACTACTTCATCAGGATGGCCTTTCTGCCCGGCTGGCTCGGCGTCTGCCCTGAAGACAGGGCGGAAGAAGTCTTCGCCATCCTCGAAAAGCGTTTGAATGCGCTCGCATCGGAACGAGGAGATCTGTCCCTGTCCATCCCGATGACGTGCGTTCAGCTCTCTCACTCCCCTGCCCTGCGCGTGTAGACGTACACGCTGCCGCCGTCCGTGCCCGCGTAAAGGGTGTCCGGATCGAAAGGATCCAGCCGCAGGTCGAGGACATCCGCGGCGAGCAGGCCTTCGCTGAAGGAGGCCCAGGTGGCGCCGCCGTCCTCGCTCAAGAAGACGGCTCCCGCGCTGGCGGCCCAGACGCGGTTCGAATTCCTGGGATCGACGGCCAGCGCGAAGACCGGCAGGTTGCCCGCAGCCACGCGCGAGAGGGACCAGTGGGCTCCCCCATCCGTGGAACGGTAGATGCCTCCGGTGTTCGGCTGGAACCCCCGTTGGACGAAAGAGGTCCACAGCCGTCGCGGATCGCGCGGATCCTCGGCCAAGGCCGTCACGCGGGCATAGTCTGAAATCAGCTCCAGCAGAGTCGTCCAGGTGGTGCCACCGTCCGTGGAGCGGCGCAGCCGGTTGCGACTAAGAGAGATTGTGTCAACACCGTCCGCGTACAGGGCCGTGCTGGTCATCGACAGCCA
>Ga0190265_10003590_pt1 | contig 10604 bp, 5 predicted proteins | sample Popmic124T_FD_133135 | JGI IMG/M metagenome (GOLD analysis project Ga0190265, IMG submission 133135) | Populus adjacent soil microbial communities from riparian zone of Indian Creek, Utah, USA - 124 T | ecosystem: Environmental > Terrestrial > Soil > Riparian zone | place: USA: Utah | collected...
CGCAGCGCGGCGCGCCACCGCTCGCGCCGGACCAATTTAATCCTGACTCCGGCACGCGACTGCCGCCGAATTTCGTGGGCGACGCCGCCGTCGCTTACGAACTGCGGCGCCAAACCAACCGCGTCGAGCCGGAGCCGTCGCCCCAGTTCAATCCCGATCCCGGCGCGTCGCTGAAGCCGCCAGTCGAACCGCCAAAGCCATTCTTTCGTTACGATTACGTGCCGCTGCCGGTCTTCAGCGGCGAACCGATCTCGCCGGAGTTGCGACTCGCGAGGACGAACACAACGCGCGCGGAACTGCTGCTGCGGGAACCGGAAACTCCGCCGCCTCCGCACGGTTGGGAGCCGCTCACGAATGGACTGGCGCTGCCGCGCTCGAACGCCGTCGAGAACCTGCCGATTCCGACACACTGGCGGATTCAGGATTATCCCGTGGCCGATTGGCACCGCGCGCCGCTCAACTCCTTGCCGATGACGAACCGCTATCGCGTGCCGTTCGTTCCGTGGCGCCGCTACACGAGTGGCGATATCGAAACGCCGTATCAGCACGAGAAGCCATTTCTCTGGCATCCTTATTTTCAAAGTGTGCTCAAGGGCGACTTGCCCATCATCGGTCAGGACATTTTCCTGAATCTCACCGCCGGCACATCGACGGAACTGGAGTTTCGCCGCATTCCGACACCGAGCGCGATCAGCTCAGCACGACCGGGCAGTTCGGAATTCTTCGGCCAGAGCGAGCAATGGTCGGTGCAGAACAATTTGTCGCTGACGCTCGATTTGTTTCGGGGTGAAACTGTTTTCAAACCGGTGGACTGGGCGGTGCGCGTGCAGCCTGTTTACAACATCAATTATGTGGACGTGCAGGAGACGACGGTGGTGCGGCCCGATCCGCGTGGTTTCCGCGACCGCGACAATCGCCCGTCGGGCCGGAATCGATTCGACATCAATAATCCCGGCGATGTGGGCGGCGGCATCGGCGGAGTGACGCCGATCGGAAAGAATCTCGCGAACCGATCGCACACGCAGCGCACCAAGGACTTCATCGCGTTGCAGGAGGCGTTCGTGGAGATTCATCTTGGTGACCTCTCGGACAATTACGACTTCATTGCTTCGCGCTTCGGCAATCAGACGTTCAACAGTGACTTTCGCGGATTTATCTTCAATGACACGGAGACGGGCGGGCGCATCTTTGGCAACTGGAACAACAATCTCTGGCAGTACAACGCTGCCGCCTTCGACATGCGCGAGAAGGACACTTACTCCGAACTGAACAGTTTTGATTCGCGCGACCAGCGGGTGGCGATCATGAACGTGTATCGGCAGGATGCGAATTGGAAGGGCTACACGGCACAGGCGAGTCTCCACGCGAACTTCGATGACGGTGGCACGCACTACGATCGCAATGGGAACATCGTGCGCCCGTCGCCGTTCGGTTCGCCCGTGCCGCACGAAGTGAATGCTGTTTACTTCGGCTGGGCGGGCGACGGGCACATCGGGCGCTGGAATGTGTCGCACGCTTTTTACCAGGCCGTCGGCCACGATACCTACAATGGACTGGCGGGGCGGCCGGTGAACATCAACGCACAAATGGCCGCGCTGGAAATTTCCTACGACCGCGACTGGCTGCGCTACAAAGCCTCGTTCTTTTATGCCAGTGGTGACAACGATGCCGATGACGGTGAGGCCACGGGCTTCGATACCATTTTCGACAACCCGAATTTCACGGGCGGCCCATTCAGCTATTGGGTGCGGCAGGGGTTCAACTTTGGCGGAACCGCCGTGAATCTGAAACAGCGCAACTCGCTCGTGCCGAACCTGCGCACGAGCAAAGGGCAGGGCCAGGCGAACTTCGTGAACCCCGGTGTCTTCATTTACAGCCTCGGCGCGGAGATCGATACCACGCCGAAGTTGCGCACGTTCCTGAACGCGAACTACATCCGCTTCGCCGAGACGGATACACTTAAGACCGCGCTCCTCACTGACAAAGTGCGCGCCGAAATCGGATGGGACTTGAGCATCGGCTGGCAATATCGTCCGCTGCTCACGGACAACGTGCTGCTGTCGGCCGGTTTCGGCGCACTGATTCCCGGCAGTGGTTTTCGTGATATTTACCGTCGCAGCACTTCGCCGGTGCCCGGTTACAACTCGCCCAACCGCGCGGGCGAAGTGGATGATTTTCTTTACAGCGCCGTGATGGCGTTAACTTTAACGTATTGAAACCGACGTTCGTCGGGCGCGTGTCACTCTGCTGGTATCGCAAGCCGAAGCGGAACTGCTGATGTTCGCACCAGTGCGTGCAGTGCTTGCGTTTCAACGCGGCTTACACTGCCGTCGGCCAGCGCGATATTGCCGAAGTGCTGATGCAATTCTTTCGACCACCCAAGACCATTCGTAGACGAGAGCGTGCGGAGAAACCCATTGCTCAGAGAACCGCCTGTCAGGTTCCTGTCACCGAACATTGGCGCTGGTACGCCGTTGGTATCGAACTGCGCGGCCAGGTTCACGAAGTAAGAGATATTCCGATTTGAAAAGGCCATGAAATCGGCACCAGCTCTGCGCTTCTTATCGAGAGGGCAGATTAGAATCTTCGGCGAATACAGTTCATTCGACATGACACTGAAGTGGCGGAACACCTGCGGTGACGAAATCAATTCCAACGTCCCCGTCCGGGTGAGTGGGACTTGCCAGGGAAATGGCTGGTCGCGATCCTGCACCCACAGCAATGCTGCGAGCGACGTCTGCTTCAGGTTCGAAACACACGAGGCCGGATTGTGCCCATGACTTCTCAGAGACGGAAGGATCAGCGCAATCAACAAACAAAGTGCTGCCACGACGACAAGCACTTCGAGCCGGCTCAATCCGAAGTCGTGTCTTGAATGGCGCGGAATCATCTAGTTATTGAGAGTACCGTCGCCGCAGCGTTATTCCCAGTTTGTTTCGTTTTGGGAGCAGCGGCTTCCGTGTTGCCCTTTTGTACGGCGCCCTGCAATGATACCGCCGCTCCGCCGAACAGCGATGCACACGCGTTTCATTAAATGTTGCAGACCTATTACGCGAAATTTGTTCGCGATCTCGTTACTTTCGCTTTCCTCCGTACTTGGCGCTGACGATGCCGGTTACGGCCCTTCGCTTTCTGTTCCGCGCGAACCGCCGAAATCAGCGGCGCAATTCAAACGCTCGCTGGTGGATCAAACTTGGGACAACGCCCGCGCGAGGAGTGCCGGCTGCCTCGAATGCCACAAAGGTATCGACACACTCTCGATGCACACGTCGCCGAATGTGGTGCTCGGTTGCACGGATTGCCACGGCGGAAACGCAACACCGGGACTGACGATGCGGAAGGCGCATGTGGAGCCGCGCAACAAGATTTTTTGGGAAAGCTCGGCGAATCCGAGCGACTCGTCGGTGCTGCTTAATCACGAGTCGGCGGAGTTCATTCAATTCGTGAATCCCGGCGATCTGCGAGTGGCGCAACAGGCGTGCGGGACCTGTCACGCGAGCGAAGTGTCGCGGACGGGGCACAGCATGATGCGTCACGGCGCGATGCTTTGGGGCGCGGCGCTCTACAACAACGGCGCGTTCCCGCTGAAGAATTATCGCTACGGCCAGGCCTACGGGCCGAATGGCGAGGCGTTACGGCTGGTGAATCCTTACATCCCGACGCCGGAGGAGACGCGCACGAATGGCGTGTTGCCGTTTCTCGATCCGTTGCCGCGGTTCGTGCTTGCGCAGCCCAGCAACATTTTGCGCATCTTCGAAAAAGGGGGCGAGAAGCAGCTTCAGCTCGGCGTGCCCATCACAACCGAGCCGCCGGGGAAGCCGCTGCGACGTTTGAGCGAACGCGGATTGGGCACGTTGAACCGTATCGACCCGGTGTTTCTTAATCTGCAGAAGACGCGGCTGCACGATCCGTTGCTCGACTTCATGGGGAGCAACAATCATCCGGGCGATTATCGCTCCAGCGGCTGCTCGGCGTGCCATGTCGTTTACGCGAACGATCGTTCGCCCACGCACTCAGCGTATTACTCCAAGTACGGTCACCAGGGGCTAAGCTTCAGCGGCGATACTTCGATTCCCAAGAACGAGAAAGGCCACCCCATCAAGCATCAGTTCACGCGCGCGATTCCGACGAGCCAGTGCATGAACTGCCACATGCACCAGGGGAACCTCTTCGTGAATCCGTTTCTCGGCTACACGTGGTGGGACCAGGAGAGCGACGGCGAATTCATGTATCCAGAGAAGCAGAAGAATCCGACGGAAGCGGAGCGACTTGCATCATTGCGCAACAATCCCGAGGAAGCCGCGGCGCGCGGCAAGTGGGGCGACAATGATTTTCTGGAGAAGGTTGCGGAGCTGAATCCGAAGCTGAAGCAGACGCAGTTCGCGGATTATCATGGGCACGGTTGGGTCTTTCGCGCCGTGTTCAAAAAGGACAAGAAGGGAAACCTTCAGGACTTACACGACAATGTGATTCCACACGACGACCCGCAAAAGTTCGGCAAGGCGATTCACTTGAAGGACATTCATCTCGAACGCGGGATGCAGTGCGCCGATTGTCACTTCGACATGGACGTGCATGGGAACGGCAAGCTCTATGGCGAGCCGCGTGCGGCCACTACGATCGAGTGCATTGATTGTCATGGCACGGTGGACCAGCGGCCCACGCTTCTCACGACTGGCAATGGCGGCAAAGTCGATTTGAGCAAGGGCGTGACACCGTGGGGGCCGCGCTTCACATGGGAGGGGAAGAAATTGTTTCAACGATCCACGATGACTCCAGACGTCCGTTGGGAAGTGCCGCAGACGCGCGACACGATTGATCCGGCGTCGCCGAAGTTCAACGCGAAGAGCCGTTATGCGAAAACGCTGCGGAGAGATGGAGAGACGTGGGGCGATGTGCCGGATGTGGATGGAGCGCCGGTCTCCGACCCGGCACGAGTTGGAGATTTGCCTCAACGCGCCGGGTCGGAGACCGGCGCTCCGCGGGCAATCGGCGGGCATTATCACAAGGATCTCGCGCACGACAATCGCAATGTCTCGTGCCAGGTCTGTCACTCGTCGTGGGCGACGAGTTGCTTCGGGTGTCACCTGCCCATGCGCGCGAACCAAAAAGTGGCGAACAACAAATTTGAAGGACTCATCACACGCAATTACACGCCCTACAATCCGCAGGTGGTTCGCGATGACGTTTTTCAGCTCGGCATCGATGCAACTTACAAGAATAACCGCCTCGCGGTGCTCCGTTCGTCGAGCGGGGTCATCGTGGGTTCGCAGAATGGCCAGCGTGAATGGATTTATTCGCAGCAACAAACCGTGAGCGCCGAGGGCTACAGCGGCCAGGCTTACAATCCGCACTTCCCCCACACCACGAGCGGCAAAGGGACAACGAAGAATTGCACCGACTGCCACGCCTCGAAAGACAACGACAACAATGCGTGGATGACGTCGCTGCTGGGCTTCGGCACGGGCACGGTGAATTTCTTTGGCCGCTACGCGTACGTCGGGGCCGGCCGGGACGGACTCTACGGTGTGGTTTGGACCGAGCAGGACGAGCCGCAAGCGGCCCTCGGCAGTCATCTGCACAAGCTCGCGTACCCGGACAACCACAAACGCCACCTGGAGGCAAACAAAGGCGAGTTGAAGGAAGCGCACCATCATCACGCCAAGGAGATTTTGGATCTGACGCTGCGCGGCGAATATCTCTACACCGCGAACGGCGAGGATGGTTTCGAGGTTTTCGACGTGGCGAACATCGACAATAAAGGTTTCAGCGAGCGCATCGTCAGCACGCCGGTTTCGCCGCTTGGACAGCGCACGCGCATTGACACCCAATACGCGACCAGCGTCACGCTGCCGAGCACGTTGGGAATCGATCCATTGCGGCTGACGAACCCGCCCATCTCGAAAGTGGAAATCGATCCACAGAACCGGCCGGGGCGCATGGTCGATGTTTACACTGGCAACGAGGAGCAGCCCATCAGCCTGATTTACGCCTGGGTGTTCATTACGGATCGCGAAGAGGGACTGGTGATGACGACGGTCGGTACGCTCGTGGATGGCAATCCCGACAATAATTTTCTCGATCAAAAACCGGAAGCAACCATTCGCTTCAATCCCGGCGGCAAGCTAACGGGCGCGATGCACAGCTACATGGGCGGAACGAATCTTTACGTGGTCGGTAAGAACGGACTGTTTGTTCTCTCGTTGAGCAATACTCAATTGGTGGCGCCGACATTGATCGGCGAATTGCCCACTGAGGTAGGGCGCGGTGTCCTCACCGCGCCGCGGCGGGCTGAGGACAGCCCGCCCTACCAGCGCCTGGTAAATCCAAAGCACATCGCCGTGCAATTCCGATACGCGTTCGTGTGCGACGACGAAGGATTGAAAGTCGTGGACATCAGCAATCCTTCGCAGCCGAAGCTGGTGCCCGGCGCCTTCGTGCCGCTCATGCAAGCGGGCCGCCTCTACGTGGCGCGCACTTATGCTTACGTGCCGAACGGAGCGGAAGGCCTCGCCATCATCGACATCGAAAACCCCGAGAAGCCCAAGCTCGATCAAATGTTCAATGCTGGCGGCGCATTGAACGATTCGCGGGCGGTGCAGATTGGCTCGGTGAACGCCTCCATGTTCGCACTCGTAGCGGATGGCAGGAACGGCTTGCGCGTGTTGCAAATGATTTCTCCGGACACCGTGCCCGGCCACATGGGTTTTAGTCCCCGGCCGAATCCGAAACTGATTGCCACTTATCCCACGCATGGTGCAGCGGTCGCGGTGTCGCGCGGATTGGATCGGGATCGCGTCGTGGACGAGACTGGCAATCAAACGGTGGTCTTTGGCCGGCGCGGCTCACGGCCATTCAATCTCGGCGAGATGCAGAAGTTCCTGCGGCACAGCGACGGCACGCCCTACAGGGTGGAGGACATCTCAAACGCCACGCGCGAATTGAGAACCATGAGCGGCGGTTCACTGGGTGAACCGCGAAAGATTCAGGCCGAGCCGGAGGTCCAGTTGACGCAGCCGCGGCCCGAACGCCTCATGCGGCGTGGCGAATAATCGCTTGCCAGCCCGGCATTGTTTGTTTAGCACACACGACCCTTTCGCGGGACGATGCCGTCAAACGCGAAAAGATTTGGGAAACACAACGGTAAATCTCTATGAACAAAACAAACATTGCGCTCGCGCTGCTGGTCACCGGAATTTTGGTTTCAAATGCGGCAGAAACCAACAAATGGCAGACCAGCGCCGCTGTCGGCGTCACGCTGACGCGCGGCAACAGCGATACGTTCCTCGGCAACGTTACGGTCAACTCGACCCGCAAAGCTACGCGTGATGAGGTGCTGCTTGGCGCCAGCGCGACTTACGGAACAACCGAAACAGAGACAACAGTGACCTTTGCTCCCTCACCTGCCTTTCCGAATGGGGTGAAGATCAAGCGCGACGAAAGTGAAACGACCACGGCGAATGCCGCCGGCTTTGGCCAGTACAATCACCTGTTCACCGATCGGTTTTATGCCGGCGTTCGGTTGGACCTGTTGCACGACGCCATCGCGGAAGTGAAGTATCGCGTCACGCTCGGCCCGCTGGCGGGATATTATTTGATCAAAAAACCGATGACGCAGCTCGCGGTGGAAGCAGGCCCTTCATTCATTGCCGAGAAAGTCGGGGACGAAAGCGATCAGTATGTGGCCCTGCGCTTCGCGGAACGGTTCGAACACAAGTTTAGCCCCAAGGCGAGAGTCTGGCAGTCGATTGAGTTTCTGCCGCAGGTCGATCGTTTCCACAATTACATCATCAATGCCGAACTGGGCGCCGAAGCGTCTCTCACCGAGAAACTCAGCTTGCGCGGGGTGATTCAGGACACCTACGACAACATTCCGGCGGACGGACGGAAGAAGAATGACGTGAAGCTGATAACGTCGCTGGTTTACAAATTCTGAAGGCTGTCGATTCACCGCCTGACAGCAGGGACGCGCCGCAGTGCGCGTCCTTTTTTATTGCCGGTAATTCCCGTCCGTGAGCATTCGCTGCAACGTCTGTTGCTGCTCGACGCCGAGGCTCTGCAATGCCTGACTGCGCTGCTCGGGAGTCAGCGATGCGTTTTGGGAAATCTCGTTGCGCTTTGCTTCCATGTTCTTCTGCATCTGGTAGAGCGGGTGCACGGCCTTGCCATTCATTCCGTATTGCATCGCCGTGAGCTGCGCCTGTTTGTAGAGCGGATCTTTCGTGGCCAGGTATTGCGTATAGCGCTGCGGCGAGAGCGCTTCGCGAATGGCGCGGTCGCGTTGCGCGTCAAGCTGTTCGCGCTGCTTTTGGGAAAGCGCCTCCGGGCCGCCGTAATCCATTTGCGTCTGGTGCTCCATCGGATCGATGGCGCGAAAGATTTTGCGGAATTCGTCCGGCAAAAGATCAAGCCCGCGCATGTCTTGCCGCAGCTTGCTCGAGTTGTGCGAGTAGCGGAGCAGGAATTCTTCGAGTTGCTCGGGGGTGAGAATTTTCGCAAGGTCCTGCCGGGTCAGATCGCGCAGCCGGGCCATTTCCACATTGTCCAGCGCACCGCCCTCATTCATTTTCGCGTTGATGTGGGCCTGATGGCGGTCCATGGAACGCGCGCAGATTTCCTGCACTGAATTCCACAAATCCGGCGGGAGTGCCCCCAGGACCGGGCCGGTCAGGTTCACGGCTGAACGATTGAGCGACGGGAGCCTGATGGAATCTTCCCAGTTTTCGCCGAGCAATTTCGTAAGCAAGGCGCGCCGTTCGTCGTCAAAGTTCGCGCCGGCAAAATTCTGCATCGGCAGGATGCCCATGAACGTCTCGGCCCTCCACCATTGCGAGTCGGTTTTGATGGCGTGTTCGAGCCGGCGTTTGTCGAAGAGTTCGTTCACGTCCGATACGACGATGTTCCGCACCTGCTTTTCCGGGCAGCCGACCGAGCGAAGGCGGGCGATGTAATCGAGGTAGCTCTCGTTCGTGATGTCCTGCCATCCAAATTGCTTGTCGTTTGAAGCGAGGCTTTTGGGCGAGCGCGGCGCCGGGTTGGTTTTCAGTTCTGCGGCGAGCATGGAATTTGTTCCCGGGACCACAATGACCGCTGGAGCCGATGCCACCGGCGCGTTTGCATTCGTCGCGACCGCAGCGGACAAATCTCTCGAAGGCGCGATCACCGGAGTGGTGGAACGCTGGATGTAGCCGAAGAACGCCGCCGCCCAGAGAGCGTTCACGGCGATCAAGACCACCAAGACGGTTTTCACACGCATACGAATTATTGATCGTTCAACGGCAGGACGCGCGCAAACCTAAATTCCTGAACGATCCAAAAAATTGGAGTGAACAACAAAAAACCGGCCGCGTTTGGGCGGCCGGCTGCTCGAAAGCGATCTTTCAGTCGAGCGTAAACGTTCCGCGCCGCGACTCGGTCCGTCCGTCCTGCCGGTTGCGGGCCGTGAAGGTGCCGTTGGTGGAAGAACGGTATTTCAATTGAACTGTGTTGGTGCTGTCTGGTCCGTTCAAAACCAAATCGGCGGAATGGAGGCCGTCTCTCGCGTAGGTGTAGGTTCCGGCCTCCACGTTCGTCACGCTTTCGGTCTGCGTGTACTGGACATCATTGTTGAAATAAATAATCCCCGCCGGGCCCCGCGTCACGCTGTAGTTCAAGTTATGCCCGGGCACCATCGAATTGAGCGCGAAGCCAGGATTCAGCTCGCCCGCCGTCACAAGTCGGATCGCCGCGGCCAGTTTCGCCATGAGTTGCCGCCCGACGAGAATCTGAACCTTGGCGTCGAGCGTGCTGATGCGGTTGAATATGGCCAGGGCAGAGGCCAATTGATTACTCGCCTGTTTCTTGGCCCGCACAAAATCATTCAGAGCGGCGACGCGGGCTGAAGTGGTGGCGGCGATCAACATTGCGTCATTGGTGAATCCCTGGAACACATTCGACCCAAGGAGAAAAAACGTTGGCTGACTGATCAGCGGGCCAAGCTTCAGCGCCGCGGAGGTAAACAGGTTGTAATCGGTGATTACGGTTGTGGACGGCTTGCTCAGGTCCTTAAGCACGCGTCCAATGGTGGCGGCGGCCCGCACCTCTTCCGCATTGTTCGTCAGCGTGGCCCGCACTGCGGCCAGGGTGTTTGATGCGTCGATGAGATAGCTGGTGACAAGCGCATGGGAGCGATTGGCAAACAACAGCATCGCAGCGGTAACGAGTGAGAGGGACCAGTGAAGTTTTCTTGTTTTCATAAATTTTTAGGCGCGAACCTTGGACAGGATTGACCTTCCTTTGCAAGCCCGGCGTGAGGATTTGCCAAAATCTTGGAAAGCCGCGCAAAAAATCCAGTCCCGCCCCGGCGCGGTATAGCTTCCGCGCGGCAGGACGCCTCTAATTTCGGTGGAGCACTGCCACTTGCATCGAAAGGGATTCGGCCGATGCTTTGTCGGCGCGGGGGCGCGAAAAGGAGACTAAAATGAAACAGACTTTAACCAGAATCGGCGTCATCGCTTTAATTTTCAGCGGGACGGTTGTGCTTGCGCAGAACGGCGACAACGATGGGAAACCCGTTCCTGAGTCCGGGGACGCGCAAACCAACAAAAACGGAATTCGGCCACGCA
>Ga0190265_10003591_pt1 | contig 10602 bp, 10 predicted proteins | sample Popmic124T_FD_133135 | JGI IMG/M metagenome (GOLD analysis project Ga0190265, IMG submission 133135) | Populus adjacent soil microbial communities from riparian zone of Indian Creek, Utah, USA - 124 T | ecosystem: Environmental > Terrestrial > Soil > Riparian zone | place: USA: Utah | collected...
CTCCAGCACGTGATCCTCCGACCACGAGCCGCGCTCGATCGATCCGTAGACCTCGTCCGTGGAGACGTGCACGAACTTGCCCACGCCGGCGTCGAGAGCCGCCTGCAGCAGGGTCTGGGTGCCCACGACGTTCGTGAGGACGAAGTCGGCACCGCCGCTGATGGAACGGTCCACATGCGTCTCCGCGGCGAAATGCAGGACGAGGTCGGTGCCGTCCATCACCTGCCGCACGACTTCGGGGTCGCAGATGTCCCCGCGGACGAAACGCAGCTTCGGATCCGATTCCACCGACGCCAGGTTCGCCTCGCTGGCCGCATAGGTGAGCTTGTCGAGAACGACCATCTCAGCGTCGGCTACCGACGGGTACGCGCCGGTCAGTGCCTGCCGCACGTAGTGCGAACCGATGAATCCGGCACCCCCGGTGACCAGTACCCGCATCATTTCCCCAATCCGTTTCCGTGAACCGTTTCCGTGAGCCGGATCCGTGACCCGCCAAGTCGCCGTATCGACCAGCGCAGTCTGCCACGAGCCGGTCGCGGAGTGGGTACGCAACAGCACGACAACGTTTCAAGAACCAACCGGCGCCTGACATCCATGCCAGTAATGTGAGTGGATAACGCAGCGTCATTTCGGATCGGGGATTCCGGCAGTGCCAGCGGGGGCGCGTCGCTGACAACACAGCCGGTCGGGAGGAGAGCACGTGACCGACTGGTCACCGGTGCCGATCAAGGGGAGCTCGCCCGGACGTTTCCGGCTCCCGCGCCCCACCGTGCTCCTCCGGCGCGGCGGAAAACTGGTCATCTCACTCGTATCCGTGGTCGTTCTGGCGCTGACCTGGTATGGCTGGCAGTTCTTCGGCGGCCTCAACGACGGACTGACGACCACGGACGTGTTCGCCGGCGGCCTGCCCGCGAAACCGCTCGACGGTGCGATCGACATCCTTCTCGTGGGCCAGGACAGCCGGACGGACGCGCAGGGCAATCCGCTGCCGCGCGAGGTGCTCGACATGCTGCACGCGGGCGATTCGGACGGTGAGCGCCAGACCGACACGATGATCCTCGTGCACATACCGCAGAACGGTAAGCAGGCGGTCGCGATCTCCTTCCCGCGCGATTCGTGGGTCGAGTTCGCCGGCGACTACGGCACGCACAAGCTCAACGGCGCATTCGTCTACGCCTACAACGACACGTCAAAAACCCTTCAGCAGCAAGGAATGACCGACCTAGCGCAGGTCGACGAACAGGCGAAGATCGCCGGCCGCAAGGAACTCATCGCCACGCTGGAGAAGTTCATCGGGAAGCCGGGGATGATCGACCGCTACGCGGAGGTGAACCTCTCGAGTTTCTACGAGGTCACCAAGTCGATCGGCGGCATCGAGGTCTGCCTGAACAACCCGGTAAGCGAGCGGAAGTCCGGTGTGGACCTTCCCGCGGGGCGGCAGACGATCGAAGGCGTGCAGGCTCTCGGTTTCGTGCGCCAACGCTACGACCTTCCCGGGGGTGACCTCGACCGGATCGCCCGCCAGCAGGCGTTCCTGTCCGGCCTGGCGCGCAAGGTGCTCTCCCCCGACGTGCTGACCAGCCCCACGAAGATCAACAGTCTTGTCGACGCGGTGAAGAAGTCCGTCGTCCTGTCGAAGGACTGGGACCTCCTTGAGTTCGTTGAGCAGATGCGCGGGCTCACCGGCGGCAACATTCAGTTCCACACCATCCCGACGCTGGGCAACGCAAGCATCGGCGGCGCCGACGTGATGAAGGTCGAGCCCGAAACCGTTCAGCGCTTCGTCGAAGACCTGACCTCCGACGCCGAGGCACAGAAACCTCCGGCGACCTCCTCTCCCTCGGCCCCGGGCGAGCCCGCCGTGGAGGGGGCCGCCGAAGTGACAGTGGACCTGTACAACGGCTCGGGCAGCGCACAGGTCGCGTCGAGCACGAGAAGGTTGCTGGACGGCAAGGGGTTCACCCTGGGGGACGCGGTCGAACTGGACACCAGGGAGGGCACCGTCGCGCGGTACGCACCGGGCGAGGAAGCGAACCTGGAGGTCGTGCGCGATGCCCTTGGCGTGACACTGACCGGCGAGCCGGATGCCGACGTCCCGCCCGGGCACGTCCGTGTCCTGCTCGGCCAGGACTTCGTGGTCACCAACGCGGCACCCGCAGGTGGGCCGGCCGAGCGCGCCGGAACCACGAAGCAGACGCCACCATCCGAACCGGCTCCGCCGCCCATCACCGCAGGCGGAGTGCCCTGTGTGAACTGAACCCGGACTCCTCCGCCGGTGCCACGCGAGGGGCCGGTCGTGGCCTAACCTTGCGGGGGCGGGATTCGCCGCACCGGGGTGCGGGCGCGGCGGGGGAGGGCGGCAAGGGGTGGACGAGAAGGACGAGCAGTCAGGGCGCGGCCCGGGCGAGGAAGCCGAGGAGCGCGGCGACTACGAACCCGCCGACACGTCACCGGCGGTGCCGTGGCAGCCGGCGGGCCGGGTGTCGGGCATCCTCGACAAGTACATCGTCGACATCGGCGATGACGTCGACGACAGCCGCCGCGACGCCGGCGGCGGCCAGGACGCGGGCGAAGGCACGGCGGCGGACGCGGACGAGGTGGCCCCGGTGGAGGCGGCGGGACCCGGTGACGCGGAGCCCGTGACTTACGCGGACCACCTGCCGCTTTTCACCCACAGTGACGCCGACGCCGACACACCGAGCCCGGCCCCGCGCGTGCCGGCGGAGGGGCCGCCCGCTGACGGCAGCGCACAACGCCGGGGCCGCCGGACCGGCCGGGCGGCGGGGCGGACCCTGCTCGCGCTGCTGTCCACCGTCGCGCTCGCCGGAACCGGCTACGCCTACGCCACGCTGGACAGGGTGCAGGACAACGTGCGCACCACCGATGCGCTCGTGCAGGAAGGGCAGGCTCCCGCGCAGGACGACGGCGCGATCGACATCCTGCTCGTCGGCACCGACGCCCGCACCGACATGCAGGGCAACCCGTTGCCGTTGGAGGTGCTCAAGGCGTTGCGCACGGAGGAGACGACGGGTATTCACACGGACACCCTGATCGTCCTGCGGGTTCCCAAGGACGGCGGCAAACCGTCGGGGGTGTCGATCCCCCGCGACGCCTGGGTGGACGTCCCCTCGGGGGGCAAGAACAAGGTCAACTCGGCGTTCGCGCTGGCGAAACGGGACGCCGCGACGGAGCTGCGCGGGCAGGGCTCGACCGACGATGCGGAGGTCGAGCGGGAGTCCGACCAGGCGGGCCGCCGGGCACTGGTCAAGACCGTCCAGGACTTCACCCAGATCCGGATCGACCACTACGCGGAGGTCAACCTGCTGGGGTTCTTCCTGCTCACCGAAGCACTCGGCGGTGTGGAGGTGTGCCTGAACAACTCGACCGAGGACAAGGACTCGGGCGCGGATTTCCGGGCCGGGCCGCAGGTCGTGTCCGGCGGCGAGGCACTGTCGTTCGTCCGGCAGCGCAAGAACCTGCCGCGCGGCGACCTGGACCGCATCGTCCGGCAGCAGGCATTCCTGGCCTCGGCGCTGCACCAGGTGCTGTCGGCGGGCACGCTGAGCAGCTCGTCCAAGCTCGCCCAGCTGGCCGATGCCGTGAAACGCTCGATCGTGCTCGACCCTGGCCTCGAACTCCTCGAGTTCGCCGAGCAGGTCAAGGGAGTCGCGTCCGGGGACATCGGCTTCGTCACCGTTCCAGTGGTCACGGTCGGTGGCCGCTCTCCGGACGGCCAGAGCATCGTCGAGGTCGATCCCGGCGCGGTGCGGCGGTACGTGGCCGGTCTGGCCGGCCGCGGGGACGCCCCGGTGCAGCCCACCCCGCACGCGGGCGGCGGCGGGTCACCGGGCTCGGCACCATCCGTGCCACGGCAGATCACCGCGGACGGTGTCGCATGCGTCAACTGACCCGTCGAGGTGTCGCAAACCGGCCGGACCGCCGGTCGTAGGCGTATCGCGGTGGGCGGGCAGCCGGTTAGCCTGAGCGGGTGAGCATCACCGAGCAGCTACTGCGCCCCATGCTGGCCTCTGGCGGCGCCCGTCCGCTGATCACCCACTACGACGACGCCGCGGCTACCCGAGTGGAACTGTCCGTCACCACGTTGGCCAACTGGGCGGCGAAGACGGCGAACTGGCTGGTCGAAGAGGTCGACGTGGAACCGGGCGACGAGGTGGCGGTGCGGTTGCCCGCACACTGGCAGACGGCCGGTGTCCTGCTGGGCGCCTGGTGGTGCGGGGCCAACGTGGTCGCCGATGCCGCCGGGGCGCGCATTGCCTTCACCGGACCGGGCATCACGACGAGCGCGGCGCAGGCCACGGCGGTCGTGGCACTCGATCCGCTCGGACGCGGATTCGGCCAGGCGTTGCCAGACGGTGCCATCGACTACCTCGCGGACGCCCGGCTGGCCGGTGACGAGTTCTCACCACTGTTCCCGATCGAGAACGACACCCCGGCGCTCGACGGGTCCACTGTGGACCAGGTGTTGGCCGAAGCGCGCGCACTGGCGGCGAAATCAGGGATCGGCGCCGGGGACCGAGTTCTATCCACAGTGGACTGGGGACGAACCGGCGGCGTGCTCGCCGGGTTGCTCGCACCGCTCTCGGCGGGAGCGTCGCTGGTGCAGGTCACCGGTGCCGACCCGGCCAAACTCGACGACCGGCGCAGGACGGAACGGACGACGGTCGACCTGCTGGACTGACACGGGGGTGGGGATGTACGTCGGACTGGAACTGGTGCCGGACTACGACAAACCGATTCTGGCGAACCTGCTACAGCTCTACCTGCACGACAGCACCGACTTCAGGGATCTGGAGCTGACCAGGCACGGTACCTACGGTTACCGCTGGCTCGATCACTACTTCACCGAGCCGGGCCGCGAGGCGTACTTCATCACGGTCGACGACGCCCTGGCGGGATTCGCCCTGGCACGTAACGACGTGGAGCCCGAGGGCGCCTGGAACATCAGTGAGTTCTTCGTCGTCCGGACGCATCGCCGCCAGGGCGTCGGCGGCATCGCCGCGCACGCCCTCATGGTGCGGCACCCGGGTATCTGGACGCTGTCCTTCGACCACGCCAACGACCCGGCCGCACGCTTCTGGCCCGGGGTAACGGAATCAGTCGCGAACGGTCGGGTCGAGTGGCTGGAACAGCGCCCACCGCAGGTGGACTATCCGGGCACGAGGTTGCGTTTCCTCGTCGGCTGAGGTCAGGCGGGCTGGTTTTCCCTCGCCGCACCGAACTTCCCTCGAAAGAGCACCCTGTCGACGGCGAGCGAGCCGCCGTTGAAGCCGAGTGCCAGCCCGGCCAGCGCGAGCACCAGCACGAACTCGTAGCCTTTTTCGCCGGTGAGTCCCGCGTCGAGGTGGACGGCGAACACCGCGCCGAGCCCGACGACGGCGTAACCGATGCCGACCAGTGGCAGCGCGAACCCGATGATGAACGCGATCGAGCCGATGATCTCGACGGCGATGGTGAACACGGCGGCGACGTCCGGGAGAGGGATCCCGACACCTGCCATCATCGCGGCCGTGGCGTCGATTCCCTTGTCCCACTTCTGCAAGCCGTGTGCCAGGAACACGACGCCGATCGCGATCCTCCCCAGCAACGCCGTGAGGTCTCCTACCCGAGCGAACATGTTCAGGCACTCCTTACCGGTCAGGCTGGGTGAATTTTCAACCAGATGTGACGGTAACCTGTCCGTTCTAAATTCCGGGTGAAGGAGTCAGCGCCGGTGAGCCCGCGCGGCCGCGAAGCAGTACCCGCCGAACGCGACGAAACCGAGCGCCACCGCGATCAACGCGAACACACCGAACGGCTGTGCCGCAACGGTTCGCAGCGCTGAGTCCAGGCCACCCGCCTGCCCCGCGTCCGCGGTGAACGCCGCGAATGCGAGCGACACGGCGATGATCCCGAAGACCAGCCCCTTGGCGATGTGCCCCGCCACTCCGAGCCGGGTGACCAGGCGCTTCGTGCCCTTGGGCAGGTGGCGCACGTCGAGGTCCTCGAGGAAAGTCCTGCGCACGCCCTTCACCACGAGTGCGATCGCTATCCCGAGCACCACGGCCGCCACCAGCCCGACGATCAACTTGCCCGACGGCAGCGTCAACAGCTTCGCCGTCAGCTCCTGCTGCTGCGCGTCCCCCGATCCCCCCGCGCCCCCGCCGCTCGCGAGCTGCGCCGCGTAGAGACCGAGCGCGATTACCACGAGACCGTTGAAAGCCGACCCCAGGCGTTTGAGCGTCCGGTCACGCTTCTTGGTGATCCAGTGGTACCCGTTGGCGGCCATCAACAGTTGCCACAGGCCGTAGGCGACGAGGCCGACCACGAGCACCCACAACACCACGCTGCCGAACGTGGTGGCACCGATCTCGGCGATCGCTCCCCGCTGGTCGGCCTCCTGGGAGCTGCTGCCCAGCGCCACGCGGATCGCCAGGTAACCGACGATCAGGTGCACCAGGCCGTAACAGGCGAGCCCCGCCCGGCCGAGCCCCTGCGCCGCTTTGCTGTCCTTCGCCTGCCGCGTCCTGCTCACCATCCGCTGCCTCCTCATCCGCTACGCGGAGAGAGCATTACCCAGAAGAGTGGTGATCGCTGAGCACGGCGGCGTGACCTCATGCAATCCGAACGAGGGGCGGGGAATTCGGCGCCGAGTTACGTTAGTTAGCCGAACGAACGAGACTCGGCGCCGAATTCGCACCCCGGCGGCCCCCAGAAGCGGGAACTCGGCGCCGAATTCCCGCCCGTTGCCTACCCGCCGACCGACTCTCGGAGGTCCCGCGCCATTCGCGCCGAGTCGTGATCGGGCTCGACACCGTCGACGAGGATGACCTCTCCGACGAGGTGTTGCGCCCGCAGGGGCATGATCTCCCGGTACGCCGCCGAGGCGTACCACGCGCGCGCCTCGGTCATGTCCGGAAACTCGATGATGATCACGTCCCCTTCCCAGGTTCCCTCCAGGACCTCCACCTCGCCGCCGTGCGCGACGAACCGGCCGGAGAACGGGTCGAGCGTGACCTGGATACGTTCCATGTACTCGTAGACGTCGGAGTGGACAGTGTCTGGCCTGCGCAGCGAGGCGAGTGCGTATGCGGTCATGGGAGCAACCCTGCCGCTTGCGGCGATGTACGTCGATTACCCGCCGGGTAAAGGATTCCGGGCTTTCCCGTAGCCGCGACCACGCAGCCTCGCGGATGCCGCGCGGACCGTTTCCGGCGCATCCGGGGGTGTCGCCCCAACGAGCGCGTCGATCACGACGTCGGCCTCGCCGATCGCGGCGGTGTGCGCCGCGAGCGCGCGCGGGCCCGCACCCGGACGGTGGTACTCCCACAACGTCCGCACGTCGTCGAGCAGTGCTTCGGGAATCGTTGCCGTGTCCAATGTCATGACGGCCTCCTGAGCACGAGGTATAGCAGCACGTCGCGTCGGCGGATCTGTCACCGTTCATTCGGGTGACAGTGCCCTCCGTTCTGTAACTCTACGTGTCTGCGGTCGATGTATAGACAAGTCGCCGATACTCGGGAGTCATCATGCGGACGCTCATTTTCCCAGTCATCGCCGCACTCTCATTGCTCGCGGGCGGCTGTACTGGCGTAGGGGGCCCCGACCCCGCCACACCCGCGGCGACTACGACATCAAGCTCGGCGACGGCCACAGTGCCGTTACCAACATCCGCCCCGACGACTGAGCCCGCCATAGAGGCTCCAGCCACACCCATCGCGACTACAACGACCGCTCGTGAGTCCCCTTCAAAGCAAAGCAGCAAGCGTGCCGCGCCAACCGCTGGATACCAGTGCCGGGACGGCGACGAAAAGCGGCATGAAGTCTGCGCTGGGCACAAGAGGTGGGTAGACGGCCAAGTGGAGTTCGCGAACTGCCAGAACAGCGGCGGGGCGTGGAATGTGCAAACTCAGAAATGCACCTACCCCGCCCGAACGAAGAAACCCAGCCCTGACGGTTTCCATAGTTCCGACCCAAGCTTCCGTGATGGAAACGGCGAGACCAAAGCCGAATACTGCGTACGCACGGGTCAACCCCTTGCCACGTGCCAAGCTGGGTGACCGGACGTCTGCCCCGGCACACGGTTCACGCCGTGCGAAGGTGAGCGTCAGGTAGATCGAGTGCGGCGTATGGCCGCAGCCGTTCGGTGTCGCGCGAAGTGCCCCGAACCGTGCGGGCGAGTCCGGGCCTCACGTGACGGCTCGGCCTCAGCCCTTGAGCAACGCCCTCGCCATCACGAGGCGCTGGATCTGGTTGGTGCCTTCGTAGATCTGGGTGATCTTGGCGTCTCGCATCATCCGCTCGACGGGGAAGTCGCGCGTGTACCCTGCGCCGCCGAAGAGCTGAACGGCGTCCGTGGTGACCTCCATGGCCATGTCGGAGGCGTACGACTTCGCGGCGGAAGCGATGAACCCCGCCCGCTTGTCGCCACGCTCGGAGGCGGCCGCCGAGGCGTAGACGAGATGCCGGGCGGCCTCGATCTTGGTTCCCATGTCGGCGAGCATGAACTGCACGCCCTGGAACTCGGCGATCGCCTTGCCGAACTGCTTGCGCTCCTTGACGTAGGCGATGGATGCGTCCAGTGCACCCTGTGCGATACCGAGCGCCTGCGCGCCGATCGTCGGACGCGTGTGGTCGAGGGTCTTCAGCGCGGTCTTCAGACCGGTTCCCGGCTCGCCGATGATCCGGTCGGCGGGGATGGTGCAGTTCTCGAAGTAGATCTCCCGGGTCGGCGAGCCCTTGATGCCCAGCTTGCGTTCCTTCGGGCCGACCGAGAAGCCCGGGTCGTCCTTGTGCACGGCGAACGCGGAGATGCCGTTGGCCTTCTTCGCCGCGTTCGGGTCGGTCACCACCATCACCGTGTACCAAGTCGACTCGCCGGCGTTGGTGATCCAGCACTTGGTGCCGTTGAGGACCCAGTGGTCGCCGTCCAGCGTCGCCCGTGCCCGCATCGACGCGGTGTCCGAGCCTGCCTCGCGCTCGGACAGTGCGTACGAAGCCGACGCGTCGCCGGACGCGATCGAGGGCAGCACCAGCTTCTTCACCGCTTCGCCACCCGAAAGGATGATCGGCTGGGTACCGAGTTTGTTCACCGCAGGAATGAGCGACGCCGACGCGTCGACCCGTGCGACCTCCTCGATCACGACGCACGCCGCGATCGCGTCGGCACCCTGACCCTCGTACTCGTCGGGGATGTGCACGGCGTGGAACCCGGCCTTGACCAGCGCGTTCAGCGCCTCGACCGGGTAGCGCTCCTGCTCGTCGACCTCCGCCGCGTACGGCTGGATCTCCTTCTCCGCCAGCGCGCGCACGGCCGCCCGCAGCTCTTCGTGCTCCTCCGCAAGCTGGTACAGCCCGGCGTCACTCACGTGCATCACCCTTCTCCGGCAGTCGTTCGCTCAGCCATGTTAGTGCCCGTTCACACGATCGAACGTGTGGTCTTCCCCGCAGTCGGCCGAACCTCCGGCTCAGTCACCGAGCCGTGCGCGCAGGGCGGCGTCCTTGTCCAGCACGAGCCGTTCGAGATCGGACTGGAAACGGTCCATCCGTTCGGCCAGTGCAGGATCGGCCGCCGCCAGGATGCGCACGGCGAGGAGCCCGGCGTTTCGCGCGCCACCGACGGACACGGTCGCGACCGGCACGCCCGCCGGCATCTGCACGATCGAGAGCAGCGAGTCCAGGCCGTCGAGGTACTTCAACGGCACCGGCACGCCGATCACCGGCAGCACGGTCGCCGAGGCCACCATCCCTGGAAGGTGGGCGGCGCCCCCGGCACCGGCGATGATCACCTGGAGTCCGCGGCCCAAAGCCGACGTGGCGTAGTCGAGCATCCGCTGCGGAGTGCGGTGCGCGGAGTAGACGCCGACCTCGTACGGCACGGCGAACTCGTCCAGGGCCTGCCCGGCGGCCTCGATCACCGGCCAGTCCGAGTCGCTGCCCATGATCACGCCGACCCTGGGCGCAGCGTGCTCCGTCATCGCGAGTGCCTTCCGTTCAGTGGATCGAGTAGCCGTCGAGCCAGACGGCGTGGGAAAGCCAATGCGCGGCGAGGCGGCCCTGTTCGCGCAGGCTGTCCAGGTTGTCGCCGAGCAGGTTGACGTGCCCGAGCTTGCGGCCCGGACGCTCACCCTTGCCGTAGAGGTGGACGCGCACCGCCGGGAAGCGGGCGAACAGGTGGTGCAGGCGCTCGTCGGGTCGCATCGCCGGCGGCTCCGGGGCGCCGAGCACGTTCGTCATCACGCACGCGGGCGCGAGTGGCTCGATCGCACCGAGCGGGTAGTCGAGAACGGCCCGAAGGTGCTGCTCGAACTGCGACGTGCGGGAGCCGTCCATCGTCCAGTGGCCGGAGTTGTGCGGGCGCATGGCCAGCTCGTTGACGAGCAGGCCCGACTCCGTCTCGAACAGCTCCACCGCGAGCACGCCCACGACACCCAGCTCGCCCGCGACCCGCAGTGCGATGTCCTGCGCCTGGCGCTGCTTCGCCTCGCTCAGTCCGGGTGCCGGGGCGAGCACTTCGGTGTTGATCCCCCCGGACTGCACCGTCTCGACCACCGGCCATGCCGCTCCCTGGCCGAACGGCGATCGTGCCACCAGCGCGGACAGCTC
>Ga0190265_10003592_pt1 | contig 10602 bp, 2 predicted proteins | sample Popmic124T_FD_133135 | JGI IMG/M metagenome (GOLD analysis project Ga0190265, IMG submission 133135) | Populus adjacent soil microbial communities from riparian zone of Indian Creek, Utah, USA - 124 T | ecosystem: Environmental > Terrestrial > Soil > Riparian zone | place: USA: Utah | collected...
GAGCTTCGGCGTCGGGATCATCCTCGGCACGACCGACGGGTTCGTGCTGAACCTGCGCGGGATGTTCGTCCTGGAGCTGCCGGGCCCGCGGATCCTCATCTTCATCAAGCTCCAGATCGTCGCCGACCTGCCGTCGATGGGCGAGGGCGGCCTCGACGTCGGGATCCTCGGCGTGATCGACCTCGACTTCGCGCGCATGCAGCTGACGGTCGGGGTGATCGCCGACATCGGCATGGGCGAGGTCCTGCGCGTCACGGTGCCGACCGAGCTGTTCGTCAAGCTCGACGACCCGCGCCGCTGGCACAAGTACCTCGGCAAGCACACGGCGCCGGCCAGCGCGCTCGTGCTCAACCTGGTCCGCGCCTCGGGCTACTTCATGATCGAGGGCGAGCAGATCGAGGACTGGGAGGGCACCGAGCCGCCGACCACCCTCACGGGCCTCGCGCTCGCCGCCGGCCTGGAGGCCTCGATCGTGCTCGGCGACGAGAGCATCGGCCTGTACCTGCGCGTCGCGGCCGGCGCGCACCTCGGCATCTCGTTCTCGCCCGTCCTGTTCCTCGCGGGCCGCATCTACCTCGAGGGGGAACTGCGGCTGTTCATCGTGAGCATCGAGGCGCGCGGCGACCTGCAGGCGCAGGTGCTCGTCGAGTCGCCGACGCAGGTGCGGACGTTCATCGACGGGAGGATCTGCGGCAAGGTCTCCTTCTTCTTCTTCGACGTCGAGGGCTGCGTGCGCCACTCGATCGGCGTGCCGGTGACCGATCCGCCGGCGGCCGACCTCGTGCGCAACGTCTTCCTCCAGAGCCACGCGCCGGTGCTCACCGCCGGCCAGGGCGGCGACCGGCCGATCGACGGGAGCCTGGGCGACGCGGCGCGCGACGCGTCCGACGGCCCGTCGGTGCCGATCGACAGCGTGCCGGTGATCCAGCTCGGGGCGTCGCCGCTGGTCGGCGGCGCCACGACGTTCACGGCGACGATCTCGACGTCGCCCCAGCAGACGTCCGACGGCTTCGTCCCGGTCGGCGACGACCGCGAGGTGCTCTACACGCTGCGGCAGGTGTCGCTGGACCCGCCGCTGTCCGCCGCGACCGGCGTCCCGCCCGCGACGTGGCGCACCGAGCGGACGCCCGACCCGCAGAGCGCCGACACCACGATCGACCTCGCGCTGATGTCGCGCGTCCCGACCGTCGCCGAGCGCGCGCTCGAGCGCTCGACCGACCTCGACGCCTCGATCACGCGGCGCTGGAGCGGCGTCTGCGATCCGGTCGCGCCGCCGGCGTGCGCGCTGTTCACGTTCTGCGGCCAGCAGCTCGGGCCGTCGGGCGAGGGCTGGACGCTGACCGGCACGGCAGCGCCAGATCCGCCCGGCACGTACCGGAGCACGCCGCCGCCGACGCAGCTCGACGTCGACGAGCCGGGCGCGGCGCCCGCGGACCGCCTGCTCGGCGTCGTGCTCGCCGACTCCGGGCTCGGCACGACGTACCCCGCCGAGGTGATCGGGCCGAACGTCGACACGCCGCCGCCCGGCGACGACGAGCCGCCGCCCGGGCAGCGCACCTGCGTCAGGTTCGACGGCAAGGGCGGCGCCAACCCGCTCGTGCGCGGCGGCGCGCGGTTCTCGGTCTTCGACTTCGCCGGCGCGCTGACGCCGGACACGGACGTGCAGACGATCCGCGGGATCACCGGGCTGCGCGTCGGCTTCCGCACCGACGTCCAGCTCGACCTGCCGAGCCCGCTGGTCGAGGTGGAGCTGGCGCACTTCAGCTCGCCGCCGACGGTCACGGCGATCGGGCCCGGCGGCGCCCCGCTCGACACGGCCACGCTGACGCCGGACCAGGCGAAGCCGCAGACGCTCCTGCTCCTCAGCCGCAGCCCGGCGCCGATCGTGCGCGTGCGGATCGACGCGCCGCAGGACGAGGCGCTGCTCGTGCGCATCTGCTTCATGCGCCCCGGCGAGCCGGACGCACCGCCGCGGCGGGTGCTGCCGGGGCTGCGCTCGCCGCGCGCGCGCGGGGACGAGCGGGCCGTCCGGCTCGCCGCCGAGTTCCGCTCGCGCCAAGCCGCGCGCGAGGTGCTCGCGGCCGCGCAGCGGGCCGAGCGCCGCGCGACCGCGCTGCTGCCGCCGTCGACCGGCCTCTCGGCGACCGCCGCCGGAGCGCCGGGTGCGCCCGGCACGGTCGAGCCCGACACGCGGCGCTGCTTCCGCGCGCTGAAGCTGCCGCTGCGCGCCGAGACCAAGCGCCAGAACGCGCTCAAGCCGGGCCGCGAGGTGCGCGACGCTGCGAAGCAGCGGCAGCTCGGCGACGACCGCTGGATCGTCCTGCGCACCGGCGCGGCGACGGCGGTCACGCTCTTCCTCGCGGCGGAGAAGCCGCTCGTCGCCCCCGGCGGGCTGCTGCTCGAGCAGCTCGCGCCCGACGACAGCGTGATCGACGCGCAGGCGGTCGCGGACCTCGCGCCGACCTCCGTGAGCGGCACGACGACCGGGCTGCCGGCGGACTGGCTCGACGCGGCCGGTCCCTGGCGCGCGCACGTCGAGCCGGTGGCGACGTTCCTCGCCGGCCCGGAGTTCGCCCACCTCGTCCGGCTCGTCGTGACGGTCAAGCCCTCGGCGAAGTGCGACCGGCTGCGGCTGCGCGTCCCCGCGAGCGCGCGCGTCGCGCCGCCGCCCGGGGTGCTCGTCGGCGTCGTCGAGGTCTGCTCGCGCGCGGAGCGGCAGCGCGTGACGACCGACACCGAGATCCGCGACGGGCAGATCGAGACGCTGATCGACTACCTCGCGGCGGGCGCGCCGGTGCCGCTGCTGGCCCCGGACACGACGTACGCGCTGAGCGTCCGCTACGACGTGAGCGCGCGGCTGGCGGGCGGCGCCGCGTCCCCGCAGGGGCAACGCACGCAGACGTTCCGGTTCACGACCGACGCCGACCCGCCGGCGCGGCTTGACCCGTGGGTGCTCGGCACCACGCCCGACGACGAGGAGCGCTTCCACTTCACCGACGAGCCCGTGAAGCTCGTCTTCAACGACCTCGCGGTGGTCCAGCTCTACGCGGCGTACGGGCGCAAGCTGCGCTTCGTCCTGCGGACCGCCGACGGCGTCCCGATCCCGACGCACGAGATCACCGACCTCGACCCCGTCGACGCCGGGCTGAGCGCGCCGTACCACGAGTTCCTCGAGGCGATGGTCGCCGCGGGCGAGCTGCCGTGCGTCGGCGAGGCGACGGCGGAGCAGCACGGGTCCTGGACCTCGCCGGTCCCGCTGCGGCCGCTGATGGACTACACGGTCGACGTCGAGCTCGATCCCGCCGGGCCCGCGCCGCCGGCGACGCAGGCGAGCGTCCCGCTGTTCCGGCGCGCGTTCACGACGTCGCGCTTCGCGTCGGTCGCCGCGCTGGTGGAGGACCTCCGCGGGCGGCGGATCCGGCACCGGCCGCTGACCGCCCGGATCGCGGCGCTCCCCGACGTCGCGGCCGACGAGGCGATCCAGGCCGCGCTCGCCGACGCCGGCGAGCAGGAGCTGCCCGCGCCCGCGCAGGGCGGCATCGTCGTCTACTGGGCCCAGCGCGCCGGCGAGACGCGCTTCACCCCGCACGCGATCCTGATCGACGCCGCCGAGCCGCTGTGGCGCACGCGCCAGGAACCGGTGCTGGAGACCGTGCCCGACCAGCTCGACCCGGCGTACAAGCGCATGGTCCCGGCGACCGTCGACGCGCTCCGGCTGGCCGAGCAGGGGTCGGCGGCGGTCGCGCAGTTCGTCCGCGCGCCCGGCGGCACGCGCACGCTCGCGATGCTCGCCGACGGCGCCGTCGGGAGCGCCCCGACCCCGCTGACGATCGTCGCCGAGCGCACGGCATCGACGCTGTACGGCCTGAGCGCGCAGGCGACGCCGGTGCTCGCCGTCACGCTCGACCCCGTCGCGCCGTGGGAGACCGACGATGCGTAGGGTGCTGCCGCAGCTCTTCCTGCTGTCCGGCGGGGCGCTCGACGGGACGCGGGCCACCGGGCAGGCGCAGGACGCGGTCGACGTCCAGCAGAAGCACCAGCGCGGTGCGGCGCGGCCCGACATCAGCGGCGAGCCGATCGCGCTGCGCTGGACCACCGCGCCGGACCTCGGCTTCCCGCGCCGGCCGTTCGAGGTGTGGCGGCGCCCGCGCGACGAGAAGGTCGGCACCGAGCTCGCCAAGGGCCCGGTCACCGTGTCGGGGGCGCCCGAGCTGATCACGTGGACGCAGGGCGAGATGTACGACGTGCACTTCGACGCGAACCCGCTCGCCGGCGGCACGCTGATCGTGGAGGCGCTCGACCTCGCGTTCCACGTCATCCCGGGGCAGCGGATCGCGTTCACCGGCGGCGCGCGCGGCGCGTTCCGCTCGCCGGGGATCGCCGCGCTGCGGCTGAGCGGCGCCGGCGCGCTGGCCGCCGTGCGCGGGCGCGCGCAGCTCGAGTTCGCGAACCTGCCGGACTGGGAGCGCACGCAGGTCGTCGGGCTGCCGTTCGACAAGGCCGACATCGCGCCGCCCGCCTACGACCCGGTCGCGCAGGGCTACGAGACGCCGTCGCTGAACGGGATCGACGCCGCGCTGATGCGGCTCGACATCGGTCGCACGCTGCGGCTCCCGTTGCCGGCGACCGGCGTCGCCGACATCCCGACCCCCGCGTGGGACGCGTCCGATCCGCGCGTGTTCCTCGACGCGCTGCGCACGCCGACCCCCGCGCTCGTGCGGCTCATCGCCGACTGCCTGGCCGGATCCGACGACGCCGACCCGCTGCGCCTGCAGGTCCTGTTCACGGTCCAGGAGACGCTTCCGGGCGTCCAGCAGGCCGACATCCCGGGCGCGGGCGGCGGGACGGACCCGACCGTGATGGAGCTGCCGGTCGTCGCGGTCAGCATGCTCGGCGCCGGCAGCGACTCCGACACCGCCCTGGCGCTCGGCTACGGGACGACCGAGTTCTGGGAGCAGCGGCAGCTCGGCGGGACCGAGCTCGTGTATCCGCCGGGCACGGTCCGGACGCGCTTCGACTACATGGTCACGGCACCGTTCACGTTCCCGTTCCTGGGCTCGCTGGACCTCGCGGCGCTCGTGCAGCTGCAGGCCCAGCCGGCGCCGCCCGCGGGCCTGCAGGCGAGCGGGCTGCAGGCCAATCGCGCGCCGGCGCTCGACGCGGCGGCGACCGAGGCGGTCCAGGTCTCGTGGGCGCTGTCGGAGCTGCCGGCCGGGTTCGGGGTGCTCCGCAGCCGCGCGCCGGGCGACGGCGTGATCCTCAACGCGGCGCGCAGCGCCGGCGGCCATGACCCGTTCATCCCCCAGCGCCCCGCGCCGGTCGACGGCGCGCCGCCGGCGGGCGTGCGCACCGTGTTCACCGACCCGGTCGCGCCGGTCCCGCTGAGCGGATCCACGACCGCGCGCTACATGGTCCTCGCGCTCGACGTGTTCGCGCGCTGGTCGCCGTGGCGGCTCGTCGCCTACACGTCCTCCGCCGGACCGGTCCAGGTCCCGGGGCTCGTCTCGACGAGCCTCGCCACCGATGTCGCGGCGCGCACCGGCCGTGTCGTGCCCGGCGCGCTCGAGGTCGATGTCGTCTGGGACTGGTCGGACCGCTCGCCCGACCGGATCGAGATCGCCGGGAGCTTCATCGGCGCCACCGCGCAGCCGCCGGCGGTCGCGCCGGCGACGGTCCCGTTCGGCCCGGGCGGTGCCGCGGTGATCCGGTTCAAGCCCTCGGGCGCGCCGTTCATCGACTCGGGCCACACCGGCTCGGTCGCCGAGGTGGTCACGCCCGACCCGCCGGCCGGCGTGCCGCCGCCCGAGGGCGACCGGCGCCAGTACCGCGTGCGCCTGACCGGACCGGCGTGCGACTTCACGACGGCGGGCGAGGTCGCGTTCGCGGTCTGGGTGCGCGGCGCGGAGGCCGTGCGGCCGGCCGCGGTGAGCGCTGCGTCGGACCCGCGGGTCGCGCGCGCGCCGGACCCGATCCCGCCCCCGCCGCCGGTCATGCCGGCGATCGACCTGCAGTGGACCGCGCTGCCCGACGCGACCGGCCGCGCGCGCGCCGTGCTGCGCTGGCCCGCCGTCGCGAACGCGAGCGGCTACATCGTGTGGGAGGCGACCGAGGCGGCGCTGCGGCGCGCCGTGGCGCCGGGCGTCGCCGACCCGCCGGCGACCACGCCGGTGCTGACGCGCGCGGGCGACCTGCGCACGCTGGTGACCGGCACCGCCGACGCCCAGGCGCGCAGCCTGATCGCGTTCTCGCGCGTGCGCGACCGGCCGTTCACCGGGACCGAGCTCGAGCTCGTCCTGCCCGGTTCCGCCGACACGCTGTACGCGTACCGGGTGTCCGCGATCACCGCGGCGAACGTCGAGTCGGAGCGCTCGGACACCGTCGCGCTCGTCGCGGTGCCGCGCCGGATCGTGCCCGGGCGCCCGCGGCTCATGCTGCGTGCGGCCGCGGGCGGCGGCGTCGACGTGATCGCCGTGCCCGGCCGCGGGCCGGCGCCGGCCGGGCTGCAGGTGCACCGCGTGCGCCGCGCCGGCCTGGCGGTGGAGGTCGGGATGATGGGGCCGGCGGTGATCGGCGCGGCCGACGCCGGCTGGCGCGACGTGGTCGTCCCGGACCGGCCGGGGTCGAGCACCGGCGAGGACGGGCGGGCGGTGACCGATGCGGTGGAGCCGAGCTGGTACCCGTACCACTACCGGGTCGTGGCGCTCGGGGCGCCCGACCCGCCGAACGGCGGCGTCCCCGGCGAGTCCGACCCGTCCGCGGTGGCGAGCATCGTGCTCCCGCCCGCGGCCGGCCCGGTGCTCGACCAGGTCGCGGGCACGGCGAGCGCGACGAACCGGATCGTGCGCTTCCGGACCGACCTCCCGATCCGCGAGAGCCCGGCCGGGCGCGCCGACGTCGTCGTGAGCGCGGTCGCCGCGCCGGCGCCGGGCGCGCGGCTGGAGCGCACCACGCTCCTGTCGGTCGCCTCGCACGCTGTCGAGGAGGGCGAGCTGCGGCTGCTGCGCCGGGCGAACGCGGCGCAGCTCGCCGCGATGCCGGAGGTCCGCCGCAGCGCCCCGGACGCCGAGGGCCGCTGCACCTACACGGTGCGGCTGCCCGCCGACGTGACCGACGGCGTGGTCGCGGTGCGCGACCCGCTCGGTCGCAGCCTCGAGCAGGCGCTGCCGTAATGGCCTCGCTCGCCGACACGATCACGGCGGTCGGGATCGCTGCGTGGGGCGGCGCGATGCCGGTCATGAGCCCGACCTGGACCGACGGCGCCGACCCGACGGTGGACGACGCGGGCATGGCGCTGACGACCGGCGGGAGCTGGCGCGCGCCGCTGGCCGGCACGGTCACGGTCCCGGCGACGGGGCGGACGCTGCCGCTGACGCTGATCGGCGCCGACGGCGTCCCGCTCCCGGGCACGAACCTGCTCGTGCTCACGCTGCACCCGCAGGCGTACCTGCGGCTCTCCCGCCTCTACGCCCAGGTGCTGGAGAGCGCGACCGGCGCGCGGGCGCAGCGGGCGCTCGGGCTGCCGGTCCGCCCGGTGCCGCTGCACATCCGCTACGGCGCGGCCGCCACGACGGGCGGCAACGTCGGCGCGGGCGACGACCTCGGCGTCGGCGGCAGCTGCACGTTCCACGACGCCGCGGGCCTCCCGATCGACCCGCTCGCGGTCGCCGCCGCGTTCACCGCGCTGATGGGCGCGCACAACGCGCTCCAGGACCGGGACATCGGCGACGCGTTCGACGCGAACCACCAGGTCGGCGTCATCGCCGCGCTCGCCGGCACCGCGGCGGTGCGGCTGCGGCTCGCCGACCACGCCGGCCGGCCCCACGACGGCACGCGGCTGCAGGGCATCACGGCGGTCGACGCGACGCGCGGGCTCTTCACGCTCGACAGCGGCCTCGGCGGGAGCGTCGCCAAGACGCCCGTGAGCGGCGGGTTCCCGGTCGAGGAGCGGCAGCTCCTGCGGCTCGGGCCGGCGGCCACCGGGACGCTGGGCGAGCAGTTCACCCCGCCCGCCGCGGGCACCGGCGTGACGCTCGGCCGCGACTTCTTCGCGCTCTGCGTCACCGAGCTGGGCGGCTACCTGCGCGGCACGCCCGCGGCCGCCTGGGACGGCACGAAGGTGCATGACCCGCCCGAGGTGCGCCTCGACGAGGCGGTGACGCTCGTCGCCGACGGCAACGACGTGCTCGGCGCCGCCGCTGCGGCGCTCGCGGGCACGCCGGTCGAGTCCCACGTCGTCGCGCAGGCGATCGACGGCGCGTTCCCCGTGCCCGCCGCGCGCGGCACCGGCGCGCGCTGGCCCGCGTTCCCCGCGACCGCCGGCGGCACGCCGGCCGCCGGGCCGATCCCGGTCAGCCTCCGCGACGGCTTCGCGATGACCGCGGGGTTCCGCTCCGACGGCGATCCGGCGACCGCCGACGTCGACGTCGTCGTGACGCTCGCGGGCCTGCCCGAGGAGGCGCACGTGCGCGTGTACCAGCGCGTGTTCCTGCCCGACGCGCGCGAGGGGCGCGGCGACGGCGCCGCGGGGATCGCGCGCGGCGGCACGCTGGCGCTGCTGCTGCGCGACCCGTTCCGGCTGCGCCTGCCGGGCGTGCCCGACTCCGCGATCGTCCCCCCCAGCCAGGTGCAGCTCGCGCTCGACGTCGTCGTCGTCCAGCGCGACGGGACGTCCCGCATCTTCGGCAACGTGACGGCGGACGTCGCGGCCCCCGCGGCGATCGCGCCGCCGCCGGCGCCCGGGACGAACCCGTTCGGCACGGCGCCGCGCCGCGGCGTGTCGAGCGCCGGCGTGCTCGGCCTCGCCGGCCCCGCGATCCCGGCCGGGACGACCGACCTGCTCGGCGTGATCACCGCGCTCACCGGCGAGGGGCAGCCGCGCGACGCGTCGCGGCTCCCGACGATGGCGCACCGCGAGCTGATCGTGGCCGGGCAGTCGGGCGGCACGTGGCGTGCGGTGCTCAGCGGCGGCCGGCTCGCCCCCGAGCTGCACTCGGCGGCGGCGCCCCTGGGCGCGCCCGGCGGGCTCGGCGGGCGCGAGACGCAGGCGGTCGGCGCCGCCGTCGAGGGTGGGCGGCTGGCGTGGGACCTGGCGCGCTCGGCGTTCCGGCGCACCACGCGCTTCGACACGCGCATGAGCGAGCTCGGCGCGACGCGCTGGGACCAGCCGGCGGTCGCGACCGCCCCGCTCGGGACGGTCGCCGGCGCGGTGCTCCAGACGATCGCGCCGAGCTGCGCGACACCCGAGCTGGCCGCGCTGCGCGCGAGCGGCGTGATCGATCCCGACTCCACGACCCGGCCGCAGACGTTCGACGAGCTGGTCGACTGGGTCGAGGCCAACCTCGTGCCCGACGGGATCCCGTTCCGCACCCAGATCGTGAACGCGCTCAACGCGCTCAAGGACGACACGACGCTGTCGGAGTCGACGCGCGAGCGCCTGTTCGAGGAGGCCGAGCGCGAGATCATGACGTCGGCCTACGGGCGCCGCGATGCGCAGTGGGCCCTGCTCGACGCGATCGGCCGGGCGCGCCGGTCGATCTACATCGAGACGCCCGGCTTCGCGCCCACCCAGCGCGACTACGCGGCGGCGAGCGAGCCCGTCCCGCCGTACGCGGCGGACCTCCTCGCGGCGCTCGCGAGCCGCCTCAACGCGGCGCCCGGGCTCCACGTCACCGTCTGCGTGCCGCGCCAGCCCGACTTCGCGCCCGGCTACGAGCCCGCGGCCGCGTACGAGGTCGGCGCGCGCCAGCGGGCGCTGCTCGGGCTGCCGACCGCCAGCTCGCCCGACGCCTCGCGGGTCGTCGCGTTCCACCCGGTCGGGTTCCCGGGCCGCCCGAGCCGGCTCGAGTCGACCGTCGTGGTCGTCGACGACGTGTGGGCGCTCGTCGGCGCGAGCACGCTCCGCCGCCGCGGGCTCACGCTCGACGGCGCGAGCGACCTGGTGCTGACCGACATGACCCTCCAGGAGGGCGTCTGCCCGTCGCTGCAGTCGTTCCGGCGCGCGCTCGTCGCCGACCGGCTGGGCATCCCCGCGACGTCGCCGCCCACGACGCTCGGGACGCTGCCGCACCCCGGCTTCGTGCGGCTGGCCGACGGCGTCGGCGCGTTCCACGTCATCCGCGAGCAACTCGTCGCCGGCGGCCTCGGCCGGATCGAGCGGCTGTGGACCGGCGTCACGCCGGGCGCGGCGCCGATCACGCCGCTCGCCCAGGATCTCGCCGACCCCGACGGCGAGGAGTTCGACCTCGCCGGCACGCTCGCGCTCGCCACGCTCGCCGCGCAGTCGAGCTTCTGAGCCGTATCGTCCGGCGCGATGCCGAGCTACGTCGTGACCGGCGGCGCCCACGGGGTCGGCCGGGCAATCGCGGAGCGGCTCGCGCGCGACGGCGAGGTCGTCGTGCTCGACGTCGCGGCGCCGGACTGGTCGCACCCGCGCGTGCGCGCCGTGACCGGCGACGCCGGGGACGAGGCGGTCGCCGAGCGCGCCGCCGACGCGGCCGAGGCGGCCGCGCCGCTCGCCGGCTGGGTCAACAACGCTGCGATCTTCCGCGACGCATCGCTGCACGAGGCGCCGCCCGGCGAGATCGTGGAGCTGATCGCGGCCAA
>Ga0190265_10003593_pt1 | contig 10599 bp, 6 predicted proteins | sample Popmic124T_FD_133135 | JGI IMG/M metagenome (GOLD analysis project Ga0190265, IMG submission 133135) | Populus adjacent soil microbial communities from riparian zone of Indian Creek, Utah, USA - 124 T | ecosystem: Environmental > Terrestrial > Soil > Riparian zone | place: USA: Utah | collected...
AGGCCGTTCCGTAGGTCGACGACGTAGATCAACCCGTCCTTGATGATCGGGTAGCTCCACATGACGACCTTCTCGCCGTTCCCGGTGTCCGGGTCAGACGAGAGCCGCGGGTCCTCGAGCTGCACCGAGGGAAGCGGCTCCGGCATGTACTCGGCGAGCTGGTACGGGTAGAGCGGATCGTTGACGTTGATCGCCTGAAGCCCGTTCGAGTGCCAGCTCGTGAAGACGACGTTCGGCGTGTGCGTCGGGTTGTGGGCCGAGTACGACGTCCTCCCGCGAAGCGTGGTGTCATCGATCGGCGGGTCCCAGAAATTGCAGAAGATCTCGTAGTTCTGCTCCACCTTGTACTCCGAGCGGACGACCGGAGCGGTCGGGTCGCTGATGTCGATCATCCGCGCCCAGCCCCACGGGCACCCGTGGTCGGAGGCGGTCTCCGAGCCGTACACCTCGTCCGAGACGTAGACCCAGTCGCGGTCCCACAGCTTGAGCGCGCTGTGCGTGCCCGGGCCGGGCCAGACCGGCCGCCTGTCGTTCAGCGTGATCAGCCGCCGCTGCGGGCTCGGGAGCCGGCTCGCGAAGTCGGACGTGTCGACCACGGCGAACCCGCCGGTGAGGAGCGCGAAGTACGCCCGGTTCCCGTCGTTCGAGACGGACAGCGAGTGGAGCCCGCCCGCCGGGATCTGCACGGGCTGTGGGAAGGCCGGGAAGCGCGTGTAGCCGGTCGTCGTGTTCGCGATCCGCACCGGGAGCTGGTCGTTCAGGAGCGGCGAGAGATCCCAGACGGCGAAGTTGTTGCCGGCGCTCCCGCCGACCATGAGCGCGTACTCCGGGTCGTACGGGTCCTGCCAGAGGGAGAACTCGTGCGTCGACTGGTTCAGCTGACCGATCAGCCTCGGGTTCGTCGCGAACTCGCCCGAGATGTCGTAGAACTTGAAGTTGTTCGGCTGCGGCGAGGCGCCCGGGCTACCGGCCGGCGAGCACCAATGCGTCGCACCCGTGCCGCAGTTCGTGTGCAGGACGATCAGGATCTCCTGCTCCGCCCACACGCGTAGCTCACGCGACGACTCGCGCGTCACGCCCTCGAGCGGCGGGCCCATCTGGTGGACGATGTGCGGGTTCGTCGGGTCGGAGATGTCGACGATGAAGACGCCCGCGTTGTTCTCGTTGTTGTTCTTCCCGTCCGTGCGGCTGCCGATGTACGCGTAGTCGCCGTGGATGGCGAGCGCGGCGTTCATGCCGCGCCCCATGAGCGGGTCGTGCCCGACGAGCTCGAACGAGCCCCGCGTGAGGATGTCGGGCGGCCGCTTCTGGCCCTTGCCCTTCACCTCGAACGAGGTCTCCTGCGTCTGTGGGTTCAGGTGGCCGAGCTTGCGCGCGCTCGCCACGGCGTCGTCGGAGAGCTTCCAGACGAGGAGCCCGCGCGTGATGTCGGACTCGTAGATGCGGCCGTTGTACCAGTACGAGGACCAGTCGCCTCCGAGCTGCGCCGGGACGAGCGGCGCCGGGTCGGCGAAGGCGATCTCCTCCGGCATCGTCGGGTCGGTGAAGTCGACGACGCCGATGCCCGACTGGTAGCTCCCGTGCACGAGCACGTGGCCCTTGTCGGTCGGGACGACGTTGTAGTTGTGGATCGTGCAGTTCTCCGCGGCGGTCTGCGGGCGCGGGAGGACATAGCGTCCGAGCTCGGCGCCCGTCGCCGCGTCCATGAAGAAGAGCGTCTTGTCGACGGTCGCGCTCGATTCCTGGCAGCGGGCCTGGACGCCCCCGCCCGGCTCGTGCCCGAAGACGAGGATCTCCCCGTCCCAGGAGAACGAGGCCGAATGCCCGACCGAGACGCCCGGGACGACGCGGGAGTAGAGGAACTCCGGATCGTCGAGCGAGCCGCCCTGCGCCTCGTCGAGGCTCCAGACGGTGAACCCGTCGTGCCCGGCACACGCCGCGAGCTGGGCGTCTCCGAGGATCACGGCCGTGTCGTGGCAGGCGCGGTTGGCGGGCTCGAAGCCGATCACGCTCGCACTCGCCGGGTCGGAGAGCGGGATCTCGACGATGTCGATCCCCGGCCGCGCCGAGCTGGACGCGCTGTTGTAGATCAGAAGCCGGTCGTTCGCGAGGTCGGGGACGACGGTCGCCGTGTGCGATCCCTGCTCGACCGGGACGAACGCGAGGCCCCTCGGGCTCTTCGGATTCGAGACGTCGAAGATGTGCAGGCCCTCCTGCCCCGCGGGCGTGAAGAGGTCGCCGCAGAACGCGCCGCCCGCAGGCGCGGGCGAGTTCCAGGAGCGGACGAGGATGTCGCCCCAGACCACGACGTCGCCCTGGTTGCCCGTCGTCGTGCCCTGGACGCACCGGCTGAAGTTGAGGATCTCCTTCGGGTTCCCCGGCGCCTTGACGTCGACGATGCGGAACCCGTCGTACTTGCCCTGGTAGGCGAGATTGCCCCAGAAGGCGAGATCGGAGTTGAAGTTCGTGGCCCCGAACGGCACGAACTGCTGCGAGAACCCGAGCGGATGAAGGTTTTTCGTCTTCGTGAACGTGCTCGTCGGGTCGAACGGCTTCCCTGTCGCGGCGAGCGGCAGGATGAGGAGCGCTCCCAGCGTCGCGAGGAGCGGGATGAAGCGGACTGGCCTCAACACGGTATGACCTCCCGGTGGGACGAGTCGCGGGAAGGGGTTCCCCCGCGATCGCTTCGCATTGCGAAGCGCGCGGGATTGTCACCCCGCACCCGGAGAGTTGTCAAGAGTCACGCACGCGCCCGGGCATGCGCCGGCGTCGGGGGCCCCTAGGGAGGGAGCCCCCGACGCGCGGGGTTGACCTAGGCGCTGCGGCGGCGCGAGAGCACGAGGGCGAGCGCCCCGAGCCCCGCGAGGAGCCCCGCGATCGCGAGGCCGAGCGCGAGGTTCGCGCGGCCGCTGTCGTCATCGTCCTCGGCGGCGGCCGGAGCCGCCTCGCCGTCCGGGCTCTCGGTCTCCTCGGCTGCCGGCTCCTCGGCTGCCGGCTCTTCCCCTTCCTCGGCGGCCGGCTCGGTGATCGTGACGAGCGGCGCGGGCGTGTCGCTGTCCTCGGCGCCGATCCACTCCACGACCTCGCCGCCCTGGTACGTCTGGATCGCGGGGAAGACGAGCTGCTCGCCGGGCGTCTCCGGCACGCGGAAGCTCACGCCGAACTCCATGAACTCGTCCGGCGTGATCGTCCCGCCCGACCAGGTGACGCTCGCGATCCGCTCGGTGATCGGCTCCTCGCCGTCGCCCTGCTGGATCGGCTCGTCGAGCTGCTCCATCTCGATCGTCCGCTCCCAGCCGGGAACCGGCATGAAGCGGGCCGACGTGACGGACTCCGGGAACCGGATCGTGACCTCTGTCGTCGGGACGTCCCGCTCGGTGGGCACGCGGATCACGAAGCGGGCGAACCCGCCCGCCTCCCACTCCCCGGGATCGATCGTGACGTGCGCCGCCGCGGCCGGAACCGCGACGAGCGCCGCCAGGATCGTGATGAGAAGGGTCTGAAGGATCTTCACGGTTGGCTTACCTCTCTTCGATGGTGATCATCGTGGTCTCTGTCAGAAGGTCGAACTCGTTCAGGCGGATCTCGAGGCGCAGCTCCCACTCGCCCGCGAGGGCGAGGTCGGCCTCGACCATGTAGCGCGTCCCCTCCGTCTCCATCGCGTCGCCCTCCTCGGCCTCCGCGTCCTCGACCGGCTCCGCCTCGTAGAGAAGCGGCCCGACCTCCTGCTCGGGGAGCGACGCGGAAAGCGACACGGCCTCCGGCTCGACGGGCTCGCCGTCCATCTGGCCGAGCACGATCATGATCTCGTTCGGCCCGACCGTGCCGGGGTCGACCGAGACCTCCGCTTCGAAGTCGCCGAAGTCGACCGCCGTCATCGCCTCCCCCCCGCCGTGGCCCTCGACGCGGGGCTGCATCTCGTTCACGAGGACGGCCGTCACCGCGACGATCGCCGTCATGATCACGAGCTCCACGCCGGCCGCCTGGAGGAAGCGCGAGCGCTCCCGCGGCTCGGCGACGCCCGCCCTGAGGCGCGGCACCGCGTAGCGGTTGTTGTACGCGCCGAGGCCGAGCAGCGGCACGACGAGCCCGATCTTCGCGAGGAGGAGCAGGCCGTACGTCGTCTCCCAGAGGGCGCTCCACGTCCGCACCTGGAGGTAGCCGTTGATCGTGCCGCCCAGGAGCAGGAGCACGACCGAGCCGACCGCCATCGTCGAGAAGCGCGGAACCGCCCGCGTGGCGAGCGGCCAGCGCTCCTCGCGCGCGAACCAGAGGCCGAGGACGAGGAACGCGAGCCCGCCGACCCACATCGACGCCGCGACGACGTGGAGGATGTCGGCGACGATCGAGAGGTTCCCGGACGTGCTCGCGTGGCCCGCGAACGTGGGCGTGAACGCGAGGGCGAGGCCGAGCGCGGCGCCGGCGACGATCGCCGTCCGGCGTGCGCTCCCCTCTCGGCTCCTGGCATAGAGCGCCACGGCGAGCAGGGCGAGCCCGAGGCCGGCCTGGATGAGGGCGACGGTGCCGTAGCGGGTCTCCGCGATCGCGCTGAAGACGTCCCAGGTGAAGGCGTCCGCGAGGCCGGTTCCGGCCGCGGCCGCCCCCTGGAACGGGATGTTCAGGAGCGCGAAGACCGCGAGGGCGCCGGCGCAGGCGGCGAGGATGCCGAGCAGGCGCCGGTGCACGCGGGCGTCCGCCGACCGCAACGGATAGACGAGGGCGGCCGTGCCGCCCGCGCAGAGGAGAAGGAACGCGAACGTGAAGAAGCGGCCGATCGTGAACGCGACGTCCGTGGTGCGCGGGATGCCCCCCTCGAGGGTGAACGCCCCGGTCCCCCGCTCGCCGACGTGGAAGACGAACGCGCCGTTGATCGGGTCGGAGTCGGCGGAGATGGCGCGCCACGCCACCGTGTACGTCCCGTTCTCGAGGTCGTCCTCGAGCCCGACGGCCACCTCCGGTCCGCTCGGCCGCATGATCTCCTCGAGATCGACTCGTTCACCCTCCGCGTTGAAGACGCGGATCGAGCCGAGCGCGGTCTCGACCGGCTCGTTGAACTCGAGCACCACCTCGGCAGGCGACTCGTCCACGACGGCGTCCGCCCGCGGCGACGTCCCGATCAGCGTCGAGTGCGCGAAGGCGGTCGACACGAGGACGAGTCCCACGAAGGCGGCGACGAGCGCTACGAGGCCGCGCCGCGTACAGCCGAGCATTCCCTCTCCCTTCCGTAATGCGCCCGCCCGACGGGCCGGCGCAGCGGTCAGCCGACGGCCGGCGCGGGAGGGGCGCGGCCGCCGAGCCCGCCCGACAGCACGAGCCCGCGCGGAGCCGGCAGGCGCAGCGAGACGGGGACGGTGAGCGAAAGCGAGACGAGTCGCGGCCGGTAGGCGGCGCGGAAGCGCGCGGCGACCGCGACGGCGAGGGTGACGAGCGCGCGCGCGGCGAGGTACGCGGCGAGCGCGAACGGAAGCTGGAGGACGATCCCGACGAGGAACACCGTCTCGAGCGTCGTCGTGTACGGGACCGCGCCCGTGTGCAGGAGGCGCTCGAGGTGCTCCTGGACGGCGAAGCCGATCGGCGGGAGCAGCGCGAAGAGCCAGAGCGGCGGGCCGACCGAGCGGACGCTTCGCCAGCGCGAGAAGGCCGACGCGGCGAGCGCGAGCAGGACGACGGTCGCGCAGAGCGCGAGGCAGAAGCGCAGGTGCGCGAGCCCGCCGAGGCCGGCCGCGTGATGGTGCATGTGCGGCTCGGGCGCCACGAGCCGGTATGCGGCCGCATGCGCCACGACGCCCCCGACGGTCATGAGGGCGAGCGAGGCGACCCAGGCGAGCCTGTGCGCTCTCATCTCGCCCGATGCTACGACATTCGGCAACAAACGGTTCTCGGAACAGGCCGCCGATCCCTCCGCGCCGCGCAGGCCGGTCGCGGTAGCGTCCGTGCAGTGCAGGGCCCCGCGGTCGAGACGCACGACCTCGAGAAGCGCTACGGCGAAACGCACGCGCTGCGCGGGATCGACCTGACGGTCGAGCCCGGGACGATCTTCGGCCTGCTCGGCCCGAACGGGGCCGGGAAGACGACCGCGGTCCGGATCCTCACGACGCTCCTCCGGCCGGACGGCGGCTCGGCGCGGGTCGCCGGGCTCGACGTCGTGGCGGACGCGGGACCGCTGCGGGCGCGGATCGGGCTCGCGGGCCAGTACGCGGCCGTGGACGAGAACCTGACCGGCTTCGAGAACCTCGAGATGGTCGGCCGCCTCTACCACCTCGGCCGCCGCGCCTCGCGGGAGCGCTCGCGGGAGCTGCTCGAGGTGTTCGACCTGGCCGACGCCGGCGGCCGGCTCGTGCGCACGTACTCCGGCGGGATGCGCCGCCGGCTCGACCTCGCCGCCGCGCTCGTCGCGCGCCCGCCCGTCCTCTTCCTCGACGAGCCGACGACGGGGCTCGACATTCGCAGCCGCCTCGCGCTCTGGGACGCGATCACGGCGCTCGTGGCCGAGGGAACCACGGTGCTCCTGACGACGCAGTACCTCGACGAGGCCGACCACCTCTCCGGCCGGATCGCCGTGATCGACCACGGGCTCGTGATCGCCGAGGGCACGCCGGACGACCTCAAGGCGAAGGTCGGCGGCGACCGGCTCGAGGTGCACCTCTGCGACCGCGGCGACAACGAGGTCGCGCGGGACGCGCTCGCGCCGGTCGGCGACGGCGAGGCGGTCGTCGCGGACGGCACCGTGCGCCTTCCGCTTCGCCGGCGAAGCGGCGCGATCGCCGAGGCGGTGCGCCGGCTCGACGAGCGCGGGATCGCGATCGACGACATCGCCGTTCGCACCCCGACGCTCGACGACGTCTTCCTCACGCTCACCGGCCGCGCCGCCGAGTCGGACGCTGAGGCCGCCGAGCCCGAGCGCGAGCCCGAGGAGGCGCGGCGCTGAGCGCGCTCGGCTACGCCGTCTCGGACACGGTCGTCCTCGCGAAGCGGAGCCTGCTGCGCATCCCGCGCCAGCCCGACCTCCTGCTCGGCTTCACGGTGCAGCCGGTCATGTTCGTGCTGCTCTTCGTCTACGTCTTCGGCGGGGCGATCCAGACGCCGGGCTACGACTACGTCGACTTCCTCATCCCCGGGATCCTCGTCCAGTCGATGGCCTTCGGCGGCTTCGTGACCGCGCTCGGGCTCGCCGAAGACCTGAAGAAGGGGCTGATCGACCGCTTCCGCTCGCTCCCGATGACGCGCGCCGCGGTCCTGACCGGCCGGACGACCGCGGACATCGCGACGAACGTGATCCAGCTCACAGTCATGCTCGCGGTCGGGCTCCTGGTCGGATTCCGCTTTCACACGAGCGCCCTCGAGATCGTCGCCGGGATCCTGCTGCTGCTCCTGCTCGGCTACGCCTTCTCGTGGGTCTTCGCGTTCCTCGGCCTCGCCGCCTCGTCCCCGGAGGCCTCGAACGCGTACGGGTTCATCATCATCCTCCCGCTCACGTTCGCGTCGTCGGCGTTCGTGCCCGTCGAGACGATGCCGCCCTGGCTCGAGGCGTTCGCTGAGGTGCAGCCGGTCACGACGATGGTCGACGCGACGCGCGCCCTCTTCATCGGCACGCCCGCGGGGAACGACGTCTGGGGCGCCGTCCTCTGGGCGCTCGGGATCATCCTCGTCTTCGGCTGGCTCAGCGTGTGGCGCTATCGGCGCGCGGTCGGCCGCTAGGAGCCGGACGCCCCCGACGAATCCAGGAAGGCGAGGTCGTCGTCGCTCAGCTCGAGCTCGAGCGCCTCCGCGCTCTCCTCCAGCTCGGCCACCGTGCGCGGGCCGACGATCGGCAGCACGGGGAACGGGCGGTGGAGGAGCCACGCGAGCGCGACCTGCGTCGGCGTCGCGCCGAGCCGCCCACCCAGCTCCGCGGCGCGCCGCCGCCGCTCGCGGTTCGCGGGCGTGTCGAAGACCCGCGCCACATCGGCTTCGGGCGCGCCTGCGAAGAGCCCGGCCGCCGCGGGCGACCAGGCGAGGAGCGGCAGCTGCGTGCGCTCGTACCAGGCGAGTGACGCGGCGTCGCGCGCGCCGAGGCTCTCCGGCCACGGCGGCTCCGTCCACGCGGCGAGAGTCAGGTGGACGCTCGACGTCGTGAACCCCTGAAGCCCGTGCTCGGCGGCATAGCGCGCCGCCTCGTCGAGCCGCTCCGTCGACCAGTTGGACGCCCCGTAGGAGCAGATCCGCCCCGCGCGGCGGTGCTCCTCGAGCGCCTCGAGGATGGGCCCGACCGGCTTCGACGGGTCGTCGCGGTGGAGCATGAGGATCTCGACGCTCTCCGTCCCGAGCGTCGCGAGGCTCTCGTCGAGGTCGGCCGCGATCCCCTCCGGCGTGACGCGCCGCGCGAGCGGACCGCCGCCTCGGACGCCCGATCGTGGTGCGCCGCCTTCGTCAGGATGACGGCGTCCTCCCGCCGGTCGCCGAGGCACGCCGCGAGGACGCCCTCCGACTCGCCGTACGCCCGGCCGGTGTCGAAGACGGAGCCGCCGAGCTCGAGGAACGCCTCCGCCAGCTCCTGCGCCCGGCCGCGCTCGGCCTGCGTCCATTTCGCCGTCCCGAGGACGAGCCGGCCGACCTCCCGTCGGAGCGGTTCGAGACCAACCGAGCGCACGGCCCGGAAGACTAATTCGCAATTTGCGAGTAACGCTTCCGCGGACCCCCTTGACCGCCGGACACGTCTCCTCGTAACGTCCCCGACGCAGCGAGCACGGGACGCGAGTAGGTCGAGCCCGAGCCGATAGGCACTAGGGAGCCGTCGCGAGGCGGATGACCGAACGTCAGTCGGCGCGGAGGACGAAAGCGCACCCGGCTCGCTGAATTATTGGTCCGGCGCAGCGCTACCGAACGCCCGCCGGCACGTCCTCGCGCCGCAACCGGCCGAGCGCCTCGCGGAAATCCTCATGCGTGACGGACGCCGTCTCGGCTTCGGGCTCGCGGGCCATCGCCGCGAGTGCCGCCTCCTGCGCGAGCGAGCGCAGGTCGGCCGGAGAGAAGCCCTCGGTGTCGCGCGCGAGCTCCTCGAAGTCGACGCCGACGGTCGGCATCCGCGCGGTGTGCAGGCCGAGGATCGCAAGCCGTCCCGCCTCGTCGGGCAGGCCCAAGACGATCGTCCGGGAGAGGCGCCCGCCGCGCAGGAGCGCCGGGTCGATCTGGTCGGGCCGGTTCGTCGCGCCGACGACGAAGACGCCCCGCTGGCCGGCCACGCCGTCGATCTCGGCGAGGAGCTGGTTCACATGGCTGTCGTGCGTCCCGAGCGACTCGCCTCGCCGGCCGGCAATCGCGTCGATCTCGTCGATGAAGACGATCGACGGCCGGTTCTCTCGCGCCCGCTCGAAGAGCTGCCGGATGTTCCGCTCGCTCTCCCCCACCCACTTCGAGATCACGTCGGCGCCGGAGATCGGGTAGAAGCTCGAGCGCGCCTGCGCCGCGAGCACCTTCGCCACGGTCGTCTTCCCGGTCCCGGGCGGCCCGGCGAGGAGAAGCCCTGTGGGCGGCTCGACCCCGAAGCGCGTCGCCGACTCGGGATCCTCGATCACGGCCTGGAGCTGACGGAGCTGCGCCTTGATCGGCTCCGGGAGGATCAGCGAGTCCCACGTCCAGTGCTCGACGGTCGGGCGGTCCTGGCCGCCGTAGCGCTCGAGCGCCGAGAGAAGGTGCTCGGTGTCGAGCTCGAGATTCTCGCCCGTCTGCGTCGCCTCGCGGAAGACGTCGAGCGCGGCGGTGTCGACGATCTTCGCGATCGCCGCGGGGGTCATCCCCTCGGTGCGCCTGACGAGCTCGTCGAGCTCGATCGTCGCCGCCGTCGGCCGGTCGTCGAGCTCGGTCTCGAAGATCTCGCGGCGCGCGGCCTCGTCCGGCAGGTCGATGCGGATGTGGCGGTCGAAGCGCCCCGGGCGGATCACGGCCGGGTCGAGGTGCTCGATCGAGTTCGTCGCGGCCATGACGACGAGCTCGCGCTCGTCCCGGTGCGCCTCGAGCGAGGTGAGGAGCTGGTTGACCGTGCGGCGCGACTCCTGGTCGGGCGTCGAGTCGCGCCGCTGCGCGACCGAGTCGAACTCGTCGAAGAAGAGCAGGCAGGGGAGATTGTCGAGCGCCGTCTCGAATGCCTTGTCGATGTTCTGCGCCGACTGGCCGACGAGCGAGCCGACGAGGTCGCCCGTCGAGACGTGGATCATGTTCAGCCCGTGCTCGCCGGCGATCGCCCGCGCGAAGAACGTCTTGCCCACCCCGGGCGGGCCGTGCAGCAGGATCCCGTTCCAGTCGATCCCGTAGCGCTCCGCGTCGTCCGGGTGCTCTAGAACGAGCCCGACGGTGTCGCGGATCTCTTCCTTCAGGGCCTCCATCCCGCCGACGTCGGCGAAGGTCGTGAGTTCCTCGGGCGGCTGGACGTCGAAGTTTCCGCTGCCGCCCCCGAGGCCGCCCATCATGCCGCCGCCGAGCAGGCCGCCGAGCGGGTTCGCCTGCTGGGCAGGACGGCGGCGGCGCGTGCGCTGCGGGCGGCGCCCGGGCCTCTCGCCGTTCTCGGTCTGTGCCTCGCGGGCCGGCTCGGGCTCGGGCTCGGGCGCCTGGTCGCTGATGTCG
>Ga0190265_10003594_pt1 | contig 10599 bp, 11 predicted proteins | sample Popmic124T_FD_133135 | JGI IMG/M metagenome (GOLD analysis project Ga0190265, IMG submission 133135) | Populus adjacent soil microbial communities from riparian zone of Indian Creek, Utah, USA - 124 T | ecosystem: Environmental > Terrestrial > Soil > Riparian zone | place: USA: Utah | collected...
CTAACTCGCTCGCGCTCTTCGAGCAACCGGGGCAGAACTTGGAGTCGGCCGGAACGTTCGCGCTGCAGAACGGGCAAGGCCCCTCGACCTCCTGCTCCTTATAGCCCTCCTTCTAGCCCTCTTTGAACTCCTTGCCGGCCTGGCCCATCGACCGCGCGAGCTTGGGAAGTCGTGTCGCACCGAAGAGCAGGAGAAGGACCAGCAGGATGATGATGAGTTCGCCGCCACCGGGCAGGTTCATGACGTTCCTCCGTTCAGTTCCCGTAACGCCGGAGCGATCTCCGAGCCGAAGAGTTCGACGTCTTCCTCGTCGGCCAGCTGGAACGGAATCGCACCGAGCCCGGCGACCACTTCTTCGACCCCAAGCTCTGCGAGTCTCGACAAGCGATCGACGACCTCGTCTACCGTTCCTGCCACGCGGTCTTGCTTGAACTCGTCCCAGGATACTCCGGTGGCCCCTCCACCCGACCGCAATATCCCCGGTGGAGTGCGCTCGACGAGGCGCTCGAAGCGCCTGCGTACATCGGCCTCACTCGTGCCGGCCAGCATGTAGACACCGACCGATCGACGAAGGGTGCGTGGATCGCGATCCGCCTCTTCGCAGGCCTTGTCCGCCGCGGCAGCTCGCTCCTCATAGGTCGAGAAAGGTCCCATCCACGAGAAGTTCCAGCCGTCGGCTTTACGCGCTATCGCACCGAGCGTCCGATCGCCTTTTCCCCCGACCCAGATTGGCGGCCTCGGCGATCGAGGACCGAGTGGCCGAACGATCGCTCCGTCGATCGTGTAGTGGTCGCCTTTGAATACGAGCTCTTCTCCGTCGAGGAGACGGCCGATGATCTCGACGGCTTCCTCGAGCCTGGCGATCCTGGTGCGAGCGTTGTGAAACTCGATGCCTGCGGCGCGGTATTCGGGTTCGTACCAGCCGGCCCCCAGGCCCAGATCGACCCGGCCGCCGGAAAGCTCGTCCAGCGAAGCGACCATCTTCGCGACGAGGGCCGGGGGCCGGAAGTCATTGCATGCAACCATCGACCCCACCCGAACGCGATCCGTGATCGCAGCCAGCGCGCTCGTAAGGGTCCAACACTCGAACGTCCCTTGGACGGTGTCCGGGCCCCCGTACTTGCTCCAGTCGAGGAAGAAATGGTCAGACACCCACAGCGAATCGAACCCGACCCGTTCTGCAGTACGAGCGATCCTCGATACGCCTTCCCACGAAACGGGTTGCCCGGCCAGGCTTGTGTCGTAGTGAGGGAGCGCAAGGCCGAGCTTCATCGCGGGAGTTTAGGATGATCAGGTGAAAGTCTCAGACATCATGACTGCGGCGTGCCTATCGGACTCTCCCGATGACACCGTCGCGGAAGCGGCCACCAAGATGCGGCAGAACCAAACGGGATCGATCCTCGTGATGGATTCGGGGAAACTCGCCGGGATCCTGACCGAGAGAGACGTCCTGCGAGTCGTCGCCGAGGGCAAGGACCCCAAGTCTGCGGTGGTCAAGGACGAGATGACGGACAACCCCGTCACGATCCCGACCCACACGAGCCTCAAAGACGCCGCTCAAACGATGTTCGACAAGTGGTTCCGGCACTTGCCGGTGGTGACGAACGAGGGCGATGTCGTGGGGATCATCTCGCTGCGCGACCTACTAACGATCGTTGCAGAGAGCCTGGATGAGCCCGAGGCGATCCAATCGCTGACCGGGCACAAGCTGGTGCGCGACCGCCGTCTCGAGCGTGTCGAAGCCGGCGACCTCGACTGATCCCATTCCGGGACCGAGGAGCCCTCATTTCATCCGGGCCTGGTCTTTCGGACTTCTCTCGATCGCGAGTCCGTTCCTCGTTCCTTTTGTCGCTCGGCTGATCCAACCCGGCGCAGAGGTCGGCCGGATCGCTTATCTATCCGCCTTGGGGGCCGCAGCCGCGGTTTCCTTGCTCGGCGTAATCTTCGCCGTTCTCACCCAGAGGCAGACCGCGCCCAAGACCTTTCAACGCAGGATCGCCGGGATCACGGGCGCGCTCAGTGGCGTGATGTTGCTGTTCTGGTTCGTGAGCACGCTGGCCCTGCTGAAGCTCAGCCCCTCCTGGCGATAGCGCCGTTCTTGTCGCGTCAGAGCGCGCTGGAAGGTTGCTCAGTTAGCCAGGAACGGTTAGGTGAGCTTGTAGCGCTCCAGGAGGCGGCGGCCGATCACGTTCTTCTGGATCTCGGACGTCCCTTCGCCGATCAGCAGGAACGGCGCATCGCGGTAGAGACGCTCAACCGTGAACTCCTTCGAGTAGCCGTAGCCCCCGTGAACCCTCAGCGACTTCGTCACTATCTCGTGGCACGCCTCGGAGGCGAACAGCTTCGCCATCCCGGCCTCGAGATCCGAGCGCTCGCCGGCCACCTTCTTCTGGGCCGCCGAGTACAGCATCAGCTTCGCCGCTTCGAGCGTCGTGCCCATCTCGGCGATGTGGTGCAGGACGGCCTGGTGGTCTGCGATCTGTTTGCCGAACGCCTTACGCTCCTGCGCGTACTTGATCGCCTCTTCGAAAGCTCGCGTCGAGACGCCGACCGCTCGCGCCGCCACGTTCACGCGGCCCACCTCGATCCCATCGAGCACCTGCTTGAATCCCATGCCTTCCTCGGTGCCCAGTAGCTGCGAGGTCGAGCAGCGGTAGTCGGAGAACGTCATCTCGACGGTCTCGACGCCCTTGTAGCCCATCTTCTCGATGTTCTTGCCAACGTCGAGACCCGCCGCCGGCTTGGGCTCGCCGGGCGTCTTCTCGACAATCAACATGCTCATGCCCGAGTGGGGTGGGTCGGCGTTCGGGTCGGTCTTCACCAAGGTCATCACGATGCCGGCGCGCAGTCCGTTCGTCAGCCACATCTTCTGGCCATTTACGACGTACTCGTCGCCCTCCTTGATCGCTTTAGTGCGGATCGCTTGCACATCGGAGCCGGCCTCGGGCTCGGACATCGCGAGAGCGGCCCGGATCTCGCCGGTAGCCATCCTCGGCAGATAGTTCTTCTTCTGCTCGTCGGTGCCGAACTTGTTGATCAAGTAACAGCCCATGAAGTGCGTGTTGAGGACACCCGAGAGGCTCATCCAGCCACGGGCGAGCTCGACGACGCAGAGGGCATAGGTGATCAGCGACTCGCCGATCCCGTCGTACTCCTCGGGAACGGTGATGCCGAACAGCCCCATCTCCTTCATCTGTTCGACGATCTGCTCGGGATACTCGTCCTTGTGCTCGAGGTCGTCGGCTATCGGGATGACTTCCTTCTCGACGAAGTCGCGAACCGCTTCGACTAGTGCCTTCTGGGTGTCGTTCAGTTCGATCATCAGCTCTTTTCCGCCCATTCCTTCTCGAAGTCGGCCAATGTCTTGTCGGGCTTCAGACCGGCAGCGCGGCCCCGCTCGGCGAACTGCACGGCCATCTTGCGGGAAGCCTCGTCGATCATCTCGTTGCCAAACATCACGGCGCCCGTGCGATCGACCTCAGTCGCATGCTTGTAAGCGTCGAGGAGCGCCTGGGCCTTGTCGAACTCCTCCTGTGTCGGAGTGAAGACCTCGTTGGCGACCCCTATCTGACCCGGATGCAGCGCCCACTTGCCGTCGTATCCGAGAGCCCGCGCCCGCATCGCCATGTCGCGATACCCGTCGACGTCCTTGATCAACAGATACGGGCCGTCGATCGCCTGCAAGCCGGCATCGCGTGCGGCTACGAGGATCGTTTCGAGAACCCAATGGAAGTGGTCGCCCGGGTAACCCGGCATCGGCAGTCCGGCCGTGACGGTCGGGAGACCAAGTGATGCGCTCATGTCGGCGGGGCCGAAGATCAACGTCTCCATCCGGTCCGACGCATGAGCGATCTCGTGGATGTTCATCAATCCGGTCGCGGTCTCGATCTGAACCTCGAGGCCGATCCGCTTCTCGAGTCCCACGGTCGTCTCGATCATCCGGAGCATGTGATCGACGAACATGACCTCGTGCGCGTACTGGACCTTGGGGATCATGACGCAGTCCAGGTACTGGCCGGCGTTCTCGACGATCGTCTTGAGGTCGTCCGCGGCCCACTGCGTATCGATCGAGTTGATACGGACGACGACGGTCTTGTCGGCCCAGTCGTTGTTCTTGAGAGCGTCGATCACATTGCCCCGCGCTTCCTCTTTAGCGAGGGGCGCGACCGAATCCTCGAGGTCCATGAAGACCTCGTCGGCCGGAAGAGTTGGGCCCTTCGACAGCATCTTGGGGCTCGAACCGGGTACAGAGAGACAGGATCTGCGTGCTCGTGCTACCGCCACGGGAACTTCCTCCTACTTGATCGACGCGTCTATTCGACGTAACCGAGGCCTCTTAGGTGCTCCTCGATCTCACTTTCTTCGCTAGAGGTTAGTCCGCCGTCGCCGGCGTCGCCCTCCGCGCCGGACCCAGCATCGGAGACCTGTAGTTGTGCCTCCCCGACCAAGGAGCGCAGCACCTTGCCGTCCCGAGGTATCGAAGACGCAACGCCCAGGGCGGCCATGCAGGTCGGGCCCAAGTCGATGAGCTCGGCGGTTTCTTGCAGGGGGCCGGGAGTGACTTCGGGGCCGGTTGCGATCACGACGCCCTCGAGGCGATGGTCGCCGGACAACCAGTCGGCGTCCTCGACCATCGTCTTCGCGTGGGTCAACGAGTACTGAGGGGCGGGGACGAGGAGAAGATCCGGCGCCGTATCCAGGAACCTTCCCGAGAGGACCTCTTCCTTGCGATAGATCTTGCGGATCGGAGCCTTACCCGTGTCGGGATCGCGGAACGCGCTGAGGGCCTGGAAGATCTCCTCGCGCAACGACTCGTAGTCCTTCGGGTCGACCGTTCCTTGAGGTTCGCGGCCCTTGAGGTTGATCGATACGCCTTCGCCGGTCGAACTCACGCTCGTGTACGCGCGCGACTTCGTCCAGTCGAGCGGCGTCGCCGGCAAGGCGATGCGACCGTGGAGCTTCAGCAGGTCGTAGATCCTGCGGGCGATCCGGCGGCCCGGCCCCCAGCGGATCAGATTCGTTACGAAGGAGCCCTTCGAGAACTTGGCGTAACCCAGATGCTCGAGAACGCGATCCATCGTGCAGGCACGCGTGCACGGCTGATGACCGTGGTCAGACATGAAGATCACGAGATCGCGTTCGGTCGTACGTTCGAGCAACTTAGCCAGTCCGTCGTCGAGCTGCTGATAGACGGCGCGCGTCTGCTTCGCAACCGGGGTGTCTTTCAACTCCTCGTAGCGTGGGTGGTCCGGCGAGATGTATTCCATCAAGCAGTGCTGGATGCGATCGGTCGAGACGTAAACGAGAACACCGAAGTTCCAATCGGTCGTATCCAAGAGGTACTCGAAAGCCTTCTGACGTTTCTCGGTGATCTCGGCACACTCTTCCAGGAACGCCTCCGGCCGGTTCCTGTACGTCGTCCAGGACATCCCGTTGATCGGGAATGGTGCCTTCGCGTCGAGTTCCTTCTGCAACTCGGTGGGGTGGGTGTAGGAGCGCGCGGCCGGGAGCACACCTCCGGCGATCACCTTGCCCTTGACCTTCGGGGTTGGGAACGTCAGTGGGATGTTCAGCGCGAGCGAGGTCTTACCGGCCGTCGAGAAATCCTCGAAGATCGTTCGAGCCTTGATCGAGTGATACGTGACCGGCAGGCGCTTGGTCACGCCGGGCTTGTGCTCGAGGATGTCGAAGACCCCATGGCCGGCCGGGTTCAGTCCGGTCATGAATGAGGGCCAGGCGCACCATGAATGAGAGGGAACGCTAGATAGACAGTCCCCGTGCGCTCCCCGTTCGATAAGGGCGGCGAGATTCGGCAATTCCCCCGCATCGAGCATCGGACGAAGTACCTTCCAATCGACGCCGTCCCAGCCGATGATGAGCACGCGTTCGGGCAACAGATTCTCCTTGTCAGGCGGTCGTAAGAGGGTAGCAGCGATGGGTAGACGAGCCATACGGATAGCAACACTTGTAGCCGCTTGCTGCGCGCTCTTGGTCGCCACCGCACCGCAAGCGGTCGCAAAGGAGTTCCTGCTGCCCGAGGCGACGGTAACCGCCCACGTGATGCCGAACGGAGCCGTGCGTGTCGTCGAGGAACTCACCTACGAGTTCTACGGGCCCTTCTCGGGCGCCTATCGGGAGATCCCACTGCGTGAGGGCGAGACGATCACGAACATCTCGGTGCGAGAAGGGGCCGTGCGCTACGTCCCCGGAGCGCCGACGGAACTGGGGAGCTCGGGAAGCCCCGGATCGTTCGGTGCCGCCAGCTACGACGACGACATGCGGATCGTGTGGCACTACTCCGCGTTCAACGAGCGTCGGATGTTCACCGTTTCGTACACGTTGAATGGCCTTGCGGTCGCGTACACGGACGTCGTCGACGTGAACCTGCGCGTGTGGGGCGACGAGTGGGCCGTCGGGCTCGGTTCGTTGAGAGCATCGATCCAGATGCCCCGAGCGGCCCCCGAAGAAGTGCGCGTGTGGGGACACCCCGGCGACATCCAGGGAGAAACGACCCTGTTGCAAGACGGGACGGGAGGGACGCTCGCGGCTACGAACATCCCGTCGGGGCGATGGGTCGAGATGAGACTCGTGTTTCCTCGCGGCGTTCTGCTGAATACATCTAAAGCCGAGGTCCGTGCCGAGCCGGGTCTGCAGGCGATCCTTGCCGAGGAACGCGCCTTCGCACGCGCTGCCGACCGCCTCGTGTGGCTGGCCGACAACGCCTACTGGCTTATCCCACTCGGTTTCTTGCTGTCGTTCCTGCCCGCCTTGCTGGTCGGCTTTTGGGTGTGGAGGAAGTACGGCCGCGAGCCCGACATCCCGTTCATGCCGGGCTACGTCATGGAACCTCCGTCGGACGATCCTCCAGCTCTAATCCCGGCTCTACTGAACCCCGGCTATCAGCGCGCAACCGGCGACGCCTTCGCCGCGACGCTATTCGACCTGATCCGCAAGAAACACATCGACGCGATGACTATGACCACGATCAAGAAGACGTGGGGCGGACTGCGAGAGGAAGACGTGAGCGATCTCGGTCTCACGGTCTCGGATTCGAACGAGGGCCTCGAGCCGTACGAGCGAACCGTGAAGGACGCGGTGGCCCATGCCTATGCCGGTCAGAAGATGCTGGTCCTCAGCTTCTTCGACGACGTCATCAAAAAGGAACCCGCGCACTATCAGAAGGTCTTCACCGACTTCAAAGCCGAGGTGAGACAGGCCTTCACCGCGAGGGGCTGGTGGGTCGGCAAGGGCTTGAAATCCCTGGCGCTGGCGTTCGCGGCCGCGGTCGGCTTCGGAATCCTGTGCATCATCAGTTTGGCCATCGGTGGCGAAGCGGGAAGGGGGCCCACCGTTGGTTCGATCCTTGCGATCGCCGGCATCTTCATGGCAGCCGGCAATGGGGTCGTGCTGGTCGTCCTGATGATCGCCCGCCGGGGATGGGAGAAGAGAACCCCCGACGCCGCGCTTCTCGCAGCCAAGTGGAACTCCTTCAAGAAGTACATCATCGACTTCCCGGGGATCAAGGAAGCCGCGCCCGGCTCGATCGCGATCTGGGAGCAGTATCTGGTCTACGGGATCGCCCTGGGGGTGGCAGAACGCGTGTTGGCGGCGGCTCAACTGCACGCCCCACCCGAGCTGCAAACGACGAGCAACGTGTACTTCATCTCCTCGCACGGGAGCCTGGGCTCCGGTCACTCGGCGTTCGCCATCTCCGACATCTCGCACGCGGTCGCCAGCGCGTCGGTCTCGTCGTCCGGCGGGGGTGGGGGCTTCTCCGGCGGTGGGGGTGGCGGTGGAGGAGGCGGTGGTGGCGGTGCCTGGTAACCCTTTTCTTCTAACTCACGGCCCATATAGGGCACCTCAGTTAGAACAGAAGGGGTTTAGTCGGCGGCCTCGGTCCGGCGCGCCTGCGACAAACGGTAGGCCCGCAGAGCCAGCTGTAGCCGCAGCTTGTCCTCGGCGTCCCGGAGTGACCAGCCGGTCAGCTTCTCGATCTGCTTGATCCGGTAGGTGACCGTGTGGGGGTGCGCGAACAGAAGCTCGCCGGCCATCTTCACGCTGCCGTCCGCCCGGAAGTAGGACTCCAGGGTCTTGATCAGCTCGCCCTTCCGGCGCTCGTCGTACTCGATCAGGGGGCCGAGCATCTGCCCGACGTAGCGATCGACCAACTCTGGGTTCGTCCGGAGGAAGTGGTAGAGGAGAAGGTCGTCGAAGCGGAAGATGCGCCCCTCGAGCCCAAGGCCCAGTCCGATCTCGAGCGCCTCTTTGGCCTCGATGTACGCGCGCCGGATGCCTTCCAACCCGAGCTCCGGCCCCCCCACCCCGAAACACCACTCGCCCCCCAGCTCGGCGACCATCTTCTCGGGAACGATCGCGACGTCGGCGAATCGATCCGAGGGTAGAAGAGCCACGGTCTGACCGGCTCTCTCGAGAACGATGGGGTCGGTCGAAAGGGGGCCGGTTGCGGCCGCCGCCTGGATCACCGCGACCTCGCGTCCTTGATCGGTTTTGGGGCCCACACCCACGAGGGCGATGTAACTGAGAGTCAGGTCGTATCCGAACGTGTGCGCCCGGCTGAGTAGATCCTCCGGCGGCGCGTCGGATCCGTACAACAGATCGGCGAGGAACTCGCGACGTTCGCCCTCTTGGTGTCGAACGATCGCTCGCTGTGCCTGTGCATACGCTTCCGCAACACTCGTAGAGATCTGGTCGGTGTAACGGAGGACCGCCTCTGCAAGTTCGATAGCGGCGTCGAGCGCGTCACCTTCGTAACTCCTGCATTCGTCCGCCAGGATGTCCCAGCAAACCCTCGAGACGGTTCTGTACGCATGCAACACGTCGTCGAGCGGGATCCCCGCCTCTGCTCGCCGGGCCCCCGTTCTCTCGATCGCTTCGAGTTCTTCCTTGCGGATCTCGCGCTGCTCTTTCAGCACCTGAGCCAGCGTGCCCACGTTGTCGCGCACGGCCGTACCCACATCGTCTCGCAGCTCGTCACCGCTCTTGGCGTAAGTCGAGACGGTGTCCCAGATCGCCTTGGTGCACCGATCGGCCACCTCGTCGAGCCGTTCGACGAACCCGGTGACGATGCGGTCGTGAGAGGTCGAGCTCATGACTCTTGCTCCTCGACATGCTTTAGCACTCGCTCCAGTGCTTGGCGCGCCTGGTCCGTGAGGCCGGGCGGAGTCGCGCCCTCATCGACGGTGTCGGCGGGGTCGAGAGCCGCCACGATCGAACCTTCTCCCTGCTCCTGAACGACCACGTTGCAGGGAAGGTGAACGGCCGCGCGGAGATCCGAGGCGATCCTCTCCTCACTCACAGCGGTATTCCAGAAACCCATGATCAGATACTGACGCTCGGTTCCCGCTTCGGGGACGATGATTCCGCCGACATGCATCTCACTGAGGATCGAGAAACCCTCGGCCCTCAGGGCGAGTCGAGTACGGATGATCGCCTCGTCGTAACCAACCGGGACTTCTACGGCGAATCCGTAATCTGCGTCTGCTCGAGCTTCTGACACATCCACTACGGTAACGCGACATGACGCTCGTCGCTGTTCCGAACGTTTCTGAAGGCCGAGACGCCGTGCGGATCGCCGCCCTGGCTCGCGCGATGGAACGAGGCGGCGCTCGGATCCTGGACGTTCATTCCGACGGGCGACATGACCGAAGCGTTCTTACCGCGGCGGCATCGCCCACGGATCTCGTGGATGCCTGCGTTCGATTGGCCGTCGAGGCGGACCGCCTCATCGACCTGGAGGGCCACACCGGCGTTCACCCGCTCCTCGGGAAGCTGGATGTGTGCCCGTTCGTCGTCGAGCCCGGTTCGACCGAGGCCATCGAGGCGGCCCGCGCGACCGGCGCGGGGATCGGCGAGCTGGGCATACCGGTCTATCTCTACGGCCTGGCCTCAGAGCCGGATCGGGCAACAGAGCTGCCGGCCTTGAGGAAGGGGGGGCTCGGGGCATTGATCGAGCGAGCGCGGTCCGGCCTGACGCCAGACTTCGGCCCCCCCGAGATCGATCCCCTTCGTGGTGTCGTATGCGTCGGCGCCCGGGGCCCCCTGATCGCCTTCAACGTCGAGCTCGCAACCGATGTGGCAACGGCGCGTTCGATCGCGGCTCGTGTTCGAACGAGTGGTGGGGGCCCGCCGGGTGTGAGGGCCCTCGGATTCGATCTGGGAGATCGGTCTCAGGTCTCGGTCAATCTGATCGACCCCGAGGTCACGGGGATCGAAACCGTCTTCGAGGCGATCGCATCCGAGGCAATGGCGGTGGACGTGGAGGTCATCGCGACAGAGATCGTCGGCCTTGTGGCCCGGCGCTTCCTACCGTCTCGAGACGCGAAAGCGACCCGGCTCCTCGTCGAACCGGGTCGCTCTCTCGAATCTGTGTTACGACGCTAGCGCTTGCGAGCGGTCGAACGCTTGCGCGTGGTCCGCTTGCGCGCCGTGCTCTTCCTGCGCGCCGGCTTACGAGCGGTGCTCTTCTTACGAGCGGTGCTCTTCCTGCGCGCCGGCTTACGAGCGGTGCTCTTCCGACGAGCCGGCTTACGAGCCGTGCTCTTCTTGCGAGCGGTGCTCTTCCTGCGAGCCGGCTTACGA
>Ga0190265_10003595_pt1 | contig 10598 bp, 8 predicted proteins | sample Popmic124T_FD_133135 | JGI IMG/M metagenome (GOLD analysis project Ga0190265, IMG submission 133135) | Populus adjacent soil microbial communities from riparian zone of Indian Creek, Utah, USA - 124 T | ecosystem: Environmental > Terrestrial > Soil > Riparian zone | place: USA: Utah | collected...
GATCACCGAGATGGTGCGCCAGTTCGCGGACGAGCAGATCCTGCCGAACGCCGAGCACTACGACCACGAGGACTCGTTCCCGGAGCCGATCGTCGAGCAGATGAAGGAGCTCGGCCTGTTCGGCACCACGATCCCCGAGGAGTACGGGGGCATGGGGCTCGACCTGACGACCTACGCGATGATCGTCGAGGAGCTCTCGCGCGGCTGGATCTCGATCTCCGGCATCGTCAACACCCACTTCATCGGCTCCTACCTGCTGATGAAGTTCGGCTCCGAGGAGCAGAAGCAGAAGTACCTGCCGAAGATGGCGACCGGCGAGCTGCGCGCCGCCTTCTCGCTCTCCGAGCCCGAGCTCGGCTCCGACGTCCAGGCGATCAAGACGGCCGCCAAGAAGGACGGGGATCACTACGTGATCAACGGCCAGAAGATGTGGGTCACCAACGGCCTGCGCGCCGGCCTCGTCTTCACACTCGTCAAGACCGACCCGGACGCCGACCCGCGCCACCGCGGCATGACCTGCTTCATCGCCGAGAAGGAGCCGGGCGCGCACGAGAACACAGGCGAGTACGCCGGCTTCACCGTCCCGCCGCAGCTCAGGAAGATGGGCTACAAGGGCGTCGAGTCGACAGAGCTGGTCTTCGACGGCTACCGCTGTCCGGCCGAGAACATCCTCGGCGGCGAGGACGCGGGCCTCAACAAGGGCTTCGCGCAGATGATGGACGCGCTCGAGGTCGGTCGCGTCAACGTCGCCGCCCGCGGCGTCGGCATCGCCCAGCGCGCGCTCGAGCTCGGCCTGCGCTACTCGCAGGAGCGCAAGACCTTCGGCAAGCCGATCGCCCAGCACCAGGCGGTCCAGTTCAAGCTCGCCGACATGGCGACCCAGGTCGAGGCTGCCCGCCTGCTGACGATCCGCGCCGCGCGGCTCAAGGACGCCGGCGAGCGCTCGGACCTCGAGGCCGGCATGGCGAAGCTGTTCGCCTCCGAGGCGGGCCGCTTCTGCGTCGAGGAGTCGTTCCGCATCCACGGTGGCTACGGCTACTCGAAGGAGTACGAGATCGAGCGCCTCTACCGCGACGCGCCGCTGCTGCTGATCGGCGAGGGAACCTCGGAGATCCAGCGCATGGTCATCGGCAAGAAGCTCCTAGAGCGCCACAAGATCTAAGCGGGAGCTAGCTGGACGACAGCGCGTGCGACTTGGGCGCGACCGGGGGATCGGTCGCGGCCGGGTCGGACGGGGCGTAGTCGCCGAGGCCCGCGAGATGGGTCACGATCAGCGAGATGAACCCGCCGACGATCATCGCGGCGGTGATGACCTCGAGCGGCTCGTCGACCGACATGCCGGCGATGTCGGACAGCCCGGAGAGGACGAAGCCGCCGATCGCGGCGGCGAAGAACTTGACCGCGCGGCTCGAGCTCGTGAGCACGTCGCGGAAGTAGTAGAGGAACGCAAGCGTGGGGATTATGTAGAGCGAGATGATCAGGTCGTCTGGGCGCTCGATGCCGGGCAGGTCGGACAGGAACGGCAGGTTGTGCCCGACCGTCTCGTGGACCGCGAAGAACTCGTCGAACGCGAGGTACGCGAGGCCGGCGGTGGCGAAGAGGTAGAACTTGCGCACCCGCCGCGAGCCGTTCTTGGCTCCCAGCAGCAGCGCGACCATCAGCGAGGCAGTGGCGAGCGCGACGAGCGCCGAGCCGCTGATGTGGTCCATGTCCGGCTGGGACTCCTCGGCCGCATACACGGTGACCGTGTCGGCGACCCGGATCTTGTAGACGGTGCCCGACTCGTACGGGCGCACGTGGTGTCCCTTCTCGACGACCTCGTAGGCCGAGGGCGCGAGGAACATCAACAGGCCGAGCGCGACGATCGCGATGCCGGCGGCGAGCGCCGCGTACTTCTTCATCGGGTCGGGAGATAGGGGGAGATGGCCATTTACAGGGTCTTCACGCGTTTCTTGGCGCCCACCCTAGATCAGAACGCGGTCAAGATGTCGCTTTGGCCATCTAGACGGTGCAAAATCTGATCTATTGGATCACTAGCCGCGGAGATTTGACGGATCCCAGAACTCGTGCGAGCTTGGGATCTCAGCGCTTTTGAGCGCCCGTTCACCCATGCTGGCCCAAGCCTCTTCAATCCGCTCCCGCGGACGTAACCTCCTCGGCGCGCTGCTAGCGGCCGTCCTCGTCCTCTGCGTGCTCGCCGGCCTCGCGCAGGCCGCGCCGCTCTACCCGGACCTCAAGACGCTGCCGCCGCGCGACCTGCGCTTCGACCGCACGGACATCAGCTACGACGACAGCGGGCAGTTCCACAACGTCCTGCGCTTCACGAACACGGTCTGGAACGCCGGCGCCGGCAAGCTCGAGACGCGCGGCCAGATCAACCCGAGCACGCTCACCGGCCCGGCCGTGCAGCGCGTCTACGACACCGACGGGACCTTCACCGAGTACTCGGTCGGCGGCTTCTACTGGCACGGCCAGAACCACCAGCACTACCACTACGACGACTGGGGCAAGTACGAGCTCTGGGACAAGGCCGACTACGACGCCTGGATCGCGAGCGGGCGCACGCAGGGGCAGGCCGACCTGCGCGGCACCAAGACGACCAGCTGCGTCATGGACGAGGAGTTCATCAAGCCGCTCGTCGGCACCCCGTTCCCGGCCGTCTACCCGTCGGGTGGCTGCAACCCCAACAGCCAGAACACGCTCGTCCAGGGCCTGTCCGTCGGCTGGGGCGACACCTACGACTACTACCGCGACGAGCAGTGGATCGATCTCGACCAGGGCAGCCTCGCCGACGGTCAGTACGTCCTGCGCTCGGTGACCGACCCCAACAACAAGGTCTACGAGAGCACGAGCAAGGCCGACGCCGCCAAGGAGAGCCAGGCGGCGAACGAGGCGATCGTGATCGTCACGATCGAGGACGACGAGGTCGTCGACACCGACGCCCCGACCGGCACGGTCACCGTCAACAACGTCGACGCCCGCACGACGAACAAGAACGTCAGCGTCAAGGTGACCGGACGCGACGACGTCAGCGGCGTCAACCAGGTCCGCGTCTCGGCCGACGGCGTCACCTGGCGAACCCACAACTACACGAGCAGCGGCTCGACTCCGACGGCGATCCTCTGCGACCTCACCGATCCCGCGATCGGCGGCAACCCCGCGACCGGCGAGCGCACGATCTACACGCAGTTCCGGGACCGCAGTGGCAAGTGGGGTCCGACCGAGAGCGACTCGATCCTCTACGAGACGGGCGAGACCGGCCCCTCGGCCTACTCGTCGGCGGTGCTCGCCGACAACCCCGTCGGCTACTGGCGCCTCGGCGAGCCGGGCGGCACGACCGCCAACGACTCGGCTGGCTCGAACACCGGCACCTTCGTCAACGCGCCGCTGCTCGACACGGCAAGCCTGCTGTCGGGTGACGCCGCCAACCGCTCCGTTCGCTTCGATGGCACCAACGACTACGTGACGATCCCGCACTCGACCGCGCTCAACCCCTCAGCGCAGGTATCGGTCGAGGCATGGATCAAGCCCGAGGCGCTGCCCGCCGCCGGCGCCTTCTCCGCGATCGCCGCCAAGCGCGAGTCCTACGCGCTCCAGCTCAACGGCCCGCGGCTCGAGTTCACGATCATGCAGAACGGCACGCGCCGCCGGCTGCAGGCGCCCGTCGGCGCGGTCGCCGTCGGCCAGACCTACCACGTGGTCGGCACCTACGACGGCAGCACGACGCGGCTCTACCTCAACGGCGTCCAGGTTGCCACCGGCGCGCTGACCGGCGCGATCGGCCCGGCAACCAACAGCTTCAACATCGCCTCCTGGAGCACGAACGAGTTCTTCCGTGGAACCGTCGACGAGGTCGCGGTCTACAACAACACCATCAGCGCGGCCCGTATCGCGGCCCACTACGCCGCCGGTACGAACGCCCCGCCGCCGCCGGACCCCGCGGTCGACGCGCCGTCCAACCTGAGCGCGATGGCAGCGTCACAGACGCTGGTCGAGCTGCGCTGGGACGACAACGCGGACAACGAGACCGAGCTGGTCATCGAGCGCGACACGAGCAACACTTTCAGCTCGCCGCACACGACCGTCCTGGGCGAGAACGAGACCGCCTACTCGGTCACGGGCCTGACAGCCGACACGCAGTACTTCTTCCGCGTCAGGGCTCGCAACGCGAGCAACACCTCGGCTTGGTCGAATGTCGCGACCGCGACGACGCCCGAGGTTCCGCCGCCACCGGTCAGCGGCTACGGCCAGATCGTGCTCGACGACGACCCGGTCAGCTACTGGCGCCTCGGCGACAGCGGCAGCAGCGCCATCGACCAGCGCGCGATCAACCCGGGCACGTACTTCAACAGCCCGACCCTCGGCGCCACGAGCCTGCTCGCCAACGACACGGCGAACAAGGCGGTCGCCTTCGACGGCGCCAACGACTTCATGAGCACGTCGAACTCGGTGTCGCTCGGCCTCACCGCGCCGCTGTCGATCGAGGCTTGGATCAAGCCCGACACGCTTCCGGCTGCCGGCAGCTTCGCGTCGATCGCCAGCAAGGGCCAGTCGTACTCGCTCCAGCTCAACGGGCCCCAGCTCGAGCTGACGATCGTCCAGTTCGGCGTTCCCCAGCGGCTGTTGGCGCCGGTCGGAGCGATCGCGGCCGGCCAGGCCTACCACGTCGTCGGCACCTACGACGGGACCACCCGCCGCCTCTACGTCAACGGCACCGAGGTCGCGAACGCTCCGCTGACCGGTGGCGCGACGTCGAGCACCGCAGGCCTCTACATCGGCTCCTGGGACGGCACGAAGGAGTACTTCGACGGCACGATCGACGAGGTAGCGGTCTACGGCAAGACGCTGGCGGCCGCACGGATCGCTGCCCACTACACCGAGGGCAGCGGCGCGACGCCGCCTCCGCCGCCGGTCGCGGCGCCGACTGGGTTGAATGCCACGCCGATGTCGACCTCGCGGATCGACCTCAGCTGGACCGACAACGCCAGCAACGAGACAGAGTACGTCGTCCAGCGCGATACGACCAACGCCTTCGCCTCGCCGCAGACGACGGTCCTGGGGCCCAATTCGACCTCGCGGTCGGAGATCGGCCTTGCCGCGTCGACGCAGTACTTCTTCCGTGTCCGCGCCCGCAACGCGACGACCGACTCGAGCTGGTCGAGCACGGTCAGCGCGACGACCCAGACCACGCCGCCGCCTCCGACGGGCTACCCCCAGGCCGTGACGGCGGATGGCCCGGCCGCCTACTGGCGCCTCGGAGAGACGAGCGGCACCGCGGCCGCCGATCAGCAGGCGACCAACCCCGGCGTGTTCACCAACGCGCCGACGCTCGGCGCCGCAAGCCTGCTGGCGAGCGACACCGGCAACAGGTCGGTCTCCTTCGACGGCACCAACGACCACGTTCGGATCCCGAACTCAACGTCGTTGAACGCCACCACGCCGATGACGCTCGAGGCGTGGGTCAAGCCCACTGCACTGCCCGCGTCGGGCAAGTTCGGCTCGATCGTCAGCAAGGCCGAGTCCTACTCGCTGCAGCTCAACGGGCCGCGGCTCGAGTTCACGATCGTCCAGAACGGCACCCGTCGGCGCCTGCAGGCCCCAGCCGGCGCGCTCGTCGCCGGGCAGACCTACCACGTCGTCGGCACGTACAACGGATCGATGCGCAACCTCTACGTCAACGGCGTGAGCGTGGCTTCCGGAGCGCTCACAGGCGGGGCGACATCTACCACCAGCACGGTGAACATCGGCTCGTGGAACGGCTCCAAGGAGTTCCTGCGCGCTAGCATCGACGAGGTTGCGATCTACCGATCCGCCCTCAGCAGCACGCGCGTCCAAGCGCACTACAACGCAGGCAAGTAGTCCCCCTCGGGTGGGAGATGACTCGCCGCGTGTAGTTCTCCTCGCTCCCTACAACGGGGGCCTTGCCGTAGCGCGCGCGCTCGTCCGCCGCGGTGAGCCGGTCACCGTCCTCGCCAACCCCGGCGACTCCTTCACCGCCCACAGCCGCAAGGTCGAGGGCCAGGTCCTGCCTGCGCTTGACGACGGCCCGGACGTCTGGATCGATGCACTGAAGGCGCACGGCCCCTGCGTGGTGCTCACCGGCTCCGATCTCGCCAGCGAGTTCCTCGCCGAGCGCCGTGACGAGCTCCCGGGCACCGTTCGTGCCTTCGAGCGCGACGACGACGCCCACCTCGCGCTGCTGAGCAAGACGACCTGTTACGAGATCGCCGATCGCGCGGAGGTCCGCCGGCCGCTGGGCGCGACGGTCACGACCGTCGAGGAGCTCGACGCGGTCGCGCACGAGATGACCTACCCGTGCATCCTCAAGCCGGCCCTCTCCCATCTCTGGCGCGCGGTGTTCGGCGACGACCGCGTGATCCTCGCCGAGTCAGCGGCCGAGCTGGTGCAGGAGGGCCGCCGGGCGCTCGTCGCGGGGCTCGAACTGGTGATCGGCGAGTACGTGCCTGGCGCTGACAGCGACGTCGAGGAGGCGATCCTCGTGCGCGCCGAGGACGGCAGCTTCCCGGTCGCGATCGGCTGCCGCAAGATCCGCCAGCACCCGGCGGGCTTCGGTGCCGCATCGATCTGCGAGACGGCGCCGATCGAGGAGTCGATGGACATGGCCAAGCGGCTGCTCGACGCCGCCGGCTACGTCGGAGTGGCCGGCGTCGAGACCAAGCGCCACGCGGAGACCGGCGAGCGCTACCTGCTCGAGGTCAACGTCCGCATCCCGACCCAGTTCGGGCTCGGCGACGCCGCCGGCGGCGACTCGTCCTGGCGGCTGTACGCGACGCTCGCCGGGCTGGAGCTCGGCCCAGAGCCGGAGCTGCGGCACGGCGTCAAGCTCGTCTTCCCGGAGCTCGAGCTGCACGCGGCGCTCAAGCGCGACGGCGAGGGCCCCGGATTGATGCGTCGGCTGGGCAGCTGGCGTGGGGCAGGGGACCTCGGGATCTTCGACCTGCGCGACCCCGGCCCGGCGCTGGCACTGCTCCGACGTGCTGGTGCCTCCCGGATCGGACGCGTCGTCAGCAGGGCAACTCACCGGCCAGGATCGCCACGCACCGCGCTCTGACAGAATCGGAGCGATGTCGGCCACCGACACCCGGCACCTGATCGAGCAGGCGCTCGAGCGCCTCTACTCGGAGGTGCCGGCGCTCAAGCAGCTCAAGCTCGTGATCAAGCTCGAGCTGCAGGTTCGCGGCGACGCGCCGATCTGGCGCATCGAGGTCCCCGGCCCGAAGATCGAGCGCCACCCGGCCGGCGATGCACGCGTCGACATCGTCGTTCAGCGCCAGCAGTTCAACACGCTCGCCGAAGAGGGCACGCTGCGTGACTGGGAGCGCGCGTACGAGCGTGGCCACGTCAAGGTCACCGGGGACAGCTCCGTCGTCAAGCTGCTCGGCGGCGTCGTCGGCCGTCAGCTGGCGCGAACGAGGGGATGACCGAGGCCGCACGAACGGCAGGCCGCGAGCTGCCGATCCTCTTCGTCGACGTTGATGGAGTGTTGAGCCTGTTCGGCTTCGACCCGTCGGACGACAAGCTCGGCCACTTCCACTGGATCGACGGCATCGCGCACTGCATCCCGCCGGCCTCAGGGCCGCTGCTCGTCGAGCTGGCGGCGCGGTTCGAGCTCGTCTGGGCGACGGGCTGGGAGGAGAAGGCCAACGAGTACCTGCCCGGCATCCTCTCCTTGCCCTTTCGCGAGCTGCCGTCGCTGAGCTTCGACGGCCGTGCGGCGTTCGGGTCAGCTCACTGGAAGCTCGAGGCGATCGAGGAGTACGCGGGCGATCGCCCCGCCGCCTGGATCGACGACAACATGGAGGACGCCTGCAAGCTGTGGGCCCGGTCGCGCGCCGCACCCACCCTGCTCGTGGAGACCAAGCCGTGGATCGGCCTCGACCGCGAGCACGCCGACGCGCTGTTGGCATGGGCCGAGAAGCTCACCCTCTAGCTTCGCGCGCTTCTACCGATACAGAGGTATGAGCGCCAACTCAAGGACCATTCGCGACCGCCTGGCCGACTTTCCCTACGAGGCGCGAGACCGCCTTGCCAACAGCGAGCGCGCGCAGCGCCTGCTCTACGAGATCCGCAACCGGCGGCTGTTCTCGGACCTCTTCCAGCACGACCGGATGCTCGGCGATCGCGTTCGCACCGACGCCTACTGGGCCGGTATCAGCAAGCACATCGGCGAGGGCGACACGGTGATCGACCTCGGAACGGGGACTGGAGTCCTGTCGCTGTTCGCGGCCAAGCAGGGTGCCCGCGTGCACGCGATCGAGCACGGCCCGATCATCGAAGCCGCCGAGGCCGTCGCGCGCGACAACGGCATCGACTCGATCACCTTCCACAGGATCAACAGCAAGCGGCTCGAGCTCGACGAGAAGGTCGACGCGATCATCCACGAGCAGATCGGAGACGCGCTCTTCGACGAGCTGGTCGTGGAGAACATCGCCGACCTGCGCGACCGCTTCCTCAAGCCGGGTGGGCGGATCTTCCCGAGCAAGCTCGACCTGTACATCGAGCCCGTGCAGCTGCGCGAGGACATGCGCGCCCCGTTCGCATGGCAGCAGACCGACCTGCACGGCATCGACTTCCGCGCGATCGAGGAGTTCGCCGAGCAGTCGCACGGCTACCTCTACCGGCTCTTCAGGCCCTTCCCGTTCGGCCATCTGCTCGGCAAGCCGGAGCCGGTCGTCTCGATCGACCTCGCGACGGCGAATCCCTCGGATCTCCCGACCCGGATCGCCTACGAGCGGCCCGCGGTGCGCGAGGGGTTCTTCGACGGCTACTGCGTCTACTTCGACGCACGCTTCGACGACGAGACCTGGTTCACGTCGTCGCCCGAGTCGACGGGGACCTCGTGGGCGACGCCGTTCCTGCGCGTCGCGTCGCGCCGCGTAGAGGTGGGGGAGACGTTGAGGCTGGATCTCATCGCCGACGATCTCGCCACGCCCGGCACCTGGACCTGGCGCTGACCGCGAGCGGTGCCTAGCGCAGCGCGGCCTTTGCTCGGCGCACGAGCGGGCGTGCGCGCTCGCGCGCGGCGAAGCTCGCCCAGGCCGCTAACCCGGCCGGGGTCCGCCTGAACGCTCGCACCCAGAACCGGTCGGCGCTGCGATCTGTCCAGCTCAACTTGAAGTCGTCCTCGGTGCCGAGCAGCTCCATCCGCTTCAGTCCTCGCTCGTAGAGATAGGCGATCTCGTCCTGGAGCAGCAGGGCCCCGGGGCCGTACAGGCGGTAGCCGTCCTCGTAGCCGGCCTTCAGGGAGTACCAGGAGCCGTCGTGTTCGAGCGCGTAGTCGCAGGCGATCGGGCGATCGCCAACGCTTAGGAACGCCAGCCGCAGCCAACCCTCGTCGGAGGCCCAACGGGCGATGTCGGTGTAGAAGCGCAGCGTGTCGGCCCGTGAGGAGATCGCCGTGCCACCCTCGCCCTTCCAGCCCGATGCCTCGATCCGGAAAGCCTGCTGGAGCAGCCCGTCGAGCCGCTCGCTGCCGTCGTGGACGGTGAGGCTGACCGGGCCCCGCTCCTCGAGCTTGCGGCGGTGGCGGCGCAGGCCCTTGCGGCGGTTGCGCGACAGCCCGCGCTCGTAGTCCTCGAAGCTGCCGTCCAGCTCGATGAACGGCGCGCGCGCGACCGATCGGCTGAGCACGAGTCGCTGGCGCTCGCGCGCGGCTTCGACGATCGGCTCGACGGAGTCCGGGCTGCCGTCGACGAGCTGGAGCTCGACGCTCGAGCACGGCCGGTCGAACAGCTGGAGCAGCAGCTCGTCGCGTGCCCGCGTGTCGATGGCTACCGGGCCGAAGAGGGGTGTATGCCAGTTGACCGGCGAGCGCGACCCACTGCGGCGAGTGTCGATCGGCATGATCGCCGCCAGCTCGCGGTCGCGGTGGACGGACACGACCTGTAGATCGTTGACGCCGAACGCCTCCGCCCACGCGGCCGTCCAACCGGGACGCAGGAACGGCGGTGCATCGACGCGCTCAGCGAGCTCGTCCCACTCCTTCGCATGGGGGAACTCCGCCTCGCCATCTCGCTCTACGACGCCAGAAGCTGCAGATAGACCTAACACCGTACGGGCCCATCGGCCGCCCGTACGGGTTTATTTAGCTAAATGCGCTATCGGCTCCGACGCCGCAGCAGCTAGCGGGTGAGCGCGGTGCCGTCGTAGAGCTTCTTCACGGTGACGGTCCCGTCGGGCGCGGCATCGAGGCAGAGTCCGCAGAGGACGCACTCGTCGAGCTGCTTCTCGACGATCTCGACGCCCGTGTCGGTCGCAGCGTAGATGTCGACCGGGCAGACCTCCTCGAGCTTCTTCGCGAGCTCGACGTCGCCCTTGACGGAGGCGTCGACCTCGACGTCGATGAAGATCCCAGGCATCAGGCCACCTTCTCCTTCTTCTCTGCGAGCTTGCGCTTGACCGCATCGGGGATCTCGTCGATCCGCTCGACCACCGGGATGCCAGCGGCCTGCAGACGGGCGATCTTCTCGGTCGCGGTGTCCTCCTTGCCCTCGACGATCGTGCCGGCGTGGCCGAAGGACATGCCCTTCATCTCCTCGTCGTCCATGAAGCGGCCGGCCATGAAGGCGACGATCGGC
>Ga0190265_10003596_pt1 | contig 10595 bp, 10 predicted proteins | sample Popmic124T_FD_133135 | JGI IMG/M metagenome (GOLD analysis project Ga0190265, IMG submission 133135) | Populus adjacent soil microbial communities from riparian zone of Indian Creek, Utah, USA - 124 T | ecosystem: Environmental > Terrestrial > Soil > Riparian zone | place: USA: Utah | collected...
GCGCGCTGCTGGCGCAGCTGAGCACGCGCGCCGACTTCGACCTGCGCGTCGTCGCCTTCGATCAGAGCGCCGAGGAGATGTACCGCGGCCCGGCCAGCGCGTTCGGCCTGCGCGAGCAAAGCAAGCTGATCGCGCGCGAGGCGCTCGGTGCGACCGACCTGGCGCAGGCGCTGGCGTTCGTCGCGCGCGCGCCGGCGCGTCACGAGCGCGTGCTGGTGATCTGCGACGGTGTGCTGACCGCGGGCGTCGACGACACCACCGGACTGCGCGAGGCCGTTGCCCGGCTGGCCGCGCACGGCGTGCGGCGCCTCGACGTGCTGGCCGAGGGCGGCATCCAGGATCGCGAGAGCCTGCTCGCGCTGACCCGCGCCGGACTCGCCAGCACCGGCGTGGTGCTCGACGCAAGCGCGGGCGCGCCGCGGCTCGCGGACAAGCTGCTGCTCGGCACGAACGATCGCGTGATGGTGCAGATCGCGGGCGCCACCTTCGTGCACCCGGCAGTGCTCGAGGGCGTGCAACCGGGCGACGAGTTCCTGGTTTTCGCCGAGTTGCCCGCCGACGTGCCGGTTCAGATCGAGCTCGTCGGCGCGGGCGCCGAGGCCTTCGAGACGCTCGCGGCGCCGAGGCCGCTGCTCGAGCGCGCGTGGGCGCGCGCCAAGATCGAGGCGCTGAGCGCGGAGTTGCGCGCGCTGCGGCCGGAGGCGACCTCCGAGCGGACGCGCAAGGAGCAGGAGATCGTCGCGCTGTCACTCGCCAAGCGCGTGGTGTCCGACTGGACCGCTCTGCTCGTGCTCGAGAGCGAGCGCGACTACCGGCAGTTCGGCATCGCGCAGAACGCGCTGACCTCGATCCTGCGCGTCGGCGAGGAGGGCATCGAGCTGTTCGATCGCACCGGCGTGGAGCTGCCCGCGCCGCGCAAGCCGCTGCAGGTTGCGGTGGAAGGTTTTGCAGACGATGAAGTCGCGCGAGAACCGGAGCCGCCCACGGAAAGCGCGCGCGTGCAGTCCGAACCGCCGACCGGACAGCGCGAGCAGCCGTCGCTCGGCACGATCGGCAGCGGCAGCGCCAGCAGCAACGGCCGCGGAGCCGGCGTCCGCATGCGCCGCGCGGCGAGCGAGCCGGTTGCGTCACCCACCAAGGGCGAGAGTAGGGCGACCGCGCCGAGCCGCGCGGTTGCCGCCGAAAGTGCGCCGGCGAGCGCACAGGCCAGCTCACCGCCGAGCCCGATGCCGAGCGGAGCGCCGAGCGCGAAGGCGAGCGCTGCGCCGCGTCCGATGCCGATCGCGCCGCCGAGCAGCGAGGCCGAAAGCAAGCGCAAGACCGCCAACGCGAGCGGCGCCCCGCGCGCGGAGATGGCTCTCGACGAGCTCGCCGGTGCCGCCGCCGACGGCATGCCGCGCCGCCCTCCGATCGACCCGAGACTGACGATCGCGGTGCCGCCCGCGCTCGAGGCTCACGCCGAGGTGCGGCTGCGCTCGGCGCAGGGCGTGCCGAGCGAGCTGGCGGCGCAGGTGCTGCGCAGCTCGCTTCGGGCGCGCGCGCGCCAGTGCTACGCGGTCGCGCGCACGCAGACGGCGGGTGAGCGGGTCGCGCTGGAGATCGCGCTGTCGGACAAGGGCAGCGTGAGCGACGCGCGCGTCAGCAGCAGCAACCTCGGCGACGCGCGCGCGCAGGCTTGCATCGTGACGGCGGCGCGCGCGCTGCGCTTTCCCAAGCCGGACGCGGCCGGGGCGACCGTGCAGGCCAGCGTGGAGCTCTCGATGCGACCGGTGGTCGTGCCGCCTCGCAGCGACGAGCCCAAACGGCCGCAACGCGCGCGCACGGCGGTGCAGATCCCGCGTCCGGCGCTGGAGGACGCTCATTCGGGCGTGCTCGGCGACGTGCTCGCTGCCGTCGCGCGCGGGGACCGGGCCGGCGCGCTCGCCCGCGCCACCGCTGCGCGCAGCGAAGACCCCGGCGACGTGATCGCGCTGATCGCGCTCGGCGAGGCGCTCGAGGCGCAGCAGGATCTGGCGCGGGCCGCGCGCGCATATGGATCGCTGATCGATCTGTTCCCGTCGCGCGCGGATCTGCGGCGCATGGCGAGCGCACGCCTCGAGCGGCTCGCGAACGCCGGCTTGGCGCTCGCGGTCGACAGCTATCGGCGCGCGGTGGAGCAACGGCCCGATCATCCGTCGGGCCATCGCTCGCTCGCCTACGCGCTGTGGAAGAACGGCGAGCACGCCGCGGCGTTCGAGACGCTCGAGCGCGCGCTCGACCGCGGCTACGCCGGCGACCGCTTCGAGGGCATCGACCGGATTCTGCGCGAGGATCTGTCGCTGCTCGGCGCGGCGTGGATCCGCGCCGAGGCTTCCGCCGAGCCGCGCGTGCTGCAAGCACTGTCCGCACGAGGCCTGCAGCCCGACCGCGCGCCGTCGTTGCGCTTCGTGCTGAGCTGGGAGACCGACGCGAACGACGTCGACTTCCACGTGTACGACGGCCGCGGAGGACACGCCTTCTACATGAAGCCGAAGCTGCCCTCCGGCGGCGCGCTCTACGCCGACATCACGACTGGCTACGGGCCCGAGTGCTTCGCGATCCCGGGCCGCAACCGCAGTTACCCGTACGTGCTGCAGGCCCACTACTTCGCGCGCGGTCCGATGGGCTACGGCATGGGCAAGCTGCAGGTCGTGCAGCACGACGGTCAGGGCGGGCTCACGTTCGGCGAGCACCCGTTCGTGATCATGAAGGACAAGGCGTTCGTGGAGCTCGCGCGCATCGAGGCGCCGCTCGACAGCTAGCCGAATGCTCAGAGCTCGAAGAGCACGCCGGCGAGCAGGTCGACGAACGTGCCGTTCACGAGCCGCACCGCCAGCTCGGTGAACGGACGCACAGCGCTTCCGGTCTCGAAGAACAGTCCCCCGATGATGTTCACCTTGAGCGAGGTGTCGCCGTAGAAGGCCAGACCGAGCCCGGGACCCACGAACGGAGTGACCGCGCTGTCGAGCGGAAACACGAATGGAAAGTCGACGCCGAACAGCTCCACGTCGTGGCCGTCGTCGATGAACACGTGCGCGTAGCTCGGCCAGATCGCGAGCTTGACGTTCGGCGAGACGTCGGCCAGCTCGAGCACCAGATCGGCGCCCAGATGCAGGCTCCCGACGTCGAGGTTCACGCCTGCGTGCGGCCCGACCGCGACCGCGTGGGCGTTGGCCGCCGAGGCGACCCAGACCAGGACCACCGCTGCCAGTCGAATCAAGAGCTGCTCGAGCTGCACTCGCCGAGGAATTTCCATCGCGAGGTTCTGTGGGCGCGTCGGCTCGGTCTGGGTCAACGCAAACTCGGCTCGTGACGTCGCGGGCAAGGCCGGCATCGCAGATCGATCCCCAATCGTTCCGTATGCGCTACATTCCCGGACATCATGGAACCGACTCTCGATCACATCGGCATCAACGTCAGCGATTTCGAGCGCGCGAAGGCGTTTTACACGAGCGCGCTCGCGCCGCTCGGCATCACGCTGATCATGGAGTTCGGCAAGGCCGCCGGGTTCGGCCGCGACGGCAAGCCCGAGCTCTGGATCGGCGAGGGCAAGACCAGCTTTCAGTCTCCCGAACAGATCCGGCTGATCACGCCGGTGCACGTCTGCGTCAAGGCGAAGAGTCGCGGCGACGTGGACGCGTTCCACCGCGCGGCCGTGGCGGCAGGCGGCAAGGACTTCGGGCCACCGGGCCTCCGTCCCGAATACCATCCCGGATACTACGGAGCGTTCGTGCTCGACCCCGACGGTCACAACATCGAGGCCGTGAACCACGGCTGAATCGCGGCACCGCCGTCGGCGAGCTGTCACACCTCGCTCAACGCGAGCGCACCGCGCGATACACGGGAAGGCTCGCGCGCTCGCGTTCGGCCCCCCGGCGCGCCCTCTGCACGATGTCGTGGTGGGGCGACAGCGCGCACGCCGGATCCGCTGCGGCGGCGTCCCCGGTCAACGCGAACGCCTGGCAGCGGCAGCCGCCGAAGTCCTGGGTGCGTCGTTCGCAACTGCGGCACGGCGCCTGCATCCAGTCCTCGCCGCGGAAAGCGTCGAGCGCCTGTGAACGGTTCCAGATGTCGTCGAGCGGCCGCTGGCGCACGCTGTCGAACTTCATCTGCGTCAGCGCATGCGCCGCCTGGCATGGCAGCACGGTGCCCGCGGGGGTCACCACGACGTACCTTCGCGCCCAGCCCTCCATGCACGCGCGCGGCCGGTCGGCATGGTAGTCGGGCAGCACGAAGACGAGCTCCATCCGGTCGGCCAGCCTCTGCTGCGCCGCGAGCGCGACGCGGCGCGCGTGCTCGAGCTGACCGCGGCTCGGCAGCAGCGCCTCGCGATGACGCAGCGCCGAGCCGAGGTACTGGGTGTTGGCGAGCTCCAGGCGATCGGCGCCGATCCGTTCGGCCAGCTCGACCAGCTCGCCGACGGCAGCGATGTTGGCGCGGTGCAGCACCACGTTGAGCGTGAGCGGCATCGCCAGGTCCTTGACCCAGCGAGCGACCTCGAGCTTGTCGGCGAAGCAGGCGCGGCCGGCAATCGCGTCGGACGTCGCCGCGTCGGCCGCCTGGATCGAGAGCTGCACGCAGTCGAGTCCCGCGTCGCGGAGCGCGCGCAGGCGCGCCTGCGTCAGCGGCACGCCGCTGGTCACGAGCTGGCTGTAGAGATCGAGCGCGCGCGCGGCGGCCACCAGCGACTCGAGATCCTTGCGCACGAGCGGCTCGCCGCCGGTGAAATGGACCTGCACCACGCCCAGCGCCTCGGCCTGCACGAGCACGCGCACCCACTCGTCGGTCGCCAGCGCCCGCGCGCTGCCGCCGCCGTCCACGGGATTGCTGCAGTACCCGCAGCGCAGCGGGCAGCGGTAGGTCAGCTCGGCGACGAGCGTGTACGGCCGGGCCGGCTCGGTCACTGCGTCGACTCCGGCGCGACGGGGAGCAGCAGCCGCCGACGCTCCAGCTCGCGCAGGAACGTCAGCACCTCGTTCTCGATCTGCATGCGCGGGGCGCCGGTCTCGCGCAGTAGCAGCTCGACGATCTCGCTGACGCGGTACTCGCCGGTGCACAGCTCCACGATCGCGGCGGCGGTCGGATTCAGCACCATGCCGCGCTCCGGGTAGAGCAGCAGCATGCGCCGGCGGACGCGGTCGAAGCGCAGGCGTGCGGCCGGTACGAGCCGCGGCGACGTGCCCGCCTCGATCACGTGGCCGCCTCGGCGTGACCGGCACCGCCGGCGTACACCGCATGCACGCAGTCGAGCAGATGCCACAGGATCTCGGTCTTGCCAATCAACGCCGCCACGCAGCCCGCCTGCTGGGGGTACGTGCGGGCGTGGTCGAGCACGAAGGCCAGGGCCTCCTCGGAATCGCGAGTCGCGCGCGGGATGCGACTGCGGAAGTAGTCGAGCGCCGCTGCGTCGACCCATGGGTAGTGCTGCTCCCAGGCCGCCAGCCGCTGCGCCATCAGGTTGGGCGCGAAGCACTCGGTGAGCGACGACGCCACCGCCTCGACCAGCGGCCGCGCGCGCACGAGCTCGACGTACGCGTCGCACGCGAAGCGCACGCCCGGCAGCACGGCGCGACAGCCGACGAGCGCCTCGCGATCGAGCCCGACCGCCATGCCCAGCCGCTGCCACAGCGCCAGACCGCCCTCCCCGTTGGCGCCGCCGTCATGGTCGGTGATGCGGCGCATCCACATGCGCCGGAACGCCGGGTCTTCCGACTTGGATACGATCAGCGCGTCCTTGATCGGGATTCGCGTCTGGTAGTAGTAGCGGTTTGCGACCCAGGCCTGGAGTTGCGCGCGGTCGAGTCGGCCCGCGTGCATGAGCTCGTGGAACGGGTGCTGGTCGTGGTAGCGGCGGCTGCCTTCGCGGCGAAGCCAGTCCGTGAAGGCGTCGCGAGGAAGCGGCGGTGGGGTTCCGTTCGGGCTCACAGCGCGAGCTCCATTCCGTCGGCAGCGACTTCGACGCCGAGCAGCGCTGCGGCGCGGCGCTCGGGGGAGTCGTCGATCAGCAGCGGGTTGGTGTTGTTCACGTGGGTGAGCAGCTTGCGGCCAGGCAGCCCGGCCAGGAACTGCAGGCTCCCGCTCGTGCCGCCCACCGGCCAGTGCGCCATGTCCTCGGCGCGGCGCTCGCCGAGGCCGAGCTGGACCAGCTCGTCGCTCGACCAGAACGTACCGTCGAACAGCACGCAGTCGGCCTCGCGTAGAGCGGCCTCGAGCCGGGCGGAGCTCGCGGCCACTGCCGGCGCGTACACGAGCGTGCGGCGGCTGCGCTCGTCGTGGATCGCGACGGCGACGTTGTCGTCGGCCCCGGCCGCGAGCAGACCCTCGAGGTGAATCGGGAGCTTGCCGGGCGCGGGGATCGCCGTGACCGAGAGTCCGCTCGGCTGGCCGCGGTCATCGAGCAGCGGCACGCGTGCGCCCGGCTCGAGTGTGGTCCAGCGCGTGTGGCCGTCGAAGCGCTCGAGCGTGCGACAGAACGCGTTGTGCTCGCGCAGGCCGCGCTGTACGGCAGCGGTCGCGTAAATTCGCAGCGGCTGCGCCTCCCGCAGCGCGAACAGGCCGAGGCAATGATCGAGATCGCCGTTGCCGAGCACGACGGCGCAGATCGGGCTGTGACGAGGCGCACGCGGCTGCAGCTCCGGCGTCGCGTCGATCTGCGCGCGCACGTCCGGCGACGCGTTCAGCAAGAACCAGCGCGTGCCGTCCGCGCTGACGGCGAGCGAGTCCTGCGTGCGTCGCGTCGCGCGCACGCGGCCCCGTCGCACGCCGCGGCAGTTGGGGCAGCCGCAGTTCCATTGCGGAAAGCCGCCGCCTGCCGCCGAGCCGAGCACCCTCACCCGCATGTCACGACCGACTCGAGCGCGACGGCTCCGTGGCGGTCTCGAGCTCGGCCTCCGTCGGCGCGATCCGATCCGGGTCCGTGCCGTCGCCGGTGTCGCGCTGGTAGGCGCCGATCTCGGCGTTCATGTCGATCTCGATGAATTCGGGCTTCTGCCATTCCATGGGTCGGCCTTTCTGCGGGTCGGAGCAATCGGATACCAGCGGCGTGGCGGTTTCGCGGCCAAAACCGGTGTTCAGCGCGACTGGACCCCACGGATTGAAGATGCACGCGATCACAGTGACGCCCACTGCCAGCGCCCGAGCGAGCGGCGAGAGCGCGTCGGGAGATGGACTCGTTCCGACATTGCTGCACGCATGCGCTCGATCCTCGTTGAGCTGCGATCCAGAACACCGCCGAGTTCGCGAGCGCCGCGGAGGTCGGTCAAACCAGTAGACGCGCAACAACTTCCGTCAAGCAACACAGCGCTTGCCGGCCAACCCGAAGGACGTACGTCGCGTCGGCATGCAACGTTTGGAGGACCGCTCATGACGCTCGACCTGTTCAAAACGAAGGGAACGCCACTCGACAAGCAGGTGTTCACCTGGCGAGACCTCGTACAACCGCCCTACAGCAAGCTGGACGACGACGCGTTCACCCGCGTGCGCGTGATCCTGATGAACGGCATCGAATCCGAAGCGCTGCGCTTCAGCCACGCCTGCGCGCGCATGAACAGCAAGCTCCAGGCTGCGCTCGCGGCGATCCGCCGCGTGGAGCAGCATCAGCAGACGATGGTGAACTGGCTCAACCCCGCCGACCAGTCTCCGCTCGAGACCACGATCGGCTTCGAGCAGGTCGCGATCGAGGTCACGGCGTCCGTGGCCCAGCACGAGCCCGATCCGTACCTGGCGCAGGTTTACCGCTTCGGGTTACTCGAGGACTTCGACCACCTGTACCGGTACTCGGCGCTCTACGACCGGCTGGAAGGCAAGGACGCCAACACGCTGGTGCAGTCCTATACCGACATTCTGCCGGGCCGGCCGACGGTGGTGGAGCACCGCGCGCCGATCGACGACCTGCGCCGGCCGTATGACCGGGCCACGGCGCAGGCGGTCACCAAGTTGAACGCGCTCACGATCATGGCGGGCGAGCATCAGACTCACGACTACTACATGACGGTCGGCCCGTTCTTCAGCGATCCGACCGCGCGGCAGCTGTATGCCGAGATCGCCTCGATCGAGGAGCAGCACGTCACGCAGTACGAGTCGATCATCGACGCCAACGAAACGTGGCTCGAGAAGTGGGTACTGCACGAGGCCAACGAGGTCTACAACTACTGGAGCTGCGTCGAGTTCGAACAGAATCCGCGCATCAAGAAGATCTGGGAGCGCTTCCTCGACTACGAGCTCGGCCAGCTGCAGGCGGTATGCGCGATCTTCGAGGACATCGAGCGTCGCGACGTGCAGGAGATCCTGCCGGCCAAGCTGCCCGAGCCCATTCAATACGTGAGTCAGCGCGCCTTCGTCCGCGAGGTGCTCGAACAGGAAGTCGACCTGCGCGCGCAGGGCACGGAGTTCGTCGACGCGAGCGAGCTGCCCAAGGACAGCCCGTCCACGCAGTACGCGCGCCAGATCAACAGCGAGGGCAGCCCCTCGCAGACGGTCGCGGCGGGCTGGGTGTGGGAGCCCGGCACCGAGCTGTCCGGAACGGCCGGCCTCCAGCCGGGCGCGACGCGAGTTGGAGAAGCAGCCCAGCCGACTGGCAACGGCAATTCAAGGAGCCCTCGGTGATGAAAACGCAGACATCAGAAGGAATCAACCGCACCGGCATGGCCACGTCTCCACAGCTCGCGCGCGAGATGCTGGAGGGCACCAAGTCGACGATCCCGAGCTCGGAAGGCGATGCCGACGATCTCGCGCTCGTCCGGATCGAGTACACGAAGGTGGGTCTTCCGGTCGGCACCATGCCGCCGCCGGCGACGGGCAAGCCGATGACCGACGCGGAGCGCGTCTTCATGGACAAGCTCGGCGAACGGCTCGCGTTCGAGCGCGCCGGCACCCGCCTGTACGACGCATTGCTGTCGAAGTTCGACGCCTACGGCACCTGGCCGGGCGGCCCCGAGCGCGCCGACCTGGAAGAGATCCGCGAGGAGGAGCACGAGCATTTCACGCTCCTGCAGAGCGCGATCGCACAGCTGGGCGGCGACATCACCGCGGTGACACCGTCCGCGAACGTGCACGCCGTGGCCTCGAAGGGCTTGCCGGCCGTGCTGACCGACCCGCGGACCAATCTGCAGCAATGCCTCGAGGCGATTCTCGTCGCGGAGCTCGTCGACAACGACTGCTGGGAGAACCTGACGACGCTCGCGACCGCGCTCGGCCAGGAGGAGCTCGCGACCGCGTTCACGGCCGCGCTCGAGGAGGAACGCGATCACCTGGAGCGCGTCCGAACGTGGATCCGCGCGGGGCTCTCCGAGCTCACCGGTGAGCCGCTCACCTGATCACGCCGGCCCCGCAGACCAGCGACGTCGCCTTCCGGCCCGAACGCCGCTCGTACGCATCTGCGATGCGGCGGGCGGCCTCGGGCGCGGCGGCGGCATCGACCACGGCGACGATCGACCCGCCGAAGCCGCCTCCGGTCAGGCGCGCACCGTGGACGCCCGGGCACGCTTCGGCGATCTCGACGAGCTGATCGATCTCGGCGATCGACACCTCGTAGTCGTCGCGCAGCGAGGCGTGCGAATCTCCGAACAGCCGTCCCAGACTCGCTGCGTCGCCTTTCTGCAGCGCCTCGACGGCCGCGAGAACGCGCGCGTTCTCGCAAATCACGTGCCGCGCGCGCCGCGCGAGCACGTCCGGCATCGTCGTGGCGGCCTCCAGCAGCTCGAGCGTGGCATCGCGCAGCTCGCCGACGCCGAGCGACTGCGCTGCAGCGATCGACTCCGCCCGCCGGGTGCTGTAGTCGCCGCGCACGTGACTGTGGGCGATGCCGGAGCCGAGCACGACGAATGCGATCTGGGGCGGCAGCGCCACCCTGCGCCAGTCCAGCGTGCGCGTGTCGAGCAGCAGCGCGCTGCCTCCATCGGCGAGACTCGACGCCATCTGGTCCATGATGCCGACCGGCACGCCGACGAAATCGGTCTCGGCTGCACGGCCGATCCGCGCGATCGCCACGGCGTCGAGCTCGAGCGCGAAGGCTGCAACGAGCGCGCGCAGCAGCGCCACTTCCAGCGCCGCGCTCGACGCGAGACCGGCGCCGGCCGGCACGTCGGATTCGATGTACATGTCGAAGCCCCCGGCCGCGTGGCCGGCTGCACGCAGCATCGCCGTGACGCCCTGCACGTAGTCGAGCCAGCCGCCGGTCATGGCCTCGCGTCCGAGCTCGTACGATAGGGGTTGCGCGGCTCCGGACTGGCTCGCGCTGAAAGCGCGCACCATCTGGTCTGCGCGTCGACGGAGCTGTACGCGCGTTTGCCACGGGATCGCCATCGGCAGCACGTAGCCGCCCTGGTAGTCGGTGTGGTCGCCGATCAGGTTGACGCGGCCGGGTGCGCTCGCGACGAACTCCGGCGCGTCACCGTAGACCAGCTCGAACCCACTGCCGTGCTCGGTGATCGTCATCGGCGCGGTCGCGCTCCCCGGGTCGCCTCGGCGATCTGCTCGAGCGGAAACTTGGGCGTGCGGTCGGCATGGAGCAGGCCGTTCGCCTCCTGGTACGTATCGGCGAACTGCGTGTAACAGAAGCCGGCCAGCAGATCGAGCGA
>Ga0190265_10003597_pt1 | contig 10594 bp, 7 predicted proteins | sample Popmic124T_FD_133135 | JGI IMG/M metagenome (GOLD analysis project Ga0190265, IMG submission 133135) | Populus adjacent soil microbial communities from riparian zone of Indian Creek, Utah, USA - 124 T | ecosystem: Environmental > Terrestrial > Soil > Riparian zone | place: USA: Utah | collected...
CAGGCCGCCGAAGATTAGCGTCAGCCCCATCATCAAGCGTTCCTCGAACAGGCTGTTCTCGATCTGCCAGCGGAACGTGCGGATGATGATCGGCGCGGCAGGCACTTTCGGTTGGACTGCGGCGCGCAGGGCGGCCGACACATCGCCGATGGGCGGGCGCGCGTCGATCACCAGCGTCATCGGCCGGCCGCGCGTCTGCAGGTAGGACGCATATACGGTGGGCGGCGGCGCCGCCCGCAGCGATTCGTAGACCGCATCCTTGACCACGCCGACAATCCGCATCTCACGGCCCGAACCCGGCAACTGCACTCGCTGCCCGAGCGGCAGCACGCCGTCGAGATAGCCGCGCGCGAACGCTTCGTTGACGATTGCCACCGGCTCGCCGCTCACGTCATCGCCGGCGTTGAAGTCGCGTCCGGCCACCAGCGGCGTGCCAACGATCTCGAAAAATCGCGGCGCGACCATGTTCCAGTACACCTCTTCGAGGCCGGTCGAGACGCCGTTGACGGTGATCGGGGCGCTCATCCCGCCGCCCTGGAGCGGGGTGATGACCGACATCGACGCGGCGCCCACGCCCGGCAGCTGCTCAACCCCCGCGAGGATCTCGCGGTTGAACGAATGCAACTGCGGTGACGTCAGGCCGAGACGGCCGGGATCGGTTTTCACCAGCAAGACGTTGCCCGGCGTAAATCCGCGATCGAGCGTCCGCAGGTTGTGCAGCGTGCGCGCGAAGAGGCCGGCGCCGATCACCAGCACGAGCGACAGCGACACCTGCGCGACGATCAACGCCGACGAGAGCCGGCCGTGCGATTCGGCGATGCGTCCGGAACTGCCCAGCGCGCGCGGCGCCGTCGCGGCGGCGCGTAGCGCCGGGACGATACCGAACAGCAGCGTGATCACGAACACGATCAGCGTCGTCGCGCCAAACAGCCGCCAGTTGGGCGCGATGTCGAGCGAGAGGATGTGGTTGTCGGGTCCGGCCATCCGCGCCGCCAGCAGCTCGACGATCTGGGCGCTGCCCAGCCAGGCGAGGCCCATGCCGGCCGCCGCGCCCATGATCGCGAGCATCGCGCTTTCGACCAGCCGCTGGCGCAGGATGCGGGCCGGCCCGGCGCCGAGCGCGAGCCGCAGCGCCACCTCCTTTGCGCGCGTCGAGCCGCGTGCCAGCAACAGGTTGGCCACATTCACGCACGCGATCAGCAGCACGAGCGTGACCAGCGCCATCGCCACGCCCAGCGGCGTACGGAGATCGCGCCGCAGGCGGCTGGTGCCGTTCCTGCCCGGCTCGACGCTCACCCTCATCGACACCGCGCGCCGGCGCGCGTCGGCCGCCATGCTGGCCGGCGTGGTCGCTTCGAGCAGCTGCCGCCAGGCGACGTCCAGTCGCGCCTGTAACTGTGCGGGCGAGAGCCCGGCGACGGGACGTGCGAGCACCCGGATCCAGCGCGCATCGGCGCTCGTGAACGAACCATTTTCGGGCTGCAGCGCCGGGCGCGCACTGATCGCCAGCGTGATGTCGGCGCTCTCACCGATCGTGGCGCCTGCGAATCCTTCAGGCGTGATGCCGACGATCGGCACCTGCTGGCCTTCGATCCATACCGGCTGCCCGACGATCGCGGGGTTGCCGCCGAACTGGCGCTGCCAGTAGCTGTAGGCGATCACGGCTGCCACCGCAGCGCCGGGCTCATCATCCGCCGCCGTCAGTAACCGTCCCGCAAACGGCGCGATGCCGAGCGTGTCGAAGTACGGGCCGCTTACCCACGCGGCGCCGGCGGGCTCGAGGGCACCGGGCGAACCGACGTAAACGGTGTCGCTGCCAACGCCGCTCAGCCTCGAGAACAGATCGGTCCGATCGGCCAGCGCGCGAATCTGCGGATATGAAAAACTGTCGCCCGACGACTGGCTACCGACCCACCGCGACAACGTGACCAGCTCCGATGGATTCGGCACCGGTAGTGGACGCAGCAGCAGCGCGTCAAAGACATTGAGGATGGCCAGGTTGGCGCCGACCCCGAGGGCCAGCGTCAGCACGGCCAGCAGCGTAAAGCCGCGGTCGCGGTGGAAGCCGCGCACGCCGTAGCGGACATCCTGCGCGATCTCCTCGACCCACCGTGTCCCGCGCGCATCGCGACACGCTTCCTTGACCTGATCGAGACCGCCGAATTCCAGCCGCGCCATCCGGCGCGCATCGGCATCGGCGAAACCCTGCTGCCGATACTCCGTCACCAGCCGCTCGAAGTGATCGCGCAGCTCGGAGTCCAGCTGATCTTCAAGACGATCGCGGCCGATCAGCCGACGCCACCAGGTCATGGCGCCGCTCCTTTCGTGGCATTGAGGATGGCCGCGACCGCCCCGGTCAAGCGCTCCCAACTCGCCGCTTCGGCTTCCAGATGCGCGCGGCCTTTTCGGGTGAGCTTGTAAAATTTCGCGTCACGACCGGTGTCGGACGCCTTCCAGTCGGCCGCCAGCAGACCGCGGTTCTCGAGCCGGTGCAGCGCCGGGTAGAGCGTGCCTTGCGTGACCTGCACCACGTCGCGCGACATCTGTCTCAGCCGCTGCGCAATGGCATAGCCGTGCAGCGGCTCGAGCGCGACGATCTGCAACACCAGCAGATCCAGGGTCCCCTGCGGCAGGTCGGATTTGATCCGGTCGGTCATACCTCGTCCTTCGACATATACATACGTCAGCATATGACGAAGGTCAAGGTATGAGAGTTCCCGCATAATGAACCGTGCCCGGGCGGATGACTGACTGGCTCGAACCGATGGCCGCGACGCTGACCGAGGAACGCTCGCTGGGCCCAGGCTGGCTGTACGAACGCAAGTTCGATGGCATCCGGCTGCTCGCCTACAAGCGCGGCAAGAAGGTCGAACTGTTTTCGCGCAATCGCCTGCCGCAACACCTCCCATCGGTGGCCGCGGCCGTGGCGGCACTGCCGGTCAAGGATGCGATCCTCGACGGCGAAGTCGACTGGGACGGCACCAGCGGTTACCATGTCTTCGACGTCCTCTGGCTCAACGGCAAGCAGGTCACCGAACTGCCGCTCGAGGAACGCCGCGCCCTGCTGAAGTCGTTGCCGTTCACGCCGCCGCTGCGGCGCGTCGAGCTGCTCACGGACGCCGACCCGTGGGAGCGCGCGCGGCGCGAGGGGTGGGAAGGCGTGATTGCCAAGCGGACCGGATCGCCGTACGAACACCGCCGCTCGAAGTTGTGGCTCAAGCTGAAGGTCGAATGCTCGCAGGAACTGGTGGTGGGCGGCTTCACCGATCCCCAGGGCGCCCGTGTCGGGCTCGGCGCACTGCTGGTTGGATACTACGAGGGCGAAGACTTCGTGTTCGCGGGGAAACTCGGGACCGGCTTCGACACCAAGCTCCTGCTCGATCTGCGCCAGCGCCTGGACAACCTCGAAATCGCTCAACCGCCATTCACTAAAGCCCATTCCCTGCCCCGCTTGCGCGCGCACTGGGTCCGGCCCAAGATCGTCGTGCAGGTGTCATTCACCGAATGGACCAGGCACAACAAGCTAAGGCACCCGCGGCTGATCGGCGTGCGCGTCGATAAGGCCGCCAGAGACGTGGTAAGGGAATCGTGATGGCGAAAGCAAAGTCACCCAAGGTACGGTCCGCCTCCGCTCCTGCACACAAGACCCGGCAGGCGACGGCCTCCGCCCCGACGACGCCAAAGCTTCGTCGGGCTTCTGATCAAACAGAGGTGGTGATTACCCACCCGGAAAAGATCATGTTTCCGGATGACGGCATCACCAAGGGTGATCTCGCGGCCTACTACGAAGTCGTCGCGCCGCTGATGCTGCCGCACGTGAGCGGGCGGCCGATCACCATGGAACGCTACCCTGCCGGGATCGGGACGAAAGGCTTCTGGCAAAAGAGTGTCGAGAAGGGCTTTCCCAGGTGGCTCGAGCGCGTCGACGTGCCGAAGAAAGACGGCGTCGTGCATCACCCGGTGATCACCGATGCGCGATCGCTGATGTGGCTCGTCAACCAGAACACCATCACCTGCCACGTCTGGACCTCGCGCGTGCCGGAGCTGTACTACCCCGACATCTGCGTCTTCGATCTCGATCCGTCCAGCAGCGATCCGGCGCCGGTGCGCGCCGCGGCCGTCGGCTTGCGCGATCTCCTCGAGAAGCTGGGGTTGCCGTCGTGGGTGAAAACGTCAGGCTCGAAGGGCTACCACCTCGTGGTGCCGCTCGACGGCAAGGCGACCATGGAAGACGTCGAGCGCTTCGCGAGCCAGGTCGGACGGTTGTTCGTCAGCCATGCGCCCGATCACCTCACGCAGGAGTTCAACAAGGTCGATCGCAAGGGCCGCATCTACATCGACACCGGACGAAACGGCTACAGCGCCACGTTCGCGGCGGCCTATACGGTGCGCGCGAAACCTGGCGCGCCGGTCTCGGCGCCGTGCACGTGGGCAGAGGTCGAGCGCGGCACGGTGAACCCGGGGACCTTCACCATTCGCACCCTGCCGGCGCGCATCAAGAAGACCGGCGACCTGTGGGCCGACATGCTGCGCAGCCGCCGTTCGTTGAAAGCGGCGACCGAAAAGCTGAAGCGATTGCTCTAGGTTTCGCACGCACTTCCCGCGCCAATACTCGAGCTTCCCATCCGGGCCACGCTACCGGCCGGTTGGCCCGCAACCTGCAATAGACGAAAGCGTGAAGACACGCCCTTACGGCTCACCTTGGCCTTTCGCCGCGATCATCACGAACCTTGCGTTTGGCCTGCTGTGTGCGCCCCTCGGTGCCGCCGCGCAGGACACGCTGCCAGTCCCGGACGGTTTCAACGAGCCGAAAGGCTTTATTGCCGAGCCCGCTCAAATTACCCGCGCTGCGATCTGGGCCGACCGTCACCTGGGTAAAGGTGACCTCACAAACGGCTTCTATGTGGAACGCGGCAAGATGATTCCTGGCGCGGGCTGGCTCTCGGCCGGCCCCGGCTACCGCAAGTGGTTCGGGCGCGATACCCTGCTGCTCGACGGTTCCGCGGGCATCTCCTGGAACGGCTACAAGACGGCCCAGGCCCGCGCCGAACTCCCAAAATTCGCGAGAAGCCGCCTGGCTCTCGGCGCGCAAGTGCGCTGGCTGGACTACGGCAACGTCGACTACTTCGGCGTCGGCCCCGACACCGGCGAAAGCGCGCTGACGCAGTTCGGCATCACCGCCACTCATGTCGCGGCGCACGCCACCTTGCGCCCGACCTCCTGGTTCGACATCGACGCGCAGGTCGGCGTGCTGTCGCCGACGCTGCAAGAAGGCCCGCTCGTCAGTGCGACCACCGCGGATCAACCGACCTTCATCCCCACCGAAGTGTCGATGACCATCGACACGCGCAACTTCCCCGAGCATCCGACCAAGGGTCTGCTGCTGCGCGGCGCCGCGTCGCACTACGAGGATCGGGATTCCGGCGCCTTCACGCATCAGCGCGTGGAAGGCGAAATGGCCGGCTACCTCCCGATGGCCGGCGAACGCGTCGTGCTGATGGTGCACAGCTGGATCGTGAGCACGCCGCGCGACCACGACACGTCGGTGCCCTTCTACCTGCTGCCGAGCCTTGGCGGCTCGAACTCCCTGCGTTCGTTTGCCGACTACCGCTTCCACGACCGCAACATGCTCGTGGCCAACGCCGAGCTGCGCCTCGCGATGATGACGCACGTCGACCTCGCCTTGTTTGCCGATGCCGGCAACGTCGCGGCACGGGTCCACGATCTCAATCTCGACAAGCAGTCCTACGGCGCCGGGTTGCGCTTCCACACGAGGCGGCAGACCTTCGCGCGCGTCGATGTCGCCCAGGGCAGCGAAGGATGGCGGGTCCTGTTCCGCCTGACCGATCCGTTCGCGCTCAGCCGGCTCGAACGCCGCGCCGCGGTGGTGCCTTTTGTCCCGTAAGGAGAAGATGATGCGCGCTGCAACGATCGTTCTTGCCGCCGTCGCCCTGTCCGGCGTTTCGTGCGCGGGCGTGGGCCGGCCACAAGTCGAGAACGCGCCGGTGCCGCCGGGCGCCAGCATGTGGGTCGAACCCGCCGATCTCGCCGCCCGCGACCTCTACAACGGTCAGTGGGGAGCCGCGAATGCACCTGATCCGAAGGACGTCTACGACCTTATCGAGCGGAAGCACACCGGCGTCAACCTCGGCATGACCGTCAAGGATTCCAAGGGCCGTGAATGGAGCGTCAAGCAGCCCTACCCCGGCAACCTGGATTCCGAAGCGCCGGTCGAAGTGGTCGTCTCGCGGCTGCTCTCGGCGATCGGCTATCACCAGCCCCCCGTGTATCACTTGCCCGCCTTCACCTTAAAAGATGATTTCGGACGCCACGTCGAAGTCGGCGGCCGCTTCCGGCTGAAGACCGACAAGGCGAAGGAAGTCGGCATGTGGGACTGGGCCAGCAACCCATTCGTCGGCAAGAAGGAATACCAGGGCCTGATCGTGCTCTTGACGATGTTCAACAGCACGGACTTGAAGAGCAGCAACAATTCGCTCTACGAACATCGTGATGGCGACCTGGTCGAGCAGTGGTATCTGACGCGCGACGTCGGCTCCGCCCTCGGTGACACAGAACGGCATGCGCCCCGCAAGAACCACGTCGATTCGTTCGAGCGGATGCCGTTCATCCTCGGCGTGAACAATGGCTTCGTCGATTTCGCGTACAAGGGTTGGTACAAGAACCTGGTCACCGAACGCATTACGCCGGAAGAAGTGGCGTGGGCGTGCAACCTGCTCGGCCGCCTCACCGACCAGCAGATGCAGGATGCGTTTCGCGCCGCCCATTACGAGCCGGACATCGCCAACCGCTTCATAGCCAGGCTGCGCGCAAAGATTCAGCAGGGCCGTTCGCTGGGCCTGGCGGCGGCGCGGGACTAGCCTGGAACCAACGGTCTTCACTTGACGTCCTAGTGGAGCGTGTGCCAATCTCGGCAGCGCTCCGGCAGCCTCGTGGAACGGGTGCGATCCATTCTCACCACGCTCGATGCGACGGCGCGCATCACACCGCGGCCGATGCTCGAGTGGTATCGCCAGATGGACCTGGCGTTGCGCCTCGTCGCCCTGGTGATTGCCTCGATCACGCTCAGCGTGCTGCTGCTCTCGGCCGCGGGCATCGCGCTGATGTCGTTCACGGTGGCACAGCGCAAGAAAGAGATCGGCATTCGCGCGGCGTTGGGCGCTGATGCGAAGCGGCTGCTGATCAGCATCTTCTCCAGGGCCGCAGGCCAGCTCGGCGCCGGCGTCGCCGCCGGCGTGGTGTTCGCGATTGCACTCGATGACGATGGCCGTGGTTCGCTTGCTCGCCGCGTTCGGGCCGGCGCGCCGCGGTCTACGCGTGCAGCCTACCGAAGCGTTGCGCGACCAGTAGAGCGGACCGTGGACGCCGCAGCGGCGCAGCCGCGAAGGCAACTACGAAGTCTTTCGTTGACAACTACGAATACCTTCGTATAATCGCTCCTCATGGGACGTTCGCGGCCACGGCCGACCGACAGCGAGCTGGCAATTCTGACCATTCTCTGGGAGCGCGGGCCGTCCACGGTGCGGCAGGTGCACGAAGCGCTCGCCGACACGCGGGACACCGGCTACACGACCACGTTGAAGCTGATGCAGATCATGGCCGACAAGGGCCTGGTCAGCCGCAACGAATCGGCGCGCACCCACGTCTACACGGCCATGGCCAGCGAACAACAGACGCAGCGGCAGCTGGTGAAGGACCTCGTGGATCGCGCGTTCGGCGGCTCCGCGGCGGCCCTGGTGCTGCAGGCGTTGAATGCGGAAGGCGCCACGCCGGCCGAGCTGCGTGAAATTCGCAGGCTGATCGACGATTACCGGGAGAAACGATCATGAACACCCTCATCGACATGATGCGGCAGCCGTCGATCGCGGCGCTCGCGTGGGCGCTGATCCATTTCCTGTGGCAGGGCGCGCTGCTTGGCGGCGCGGCCTTCCTCATCCTGCGCGCCGGCCGGCCGGAACGCGCGTCGACGCGCTATGCCATCGGCGTGACAACGCTGGCGTTGATGCTGGTGACGTGCGCAGCGACGTGGGTCATCCTCGCGCGGCAGCAACCGGTCCCGAACCGTGATTTCGCGGCGGCGCCGGCGGCCACGTTCGCGCCCGCCACGGCCACGCCGCCGGCCGCGCCGCATTTGATTGCGGAGCACGCGGCGCCTGGCGGGCCACGCGCGGTGAGTGCGTCGCCGACGTGGCGTCTCGTGCCGCTCGATCCCACCGCGCTCCTGCTGATCGTGATGGCGTGGGCGATCGGCGTGTTCGCGATGACCGTGAGGCTGATGGGCGGCTGGGTGCTGACGCGCCGGCTGGCCACGCGCGCGGCCATCGCGGTGTCGCCATCGATCCAAGCTGCCGCGCAGGCGGTGGCCGAGCGGCTGCACATTCGCCGCGCGGTCGCGATCCTCGAATCACGCGCGGTGATGGTCCCGACGCTGGTCGGCTGGCTCAAACCGGTGATTCTCCTGCCGGCCGCGGCGCTGGCCGGTCTCTCACCCGAGCAACTGCGGGCGATCCTCGCCCACGAGCTCGCCCACGTTCGTCGTCACGACTATCTCGTCAACCTGCTGCAGTCGATGGTCGAAACCCTGTTGTTCTACCACCCGGCCACGTGGTGGGTGTCGGCGCAGATCCGCGCCGAGCGCGAACACTGCTGCGACGACCTGGCGGTGGAAGTGTGCGGCGATCGGCTGGTGTATGCATCGGCCCTCGCCGAACTCACCACGCTGGCGGGCGATCGCGGCTTCGCGCTCGCGGCTACCGATGGCTCGCTGCTCAATCGCGTGCGGCGGATTCTCGGCGGACAGCGATCGATGCACGAGGCCGCACCGGCCTGGCCGCTGCTCGCGCTGGTCGTGCTGGTGGTCGGCGCCGGATCGTTCAGCGCCGGCGCGATCGATCAGCCCACGTCCGCCTCCGCTCGGGAGAGATCCAGCGAGCTACGGCGAGACCTCGCCGGAGCGGCCTCCGGCGCGCAGGGGCCGGCGCCACAGGCAACGACGGCCACGCCTCTGCCGTCCGCGCCGGCGGATTCCGGAACGCGAGTGGCCACCACCGACGAGCAACTGGTCGCGGCTGGCGACGCGGAAACCGATCAGGCGCGCGTCGAAGCGGAGCACGCACGCGCGGAAACCAACCAGTCGGCGGCGCTCGTGCAACAGTTGCGCGAGCAGGCCGAGTGGTTGAGCCGGGAAGCGGCGCGCCTCCGGGCCGAAGCCGACATGATTCGGCGATCGGACGAGGAGCTGCGCGGATCTGCGTGGCTCGGCGGTTGGACCGATGCGCCGCCGCCACCTCCCCCGCCGGCACCGCCGGCACCCTCGACACCTCCGGCACCGCCGGCACCTCCCGCTCCGCCATCCGCCTCCGCTCGCGAGGGATCCAGCGAGCTACGGCGAGACCTTGCCGGAGCGGCCTCCGGCCGCGAAAGCGGGCAAGACCTGGTGTCGCGCGGCTCGGGGAACATGTCATGGTCGAACAACGGCGAGAAATTCTCGCTGAAATGGACCGGCGCGTTCCGCCTGAGCGGCGACGAAAAGGACATCGAGTGGGTTGAAGAAGGCGCCACGGTGACCATCACCGACGGCGTGGTCCTGACGTCGAGGGTCGAGCTGCGTGGCACGCGCGGCGGCATCGAACGGAACTACTGGCGCAACGGCATCCGGCGTGACTACGAGCCTGAAGGCCGGCAGGTCCTCGCCGCCGCGCTCGACAAGCTGATTCGCAGCAGCGGCGCGTTTGCCAAAGAGCGGGTCGCGCGCTTCCTCAAGAGTGGCGGACCAGATGCCGTGCTCGCCGCCATCGATCGGCTGAGCGATTCGAGCTACGTCAGGCGCGTGTACTACACCGAGCTGCTCGAGCAGGCCCCGCCGTCGGATGCGCTGCTCGGCCGCGTGCTGCAGCGCATCCCGGCCGAGGTGAAGTCCGACTACGACAAGGCCACGCTGCTGACGAAGGCGGCGCAGGCCGCGACCATGAACGACGGGCATCGGGTGGCGATCGCGCGAGCGGTGAAGACCATTTCGAGCGACTACGATCAGCGGCGCACGTTGACGGCCATCCTCACCACCAGGCCGCTGGCGCCCACCGTTGCGGCCGCGGTCCTTGAAGCCGCGGCGTCGATTGGATCGAACTACGACCGCTCGCAGGTGCTGGTGATGGTGGCCGAGAACGGCGGCCTGACGGCCGCCACCGCGCCGGCCTTCATGGCGCAGGTCCGGACCATGAGCTCGTCCTACGATCAGCGCCGCGTGCTCACCGCGGTGTCGGCGAACGGTTCGCTCGGCGACGCGGTGGGTGTTGAGGCGATTCGCGCGGTGGGCGTGATCACCGGTTCGCACGATCGATCGACCACCCTCATCGACCTGGTCGAGCGCGGCGGCCTCACCGATGCCTCGGCGCCGGCGTTTTTCGAGTCGGCCTCGGGCATCAGCTCGTCGCACGACCTCTCGCGGGTGCTTCGCAAGGCGATCGCGCGGCCGTCGGTCAGCGATCGGATCATCGAAGGGGTGTTGCGCGTGGCGCCGAAAGTCAGCGGCGGCCACGACCGCGCCACGGTCTTGATCGACGTCGCCACGCGCGGC
>Ga0190265_10003598_pt1 | contig 10593 bp, 11 predicted proteins | sample Popmic124T_FD_133135 | JGI IMG/M metagenome (GOLD analysis project Ga0190265, IMG submission 133135) | Populus adjacent soil microbial communities from riparian zone of Indian Creek, Utah, USA - 124 T | ecosystem: Environmental > Terrestrial > Soil > Riparian zone | place: USA: Utah | collected...
CATGATCGTTGACCTGCCGTCGAGCACGTCCTCGGCGGTGAACAAGAAGCTGGTCGAGCTGCGCGAGTCCGGTGGTGTGCTGGCCCAGGGCCGGGTGCTGACGCTGGTCATCGTGACCGACGACGGCAGCGCCATCGAGAGCGCGATCGAGGCGGCCAACGCGGCCAGCCGCGAGCACCCGTGCCGGGTGATCGTGCTGGCCCGCGGGCAGCGCAAGGCGGCAGCCCGGCTGGATGCCCAGATCCGGGTGGGCGGCGACGCCGGGGCCAGCGACGTGATCGTGCTGCGCGGCTACGGCGCGCTGGTCGAGCCCGAGGCCGGCGCAGGCATGGTGATGCCGCTGCTGCTGCCGGACGCCCCGGTGGTGGCCTGGTGGCCGGGCGAGGCGCCGGCGGTGCCGTCGGCGGACCCGGTCGGGATGCTCGCCCAGCGGCGGATCACCGACGCACTGGCCTCGCGGAACCCGCTCAAGTCCTTCGAGCAGCGCCGGGCCAACCACGTCGCCGGGGACAGCGACCTGATCTGGACCCGGCTCACCCTGTGGCGGGCGCTGCTGGCCACCGCGCTGGACGCGCCGCCGCACGAGCCGGTCACCGCGGCCACGGTGGCCGGCGAGGCGGTCTCGCCGTCGACCGACCTGCTCGCCGGCTGGCTGGCGGCTCGGCTGGACACCAAGGTGAAGCGATCGCCGGCCAAGCGCGGCGAGGGCATGGTCTCGGTGCGGCTGGAGCGCCGGTCCGGCTCGGTCGAGCTGATCCGGCCGGACGGCAAGGTGGGTCGGTTGCGCCAACCCGGCCAGCCCGACCGGTTGGTCGCGCTGGCCCGGCGCGCGGTGCGCGACTGCATCGCCGAGGAGCTGCGCCGGCTCGACCCGGATGAGATCTACGCCGAGGCGCTGGGCGGGGTCGGCCGGGTCAGCAAGGGCCGGACACCGATCGACGTGCCGACGCTGGCGGGTGTCTGATGGTGGTCCCGGACGTCGCGGTGCACGCACAGCCGAACGTGCTCGCCGCCGCGGCGGCGGCCCGGCTGCTGACCCGGCTGGTGGATCTGCAGTCCGCCGGTTCGGTGCCGAAGGTGGTGCTCACCGGCGGCACCATCGGGATCGCGATGCTCGAGCAGGTGCGCGCCACCGTGGCCCGGGACGCGGTCGACTGGGGCCAGGTCGAGTTCTACTGGGGCGACGAGCGTTTCCTGCCGCCCGGCGACCCGGAGCGCAACGAGACCCAGGCGCGCGCCGCGCTGCTCGACCACATCCGGGTCGACCCGGCCAAGGTGTTCCCGATGGGTGCCGACAACGGCACCGGTCCGGCCGGCGCCGAGGCCGCTGCCGCGGAGTACGCACAGCTGCTGCGGCAGGCGGCCCGGCCGGAGGACCACGGCCCGGTGCCCTCGTTCGACGTGATGCTGCTGGGCGTGGGTCCCGAGGGCCACACCGCGTCGATCTTCCCGCACTCCCCCGCGGTCTACGAGACCGAGCGCTCGGTGGTCGCGGTGCACGGCTGCCCGAAGCCGCCGCCCACCCGCGTGTCGCTGACCCTGCCCGCGATCCGGCAGTCGGCCGAGGTGTGGATCGTCGCCACTGGCGAGTCCAAGGCCGCGGCGGTGGCCATGGCCCTGAGCGGCGCCGGTGAGGTGGCGCTCCCGGTGGCCGGGGCCCGGGGGCGGCGACGCACCCGGTGGCTGGTGGACCGGGCCGCCGCGGCCAAGCTGCCGCGCGACCTCGTGCCGCCGATCGCCTGACCCGTGCTGCACGTGGTGGTGGACGGGGCCAACGTGGTCGGCTCCCGCCCGGACGGCTGGTGGCACGACCGGCCCGGCGCGGCCCGGCGGCTGGCCGGGCAACTGGTGGCCGCGCTGATCGAGGACCCGGCCGACCTGGCCGTGGCCCTGAGCGGGTCCGCGGCGGACGAGCTGACGATCCACCTGGTCCTGGAGGGCGCCGCGGCCCGCGCCGACGACCTGCCCACCCACCCGCACCTGCGCGTGGTGCTGGCCGCGGCGGACGGCGACTCGACCATCGCGGCGCTGGCCGACGACCTCGGCGAGGGCATCCTGGTGGTGACGGCCGACCGGGCGCTGCGCGACCGGGTCCGGGGTGTCGGGGCGGCCACGGTCGGGCCGGGCACCCTGCTGCGAGCACTCCCGGGCTGACCCACCCGCCCGATCGTCGAGGCCGGTCAGGGCTCGCCCAGCCGGTAGACCCGGCGCGCGTTGCCGTGGCACGCCAGTTCGGCGATCCGGTGCGCGTCCGCGCCCGACCACTCCCCCGCGGCCACCTTTGCCGCGAGTACGGAGCTCAGCGCGACCCGGAAGGTGTGGGCGCCGAGCAGGTAGAGCTCGGGCAGGCCGAAGGCGTCGGACGAGTAGAGCAGCTTCCCGAACGGGGCCAGCTCCATGGCCTCGGCCAGCACCGCCGCCGCCCGGGTCGGCCCGACGTAGCTCAGCGTCAGCCCGACATCGAGGTACACCTGCGGCCACACCGCCGCCAGGTAACCGGCGTGGCGCTGGTAGGGCCAGCAGTGCAGGAGCATGATCGGCACCGGGGGCAGCGCCGCGAGCAGGTCGGACAGCAGTGTCGGGTCGCTGCGGTGCAGCCGGACGTCCCGGTCGCCGTAACCGATGTGCAGCTGGATCGGCAGCCCGGCCTCCGCGCCCGCCCAGAGCAGCTCGCGCGTGATCACCGGGTGGGCCACCCGCCCGGCGCGACCGGCGGGTCGCAGCGCCGCGGCCACCGCGGTGGCCAGCTCGGAGCGGGTCGGTCGGCGCGGGTCGAGGCCCAGCCCGACCCGGTACGCCGCGATGGACTTCAGCCCGACCGCGCCGGGCAGCGCGGCGGCCAGCGCCGCGGCGAACGCCGTCCGGAACTCGCCGGGCTCGCAGCCGTCGGTCACGAGGCGATCGGCCAGCGCTTCCAGCCGGACGATCGGATGGGTCGGCACCGGCCGCCCCGGCGGACCGGCCAGCGCACCCAGTTCGGCCGGTTCGAGCAGCTGGTCGGCCCGGAAACCGGTGTCCACGAGGAACGCGGCGGTGCCGCTGGCCCGCAGCAGCCGGGTCGTCACGTCGGTCGCGCCGAGCTCGGCCCGCCGGGCCAGGTAGTCGGCAGCCGGCGCGTGCGCGGGCAGCCCGAGCACCGGGGCGCAGTGTCGCCGCACCGCCAACCCGATCGGGGTGTCGAAGTTGGTCGTTCCGGGGGCGGCCGCACCGCCCTCGGAGAGCAGCGCGTCCACCGTGTCCGCGGACAGCTCGCCGCGGATCAGGCCGTGGCAGTGGTGATCCAGCAGCGGCGCCCCGTCGAGCATCATCGGTCGCGGGTGGCGTCCAGCGCCGCGGCCATGTCGTCCAGCAGCGCGTCGGGGTCCTCCAGGCCGACCGACAGCCGCAGCGTGCCCGGACCGATCCCGGCGGCCGCCCGGTCGGCGGGCGAGAGCGAGAAGTGCGAGGAGTTGAACGGGGTGCTGGCCAGGCTCTCCACCCCGCCCAGGCTGGTCGCCTCGGTGAACAGCCGCAGCTCGCGCAGCACGGCCAGCGCCCGCCGGTCCCCGCCGGCCACCTCGACGGCGAGCATCGCGGTGCCCCGCGGCATCATCGCCGCGGCCAGCTCGTGCTGCGGGTGGTCCGGCCGGGTCGGGTGCAGCACCCGGACCACGTCGTCCCGCTCGGCCAGCGCGGCGGCCAGCCGGGCCGCCGAGGTGGTCTGCCGGGCCAGCCGCACCTCGAAGGTCTGCAGGCTGCGCCACAGCAGGTAGGCAGCGGCCGGGTCCAGGCAACCGCCGAAGGTCACCAGCCGCCGCTGCACCTCCCGAATGGTGTCCACATCGGACAAGACGGCGCCGGCGAGCAGGTCGGAGTGTCCGGAGAGGAACTTGGTGGCCGACTCGACGACGACGTCGGCGCCGAGCGCGGCCGGGCGCACCGCGTAGGGGGTGGCGAACGTGTTGTCCACGACCAGCCTGGCCCCGGCCGCGTGCGCCAGCTCGGCGACGGCGGCGATGTCCAGCAGCCGCAGCGTCGGGTTGGCCAGCGTCTCGCCGTAGGCCAGGGCCACCGGTCCGGCGGCCAGCGCGGCCCGCCAGCCGTCGACGTCGTGCCCGTCGACCAGGTCCACCGTGATGCCGAGGGCGGGCAGGTCCCGGGTGAGCAGCTCCCGGGTGTCGCCGTAGACCGCCCGCGCCGCCACCACCCGGTCGCCCGCGCGCAGCAGCGTGACCAGCGTGGTGGCGATGGCCGCCATCCCGCTCGCGGTGAGCAACCCGGCTGCGGTGCCCTCCCAGCGCCGGATCGGTTCGGCCGCCGCGGTCACCGTCGGGTTGGAGAACCGGCCGTACCAGGTCTCGTTCAGGCCGCCGTTCACGATGTCCTCGTAGGACTTGTCATCCAACCCGTAGGTCACCGCGTGGTAGACGGGCGGGACCAGCGGCGTGGTGCGGGCGGTCCAGGCCCGCGCGTCGGTCATCCGACCCGGTGCGTCATCCGTGCTCATCCGGTGATGATCGCGCCCCCGCCGACCCGGACGGCGCTCAGCCCTGCTCGTCCGGCAACCGGCCGTTGTTGTAGTCGTCGTAGGCCGACAGATCCAGGAAGCCGTGCCCGCAGTAGTTGAACAGGATCACCCGCTCCTGCCCGTCCTCCTTGGCCGCCAGCGCCTCGTCGATCGCGGCCGCGATCGCGTGCCCGCACTCCGGGGCCGGGATCCGGCCCTCCACGCGGGCGAACCGCACCGCCGCCTCGAACACCTTGCTCTGCGGGTAGGCCAGCGCCTGCATCCGGCCGGTCCGCACCAGCGCCGAGATCAGCGGTGAGTCGCCGTGGTAGCGCAGCCCGCCGGCGTGGATCGACGGCGGCACGAAGTCGTGGCCGAGGGTGTACATCGGCATCAGCGGGGTGAGGCCGGCGCTGTCGCCGAAGTCGTACTCGAAGCGCCCCTCGGTCAGGGTCGGGCAGCTGGTCGGCTCCACGGCCACCAGCCGCACTCCGGCGTCCGGCACGAACGGGAAGGCGATGCCGCCCAGGTTGGAGCCGCCGCCGCAGGGGGCGATGACTACATCCGGCAGCCGCTCCCCGGCCAGCTCCAGCTGCTCCCGGGCCTCCAGCCCGATCACCGTCTGGTGCAGCAGCACGTGGTTCAGCACCGAGCCCAGGGCGTAGTGGGTGTCGGCGCGCCCGATGCAGTCCCGCACCGCGTCGGAGATCGCGGTGCCCAACGAACCGGGATGCCCGGGATCGTCGACCGGGGAGGCCACGACCTGACCACCCCAGGTCTCGATGGCGATCCGCCGGTACGGCTTCTGCTCGTAGGAGGCGCGCACCATGTACACCTGCAGCTGCAGGTCGAACTGCGCGCACGCGAAGGACAGCGCGGTCCCCCACTGGCCGGCGCCGGTCTCGGTGGAGAGCCGGGCGATGCCCTCGCGGGCGTTGTAGTACGCCTGCGGCACCGCGGTGTTGGGCTTGTGGCTGCCGGCCGGCGACACCGACTCGTCCTTGAAGTAGATCCGGGCCGGGGTGCCGAGCTCCCGCTCCAGCCGGGTGGCCCGCACCAGCGGCGTCGGCCGCCACAGGCGCAGGATGTCCAGCACCTCGCCCGGGATGTCGATCCACGGCTGGGCGGAGACCTCCTGCTCGATCAGCGCCATCGGGAACAGCGGGGCGAGATCGCCGGGCCCGATCGGTTCACGGGTGCCCGGGTGCAGCGGCGGCAGCAGCGGCTCTTTCAGGTGCGGGGCCACGTTGAACCACGCGCTGGGGATCCGGTCGGGAGCAAGGGTCCACCGCGTCATGACCGCACAGGCTATCCCGCCACGGTCGATCCGGCCCCGCAGTCGTCCGATTCCTGGCGGCCGACCCGGGCGGTGGCCGCGACCCGTGCCGTGCAAGGGTGCACCCATGACGGGCGGGAGGGGCGCGGCGGCCGGCCGGCTGGCGGTCGGGGCCACCGTCGGGCTGGTGCTCGCGGCGTGCAGCGCGGCGCCGACGACACCGACCCCGCCGCCGGTGCAGGCGCCGCCACCACCGCCACCCGCGGCCTGCCTGCTGGACACCGGTGGGCTCGAGGCCGGGACCGGGCTGAGCTGGCGGCCGGACCCGAGCACGGCCAGCGACACCCGCTGCGTCTACGACCCGAACGGCGCCCCCACGCCGGCCGGCGAGTTCCTGGCCGTGCAGATCGCGCCGATCACCGCCACGGACGCCGGCGGTGAGCTGGACACCGTGGCCAGCACCTGCGCCGACGGATCCCGCGCCGCACTCGCACAGGGCAGTGGGTTCGTCTGCCGGTTCCGTGGCGGCAGCGTGTTCGCCGCGCTGGTCCGGGCCGGTCAGCTGATCACGGTGTCGGCGTCGGGCGTGCCCGAGGGCACCACCGCCGCCCGCCTGGTGCTGAGCCTGCAGCAGCAGCTCGACGGCCTCGCCTGAGCCCGAGCCGCCCCGGCGGCCGGCTCACAGCTCGCGGGAGGCCCGCAACCGGCCCAGCGCCTCCTCCAGGATGGCTGCCCCGTCGGCGTCGCTGCGCCGCTCCTTGACGTACGCCAGGTGCGTCTTGTACGGCTCGGTGCGCGGCGCCGCCGGCGGGTTGTCGTTGTCCCGCCCGCCGGGCAACCCGCAGCGCGGGCAGTCCCAGAACTCCGGGATCTCCGCCTCGGCGGCGAAGGAGGGAGTGGTGACGTGCCCACTCGCGCAGAAGTAGGAGATGTGCGCGCGCGGCGCGGTCTCCCCGCGCTCGGACTCGCCCATCGGACCGGCACCCACCCGGGTGCCACGGATCGCGTTTCCGCCTGCCATGGTCATTCCTCTTCTCAGGGCCCGATCTTGACCAGGAGCCCGGCGCCGATGATGGCGACCACCCAGATGGCGCCGACGAACAGGGTGAGGCGGTCGAGGTTCTTCTCGACCACGCTGGACCCGGAGAGGCTGGACTGCACGCCGCCGCCGAACAGGCTCGACAGCCCGCCCCCGCGGCCCCGGTGCAGGAGGATCAACAGCACCAACAGCACGCTCGAGATAATCAAAACGATCTGCAGGGCGAGTTGCATCCCATCCTCAATCTCGTCGCGCAGAGTGCGCATCGACGTCGTTCCGGGCCAAGGCTACCCGCCGCACCCCGCCCCTCCGAACCCGAGCCCCCGAACGCATTTCGGAGCCACCGTGCTGTTTCCGGTGGCGCTGAACAGCGGAACGGCTCCGAAATGCTTCCGGGACGGGACGGGACGGGACGGGGAGGGAAGGGAAGGGCTACGGGAGCGGGCCTCCGGCGGCGATCGCGCAGAGCTGCGCGAACCCGTCCGCGTCCAGGCTGGCCCCGCCGACGAGGGCACCGTCGACGTCGCGCTGCTCGACGATCTCACCGACGTTGTTGGCCTTGACCGAGCCGCCGTACAGGATCCGCACCGCGGCGCCCGCCGGCTGGCCGAAGCCGTCGGTCACCGCCGCCCGCAACGCCGCGCACACCTCCTGGGCGTCGGCCGCGCTGGCCACCCGCCCGGTGCCGATCGCCCACACCGGTTCGTAGGCGATCACCAGGGTCTGCACCTGCTCGGCCGACAGCCCGGCCAGCGCCGCGGTGAGCTGCGCCGTGGAGTGCTCGACGTGCTGGCCGGCCTCCCGGACCTCCAGGCCCTCGCCCACGCACAGGATGGGCACCAGGCCGTGCCGGTAGGCGGCGAGCACCTTGCTGTTCACCACCGCGTCGTCCTCGCCGTGCACCTCGCGCCGCTCCGAGTGCCCGACGACGACGTAGCGGCAGCCCAGCTTGGCCAGCATCGCCCCGGACACGTCACCGGTGTAGGCCCCGGAGTCGTGCGGGGAGAGGTCCTGGGCGCCGTGCACCATCAGCAGCTCGTCGCCGTCGATCATCGTTTGCACGGACCGGATGTCGGTGAACGGCGGCAGCACCGCCACCTCGACCTTGGCGTAGTACTTCTCCGGCAACGCGAACGCGAGCTTCTGCATCAGCGCGATCGCTTCGAGATGATTGCAGTTCATCTTCCAGTTGCCGGCGATCAGTGGCTTCCGGGATGCCGGTGCGCTCATGAGCTCTTCTCCAGAATCGCGACGCCGGGCAGGTCCTTGCCTTCGAGGAACTCCAGCGACGCGCCCCCGCCGGTCGAGATGTGCGAGAAACCGTCCTCGGCCAGCCCGAGCGCACGCACCGCGGCCGCCGAGTCACCGCCGCCGACCACGCTGTAGGCGCCGGAGTCGATGATGGCCTGCGCCACCCCGCGGGTGCCCGCGGCGAACGGCGCCAGCTCGAACACGCCCATCGGCCCGTTCCAGAACACCGTCCGCGCCCCGGACAGCACCTCGGCGAAGGCCTCCACCGACGCGGGTCCGATGTCCAGGCCCTTCCACCCGTCCGGGATCGCGTCCGCGGACACCGTCCGTGTCGCGGCCTCGGCCGAGAAGTCGTCGGCCACCACGACGTCGGTGGGCAGCACGATCTTGCCCGACTCCAGCAGCCGCCGGCAGTTGTCGATCTGCTCGCGCTCGAGCAGCGAGTCTCCGACACCGTTGCCCTGAGCGGCCAGGAACGTGAAGCACATCCCGCCGCCGACCAGCAGCGAGTCCACCTTCGGCAGCAGCGCGTCGATCACGGCCAGCTTGTCGGAGACCTTGGAGCCGCCCAGCACCACCGCGTAGGGCCGCTCCGGGTTCTCGGTGAGCCGGCGCAACACCTCGACCTCGGAGAGCACCAGCCCGCCCGCGTAGGCGGGCAGCTGCTGCGCCACCTCGTACACCGAGGCCTGCTTGCGGTGCACGACGCCGAAGCCGTCGGACACGAAGGCCCCGTCGCTCCCGGTCAGCGCGGCCAGCTCGGCGGCCAGCCGGGCGCGCTCGTGGGCGTCCTTGCTGGTCTCGCGCGGGTCGAAGCGGATGTTCTCGACCAGCACGACATCGCCGGCCGCCATGCTCGGTTTCCCGTCGGCCAGCTGCACGAGCCGCACCGGCGCGCCCAGCAGCTCGCCCAGCCGGCGGGCCGCCGGGGCCAGCGAGTACTGCGGATCCGGCGCGCCCTTGGGCCGTCCCAGGTGCGCGGTGACGATCACCTGGGCGCCGGCCTCGGCCAGCGTCGAGATGGTCGGCAGCGAGGCCCTGATCCGGCCGTCGTCGGTGATCCGGTCGCCGTCCAGCGGCACGTTCAGGTCGGACCGCACGAGCACGGTCCGGCCCGAGACGCCCTCGCCGATCAGGTCGTCGAGAGTCTTCACTGCCCGTCCTAGAGCTTCGAGGCGACCAGCGCGGTGATGTCGACCAGCCGGTTCGAGTAACCCCACTCGTTGTCGTACCACCCGACGATCTTGACCTGGTTGCCGATGACCTTGGTCAGGCCGGCGTCGAAGATGCACGAGTGCGGGTCGGTGACGATGTCGGAGGACACGATCGGCGCCTCGGTGTAGGACAGGATCCCCTTCAGCGGGCCCTCGGCCGCGGCCTTCATCGCCGCGTTGACCTCCTCGGCGGTGGTCTCCCGGCCGACCGTGGCGGTCAGGTCGGTGGCCGAGCCGGTGGGGATCGGGACCCGCAGCGCGTAGCCGTCGAGCTTGCCCTTGAGGTGCGGCAGGACCAGCGAGATCGCCTTGGCCGCGCCGGTGGAGGTGGGCACGATGTTCAGCGCGGCGGCGCGCGCCCGGCGCAGGTCCTTGTGCGGGCCGTCCTGCAGGTTCTGGTCCTGGGTGTAGGCGTGGATCGTGGTCATCAGACCCTTCTCGATACCCACCAGGTCGTCGAGCACCTTGGCCATCGGGGCCAGGCAGTTGGTGGTGCAGGAGGCGTTCGAGACCACCGTCTGGCTGCCGTCGTAGGCATCGTCGTTGACGCCCTTGACCACGGTGAGGTCCTCACCGGTTGCCGGCGCGGAGATGACCACCTTCTTGGCCCCGGCGTCGAGGTGCTTGGCCGCGGCCTCCCGCTTGGTGAACAGACCCGTCGACTCGACGACCACGTCGACGCCCAGGTCCTTCCACGGCAGCTCCCCGGGGTCGCGGACGGCCAGGCCCTTGAACGCGTTTCCATCGACCACGATGTCCTCGTCGTTCGAGGTCACGTCGTAGGGCAGCCGGCCCAGGATCGAGTCGTACTTCAGCAGGTGGGCCAGGGTGGCGTTGTCGGTGATGTCGTTCACCGCGACGATCTCGATGTCACTGGTCCCGGCGACGCGCTGAGCGTCCACCGCCCGCCAGAAGTTGCGCCCGATCCGACCGAACCCGTTCACGCCAACGCGCACCGTCACGCCGTGCCTCCCTGATCATGTGCTGCTACGGCGAATCCTTCGCCGGTTCCAGGTGAACCCTAGCGTTTCGCGCAGACAGGGCCAGTAACAGCGTTCGGAATCGATACACCCCGCTACCCAGACCACCCGGGTGGAGGTACGGCCTGCCTCCGAACCGGTGACCGGACGAACCGACTCGGTGCCGCTCAGGCGTCGCCGTCCAGCATCTCCGGGGTCACCGCGGACTCGGTGTCCGGGATGCCCAGATCAGCGGCGCGCTTGTCGGCCATGTGCAACAACCGGCGGATCCGGCCGGCCACGGCGTCCTTGGTCATCGGCGGGTCGGCGAGCTGGCCGAGCTCCTCCAGCGAGGCCTGGGTGTGCTC
>Ga0190265_10003599_pt1 | contig 10591 bp, 9 predicted proteins | sample Popmic124T_FD_133135 | JGI IMG/M metagenome (GOLD analysis project Ga0190265, IMG submission 133135) | Populus adjacent soil microbial communities from riparian zone of Indian Creek, Utah, USA - 124 T | ecosystem: Environmental > Terrestrial > Soil > Riparian zone | place: USA: Utah | collected...
AGCTGAAGGACCAGTGGGCCCACTACCTCGACGACCCGTACATGCCGGTGATCGAGCGCGAGCCGAAGACCGACCACGTGACGGTGGCGTTCATCGGCGGCGGGTTCGCGGGCCTCGTCACGGGCGCCCGGCTGAAGGAGGCCGGCGTCGACGACGTGCGCATGCTCGAGAAGGGCGGCGACTTCGGCGGCACCTGGTACTGGAACCGCTACCCCGGCGCCCAGTGCGACACCGCGAGCTTCGTGTACATGCCGCTGCTCGAGGAGACCGGGCACATGCCCACCGAGAAGTACGCGCACGCGCCCGAGATCCTCGAGCACTGCCAGCGCATCGGGAAGCAGTACGGCCTCTACGACCAGGCTCTCTTCCACACCGAGGTCACCGACCTCGAGTGGGACGGCGACCGGTCTCGCTGGACCATCCGCACGAACCGCGGCGACGAGTTCACCGCGCACTTCCTGTCGATGGGAACCGGACCCCTCCACGTGCCCAAGCTCCCCGGCATCCCCGGGCTCGAGTCGTTCCAGGGCCACTCGTTCCACACCAGCCGCTGGGACTACGAGTACACGGGTGGCGATCCGTCCGGGGCACCGATGGACAAGCTGGCCGACAAGCGCGTCGCCATCATCGGCACCGGCGCCACGTCGGTGCAGTGCGTGCCCCACCTGGCCCCGGCCTGCCAGGAGCTCTACGTCTTCCAGCGGACGCCGTCGTCGGTCGACGTGCGCGACAACCGCCCGACCGATCCCGAGTGGTTCGCCGAGATCGCCACGCCCGGCTGGCAGCAGCGCTGGCTGGAGAACTTCACCGCCAACCAGACCGGCATGCTGACCGAGGAAGACCTCGTGATGGACGGGTGGACCGATCTGGCCCGGCGCATCCGGAGCCGGATCATGTCGCTCCCCGCGGAGGACTTCACCCCTGAGAAGATGATGGCGGCCTACGAGGACTCCGACCACGAGAAGATGAGCGAGATCCGCGCTCGGGTGGACGCCATCGTCGAGGACCAAGGCACCGCGCAGGCCCTGAAGGCCTGGTACCGCCAGCTCTGCAAGCGGCCGTGCTTCCACGACGAGTACCTGGACGCCTTCAACGTGCCGGGCACCCACCTCGTCGACTCCGACGGCAAGGGTGTCGAGCGGATCACCGAGACATCGGTCGTCGTCGGCGGCGTGGAGTACGAGGTCGACTGCATCATCTACGCATCCGGGTTCGAGGTGGGCACCGAGTACACCCGACGCACCGGCTACGACATGACGGGCCGCGACGGCGTCAAGCTGTCCGCCTACTGGGACGCCGGGATGCGCACCAAGCACGGCACCCACGTCCACGGCTTCCCGAACCTGTTCATCGTGCAGCCGGGGCAGGGCGCCAACCTGATCTCCAACATCCCGCACAACCTCACCGAGGCCGGCCGGACGATCGCCATGATCATCCGGCACGCGCTCGACCAGGGCTTCGACCAGGTGGAGGTCACCGAGGAGGCGGAGGAGGCCTGGATGGAGCTCCTGCGGTCCGGTCCGATGATGACCCTCGGCTCCGCGGACTGCACCCCCGGCTACTACAACAACGAGGGCCAACCCGGTGGCCGCGGCTGGGAGCTGATGATGGGCTACCCGGCGGGGGCCATGGCCTACTTCCAGTACCTCGACGGCTGGCGCAACAAGGGCGACTTCGAAGGCCTCGAGTTCCGCTCGACAGCCTGAGCGGTCACGGTTCGGCCAGGCACGGAGCTTCGACCCGCATCGTCTGATCGATTCGGGCGGTTCTCTCGTATACCAAGGCGAAGGCGGGCATCGTCACGCGAAGGAGCTCCGATGTCCTCACGCCGCCGTGCCTTGGCCGCCAGCGCTCTCGCGCTCGGCCTCCTGCTCTACGTCAGCCCCGCGGCGGCCGCGCGCGATCGAACCGCGCCCACGTCGCCGACGAACCTCCGCATCACGGCGACGACGCCGACCAGCATCTCCCTGGCCTGGAACGCGTCGTCCGACTCGGGGACCTTCTGGTACTGCGTGCAGCCGGGCTCGTCGGGGTGCTTCCGGGTGGACCCGCCGCAGACGTTCACGCACCCGAAGCTGGCGCCCGACCGCACGCACGTGTTCTCGGTGTACGCGATCGACTCGGCCGGGAACCGCTCGGCCAACAGCAACTCGGTCAGCTACACGACCCCGCCGGACACGGCGCCGCCCAGTCCGCCGCCTGCCCTCGCCGCGACGGCGGTGCACCCGACGCGCATCTCGGTGTCGTGGACGGCATCCGTCGACGCGACGAGCCAGGTCTGGTACACGCTCTTCGTCGACGGCGTCCCCCGCGGCTCCGACCTCATCGGGTACCGAGGGACGACGATCCTGCACCTGGAGCCGTCGTCGACCCACACGTTCAGGGTCACGGCCCGTGATGCGTTAGGCAACACGACCGAGAGCAACGTCCTCTCCGTGACGACGCCGGCGGCCACCGACTCGACGCCGCCCACCGCGCCGGCGAACCTGCGCTTCTCGTCGGAGACCAGTCCCCCCGAGGCGTGGCTGGACTGGGACCAGTCCGTCGACGACACCGACCCGCAGTCGCTGATCCTGTACGAGGTGTACCTCAACGGCGTGCGGACCGACGACGGCGTGATCGGCGGCGACGAGACCGTCACCTTCTGCCGTGAGCCCGGCCCGACGACGATCGTGCTCCGAGCGGTCGACACGTCCGGGAACACGTCGCCGCCGAGCAACGAGATCCTCTTCAGCTGCTAGACCCGGCCTCCCGCAGTGGTCGTCGCAGGAGCGGTCGATGCCGAGCATGCTCACCCAGACCCTCCGCTCCCTCGAGCGCGATGGCCTGCTCATCCGCACCGTCACGCCGACCGTGCCGGTCACGGTCACGTACGAGCTGACCCAGCTCGGCCGCTCGCTCCAGGAGGTCATGCTGGGCCTCAAGGACTGGGCGGAGGCGCACATGGACGAGGTGTTCGCCAACCGCGGCGACTACGACGCCAATGTGGCCTGAACCCGAGGTCGGCCCGACTACGCGCGAGCGGGCGCGAGGAGCTGGTCGACGAGCGTCTGGGTGAGCCACGTCGCATATCGCTCGGGTGACCAACCTCGGTCGACGACCAGCAGCCCGTACACCTCGGGAGAGGCGAGGGCGTGCATGAGGTCGCCGGCGTCGCGCTCTCGCAGCTTCGGCCGCAACGCGCCGGCGCGAGCCAACGAGCGCGCAACTCGCCCCTGACCTGCCTGCCGCTGGCGGGTCAGCTCGTCGAGCAGGGCAGCCGCATCGGGGTCCGATGCTGCGGCGCTGACGAGGATGCGATAGATCGCCGCAGTTCTCGAGTTCACCTGGGCGGCGACGCCGACGAGCCCCGCCAGCTTGTTCCTGGGGTCCGGATCGGCGAGGAGCGATCGAACCGGAGGGCGATCGACCAGCGGAACGGCCTCGTCGTCGCCGGCGATGGAGACGTCGAGGAGGGCCTTGAGGATCCCTCGCTTCGACGAGAAAAGCCGGTACACGGTGGGCGCCGGTACGTCCGAGAGCGCGCTGATGGCCTCGATCGTCGTCGCCCCGTAGCCACGCTCGAGGAACAGGGTCCGGGCGGCATCGACGACCGCCCCCCGAGCCAGACGGGTCCTCGCCTGCGTCGCCACAACTTGACACTAACACTCTCGAATTGATAGTACTACTATCAGTTCAACCGCCCCACGACCACCGACCTAGGAGAGACGATGGCCACGAGCACGAAGACTGCGAAGAAGAGCACCGCGACGGGCAAGGCGTCCTCGGGCTTCACGGCCGAGGAGCGAGCGGCGATGAAGGAGCGGGCCAAGGAGCTGAAGAGCCAGGCGAACGCGGAGGAGGCCGAGGCAGCCGTGCTCGCGAAGATCGCCGAGATGCCCCAGCCTGATCGCTCCATGGGCGAGCGGGTCCACGCCATCGTCAAGGAGAGCGCACCGGGCCTGGCGCCGAAGCTCTGGTACGGGATGCCCGCCTACGCGAAGGACGGCAAGATCGTCTGCTTCTTCCAGGACGCGAACAAGTTCAAGGCGAGGTACGCCACGCTCGGCTTCAACGACGACGCCAACCTGGACGACGGAGCCATGTGGCCGACGTCGTTCGCGCTCAAGGAGCTGACGGGTGCCGCCGAGACCAAGATCCGTGCCCTCGTGAAGAAGGCGGTGAGCTGAGCTAGGAACTGGCCTTGATGGCCGTCTCCTTGGGTGTGCACGTGGGGCAGCAGGCTGCGTCGATGGCGGAGCTGCGGAGCCTGTGGCGGCGTCTCGACGACGCCGGCGTCGACTGGATCTCGGTGTGGGACCACCTCTACGAGGCGCCGCCGGCGGGTGGCACCGTCGACCACTTCGAGGCGCTGAGCACCCTCGGCGCGCTGGCCGCCGACACCAGCCGGGCCCGCATCGGCTGTCTCGTGTTCTGCGTCCTCTACCGCAACCCGGGCCTGCTCGCGAAGGCGGCAACGACGCTCGACCACATCTCGGGCGGGCGCTTCGAGCTGGGCCTCGGTGCGGGGTGGCACGAGCCCGAGGCCGAGGCGTTCGGCTACGACTTCCCCCCGGTCGGCCGGCGCCTCGACCAGCTCGAGGAGGCGCTCCCGCTGATCCGCAGCCTCCTCACCCAGGACCGCACGACCCACGAGGGCGAGCACTTCCGCACCGTCGACGCCTCGTGCCTGCCCGCGCCGGTGCAGGATCGGCTCCCGATCTGGATCGGGGGCACGGGGGAGAAGCGCACCCTGCGGCTCGCCGCTCGGCACGCCGACGGCTGGAACGCCGCCTACGTGAGCGCCGACCGCTTCCGCGAGCTCAACGCCGTCGCCGACCGGTGGTGCGACGCGGAGGGACGGGACCCGGCGACCCTGCGCCGGAGCGTGAACCTGATCTTCGCCCTGACGAGCGACGGCACCGACGTCGTCGAGGTGGTGCGGGGCCAGGGCTTCGGTCCGGCTGCCCCATCTCTCGCCCCAGGCGCCCTCGGCGGTCCGGTCGACGGCGTCGTCGATCGGGTGGTGGAGTACGTCAGCGCCGGAGCCGACGAGGTCAACATCGCCCTGCGCGCCCCCTGGGACGAGGCCATGCTCGACGCCTACCTCGAGCTCCTGCCGGCGATCCGCGAGGCATCGACCAAGGCGACGCCCTCCTAGGCCGACCCCATCAGGGTTCGACGAGGTGTCGTAGCTTCGCCGCGATGGCGGGGACGTCGTCGGTACCCACCGTGACATCGAGCACGAGGTCGTACACGTCGTCGTTCGCCACGTGCGCGACGGTGACGCCGTTGATCTCGAGGAACACAGCGGCGGCTAGCCACCCGAGGCGCTTGTTCCCGTCGACGAGGGCGTGGTTCTTCAGCAGCGAGTGCAGCAGTGCAGCCGCCTTCGACCAGACGTCGGGGTAGGCATCGTCCCCGAACACCGTCGTCTGAGGGCGAGCAACGGCCGAGCCGAGCAACCCGACATCACGGATCGGTGGTGGGTCGCCGAGGAGCAGGCTTGCCAGGGCGATCAGGTCATCGAGGTCGAGGTACTCAGACTCTGCCGTCACTGCCCGAGACGATCGAGCGCCTCGGCGTGCGCGTCGATCACCCGCCGAGCCGCAGTCGACACCCGCTCTCGGTGTGCGCCACGTGCGACGTAGTCGCGCACCGCGCGCCGCGCCGCGTCCTGCATCGAGATCTCCTCCGCGTCGGCCCGCTCGCGCAGCGCCGTCTGCTCGTCGTCGGTGAGTCGCAGCGTCATCGCCATGCGAGGATGGTATCGGAGTGATACCAGCGGTGGCCACCGATTCCGCGGCCCGGGTATGGACCTGCGGCGAGCGGGCGAGGATGGCTGAAGCTGGCTTCGACGATCCAGGAGGTCGCCATGCGGCATCTCGCTTTCCGACCCAGCCTCACCATCCGGGGCCGCACCTTCAAGGGACTCCGGGGCTGGTCGGGCAAGCCTCTGCACCCTCCACTGACCGACATCCCCGTCGGCGCCTACGTGCTGGCCGCCACGTTCGACGTCATCTCCGCGGTCGGCCATGACGAGGTGTGGTCACGCGACTTCTATCGGGCCGCGTCGTTCACCCTCATCGGCGGCGCCGCCGTGTCCGTGCTGGCCGCGCTGACCGGGTTCTGGGACTGGCTCCGCTCGACGGAGCCGGGCACCCAGGCGCGGCGCACCGCCAACGCGCACGCCCTGACCATGGTCACGGTGACGGTCATCGTCCTCGCGGGCATCGCCGTGCGCACACTCGCGTTCTGGGACGAGACATCGACCACGGGGCTCGCGCTGGCGTTCACCGTCGCGGCCGCCTTGCTCACCGGGCTGGGCAGCTCCATCGGCGGGACGCTGGTGTTCGACTACGGCTTCAACGTCGAGACTGCCGGCGACGCCCCGATGTGGCACCGCTCCGAACGCGACGTCCTGCCTCGGGACAAGAGCGACTCCGACGAGAGCGTGCGGTCGTCGTCGGCCTAGGGTGCGGCGCCCCAGGTGATGTCCCGGGGGCTCGTCGAGGTCGCTGGTGATCTGGTCACGCGGGCACAGACCTAGTCTTGGCCCGACGCCGCGCTGAGCAGAGGGGGCGCGATGGCGGACGCGGGAACACAGGTCGGGACCAGATCAGTGCTCTTCACCGACCTCGTCGGCTCGACCGAGCTGCGCGTCCGGCTGGGCGAGGAGGCGGCCGACGCCCTGCGGCGGGCCCACGACGCCCTCCTCGCCGAGGCCGTCACCGGCCACGGCGGCGTCGTGGTCAAGGGCCTGGGCGACGGTGTGATGGCGACGTTCGAGTCCGCGGCGGACGCGGTGGCCGCCGCCGTCGCCGTGCAGCAGGCGGCGGAGGGGCACGGCCGGCGCACCCCGGCGGAGGCCTTCGCGCTGCGCGTCGGCCTGTCGATCGGCGACGTGTCGACCGAGGCCGGCGACGTGTTCGGCGTCCCCGTCGTCGAGGCGGCCCGCCTCTGCGCGGTGGCGACCGGGGGCGAGATCCTCGCCGCCGAGCTGGTGCGGGCGCTCGCCCGCGGCCGGGGCGGGTTCTCGTTCGAGCCGATGGGCGACCTCGAGCTGAAAGGTCTGGCCGAGCCCGTGCCCGCGTGCCGGGTGCTGTGGGAGCCGCTGCTGGAAGGCGCTTCGGCAGGTGAGCGGACCGTGCCGATCGCGCCGGCGCTCTCGGGCGCGCTCGCCACGGCCTACGTGGGGCGCGGCGAGCTGCGCTCGCGGCTGGTGGAGGAGTGGCGCACCGTGCGCGCCGGGACTCCGCGCACGTTGCTCCTGGCCGGGGAGCCCGGGGTGGGGAAGACCCGCACGGCGGCGGAGCTGTGCCGGGCCGCGTTCGCTGATGGCGCGCTCGTGCTCTTCGGGCGGTGCGACGAGGGGCTGGGCGTGCCGTACCAGCCGTTCGTGGAGGCCCTGGCGCATTACGTCGAGCACGCCGAGGCACCCGCGTTCGGCCGGCTGACCGGCGAGCTCCGGCGGCTGGTGCCCGACCTCGGGTCGACCGTGCCGGCTTCGGAGCAGCCCGTCGCGTCCGACCCTGCCTCGGAGGAGCACCGGCTCTTCGAGGCTTGCGCGGCGTGGATCGTCGACGCCTCCCGCGCTGCTGCGGCCGGGTGCGTGCTCGTCGTCGACGACGTGCACTGGGCCACGAAGCCGACGCTCCAGCTGCTGCAGCACGTCGTCCGCAGCGTCGCCGACGACGGGGCGCCCCTGCTCGTGATCGCCACGTACCGGGACACGGACCTCACCCGGTCCCACCCCCTGGCCGCGGCGATCGCGGACCTGCGTCGCCTTCCCGGCGTGGACCGGCTGCCCGTCGACAACCTCAGCGCGGGCGAGGTGGTCGACCTGATCGCCGCCGCGGCCGGGCACGACCTCGACGAGGAGACCCTGCGCCTGTCCGAGGCCGTGTACGCCGAAACCGAGGGCAACCCGTTCTTCGTCGGTGAGGTGCTCCGCCACCTCGTCGAGACCGGCGGGGTGCGGCGGGAGGGCGAGCGCTGGGTGGTGGCGGACCCCGACCACGTCACGGTGCCCGAGGGCGTGCGCGACGTCGTGGGGCGGCGCCTGAACCGGCTCTCCGACACTGCGAACGACCTGCTGTCGGTCGCCTCGGCCGTCGGCCGCGACTTCGACGTGGAGGTGCTCGTCGGGCTCGTCGATGGTACGGACGACTCGATCCTCGACGCGCTCGACGAGGCGGTGCGGGCCCGGCTCATCGAGGAGGTCGATGTCGACCGCTTCCGGTTCGCGCACGCGCTGGTGCGCACGACGCTCTACGAGGAGCTGTCCGCCACGAGGCGCCGCCGGCTGCACCGGCGGGTGGCAGACGTGCTCGAGAAGGTGCGGCCGGAGGACGTGCGGGCCCTCGCCCACCACTGCACCGAGGCCGGTCCCGACGGCGGCGACTCCAGCCGCGCGCTGCGCTACACGGTCGCCGCGGCCGAGGAGGCGCTCACCGCCCGCGCGTTCGCCGACGCGGACGAGCGCTTCCGCGCTGCGCTGGACCTGCTCGAGGACGTGGAGGAGGTCGGGTCGGCCACGTGGGTGCTGGCCCGCTGCGGGCTGGGGGAGTGCCTCCGCGACCAGGGCGACCCGTCCTTCCGAGCGGTGCTGCTCGAGGCGTCGCTCCGAGCTCTGGAGCTGGGCGACGTCGACCTGACCGTGCGCAGCGTCGTCGCCAACACGCGGGGCATCAGCTCGATCGTTTCCGACGTCGACGTGGAGCGGGTGACCATGATCGAGGCGGCGCTCGAGCTCGTCGGTGAGGAGCCCGGTCCGGATCGGGCCCGGCTCCTCGCGCTCCTGGCCTCCGAGCTGACCTTCTCCGGCCAGCACGACCGGCGACTCGCGTTGGGCGACGCCGCGGTGGACATGGCCCGGGCCGTCGGCGACGACCGGCTGCTGTCCTACGTGCTCGCGCTGACCGGGTACTCGTCGATGTCCGGTCACCGCATCCCGGAGCTGATCGAGCGCAACGGCGAGGCGGCCCGTCTCGCCGACGCCCACGGTGATCCGACGCTGCGCGTGGTGGCGAGGATCTTCCACGCGGGCACGCTGCTCGCGGCCGGCGACTTCGCAGGAGCCGGCCGGGTGACGGGAGAGATGGTGGCCATCGCCACGACGGAGGGGGCCCCGCTCATGCGCTGGATCGCGGCGGGGAACGAGGGCCGCGTGCCGCTCCTGCGCGGCGACCTCGATGGCGCCGAGGCGGGGAACGAGAGGATGCTCCTCCTTGGGCAGGAGCTCGGGCAGGACGACGCCGTGCAATGGTGGGCGGCCACCGCGCTCGGCCACGCCTGGCTGCGGGGGACGATCGACGGGCTGGCCGACAGCGCCACCGCCTTCGCCGACCAGTACCCGCTCGGTGTCGTGTGGCGCTGCGCCCAGACCTGGGCCCTCAGCGAGGCCGGCCGCATGGACGAGGCCAGCGCCGTCGTTCGTGACCACCACCTCGATCCACGCGCGTTCGTCGTCGAGGTGATGCCCTACGTCCCGACGTTCCAGCTCGCGCAGGCCGCGTTCAACCTCGGTGACGCGGACCTCGGCGCCCAGGCCGTGGAGGCGCTCGAGCCGTACCGCGACCGGTGGGCGCACTACTACCTGTTCGTGATGGGACCGGCCCTGTGGGGGCTCGGGCAGGCCCGGGTCGCGATGGGTGACCTCGACGGCGGCATCGCCGACATCCAGGAGGCAATCGCTCGGCTCGAGGCCCAGGGCATGACCGCGCACGTCCCGATCGCACGGAACCACCTGGTGCGCTCCCTGCGCATGCGCGGCACCGACGCGGATCTTGCCCGCGCGGACGAGCTGCTCACCTGATCGCGCGCGTAGACGCCCTTCTCCTCCATCGACTTGCAATGCATCAAACTGATCTGATGTAATGACGGCATGGCAGAAGCGACGCAGCCGCCGGAGATCCTCGGGTTGCTGAGCGACCCGCTGCGGTGGCAGCTGGTGGGTGAGCTCGGTCGCAGCGATCGCCGTGTCGGTGAGCTCGTGCAGCTCGTCGGGAAGCCGCAGAACGTCGTCTCGTACCACCTCGCGGAGCTCCGGGGCGCGGGCATCGTCAGCGCCCGCCGCAGCTCGGCGGACGGCCGCGACGTCTACTACCGGGCCGAGCTGTCCCGTTGCCGGGACCTCGTCGCCCGGACCGGGTTCTTGCTCCATCCGGGGCTCTCGCTCGCTCCGACGCCCCCAGCCGATGCCGCGCCGGGACGGGCTCGCCCGCGGCTGCTGTTCCTGTGCACCGGCAACAGCGCCCGCTCCCAGATCGCCGAAGCCCTCGTCGAACACCGATCGGCCGACACCGTCGAGGCGCGCAGCGCGGGTAGCCATCCCAAGCCGCTGCACCCGAACGCCGTACGGGTCATGGCGGAGCGCGGCATCGACATATCGGGCCGTTCCACGAAGCCGCTCACCCGCTTTGCCCGCGGCCGGTTCGACCGGGTCATCACGCTCTGCGACAAGGTGCGGGAGATCTGCCCCGAGCTTCCGGGGGCGCCGATCGCCGCACACTGGAGCATCGCCGACCCCGCCGCATCAGGGGACAGCGACGAGGAGACGTATCCCGCGTTCGAGCAGGTGGCAGACGAGATCGAGGCCCGCGTGGCGCTG
>Ga0190265_10003600_pt1 | contig 10591 bp, 6 predicted proteins | sample Popmic124T_FD_133135 | JGI IMG/M metagenome (GOLD analysis project Ga0190265, IMG submission 133135) | Populus adjacent soil microbial communities from riparian zone of Indian Creek, Utah, USA - 124 T | ecosystem: Environmental > Terrestrial > Soil > Riparian zone | place: USA: Utah | collected...
AAAGGAGTAAGAAAATGTCACAATCAAACGCCGACCAAGAGTTGAAGAGGTTCAAACAGGAGTTTGAAAAAGCTTCTAAGAAGAAGGACCGAACAGCTCTTGAATCAATGATCCACGACGAGTTCACGCTCGTAGACCCATCAGGGAACATCGTCGACAAGCAACAGCTCATAGATGGCATTGTCGACCCGAAGTCAACCTTCGCAGATTCTTTCAGCAGGAAAGAGCATAAGACAACCATTCTTGCTGACGGGTCTACTGCAAGGGAGACGGCTGATGTCAGTTTCAATGGCAAACTAAAGGGGAAGGATATTTCAGGCCAGTATATCAACAGCGCGACGTATGTTAAGGGGTCGTCGGGCTGGCAGTTGGCTGGCAACACATTGATGAAGAAATAGAATCGCTCGCTTCCGCCTTTCGTCGGCACGTGTCATAAATTGGTGAAGCAGCTCACAGTTGTCCTGATAATGACTCTGTCATAGATGGGACCGCGACTGAAGTTCATATGAGACCTGGGCGGCCAATCTAGCGCCGCCCCCGCGTCTCACTTTAACAAGGTCTTTGCCGTCTCACAAAGCCGTGGCCCAGTGTTGCTCGCCCTGCGCCCGGTCGGCTATATTGACAAAGTAGGTTCTAAAAGTTCTTTGAAAACCGGATCATCTCGCAAGCCAAAAGTTTTCATAGAGAACCCAGCTTTTGCTGTCAAAGAACTTTTAGGAACTTACTCAGCAAGTCTTTTCATCCGGCTGGAATAAAGTTTACGCATCCTGAGCTGCCTTCGGGTAGCGGAATTCAACCGCGCGGGCTCGAGTTCCGAAAGGCGTGAGAGAATGGCAAACAGTCCACTCGCAAAGAAGCTTCTGATCAAACCTGGGTACAGGGTGATTATCATCAATCCGCCGCCGGGCTACATCGAGGCGCTAGGCGAATTGCCGGAAGGGGTCGAGTTGGCAGAGAAGCCGACCGGCAAGTTTGATTTCGTTCAACTCTTTGTGAAAGACAGCGCAGAGTTGAATCGCTTTCTCAAGAAGGCTATTAGTGCTGTTAAGCCCGATGGGTTGCTTTGGATCTCTTATCCAAAGCGCACTTCGAAGGTGCAAAGTGATCTTAATCGCGATGTCATATGGGATTTGTTAAAGCAACACGGGCTGGTAGGAGTGTCTCTGATTTCGATTGACAATGTGTGGTCGGCGATGCGTTTCAGGCCGGTTGATCAGGTAAGCGCATGAGCGCCTGTCGTACCTGATGCAGTGTGTCTTCCGCCGATTCTCAAAGCAGCCTGGCCTTGACTTCCGTGCGACCCGCATCTACCCGTATTGCAATGGCAGGTTTACCGCGCCGTTGAGTTATTGGTTTGCCCTCCCGTTCACCAATATCCTCGAAAGTATTCTGCGAACGGCTGAGATCGGATATAGGGGTTGGTTCAAGAAAGGAGTAGGCCAATGAGATACAGACTGCTCGGCAAGAGTGGGCTGCGCGTATCTGAACTCTGCCTCGGCACGATGACTTTCATGGATGGGTTGGCATGGGGGTCGCCGAAAGAAGAAAGCCGGAGGATTTATTCTGCCTTCGTCGACGAAGGCGGCAACTTCATTGACACTGCCAATTCCTACGGCACGAGCGAAGAGTACCTGGGTGAGTTCATAGGCTCCGACAGGCAGCGCATCGTCATAGGGACGAAGTACACCGGCAGCCCCCCGATGAATGACGCCAACAGTGCTGGCAACCACCGCAAGAGCCTGGTCCAATCGGTCGAGACGAGTTTGAAGCGCTTGAGGACAGATTATATTGATCTGCTATGGGTACACTCCTGGGATTTTATGACGCCGGTCGAAGAACTGATGCGTGCGCTCGATGACATGGTGAGGCAGGGCAAAGTACTTTACGTCGGCATCTCAAATGCCCCCGCCTGGGTCGTTGCGCAGGCGAATACTCTTGCAGACCTGCGGGGCTGGACTCCTTTTATAGGCTTGCAGGTAGAGTACAACCTTCTTGAAAGAGCGGTCGAGCGCGAATTGCTGCCGATGGCGAGAGCGCTGGACATAGGCGTGACCGCGTGGACGCCGCTCGCGAGCGGCTGGCTTACCGGCAAGTACAGCAAGGGCGGCCCGGCAGCGACCTGGAAGAGCAGCACAGAGCGGGACCGGCTGGACGATCCTATAGCATCGAGGTTCGTGCAACGGAGCGCGCAGAATAAGTTGATCGCCGAACTGGTGGGCGGGATAGCGGAGGAGATTGGCTGCGCCCCGGCCCACGTTGCTCTGAACTGGCTGAGGAGCCAGGGTGTCATCCCAATCCTGGGTGGGCGCAAGGTCGAACAAGTCAAGGAGAACTCGGCCTGTCTGAGCTTTGGGTTGTCGCAAGAAGATTTGCGCCGCTTAGACGATGTGAGCAGAATCCCGCTCGGTTTCCCGCATGATTTCCTCGCGAGCAACATGGTCAGGCAGCACGTCTACGGCGGAATGTACGACCTGATAGACGATCACCGCCGCTACATGCAGAAGCAATCGAACGTGGCACGGGCTACACAGTCAAAGCGCGAAGAACACGGCGAGTCTGCCGAAAAATTCATCAACTGATTTCAGGCATCCTCAACGGCTTCTCCTGCCGAATCTCACTTAATTCGACTCCGGTCCCGCCGCTGGATTAGCGAAGACCCCTCTCCCCTGTGCCGCCCCATTTTTAGCAAGCCCGAAGAAGCGGCTTGCCACCGCGCAGGTATAAGATTTTCTAAAGGAGTGTTCGCGAGGCATCGGGCAAATGTGGAGGGGAGCACTATGGATTGTCCGTCATGGTGGGCGAAGGTAATTGACCAGATCAACGCGAACCACTTAGCGGACCCGGCCATGCTGCCGGGTGCCGTTTTTGGCGTCGAGACACGCCAGGATGGCAGGTTGGTTGCGAGCGTCGGTGAGGGGTGGGCAAACAACACTGTCTGCGAGATAGGCTCGATGACAAAGCCTTTCATCTCCGCCGCAGTCTTGCTGGCTCTTGAAGAGAGTGACCTGCTCGACATAGAGGTTCTCGTCTGCCGACTCCCCGGCATGGAACTCTACGCCGCCGATCCTGTAAAGAGCCAGATCAGGCTCAGACACCTCCTGCAACATACGTCGGGGTTGCCCCACTTTCAAAGATACTCTGACTGGCCCAAGACGCCCTGCAACGACCCCTGTGGCAAGCCTCCGTCGTGTGTCAGCGCCTCGCATGACTTGGGGCCGGTCTCGGAATGGATAGGCGCTCCCGCCCTGACCAATGAATGTATTCATGCGGATGGCCGCTGCCAGCCTGCAAGGCTGTTGGAACTCGATAAAGTGAGCCGCTATATCATGCAGACCTACCCGGTCAGCTCCTCACCTCAGCCGGGCACGCAGTACTCATACAGCACTGTGAATTATGTGCTGGTGGCGAGGATCATCGAGCAGCTTACAAAAAAACCCGTAAATATTTACATCAAAGAAAAGTTGTTCGAGCCGCTCGCAATGAAGGACTCGTTCTTCATCGCACAAAAGACCGGCGACCCGGAGATGGACGCAAGAATTGATGAAGGTGTCGGCGATGAGCAGAGGGGCCGAATCGCGGATCTAGCATTGATAACAAAGGACGGGCGGCTGCCGCCGGAGATGGCCGCAGGACACGGCGGCGGGTGGGACAAGTTCCGAACAGGCTGGCGCTTCGTGAATCCCGATGGCGGGATGTTTTCGACAGCCGATGACCTGTTGAATTTCTTACGTGTGTTGAGAGATGGCGGAATGTTTGAGTCGCGTCGCATCTTGTCGCCGGAAATAGTCAGGTTGCTGGTTGAGGATCAGGGCCATGCTCACACGATGGGTTTTGGCTTCAGGGGCCAACCTACCCCATACGGTCAAGGTCCCGGCACAATTGAGCACATGGGATATAAGATGACTTATTTTTGGTACGACCCCGCGCCTGACAATCCATCACTTGGTGTCTTCTTGAGCCAGCGGCTTCCAAACATCGCCCAGAACACGAATCTGGCCGACGGACTACATGTAATCTTGAGAGTGTTCGTCCCATTAATTAAGTCCGAGCTATCAAGTGCCGAAGTACCTCAGCCGGTCTGACCTGCCTGGCGGCCGAGGCCTGTTTGTGCCGCTGCACGCAAGTGAAATGGACTGAGATCGCTACTATGTCGAATCCACTCTTGGGCGAGCAGACACAATCGGCGGGCGGAACATACACCTGGGAAACGGAACTGGACATCGACTCCCTTGCATACTTGCAACATCACAGTATTCAGGGAGTGCGCGTTCTGCCCGGCGCGGTATATGTTGAGATGGCGCTGGCTGCGACCACGGCGGCTTTCGGTCGCGCGCCTGATATTCTTGAAGAAGTAGCTTTCCACCGAATACTCTTCCTTCCCGATGACGGCAAGTATGTTCTCAAACTGGTTCTCTCCACAGAGGAAGATGGCGGGCGGAAGTTTAAGGTCTACAGCCCGGCCACGAACTCTGAGGAGGGCGCAGATTTGTCGGCGCACGTCAGCATAAACATTCGGGCCGAAACCGCGCGCCATATGACCAGCGCCACAGACCAACTGGAGCTTGAAGAGATTCGCTCTTTATGCACGGAAGAGAAAAGCGCGCCCGAATTCTATGCCGAATTGTCGAGCAACGGGAATCAATATGGCCCTGATTTTCGCGGCGTCGAGAGGCTCTGGCTAGGTGACGGAAAGAGTCTGGCAGCTCTACGGGTTCCCGGCCATATCGAAAACCAGCTTGGGCGTTATCACCTACATCCGGTCTTACTCGATTCCGCATCCCAGACAGTATTGGCAACCGCGAGCAGGAGGGAGAAGGGTACGTACTTGCTCGCCGGGATTGATCAAGTCAGATTCTACAGCTCTCCCGGCGCGAGCAACTGGGCCTATGCCACATCGCTTCCGGCGGCACGCCAGGACGGCGCTACACTGGCGGGCAATGTCTGGCTGTTGAACGAATCGGGGCAGAAGGTTGTTGGGCTACTAGGCGTACGGTTCAAACACCTGACGCATGACAGGCAATCGAGCGCCGCAGCGCTGCCCGCCGTGACGATAGCCATAACGGCGACCTTCACCGCAGAACCAATTGAGGAATCGCTCGCCTTCTGGATGCGGAAGTTTAATGTACCGGCCAGGATTGTGTTTGCGCCTTACAACCAGGTGTTTCAACAACTGCTCGACCCTTCTAGCCTTCTTCATTCGAACAGGGATGGCCTCAACGTCCTCATGGTGCGATTCGAGGATTGGATGCGGAACGAGGGCGGCCACGCGGGCGAACTGCTTGATGGCGACAAGGAGCGCCTGTTGGCCGGGTGCGCCCGGCACGTACTCGCTAACCGGATGGAGGTTGCCCACCTCAACAGGTACGAAACAGAGTACCTGTATGAAGAGATCTTCACGAACGAGACCTATGTCAAGAATGGGATAAAGCTTAGTGACGGCGACTGCGTGGTTGATGTCGGGGCCAACATCGGGCTTTTCACACTATTCGTCGGGCAGAGATTCAAAGATGTAAAGGTCTACGCATTCGAGCCTGCCCCTCCTGCCTTCGAAGCGTTGAAAATTAATACGACACTCTATGGCTCGGACGTGACGCTGTTCAACTGCGGCTTATCGGATAAGAACGAAGAGGCGCGATTCACCTTCTACAACAGGTCGTCCGTTTTCTCAGGCTTCCACGCAGACGCAGAGCAAGATCGCGCGGCCCTCAAAGTCATTGTGGAGAACCTCATTCACGAGCGCGCCAATGCCACTGCCGCGACAAGTGGCCTGCTGGCGGACGAACTAATGGAAGGAAGGCTAGAGAGCGAGACGTACCTGTGCCAGTTGCGAACGCTCTCCAGCGTGATAAAAGAGCAGGAGATTCGTCGGATTGACTTGCTTAAAATTGATGCGGAGAGAAGCGAATGGGAGGTGCTGGCCGGAATAGAGGAAGAGGATTGGAGAATCATTAAACAGATCGTCGTCGAGGTGCATGATAAACAAGGCGGGAAATTAAAACAGATCGTGCGCCTGCTGGAAGGGAAGGGGTTCGATGTCTCCATCAGCGAAGAGGAGCTGTTGAGCGGCTCGGGGCTTTTCAACATTTACGCGAGACGCCCCACGGAAGCTGATCCTGTGGCCGCGGAAGAATCTCTCGCGCCGCGAGCCGATAGAAAGCTGGAGCAGATCATCAAGGACCTGATCGGAACTTTGAAGACGCTGCAACATCGATCCGTCGCACCTCTCATCGTATGCGTGTGCCCTCCTTCGCCAGCTCTCATGCGCGACTCATGGCGGATGGAATTATTTGCACGCCTTGAGCGCCATCTCGCCTCCGAGTTGTATGAGCTGAGCGCCGCCTACTTCGTCGGTTATCCCGAGTTGATGTCAACATACACGGTCTCGGATTACTATGACCCGCATGCAAACGAGCTTGGGCACATCCCCTATTCGACGCGCTTTTTTACTGCCCTCGGCACGATGCTCGCCCGAAAGTTTGTCGCGCTGCGTAGAGCCCCATTCAAAGTGATCACGCTCGACTGCGACCAGACGCTGTGGGGAGGCGTGTGTGGGGAGGACGGGCCTACAGGGGTCAAAATAGACGGGCCGAGAAGAAGGCTGCAAGAATTCATGGTTGCTCAACATGAAGCTGGCATGCTGCTCTGCATTTGCAGCAAGAATAATGAAGAAGATGCGATGGCGGTCTTCGACAGCCATCCTGAAATGCCGCTCAAGCGCGAGCATATCCTTCGCCGCAAACTCAACTGGAGACCGAAATCAGAAAACATCAAATCGCTCGCCCGCGAACTCGGTCTAGGGCTGGACAGCTTTATACATGTCGATGATAACCCTGTTGACTGCGCGGAAGTGGAGGCGAATTGCCCAGAAGTGTTGACGCTCCAACTCCCCGCGCAACCAGAAGACATTCCGAAGTTCCTCGAACAAGTCTGGGCTTTTGACCATCTCAAGATCACCGAAGAAGATAAGCGCCGGACTAGCCTTTATCAGCGGAACATTGAGCGAGAGGCATTGCGGCAATCGTCCCTGACCTTCGCATCATTCCTGGCTGGCTTACAGTTAGAGGTTAAAATCACAGATGCCAGCCCGTGCCATCTCGTGAGAGCAGCGCAGCTCACGCAGCGCACCAACCAGTTCAACTTTACAACCATCAAGCGTTCGCAAGCAGAGCTTCAGGAGGTCGTTCATTCAGGAATGCTAGAATGCCTCGTCGTCGATGTGAGCGACAGGTTCGGCGATTACGCAATAGTCGGCTTGATATTATTCAAAGCTGATTTTGAAGCCATCGCCGTAGAAACATTCCTGCTCAGTTGTCGCGCGCTGGGCAAAGGCGTCGAGCACAGGATGCTCGCAACGCTTGGGCAGATCGCGGCGGAGCGCGGGCTTGGTTTCGTCAAAATCTCATTCATCCACAGCGGGAAGAATCAAGCGGCACTTGAGTTTTTAAGCGGCGTCGCCGGACGCGACGACTCGCCGTCGTCGCAGCCTGAGCCGGTTGAAGGTTCCGGGCAGAGATTTATCTTTAAGGTTCCGGCGGATATTCTAGCCCAAATCACTTTCGACCCTGATTCTGCGCGAATCGCTGATTCGAACTCCGGTGAAAGCCTGATGGGAAGTCCCGTTGGCATAGAGTCAGGCGTTGGGCATGGTGTAAGGGAAGATGCGCCATTGCTGCGCCTGATCACGACCGGGCTGAATAATGTGGATCAGATTCTCAACCTCATCGAGTCTGAAAAAAAACGCCCCAAGCCTGGCCCGCCACAGTCTTTCGAAGCGCCGGGCAACGAGGTCGAGCGTGTGCTGAAAAACATCTGGCAAGAAGTTCTGGGCGTTGATCAGGTGGGCGTCACTGATAACTTCTTCGAACTAGGCGGGAGCTCGCTCGAAGCGGTGCTCGTCATCTCGGAGCTAAAAAAAAGATTGGACATCGATCTTTCGACGATCAGCCTGTTCGACAAGACAACGATTAGCTCTATGGCAGGAATGCTGAAATCCGGAGGGGGAGAGGACTGGGGCGAAAAGATCGCGTCAAGCCGTCGCCGCGGCCAGAAGCGAAGGGCCAAGAACCTGGCTCGGCTGCGCCGCCCCTGAGAATAGATGAAAAAAGACGACATACCAACGCGCGACGAAGAGCTCGACATCGCCATAATAGGTTTCGCCTGCCGTTTACCCGGAGCAAATAATGTGGGCGAGTTCTGGGAGAACCTGCGGTCCGGTGTGGAATCCATCACGTTCTTCTCCGATGAAGAGTTGATAGAATCGGGCATAGACCCCGCAGTGCTGACCGACCCGAATTACGTGAAGGCCGCGCCCATCTTGCAAGGCGTGGATATGTTTGACGCGCATCTGTTCGGGTACTCCCCCCGCGAGGCGCGGATCATAGACCCGCAGCACCGCTTCCTGCTCGAATGCGCCTGGGAGGCATTAGAGCATTCCGGATACGACGCGGCAAAGTATGACGGAGCCATAGGGGTTTTCGCGGGAGCCGCCATGAACACATATCTATTGTTCAGCGGCCTGCTTCCATATTTCAACAAGGAATACCTTCTGACTCTTATCGGGAATGACAAAGACTTTTTGGCGACCCGCGTCTCATACAAACTCAACTTGAGGGGGCCAAGCGTTTCAATTCAGACAGCCTGCTCCAGTTCCTTAGTCGCGGTCCATATGGCTTGCCAAAGCCTGCTCAATGAGGAGAGTGACCTGGCGCTGGCCGGGGGCGTCTCGATAAGAGTCCCGCAAAAGGCAGGATACTTTTACCAGGAAGGCAGCGTCTTTTCGCCCGACGGGCACTGCAAGACTTTCGACGCGAAGGCGCAGGGTACAGTATTCGGCAGCGGCGTGGGCGTTGTCGTCTTGAAACGGCTCCTTGACGCGCTCGCCGACCAAGACAGCATACATGCGGTCATCAAAGGGACGGCGATCAACAACGATGGTTCTTCGAAGGTTGAGTTCACCGCGCCCAGCGTCGTCAGCCAGTCCGAAGCCATCGTGCAAGCTATAGCGCACGCCGGGATTGACGCCGAATCCATCTCATATGTCGAGGCACATGGGACGGGGACGCGGCTGGGCGATCCCATAGAGATCACCGCGCTGACAAAAGCCTTTCGCGCGTTCACGCAGAAGAAAAGCTTCTGTGCGATTGGCTCGGCAAAGACCAACATCGGGCATATGGATGCGGCGGCAGGAGTGACCGGGTTAATTAAGACGGTCCTGGCGCTGAAACATAAAATGATACCTCCGAGTTTGCATTACGAGGAGCCTAATCCTGAAATCGATTTCGAGAATTCCCCTTTTTACGTCAACGACAAACTTTCCGAATGGAATCCGGGGCCTTTCCCTTGCAGAGCCGGTATCAATTCACTGGGCATGGGCGGGACCAATGCGTTCGCCATAATTGAGGAAGCGCCCACGATGGCGGCTTCTGGAGCATCAAGACCGCACCACCTGTTGGTGCTTTCGGCGAAAACGGTTCCCGCGCTGGAGGCGGCGACGGCGCAGCTCGCCTCCTTCCTGGAGGAACATTCTGAGGTGAACCTCGCAGACGCGGCCTTCACGCTACACCTCGGCAGGAAGGACCTGGATCATCGGCGCATGCTGGTCTGCCGAGACAAGGCAGACGCGGTGGCGCGGCTCAAATCGCGGGGCGCGGGCAAAGCTCCGACGACTTTTCACGGCCCAATGGTTCGCGACGTCGCGTTCATGTTTACAGGACAGGGAGCGCAGCAGGCGAACATGGGCCGGGAGCTTTATGAGAGCGAGCCGCTGTTTAAAGATCGAATAGATCGCTGCTGCGAGATTCTAAAACCCCACCTCTCGCTCGACCTTCGAGACGTATTATACCCCGACGAAAAAGAGGTCGAGCGGGCTTCGCGAGAACTCGATCAAACATACCTAACCCAGCCCGCCTTGTTCACCATCGAATACGCGCTCGCGGAGTTGTGGATGGTCTGGGGGGTGTATCCGCGTGCGTTGATAGGCCACAGCATCGGGGAATACGTGGCGGCTTGCGTCGCTGGCGTATTCTCCTTGCAGGATGCGCTTTCGCTTGTGGCCGCCAGGGGCCGCCTCATGCAGCAATTGCCGAGCGGCTCCATGCTTGCAGTCCCGCTTTCCGAGCAGCAGATTCAGCCATTGCTGACCGAGGGCGTCTCGCTTGCCGTAATCAACGGGGCCTCACTCTGCGTCGTCGCGGGCGAGAGGCGGGCCATTGAACAATTTGAAAGGAAGCTGTCCGAGCAGGACTTGAAGTGCCGACTTCTCCGCACGTCACATGCCTTTCATTCGGTGATGATGGAACCTATCATAGGGCAGTTCACGCAGCGGTTAAATCAGGTCACCTTTGCGCCACCCGCCATCCCGTTTGTATCTAATCTCACCGGGACATGGATAAAGCCGGAAGAGGCCACGGACCCGAACTACTGGGCGATGCACTTGCGACAGACCGTGCGATTTGCTGATGGGCTTGAGAAGTTGTTGAAAGAGCCCAACCGGGTTCTGCTTGAAGTAGGGCCGGGGCAAACGCTGGCCGCGCTCGCCGCTATGCACCCCTCAAGGGCCGCACATCACGTCGTACTCTCTACGCTGCGCCCT
>Ga0190265_10003601_pt1 | contig 10590 bp, 5 predicted proteins | sample Popmic124T_FD_133135 | JGI IMG/M metagenome (GOLD analysis project Ga0190265, IMG submission 133135) | Populus adjacent soil microbial communities from riparian zone of Indian Creek, Utah, USA - 124 T | ecosystem: Environmental > Terrestrial > Soil > Riparian zone | place: USA: Utah | collected...
GGCGGCGGCTGGTCCTGACCCGGACCGCCCGGGAAAGGCGGCGGCTGGTCCTGACCCGGACCGCCCGGGAAAGGCGGCGGCTGGTCCTGACCCGGACCGCCCGGGAAAGGCGGCGGCGGTGGCGGACCTTGCTGGCCGCCCTGCTGCCCCTGCCCGGACGGAAACTGAGGGGCCTGGTGACCGGGGTGACCGCCGGGCTGGCCCGGCTGCGGGAAGGCGGCGGGCTGCGGCGGCTGCTCCGCCGGTACGAACGTGGTCGGGGAATGCGTCAGGAAGTTGTAGCGGCAGGCTTCGCAGAAGGGCGCCTGCGCTTCGCGCTGCATGCCGCACTGCGGGCATGTCTCGGCGTGCGGCTGCTGGCCCGGCCCACCGGGCGCACCGGAGCCACCCGGGCCGGGATAGCCGTAACCCTGCTGCGGGGGTCCTGGAGGTACGGGTGCGCCGGGCGGACCCGGCGCGGCAGGAGGCGGTCCCGGGTAGCCGTAACCGGCTCCGGGAACCGGCGGCGAGAGTGGCGAGGGCGACGGCGGGACGGCACCGGCGGGCGCGGCGGATGCGTCGGCGATGCGGTGACCGCATACCTCACACCAGTCGTCGGCCGCCGACTGGTGTCCGTTCGGGCAAGTCGGCATGGTGAGTGCCTCCCCCTTGTGCTCCTGGACTTCCGTACTCGATGTACGTCCCTCGCGGGCTTCTACTTCTTCACGCGGACTGTCTTCGTGGACCGCGTCTCGAGCGTCATCTCATCGGCGTCGGCAACCTTCGCCTTCAGCCGAACAGTACCGGTCGCCGCGTCGACGACGTCCACCACCTTCGAAAGCAACTTCGAAGTATCTGCATTTCCGGACTCGTTCGCCAGCTGTACAGCCCGCCCGAGTTTCGCCGTTGCGCCTTCTTCGTCCCCCGCCTTCCGCAGCTCCAGCCCGTGCTGGATCGCCTGGGCGAGCTCTGCCTGACCCGTGTAGTGCGCGACCTGCGCGTTGATGGAGGTGGTGGCGACCATGTCGTCCGTCCACACCGCCCGGATCAGGCCCTGTGCGAGCGTCTGCGGGGTGCCGCCGTCGGGCGCCGGCAGGATCAGTGCGGCGCGGGCCGCAAGCATCTCCTGTCCCACCTCGGCTGCCGGCACCTCGACGCATACGTGGTAGTCACGGGACTCCTCGCCCCAGGAACCGGTGGGAAAGTCACCGGCGCGCGGGCTCGCATCCGTGCGGCGCCCCGTCAGGTCCTCCACCGTCGGCGCGACCTGCTTCACGAACTTGATCTCCGAGCCCCGCGGCGTCCACAGACGCAGCGCCACGTCGGCGACTTCCTTGCCCATGGCGTTCTCCATCATGTGCGTGAAGTCCGCGGCCAGGCCGTCCGGGTCGGCGACGATGTCGGCGGAACCGAGCAGCGCCGAGGCGATCTGTGTGACCTCTTTCACCTCCCAGTCGGTGCCGACGCCCCTGGCGTCACATGTGAAACGCCCCACGCACGCGTTGAGGGCCGCCTTCAGCCGCTCCGGCTCCTCGTGTTCGTTACGTCCGTCGGTGAGCAGAATCGCGTGCCGGATAGCGGCCTCGGACGAGCTGAGCAGCTTGTCGGTCAGGCCCAGCCACGTCCCGATGGCTGTGCCGCCGTCGGCCCTGAGTCTCCGCAGCGCTTCACGGGCACGGGCGCGGGTGTTCGCGTCGGCGACGGCCAGACGGCCCTCTCCGGGATAGATCTCCCGGGCCCGGTGGGTTCCTGCGACAACCGCGAAGGAGACCCCGTCGCGCAGTGTTTCGACCGCGGCGGCTGTGGCGTCACGGGCGTTGCGCATCTTGGCGGGCGGATGGTCCATCGAGCCGGAGGAGTCGATCACGATCACGACGGCGGCGTCCGTACGGCTCGTACCGGCCTGCGCGGCCGGGGCACCGCCTGGATCCGTGCCGGCCAGCGGCAGTCCCCACGTCGAACCCCCGGCCGTCGAGGTGACCGTGACGATCGCGTTGACCTCCCGCGCGCCATCCGGCAGATATTCGTTCTGATAGACGTCCACGGAGAACCGCGGCGCGTCGAGCTTGGCGAAGTCGGCCATCTGTTCCGCTCCTGCTCAGTAGCTGAAAGCGATTGCGGGGAGGGCGGAAGTACTGCTCGGTGGTTGCTCCCCCGTTGTCACATCTCCGTCAGTCCTGTGGCTGCCGCGTCTCCCTCTCGGCTTCTCCCCCTCGGCCGGCTTGGGCCGCTTCGGCCGCGGTCTCTTCGACCGCGACGTCAGACAAGTCCTCCCACGCCGGCCTCCGTCACCGGAAAGGGGACGATGGCCACCGTCACGTTGTCGTGGCCCCCGCCGTCGAGGGCGTAGCCGACGAGGCGCTGTGCGCTCTGCAAGGGCCGTTCACGGGCGTCGGCCGGCAGCGCCGCGGCCATCTGCTCGGCGGACTCCGCGTAGTTCCAGAGTCCGTCCGTGCACACGACCACGACGCCGGGCCGGTCCGGCTTGAACGACGCGGTGTGCGGCTCGATTTCGTATGCGTCCGCTCCGAGCCAGCCGGTGATGGCGTGTGCACGTGCGTCGGCGTACGCCTCGTCCTCACTCATCAGACCGGCCGCGACCATCTGTGCGGCCCACGAGTCGTCCTCGGTCAGACGGGCGGACGGTGCGGTGCGGTCCTCGGGCACCCAGTAGGCGCGGCTGTCCCCGATCCAGCCGACGGTGAGAATGCCGTCGGCGGTGAGTGAGCTGACGATCGTGCACGCCGGGGCGTTCTTCGAGGGCTCGTTGGGGCCTTCGGCGGCGAGAGCGGTGACCGCGTCCGCCGCCGCGAGGAGCGCAGTGTGCATGGCCTGTTGAGGAGGCGTGCCCTTGGGGACGGCGTCGCGCATCGAGACGCTCGCGGCCCGCGCCGCGGCGGCCGACGCGTCGTCGGGCCGTGTCGCTGAGGAGACGCCGTCGCAGATCACCGCGATGGTCGCCGGAGAGCCCTCCGACGTCGCCGCCTCGAACAACGCGAAGAAGTCCTCGTTCCGGTGGTGGCGCAGTCCGCGGTCGCTGGCCGCGGCCACTGACCGCAACTCGTATTCCATGTGGTCGCGTTCGCGCGGCTGCTTGTGTCCGCAGTGCTCGCAGTAACCGTCGCCGTCGATGGCTCCGGTGCCGCAGGCGACACAACGGGAGACGGCGGCTGCTGCCTGACCGTCCGGCAGGGTGGGCGGGCTGGACGTGGCCGCCGGCTGGGGCTGGGCCAGGGGCGGAGGCGGGGGCTCGGACTGCGGGGAGTCGTCCAGCATCACGCGCGGGTCGGTGGTCCGAGGGTCCGTGACTGCCGGACCCGGAGGAGGTGCGTCCGGCGTCCCGGGCTGCGGGTGCGGCTGCGGCTGCTCCGGGTGCGGCTGTCCGTACGGGGGTTGACCCGCCGGTTCCGGCTGCCCGTACGGGGGTTGACCGGCCGGTGGCGTGGGCGGCGCCTGGGCGGCAGGCTCCGGGTGTACCGGGTGTACCGGCTGTACCGGCAATTCGGCGGCGGGCGGCAGCGTGAAGTCCGGCTCGGTCGGCGTGGCCGTGGGAGCGGCCGTCGCGGGCACAGGGGGTGTCTCAGGCACAGGGGGTGTCTGCGGCACAGGGGGAACAGCGGCCTGAGCCGGCGGCGGCACCGGAGCAGCGGGGAACCCCGGCGGAGCAGGCGGCGCGGGTGCGGGCGGGACAGAGGGCGGCGCGGGCACCGCGCCCGTCGGCGCAGCGGCAGTCGCCGACGGCATCCCCCCGTTGCCGGCAGGAACCTCCGGCGCCGGACGTCGTACTTCACCGGCACCGGGCAACTGGCGCGCCGCCGCTGTCAGGTCGGCACCGCACACGCCGCAGAAGCGGTCACCCTCTTCGAGCGGCTCTGAGCAGCTCGGGCATGCGGACAGTTGATCAAGCATCGTCACACCCACGTCCTGGGGCGGAATCGGTTGGCCCGTTCCACCAGTTCGATCCTCTCGGTGCCGGACTGCGCGAGCCTGGCGAGCGTCCGGTACGAGCGCTCAAGCCCGTGACGCAGACCCGTCTCGTCCAGCGGGCTGCCCAGCAGCGGCCCCGGCTGTGCGGAGGCGAGCCCTCCTGGCGGAGCCACGGGGTGGGCCCCGTGGCGTCCCGCGAGCACCCAGTCCAGCGCGCTGCCCAGTACCTCGGTGGTCAGCGCTTCCCTTCGCGGGGCGTCGAGTCCGACGTCCCGCAACCACTCGACCTGTTGCGCCGCGGCGTACAGATCGTCGAGCAGCGGCTCTTGCGGTGCGCGTTGCCTGATTCGCGCACGGATCGCGGCGACGCGCGCCGCGGTGTGGTGAACGGAGGCTTCCGGAACCGACTCCAGAACCGCCACCGCACCGTAGCGGTCACCCGCGGCGAGACGTACCCGTGCGAGTCCGAACGCGGCGCTGACGTACGCGCGGTCCGTCGCCCACACCAGGCGGTAGTACTCGGCGGCGTTGTCCAGCTGTCCCAGCATCTCGGCGCACACGGCCAGTGCGAGCTTGGGTGCGGACTCCCCCGGAAAGGCGTCGTAGACCGCGTCGAACGCGAGCGCCGCGGTCTCGCGGTCGCCGGTGACGAGCCCTGCCAGACCGCGGTACCAGATGACCCGCCAGTCGTCCGGATGCCTCGTCTCCAGTTTCGTCAGCGCTTCGGCGGCGGCTGCCCGGTGCTCGGTGGTGTCCAGTTCCAGATGCGCTCGCAGTTCGCGCAGCAGCAGTTCGACGGACGGGCCGGGCGCGGTACGCAGCGCACTGATCAGCTCGGCCGGGGCGGAGGCCGGAAGGCCCGCCAGGAACCCGGCGTTGGGGTCGTTCGAGTCGGCGCGGGGCACGGGCAGCGCCAGGGCTGTGGCACGTGCGAGCAGCGGTGCGAGCCGTACGGCCTCACCCGGGGCCAGCGCTGGGGCCGGGGCCGCCGGGGCCGCCGGGGATCCGGAAGCCGGCGCAGGCAGCGGCTGTTCCGCCCGTCCCGGAAGCCGCACATGGGCGGGCGTGCTTCCCAACGGGCCGTGCCGGCCGGCGGCTTGGCTCTGCTGGGCAAGGGTGGTGGCGGGCGGGGGCGGCCCGGCCGGCGTGCCGGGAGCCGCGGGGAGTGCCTGCACGGGCACGGGCACGCGCTGCGCGGGTACACGGCCCGCTGCGGCTGCGGCTGCATGTGCACCGGGGTGAGCGCCCAGCGCGGAGGTGTCACCGGGCATCCGTTCCAGCAGTTCGGTGTCCGCCACCCGCAGTTCGGACCCGAACAGCGTCGACATCGCGGGCCTTGGACGCTCCGTCTGCAGGGCGACGACCTCACGCAGCACGCCCGTCAGCTGTTCGGACATCTCCGCTGCCGAGGCGAAACGGCGCTGCGGGTCCGGGTCGGTGGCCCGTACGAGGAAGCGGTAGAAGGACTCGTACTGCTGGAGGACTTCGACGTCGTGCGGCTCCGGAAGGCTGTCCACGAAGACGTTCGTGTAGCCCTGGAAGTCGAAGGTGAGCACCGCCAGGGTGCGCGCCACCGTGTAGAGGTCGGAGGCGACCGAGGCGCCCTCTCGCGCGACTTCGGGTGCCTGATAGCCGACGGTCCCGTAGATCGCGCTCTCGAAGTCGTCGGCACGGCGGACGGCGCCCATGTCGATGAGCTTGAGCTGGTCCTCCTGCTGGATGGCGTTGTCGACCTTGAAGTCGCAGTAGAGCAGGTTCCGGCTGTGCAGGTGCCCGAGTGCTTCCAGTGCCTCCAGGCCGTACGCGCACGCCTGCTCGACGGGGACCGGATCCCGCCTCCCGGCAGGCGTACGGCGCCCGTTGGCGATCTCCTTGAGGGACTTCCCGCCGACGTACTCCATGACGATGTAGCCGTCGAGGCTGCCGGTGCGCGGGTCGAGATGCTCGACGAAGTTGTAGATGCGGACGATGTTGGAGTGCTCGATCTCCGCGAGGAAGCGCCGTTCGGAGATCGCCGCCGCCATGGCGTCCTCGTCCCCCGTGTCAAGGAGGCCCTTGAGCACCACCCAGCGGTCGGAGACGGCATGGTCGACGGCCAGATAGATCCAGCCGAGGCCGCCGTGTGCGAGGCAGCCCGCGACCTCGTACTGCCCGTGCACCACATCTCCGGCGCGCAGCTTGGGCACGAAGGAGTAGGGGCGTCCGCACTTGGTGCAGAAGCCCTCTGTACGGCCGGGTCTGTCGCCGCGTGCACGCCCCACCTGCACGCCGCATTCGCCGTTGCTGCAGAACCGCTTGCGCTCCGGTACCTCCGGGGTGTCCAGCACGACGGTGCCCGGATCGGCCTTCGCCACATCGGGTACGGACACCAGCCCCGCCCCGATCCTGCCGCGAGCCGAACCGGCCGCGGACGAGCGGGAGCTGCGTACGGAGACTGCGCGGGCGGTGCTCCGCCCGGACAGCTCCTGGGAGAGCCGCCCGGAGACCGAACGCCGGGAGGACCGCGAGCGTGACGAGACGGAGCGTGCCGAGCCGGCGGACGGTACGGAGGGGAACGACGCACCGGATGACGCACCGCTGCCTCTGGCCGCGCTCGTCAGACCGGTCGGCGCCGCACCGAGCATGCCGCCGGGGGCGACGACGGGCGCCAGCCCGCACGTGTCGCAGTAGAGCTCGCCGCCGCCCATGTCCTCGTACAGGCCCTCACAACCGGGCCGCTGGCACGGCTTGTTGAGGACGGAAGGGCGGTCGGCGGCTGCACCCTTGGTCCCCGGCGTGCCCGGCGTGCCCGGCGTGCCCGGTGTCCCCGCCCCGCTCTGCGCGTCCTGCGCCCCGCTCACGAGTCCGCCATCCCCTCGGCCCGCGCGGGACCGTCCTGCCGCGGTGCCAGTACCTCTTGCGCCGCGTGCTGATAGCGCAGCACCGCGTCCTCCGCCGCCCGCAGATCGCACGGTGCGCTCCACAGCATCCTGCGCGCCACGTCGTACCGCTCGATCAGCATCCGGTCCTCCGCCTTGCCGTGCTGTGCCACCTTCGCCTTGTACGCGTCCAGACGCCCGCGCAGTTCCGCCCGTACGGCAAGTGGCGCCGTCACAGCGGAGAGCTGGGCACGCGCACGGTCCAGTTCGTCCTCCGCCCGCTGCTCCAGGCTCTCCAGCAGCGGCGACAGACGATGCCACTGGGAGTGCCGCCTGAACTCGGCCGCGGCCGACAGCTGTTCGTGCAGGGCGGTCGCGGGGCCGCTGACCGCGGGGACCTCGGAGGCGGCGATCTTCGCCAGCACCTCGCCTCGTGCTTCGCGGGCCTCCGCGAGCGTACGGTCCGCGCGGGAGAGCACGTCGCGCAGCCGCATGAGCCGCTGTTCGGAGTCCTGGCGCACGTTGAGCACGGCGTCGATCTCGCGGCGGACGTCCTCCAGGGCACGCGCCGCACGGTCGTAGCGCGAGGTGTCCGGCCTGCCGCCGCCGGGTGCGCTGCTGCCGCCCGCCGGGACCCAGAACGCGAGCGGGTCGGCGACGACTTCGGCGCGCAGAGCGGTGAGTTCCTCGGTGGTCGCCTCCAGATCGTCGCCGGAGGGATGCTCACCCTGGCGTACGCCCACGGAGTGCGCCAGTGAACGTACGCGCCGCAACTCGGCCGCGAGCAGGTCTATACGGGCAGGCAGCGCCGACCAGACCGAGTCGGCTGCCGCAACCACATCCAGAGCCTGCGCGTACCAGGTGTTCATCCACGCGACGAGCCCGCTCAGCGTCACCTCTTCGGTGAGCTTCGCACCTTCCACCGCGCCCGATCCGGCGTTGAGCGCGCTGCCGGGCACGGTGCGGGGACCGCGCAACAGCTGTGTGAGCTCTGCGAGATCCTCCCGGCTCGGCCAGCGGCGCCGTTCACGCACCTCCTGCGCCTGGGTGAGGGCGGCACTGTAGGTCTCGAAGACGTTCCACAGCTGGGTGATGGCCGACTCGGCCTGCGTCCACCGGTGGGCAGTCGTGCCGCTGAGCTGGGCGCCTTCGAGCAGGCGGCGGCCGGCATGGTCCTGGAGCGCGAGCAAGGACGACTCGACCGCCTCGTGTTCAGCGGCCAGCCGCTCCAGCGCACGGTCGACCTCCTCCCGGCTCATCACCGGCCCGGTGGGTCCCGCGGGCCCCATCGATCACCTCGCTGCTTCTGTCGTGGTCTGCTGTGCTCTGCTCTGCCGAGCTCAGCTGCCTGCTGCCTGCTGCCTGCTGCCTGCTTCGATCTGCTCTGCCTGCTGCCCCGTCAGTCCCGGTACTTCGGTTTCGGCGGCGAGGGTTCCTTCCCCTCGTCCGTACCCATGATGTCGTCGGCGAGCCACTTGTCGTACGACGTACGCCACGGGCTGTCGTCTCCGCCGTCGCGGTAGTCGTCCAGCACGTTGTTGACCCTGCGCACCAGATCCTCGTCCTTCAGGTTCATCGCGACCCCGTAGGGCTCGGCTGTCACCGGTTCGCCGATGAGTTCGACGGACGGGTCCTGTGCGGCCTGCCCGGCGCCCAGGGCACTGTCGGTAAGGACGGCGTCAGCCTGGCCGAGCTGCAGCCGTACGAGGCAGTCCAGTTGGTTGGCGACTTCGACGGGTTCGGCGCCCAGTCGCCGGTACTCACCGCTCTTCATCAGCGTCTGCGCAGTCGAACCCTTCGCGAAGCACAGCCGTTTGCCCCGCATGCTCGCGTCGAACCCCTCGACTCCCCCGTCGTCGTCCTTCGGTACGAGCAGTTGCTGCCCCGCCTCGAAGTAGGCGGTGGAGAAGGCGACTTCCTTGATCCGCTTGCAGTTGACGGTCATGGTGCGCACGACCATGTCGACATCCCGGTTCTTTATCGCGGGGATGCGCTCATCGGTCGGAATGGTCTTGTACGTGATCTCCGGGTCGTCCCCGAGCAGGTCCTCCGCGACGGCACGGACCAGGTCGATGTCGAAGCCGTCGATCTTGCCGGTGGCGGGATCGCGGAAGCCCCACAGATAGCTGTTCTGGTCTACGCCGACGACCAGCCGGTCCCGCTCCTTGATGCGCTCGACGGCGGGACCGGACTTGGAGGACGGCTTGAGGCTCCGTGCGGGGTTCTCGCCGTCCTCGCAGCTCTCGGGTTCCGGGTCGGCAGCGGGTGCGACTGCCCGGTGCTGCCCGGCAGTTGAACCGGCGCCGCTGCCCGTACCGTGCGCAGGCGTGGCACTGTCCGTACCGGCCATGGACAGCACGGTCGAGACCAGCACTGCGGCGACGACTCCCAGGCCGCTCGCTGCGACTGCGAGCGGTTTGCCATGACGTACGTTCCGACGATCCGTCATCCCCCTCCCCCTCCTCCTCACCGGTACTCCGAGAGTCTGCGCCCGATGCCGAGCACCGCTGCGACGGCCCCCAGCAGCGCCAGCACCGCAGTGCCGGCTGCCACGCTGCTGAGCGCTCCCCGGCCGTCACCGGCCCGCTGCGCGAACTCGTTCTGCTCGTGTGCGGTGGCCTTGCCGAGCTGGGCGTCGACCTCGTCGAAGGTCTCACCAGTGCTTCCCTCGGCGTCGATCACCATCTCGACCGACGCCTGGTAGTCACCGTCGTCGTCCAGTTCGCGGGCCTTCTGATGCCGTTCACGCCAGCGTTCGACGGCGCTGCCGGCCTCCTTCACCGGCTGCCGGCCCGCACGGTCGTCGGCGAGCGAGGCGGCGTGCCCGAGGAACCCGCCGCCCTCCTCCTGGCCTGGTCCCGGGCCCTTGCCCGTGCCCGCGACCTCGGCCATCTGCTTCCTGTAGCTCTCCTCGTACTCCGCGCCCGCACCGCGCGCCACGAGCGTCATGTTCTCGTCCCCGCGCGCCTGCAGGGAGCCGATCCACGCCTGGTTGAGCACGCGCAGCGACTGCGCGCCCTTCTGGTCGGACTCGTTGAGGGCCGACTGCGCCAGGACGTGCGCGCCCGTCAGCCACAGCAGTGTGACGAGGGACGCGGCGGTGGCGCCCAGCAGTCCGAGGTTGAACACCCTGTTCGTACGGCGGTAGTTGCGCCGCTGAGCCCACACGAGCGCGCCGATGGCGATGCCCCCGGTGGCGAGCGCGAACCAGGGCCATTCCTTCGCGTCCGCGTAGTCGTCGTCGAGGCGTGCGGTCTGTGCCGTGTAGAGCATCTCGGCTGCGGGCAGCAGCTGGTCGCGCATCCGCTCGTTGGCGTAGCGGAGGTAGGCACCGCCGAGGGGCAGCCCCTGCCGGTTGTTGGCCCGCGCGGACTCCACCAGCCCGGTGTATTCGGGCAGTCCGCGGTTGAGCTTGGTGATCTGCCGCTGCGCCGAAGCGGAGCCCTTGGAGTTGGCTGCCGCGGAGGCCAGCAGTTCGGACGCCTCGCTGATGTTCTTCTCGTACCGCTCACGTACGGCACGCGGCTCGTCGCCGCCCGCGAGAAAGCCGCTGGACGCCGCCGTATCCGCGTCGGCCAGCGAGCGGTAGATGCGCGACGCGTCCACGCTGAGGGGCTGGCTGTGCTCCACGACCGAGTCCGCGGCGCCCGTACGGTCCGAGAACTGCCATGCGGTCACGGAGCCGAACAGCAGCACCAGCAGGGCCAGTACGGCCCCGATGACACGCAACCGCCCCGGCTCGGTCATCACTTCGGCCCGCAGGCGGCGCACGCCGTCGGCCCACGCGGTGCCGCGCGGCGGCTCCGGAGACGGCGGCGGCGCGGAC
>Ga0190265_10003602_pt1 | contig 10589 bp, 9 predicted proteins | sample Popmic124T_FD_133135 | JGI IMG/M metagenome (GOLD analysis project Ga0190265, IMG submission 133135) | Populus adjacent soil microbial communities from riparian zone of Indian Creek, Utah, USA - 124 T | ecosystem: Environmental > Terrestrial > Soil > Riparian zone | place: USA: Utah | collected...
TCCCGGCTGGTGCCGCTACCCGACGGCGCGGTCCGGCTGGCCGCGGTGAACCCGATCACGTTGCTCTGGGGGAACCGTTGATCGCTCTGTTCGCCGTCACCGCGACCGGGCGGTACGCCGCCGACCAGGTCGCCGGGGCTCTCGGCGCGGAGCGCCGCGAGCTGGCCGAGCTGGCGCAGCTCTGGCCGCGGCTGGACGCGGCGGTGTTCTTCCTGGCCACCGGGGCCACCGTGCGGCTGGTGGCGCCACTGCTGGCCGACAAGCACACCGACCCCGCGGTGGTCTGCGTCGACGAGGCCCGCCGGTTCGCCGTCGCGCTGACCGGCGGCCACGAGGGCGGGGCGAACGCGCTGGCCACCCGGGTGGCCGAGCTGCTCGGCGCCGAACCGGTGATCACCACCGGGTCCGACGCCGCCGGCCGGACCGGCCTCGACGAGCTGGCCGCGCTGTTCGGTGCGCACGTCGACGGCGATCCGGCAGCGGCCGGGACGGCGCTGCTCGACGGGGCCGCCCGCGTGCACAACCCGCTGGGCTTCCCGTTGCCGCCGCTGCCGCCGCCGGGACCCGAGCCGCGGCACACCATCGCCATCACCGACCGGACCGACCCGGCGGAGGCGGGTTCCGCCCGCACCCGCCTGGTACCGCCCACGCTGGTGATCGGCATCGGCAGCGCCCGGGGCGTGCCGGCCGCGGCCGTCGAGCAGGCCCTTCGCCGGCTGCTGACCGAACACGACCTGGACCCGCTGGCGATCCGCGGCTACGCCAGCGTCGACCTCAAGAAGGACGAGCCCGGCATCCTCGCCGCCATCGCCCCGGAGCCGCTGCGCACCTACCCCGCGGCCCTGCTGGCCGCGGTCCCGGTGCCGAATCCGAGCGCGGTGGTGCGCGCCGAGGTGGGCACCCCGAGCGTGGCCGAGGCTGCGGCCCTGCACGCCGCGGCCGAGCTGGCCGGCGGTGCCCCGGTCGAGCTGGTCGCGCAGAAGCGCAAGGGCGACAACGTGACCGTGGCCGCCGCCCGGATCCGCCCCCGGGGCCGGCTCGCCGTCATCGGGCTCGGGCCCGGGGCCGCCGACCTGCGGGTGCCGCGGGCCGACGCCGAGCTGCGCCGCGCGTCGATCCTTGTCGGCCTGGACCAGTACGTCGATCAGGTGGCACACCTGCTGCGGCCCGGCACCGAGATCCGGACCAGCGGGCTGGGCGAGGAGGAACAGCGCGCCGCCGACGCGGTCGCGCTGGCGGCCAAGGGGTACGCGGTCGCGCTGGTCGGCTCCGGCGACGCCGGGATCTACGCCATGGCCAGCCCTGCCCTGCAGCAGGCCGGCGCGGACATCGAGGTGGTCGGCGTGCCCGGGGTGACCGCGGCGCTGGCCGCCGCCGCGCTGCTCGGGGCCCCGCTGGGACACGACCACGTGCTCATCTCGCTGTCCGACCTGCACACGCCGTGGCCGGTGATCGAGCGTCGGGTCGCCGCGGCGGCCGCGGCCGACCTGGTCACCTGCTTCTACAACCCGCGCAGCCGGGACCGGCACTGGCAGCTCGGCGCCGCCCTCGAGGCCCTGCGCGCGCACCGTCCGCCGGACACCCCGGTGGGCGCCGTGCGCCAGGCCGGGCGGGCCGGCCAGCGGGTGTGGTCCGCCCCGCTGTCCGGGTTCGACCCGGCCGAGGTGGACATGCTGACCACGGTGGTGGTCGGATCCAGCGCGACCCGCATGGTCGCCGGCCGGATGGTGACCCCCCGTGGCTACCGCTGGAGCGACGGCTGAGCCGGGCCGGTGGCGGCGCTCGGCAGGGCCGCCCGGTGGGGGAAGCTGTGCATCGTCGGGATGGGGGAGCAGGACGACACCGCCACGGAGCTCTTCGCCGAGGTCGCCGGTGACCTCGTCCCCGTCGACTGGGTGCCGCTGCAGCACACCGCGGACCGGGTCCGCGCCTGGTGGCGCCCTGAGCAGCGGCCAGCAGCCGGCATCGTGCGGATGCAGCTCATCATCGCCGTCGAGGCGCTGACGTGGGAGGACACCGGGTGGGAGGTGGCCGCGGCACTCCTGGAGCGGGTGCCGCCGGTCGTCCCGGCCGGCCCGGACCGGCCGGACCGGGCCGGGTGAGACCCGTGCCACCCCAGATCGTGATCGTGATCGGGCGCCGGCCACCGGCGGTATGCTCGCCGCCGGGCGGCGGCGCGGGAACCCGGTGGAAAGCCGGGGCGGTCCCGCCACTGTGAGTCCGTCGCGGCACCCCGCGGACGGACGAGTCAGACCCCGCGTCGTGGCCGGACCACCACACCGTCCGGGCGCGGACCCGGGGAGGAGCAACCCGTTGAGCGAGCCGGCGGGCCCGCGCGGCCCTGGCACACCCGCTTCCGGCACCCGGGTGCCGCACCCGATCGAGACCGAGTCGTACGCCATCCTGCGCGCCCGGTTGGACACCATCGACCTGCCCCCGCTGACCCGCGCGGTGGTCGAGCGGGTGGTGCACACCAGCGCCGACCCGGGCTGGGCCGGTGATCTGGTGTGCGACGAGGAGGCACTGGCCGCCGGGCGCGCCGCGCTGCTCGCCGGCGCCGAGGTGATCGCCGACGTCCGGATGGTGGCCGCCGGCATCACGAGCCGCCCGTGCACGGTCGCGCTGGACCTGGCGACCGATGCCGACGTCCACGCGGCCGGGACCCGGTCGGCCGCCGGGATCAGGGCCGCCGCCCGGCGGCACCCGGTCGGCGCGGTGTGGGTGATCGGGAACGCGCCGACCGCGCTGGCCGAGCTGTGCCGCTGTGCCGCGGCCGGGCTGGTGTCCAGCCCGCTGGTGATCGGGCTGCCGGTCGGGTTCGTGGGCGCGGTGGCGGCCAAGGCCACGCTGCGGGCCGGGGGGCTGCCGGCGGTGTCCAACCGCTCCGAGCGGGGCGGCGCCGCGGCCGCCGCCGCCGTGTGCAACGCGCTGCTGTACGCACAGGACGCGTCATGAGCGAGCTTGCGAGCGAATCAATGTCACAGCGCCTCCGCGAAGCGCTGACCGAGCGCAGCGAGGGAGTGCGGTGAGCCCGCCCCTGCTGCTGGTCGGGCACGGCACGGTGGACGCCACCGGAGTGGCCGAGTTCGTGGCGTTCACCCGGCGCATGCGGTCGTGGCTGGCCGCCGACGGCGTGGATGTCGACGGCGGGTTCATCGAGCTGTCCCAGCCGACCGTGCACGAGGCGTGGACCGCGCTGATCGGGCGCGGGCACCGGCGGCTGGCCGCCGTCCCGATGGTGCTGGTCGGGGCCGGGCACGCCAAGGGCGACATCCCCGCAGCGCTGCAGCGCGAGGTGCTGCGCGCACCGGGCAGCGGGTATGCCTTCGGCCGCCCGCTCGGCCCGCACCCGGTGCTGCAGGACCTGCTGGCCGCCCGCATCGACGCCGTGGCCGACCCGGCCGCCGTCGCGGAGACCGTCGTGCTGCTGGTCGGGCGCGGCTCCACCGACCCGGACGCCAACGCCGAGGTGTGCAAGGTCGCCCGGCTGCTGCAGGAGGGCCGGCCGTACGCCGGGGTGGAGCCGGCGTTCGTGTCGCTGGCCCGCCCGGACGTCACCGCCGGGCTGCACCGCTGCCGCGCGCTCGGCGCACGCCGGATCGTGGTCGCGCCCTACTTCCTGTTCGACGGGGTGCTGCCCCGCCGGGTGCTGGCCCAGGCCGGGGCGTTCGGTGCGGAGCACCCGGAGCTGGACGTGCGCACGGCCGGCTACCTGGGCGACTGCGACGAGCTGGCCGGCCTGGTCGTCGAGCGCTACCGGGAGGCGTTGCACGGCGACATCCGGATGAACTGCGACACCTGCGCCTACCGGGTGCTGCTGCCCGGCTTCGAGGACAAGCTCGGCGCTCCGCAGACCCCGCACCACCACCCCGACGACCCGACCCACGGGCACGGGCACGGGCACGGACACGGGCACGCGGCGGCGGGCGACTGAGGTGGATCCGTACCTGGTCGGGCTGGACCTGCGCGGGCGCCGGGTGGTGGTGGTCGGCGGCGGGACCGTGGCCCAACGCCGGGTCAGCGGGTTGCTCGCGGCCGGTGCCGACGTGTACGTGGTCGCACCGCAGGTGACGCCCGCCGTCGAGGCGATGGCCGCGGCGGGGGAGCTGACGTGGACCGCCCGCGGCTATCGCGACGGCGACCTCGGCGGCGCCTGGTACGCGATCGCCTGTACCTCCGACCCGGAGGCCAACGCCGCGGTGGGCGCCGAGGCGGAGCGGGCGCGGGTGTTCTGCGTGCGCGCCGACGACGCCCCGGCCGGCAGCGCGGTGACCCCGGCCGTGGGCCGGCACGACGGGCTGACGGTCGGGGTGCTCGCCGGGCGGGCGCCGCGGCGTTCGGCCGCGGTGCGCACCGCACTGGTCGAGGCGCTGCAGGCCGGTCTGGTGGACGACTCGGCGGAGCCGGTGCACCCCGGAGTGGCGCTGGTCGGCGGCGGCCCCGGGGATCCGGAGCTGATCACGGTGCGCGGCCGCCGGCTCCTGGCCCGGGCCGACGTCGTGGTCACCGATCGGCTCGGCCCGCGGGACCTGCTGGACTCGCTCGCCTCGCACGTCGAGGTCATCGACGCCTCGAAGATCCCCTACGGGCGGGCCATGAACCAGGCCCGGATCAACGAGCTGCTGATCGGGCACGCGCGGGCCGGGCGGTTCGTGGTGCGGCTCAAGGGCGGTGACCCGTTCGTCTTCGGCCGCGGCTTCGAGGAGGTGTTGGCGTGCGCCGAGGCCGGGGTGCCGGTCACCGTCGTGCCCGGGGTGACCAGCGCGTTCGCCGCCCCCGCTGTGGCCGACGTTCCGGTGTCGCACCGCGGGGTGGCGCACGAGATCGTGGTCGTCTCCGGGCACGTGGCGCCGGACGACCCGCGCAGCCTGGTCGACTGGGCGGCGCTGGGGCGGCTGCGCGGCACCGTGGTGCTGCTGATGGCGGTCGAGCGGATGGCCGCGTTCGCCGCCGCGCTGATGGCCGGCGGGCGACCGCCCGACACCCCGGTCGCGGTCGTGCAGGACGGCACGATGCGCATCCAGCGCTCGGCGCGGGCCACCCTGGCCACGGTGGCCGACGTGATGCGGGAGCAGGACATCGCACCGCCTGCGGTGATCGTGGTCGGTGCGGTGGCCGGGCTGGCCCGCGACCCGGTGGACCGGATCGTCGATCACTGAGGTGCGGCCGCCGCTCAGCAGGCCTGCGGGTCGGCGAGTACGCGGGCCCGCCGGATCAGCCGGTCCGGCCCGACCATCTCGTAGCTCAACCGCCAGTTCGTGCAGGTCTCCCCGCTGGGTCCGAACTCGGCGTCCTGCGTGCTGCGGTAGGTCACCGTGGCCGTGACCGCGTCCCCGGGCAGATCGGTGATCGCCAGGATGCGCTGCCGCTGCACGACGGTGGTCGAGTTGCCCTCGCGGAAGGTGTCGTAGCCGTTGCCCACCACCGCCGAGTCGGGGCTGAAGTAGCCGAAGGCCTTCTCGAAGTCGTGGTCGTTGATCGCCTGGAAGTAGCTGCCCAGACGGGCGGCGATCGCGTCCCGCTCGGGGTGGGTCACGCCGTCGGCCACCGGGAGCGGCGGCGGCGGGCTGGCGGTCGTCGAGAGGGGGGTGGGAGTGGCGGAGCCGGCCGCGGTGGGCGCCGGGGGATCGGGGTTGGGCGGGGCGGCCGACCGGTCGACCAGCAGCACCCCGCCGCCGGCGCCCAGCGCCAGCACCGTGACGATGGCCGCGCCGGCCAGCAGCCGCCCGCGACGCCGCGCCGGCGCCGGGGCGGAGCTCGGCACCGAACCCGGCTCCGCGACCAGCCTCCGCCCGGCGGGCGGCCCGGTCGGCGGGAGCCCGTCGGGCACGACCGGGCGGGCAGGCGTGCCCCGATGGTCCGGCGATTCCCGGTGATCCGGCGCGAGCGGGCGATCGGGGGTCCCCGGCCGGGACGGCAGGACCGGCGGTGCGGGCGTAACCCGGTCGACGAGCGTCGCCTCGGCGCCCGCGGGTCGCGCGGACCGGTTGTCGGGTGTCCAGCGGCCGGCCCCGGCAGGCTCCGCGGCACTGGCCGCGCCCGCGGGATCGAGCCATGGCGCGCCGGGCGGGGTCTGCACCCGGGTCGGGGTCGGCTGCCGCCGCTGCGGCACGTACGACGGGCGCGGCAACCGTTCCGGCGGCGCGGCCGTCCCGAGCACCCAGCGCCCGGGTGGCACCAGCTGCCCGGTGGTGGCGTCGGCGCGACTCGGCGCCGCGCCCTCGACCACCGCCTTCGTCACCGGGCGCCCGGTGGCCCGCTGCGCGGCCTGCAGGGCGAACGCGGCGTCGGACGCGGTGGCGAACCGGTCGAGCGGCGACTTGGCCATCAGCCGCTCGACCACGTGCGCCAGCGCGTCCGGCACCCCCTGCTCGCGCAGGTCGGGCACCGGCTCGCGGACGATCCGCGCGATGGCGCCCATCAGGTCCTCTCCGGACCGGGTGGCGAACGCGGCGTGCCCGCTCAGCAGCGTGTACAGGGTGGCGCCCAGTGCGTACAGGTCCGAGGCCGGCAACGCGGTGCCGTCCAGCAGCCGCTCCGGGGCGGCGTAGGCGATACTGGCCCGGATCCGGCCGTCGGTGGTCGCGGTCACGCCCGGCAGCCGGGAGATGCCGAAGTCGGCGAGCTTCGGCTCGCCGTAGCGCGACATCAGCACGTTCGCCGGCTTGACGTCCAGGTGCAGGATCCCGGCCCGGTGCGCGGTCTCCAGGGCGCCGGCCACCGCGACCCCGATGTCCAGCACCTCGGTCCAGGGCAGCACACCCTGCTCGGCCAGCCGGTCGGCCAGCGACCCGGCCGCCATCAGGTCCATCACGATATAGGGCTCGCCGTGGTCGGTGGTGCCGCCCCGGTGCACCGTCACGATGTGCGGATGCCCGGACAGCGTCCCCATGGCCCGGCACTCGCGGACGAACGCCCGGCGCACGTCCTCGTCCTCGAGCCGGTCCTGGATGACCTTGACGGCGACGTCCCGGCCGAACTCCGGTTCGGTCACCCGGTAGACGGTCCCGAAGCCGCCGCGTCCGATCACCTCCGGCTGCTGGAGGCCGGGGATGCCGAGCGGGGAGCTCACCGGCCCGAGTGTAGGAGTGCGCCGATCGCGGGTCGGAGGGGCCCGACAGGCGGCGACGCCCCGCCGGACCAGGCCGGCGGAGCGTCGTGGGAGATCAGTACCCGATCGGTGTCCGGGTCAGAGCGACAGCAGCCGGTCGAAGAAGCTGCGGTAGCGGTGCAGGGCCATCCGCAGGTCCTCGGTGGAGGTGTCGTCGGTGTCCAGGCCGCGCTCGATGTCCTGCCGCTGCTCGGTGAACAACCGCTCCAGGTCGGCCAGCAGCTCACCGACCAGCACGTCGGCCTGCTGCACTGCCTGCCGGGGCTCGTCGACGAACATGCCCTTCACCTCGTTCCAGCGCGCCGCGTACGCGTCGGCGCGGTCCCGGGGAACCAGCGGGTTGTGCCCCTCGGTCCCTCCGGAGCCGGCGGCGCCGGCTTCGGAGCCCGCGGAGGGGACGGCCGCGCCGGTGCCGGCCGCGATCCTGGTCTCGGTCATCCCGCCCGCACGGCCCCCGTCCTCGGTCCCCGACGGATCGGTGCCGGCCCGGGCGTCGCGCTCGAGGGCGTCGCGGTCACGGTCGCGGGTGTCGCGGTCGAAGGCGTCACCGGCCGCCGCGTCCGTCGATCCGGTCGTCGCCGGGGCCGCGACTCCGGCCACGGCCGGATCGCCCGCGTCGGACCTGGTGTCCGCGTCGGACCGGGTGTCGGTCGCGGAGGTGTCCTCGTCGCGACGGGACAGCATCGGGTCGTCGACGGTGGCGGAGCGATCGCCGGCCTCGGTGAACTCGGGGCGGCCGACCTCCCGGTCCTCGGCGTAGCGATCGGTGCCGGACTCGGCGTAGCGATCGGTGCCGGACTGAGGGGCGAGCGGGTCGTGGCGGGTGACGCCGGTCTGCTGCTCGGATGTGCTCATCGGGTGTGCTCCTCGGTCTGCGGGCGGTTGTCGTCGGCCGCTGCGGGTCGGTCGTCGCGGTGGCGGCTCCCGCCGGTCCGGTCATCGGTGTGTCGCGGGTCGGACGTCCGGTCGTCGGCGTAGCGCGTGTCGGCGGCCCGGTCGAGGTGTCCGTTCCCGGTCGGGTGGCGCTGGTCGGTGTCGCGGCTCTCGGTGGCGTCACGGTCCGCGTCGGTCCGCGACTCCTTGCCGATCAGCGCGTCCACCAGCGCCCGGTAGGACGTGACCGCGCGGCGCTGCTGGTCGGTGTCCACCTCACCGCTGTCGGTGGAGTCGCGGACGGCGCGCGCATCCCGGTAGTGCTGGACCACGTCGGGGTGCGACACCGAGATGTCCTCGGCGCGCCGGTCGAAGTCGTCCACCGGGTAGCCGCGGGTGCGCATGATGTCGACGACCAGCCGGTCGGCGGCGTGCACCGAGCGGATCGGGTCGTCGACGAAGCCGCGCTGGATGTCGTTCCAGGAGCTGCGGTACTGCTCGCGCTCCTCCGGCCGAAGATCGCGGATGTCGAGCTGCTCGACGCGCCGCTCGCGGCTGGTCAGCTCGGCCTCGGCCGCCTTGCGGTCCCCGGTCTCGCGGACGCTGCGCTCGTACTCGGGTCCGTAGTGCTCCTGCAGCTGCTCGCTGCGGCGCCGGCGGGACAGCATGACGCCCGCCGCGCCCAACCCGAGCAGAAGCACCACGATGACGACGATCAGGATGATCACGGTGGAGTCCACCGGACACCACCTCTCTGTGTGGGTGTCAGCCCGCTCGAGCGAGTGAGCCTTTGACATCGCAGTTCCCGATCGGGTATTGGCGCCAAACCCCGAGTTTCCCCACGACCTCGGCATTCAGCCGAGCGGAGCACCGTGAGCGAGCCAGGATTCGTGCGGGGAGACCGACAACTCGCCCGGACGGCCCACATGCCCGGCCTGCCCCAGCTCCGCCGTCCAGGCGCGTTGCAGTTCCGCCGACAGCTGCGCCGTCGCGTTCGGGCCCGCGAACCGCCGCTCCACCACGTTCTTCGGCACCGAGAGCTTGGCCTTGCCCCACAGCAGCGACTTGCCGATGCCGCGGCAGCTGAGGTACTCGACGCTCGGCATCTGCTGCGCATGCTCGGTGCGTCCGGCCGCCCGCGGCGGGACGGCGGCGTCGGCGTCGACGAGATCGAGCCGGTCGACCGCGCGCTGCAGGCAGACCAGCGGCAGCCGCAGCCGGGACTCGTCGTAGGGCAGCCGCCAGGACAGCCAGATCGGCACCCGGCGGGTCACGTGGTCGGCGACGACGGTCAGTGCCGGCCCGACCGCGGTCCGGTAGTCACCGGCCCGGCCGATCAGGTGCTCGACCTGCTCGCGCCGGGCCTGCCCGGACTCCTCCTCGCGCAGCAGGTGCGGCACCAGGGCCCGCAGCGTGGCGTCGAGGTCGCCGTCCTCGGACCGGATCTGCGTCAACGCCTGGTTCACCGCGGTGATCCGGGGCCGGGTCGCTCCGTTCACCGCCAGCTGCAGGTGCAGGAAGGTCAGCTCGTTGAGCGGCTTCATCGTGCAGCCCAGCGCGCCCAGCTGCGGGAACTGGGCGAGGAAGGACAGGATCGCGTGCGTCGCGCCGGGCCGGGCCGGACCGACGAACGTGATGGGCAGGCAGCCCTGGGCGGCGTTGCTGGCCCCGTGGTGGTCGGCGGCCCGCGGGTAGCAGCGGCGGGCCACCGTGGTGTCGTGCGGGGTGACCAGGAACCAGTTGCCGGAGCGGTAGCCGGAGCGGGTGTCGCGCAGCCACAGCCCCAGCCCGCGCTCGGCGCAGTAGCGGGCCAGCCGGTCCGCGATCTGCAACCGCAGGTCGGCGCTGGGGCGATCCAGGGCGAAGGTGAACCGGACGGCGATCGAGGACGAGCGCGCCGGCCCGGCCGAGCGGCCGCTGTGCGAGCCGATGTCGGTGAACGTGTTGGGCGGCAGCTGGGCCGGGCACTGCAGGTTGAGCAGCGGCGCGTCGGCGTGCAGGCCCGTCTCGGCGATGTAGCGCAGCGTGTCGAGCAGGGCCAGGCCGTGGCGCAGCAGCATCTTCCGCGGCTCGTCCTCGACGCAGATGATGCCCTCGAACTCCTCGGCCGACTCGTGGCGGAACGTCAGGTTGGGCCGGTCCGATCCGCGGAAGGACGCCCGGTAGTCGGTGCACTCCAGCACCCGCAGCCAGGAGCGGTAGCCGCCGGCCGGCCCGGGTGGCCGCGAGTCGCCCACCCGGGTCCCCACGATCAGGCCGGAGCCGTGGGCGGTGCTGGCCAGCGCCGCGGCGAACATGGCCTCGTCCGGCAGCTGCTCGACGGTGGCGGCCAGCGAGCGCGGCCGGTCGACCCCGTGCCGTATCTCGTACTCGACCTGCATCGACGGCTCGTCCAGCACCTGGTAGCCGGCGCGGGCCAGATCGGCCAGCGCTCGCGCGGTGGCCGCGGGCGGGCGCAGCGGGGGCTGCCCGGTCGGCCAGGCGCCACTCATCGGGCCGCGCTCATCGGGCTGCGCTCATCAGGCCGCGCTCATCGGGAGCCGCCCAGCGGGGAGAAGAACCGCACGTCCGGTTCCGGCCGCTGCACCCGCTGCGGGCTGAGCCA
>Ga0190265_10003603_pt1 | contig 10587 bp, 10 predicted proteins | sample Popmic124T_FD_133135 | JGI IMG/M metagenome (GOLD analysis project Ga0190265, IMG submission 133135) | Populus adjacent soil microbial communities from riparian zone of Indian Creek, Utah, USA - 124 T | ecosystem: Environmental > Terrestrial > Soil > Riparian zone | place: USA: Utah | collected...
ACCTGAGCGCTGTGCGTGTCCCGCTCGGGGACACGCGGCTCGTCTCAGGCTTCGTCTTCGGTCTCTTCTTCGGTCGCTTCTTCGCGGGCTTCCGGTGCGATCAGGAAGTTCTGGTTGTAGTAATCGCGCGCCGATTCGTTGCCCTGCATCGCGGCGCGGATCAGCCACTTCTTGGCGTCTGCCTCGCTCTTTTCGACGCCCTCGCCCGTGGCGTACAGCCGGCCGAGGCGATACTGCGCGTCGGGCTCACCCTCGCGCGCCGACTCCTGGTAGAGCTTGGCCGCGCGCAGCGCGTCCTTCTCGGCGCCGATCCCGTCCTCGTGCAGTCGACCCAGCCAGAAACGCGCGTGCGTGTGGCCGTTCTTCAGCGCGAGCTCGAACCACTTGTAGGCTTCGGTGGGATTGGCGATGTCGCTCGGGCCGTTGACCAGCAGGTAGCCCACGCGGCCTTCCGCATCCGCGATCCCACCCTTGGCGGCGACTCGATAGAGCTCGAGTGCCTTCTTGGGATCCGCGGGCACGCCCAGACCCAGGTCGTGCAGGTGGCCCAAGCTATAGGCCGCGCGCGCATGCTTCTTCTCGACCGCCTTCTCGAACCACTCCCGCGCCTTGCCGTAGTCCTTCGTGACGCCCCAGCCTTCCACGTAGAGCCGGCCCAGCAGCTCCTGGGCTTCGGCCTTGCCCTTCTCGGCCAGCGGCATGAGTCGCTTCACGCCCGCGTCGTACTCGCCGTTCCAGACGTGCATCTGCGCCTGATCGAAGTCGGAGAGCTTGCCCTCCATGGGAATGCGTCGCTGGATCTTGGCCGCAGACACGCGCTCGAGCCACTGCGCGCGCTCCTCGGCGTCGAGGTGTCGCCCCTTGCGTCCGTACGAGATGGTGTGGGTCCCGGTCGCTCCGGCCACCAGACGCATGATCTCGTGCTGGGGCGGACGGTCGTAACAGCCCTCGTGCCACCACTCGTAGATCAGATCGAGGGGATTGCTCTGGATGTCGCGCGTCTGGACCGACTTGCACTGCGACTTGAGGGAGCTGAGGAAGGCATCCTTGGCAGTCGGCAGGTCGAAGCGGTTGCGGCCGAAGGTGACGTGCCATGTCACGAGCTGCGTCCAGTCCACGAGCGTCTCGTCCGGCGGCACCAGCTCCTTGCGCGCGTAGGACGCGCTCAGGCCGCGGAACGCCACGTGCCAGCTGCCCTCCGGGAGATCGAAGGCCACGTACTCGGGCGGCTCCGTGTACTCGCCACCGGTCATCGCTTCGCACGCATCGGCGGATGCGCTGGGCATACCGGAGAGCGCGACGGCGCACGCTGCGAAGACCGCGCGGCGCAGGCCTCGCCCGAAGGGGTGCACATGAAACCGACGAAGAATGGCCGCAGGCCGTGACTCTGGGAGCATGGAGGTCATCCGTATCCGCCTCTAGCTTGTGGATTCGCCGGCCCATCATGCCACGTCCGAACCGGCTGCTGGCAACTCGACTGCTCAGAGACGCGGAGAGGCTCGATGCGTGCCCGAGATTCGATTGGAAGCGATGCGCGCGTGCTGCGAGGCTCGCGAGCCGGGCGTGCCCATGGAGCGGTCGCTGGGCCGACCGGCTTAGCGCGGCCGCTGCTCGTGTGGGATGGAGACTGCGGGTTCTGCCGGCGCTGGGCGGAGTGGCTCGCACGCCGCTCCGGTGGCCTGCTCGATCTGGAGCCCTATCAGCAAGTGAGGGAGCGCTTCACTCCCTTTGCTTCGAGCGACTATGCGCGGGCCGTGCATCTCGTCGAGCCCGGGGGCCGCGTCTACGTGGGAGCGGCCGCCGTGCTGCACGCCTTGGCGCGGACCTCGCGGACGGCTGAGCTGGCCGCGAGAGTCTACGAGCGTGTGCCCGGCGTCGCGTTCGTGCTCGAAGCGCTCTACGCCTTCGTGGCGCGCCATCGGGCCAGGCTCTCGTTCTTGGCTCCGTCCGGAGTGCCCTCGCCGCGAGACGAGTCGCAAGGCGAAGGGCCGGAGAAGCGCGGCTGACTCGCGCGTCGCCGGCTCAGCGGCGCACCAGCTCTGCACGCAGCCCCGCGGCTTGGAGTCGATCCAGCAGCGGCGCCAGGTCGACGCGTGCACCACGCCGCACGGTTCCCGGCAGGTGCGCGGCCAGGGCCGTGGCCTCGAAGCGCTTCAGGCGCAGCGCTCGGCGGACGGCCTCGAGTCGCTGGGGCTGGGAAGGATCTTCCTCGACCACCAGGGCCCAGCTGCCGAGCGCGCGCTCTCGTTGATCACTGTCGTGCGACATGGAATCCCGTACCTGGCGGATGCTCGAGATCGGGCCGAAGGATGCGTCTCGAGGTGCGTTCGATTCTGGCGCGCCCGGCACCCCCGCGCCAAGCGCCGGTTGTCGCGCGGGAAAGCCCCGTTCCATCATGTCGCCGGAGCGATGGAGGAACTAGTGACCCGAGCACCAAGGGATCGGCGCAGGCTGTGCGCATGGGCATGCGTGTGGCCGTTGGCCCTTGCTGCCGCGTTCGTCGCCTTGGCCCAGGAAGAGGAGGCGCCGTGCGTGGCCGACTCGCTGGGCTGGGGTGAGCGCGGCGCCATCGCGGGCGAGCTCGCTCGTTCGTTCCCATGGATCGATGCCGCGTGGACGGCGGACTCGCCCAGCGTCTGCCGCAATGCCCAGGGCGATCTCGAGGCGGAGATCGAGTTCGAGCCGCACCTGGTCGGGCCGCGATGGCGGCTCTACTGGACGATCACCTGCATCCGGACCGGGTGGCGGGCGTGGGACTGCGCCGATCCGATCGAGGGCACCTTGGTCCGCTTGGCGAGCGACGATCGCGGCAGCTTGGTCTTCGACGGGGTGCCGGTCGACGACGCGCTGGCTGCGCTCGCGGCGGTGCTCGATGCATCACGCGCCGGTGAGCTGCTCGATCCGTTCGATGGCGAGGACCTCCCCACGATGCTCGCGCCCGACGATCTGCTGTCGGTGTCCCGCGAGCCGTTCTGCGGGGGGCTGCTGGTGACGGCCAATGTGCCCGGAGACCCGGCGCTCTTGCAGCTCTGCGTCGAGACACAGGGCTGTGAGCCTGGCCGCCCGTGCCGGCGTGAGGTGAGCCTTCAGGGAAAGACCGGCTGAATGTCTGTGTCGGCGTGGAGCTCGGATGCTGCGGCGGCGGACCGCGCCCAGCGCTCGCTTGCGAGCCCGATCGTGAGCACCAGCGGAGCGGAGCCGCAGGGTCCACGGTGGACGACCAGCGTCTGGCGATCGCCGTCGCCTTCGGTGGAGGGCAACGCTGCCGTGAAACGCAGCAGCTCCACAGTGGAGCGGGCGTTTGAGGCGCCGGGTGCTTGCCGGCGACGCAGACAGACTCTCGTGTGAGTCACGACGTCGAGCACGCGCTCTTCGATGCTCACTTTGCCGGCGAGACGAAACGGGATGCGCTCGATTTTACGCCAGAGGCTGACAGTGATTCCCGCGGGGACCGGAAACGGGGCAGGATACTCATGCATGTCGGCCCATTCATCGAGATCGATCATCGCTTCTTCCTCGATCAAACGAGCTCGATCACAGCGCGAAGCAGATTGACAACACATGAGTGCGCCGTTCCTTTTCATCTCGTGACGATCGATCCGATGACCCGCGCGGAGATCGCGCATCGGTCGAGCGCGACGATGGAAGGACGTCGGTCCCGTGCAGCGTATTGAGAAGGGCGGATAATTACGGGTACATTTGACCGGGCGGTTTCCGGACACGGCTTCTTCGCGCGATGTTTCGTTGCGAGATGTCGTGCAGTCGCTCGAAGACACACGACCCGAGATCGCGCTGGGCGTGCTGAAAAAGGATGCGATGTCTGAGCTCGATGCGACGAAGCTGCGGGAGCTGCGAAGGCGCCGAGGATTCTCGCAAGAAGAGATGGCTCGACGCGCCGGCGTGGACGAGCGCACCATTCGACGCGCGGAGCTCGGCCAGACACAGCCGCATCCGGAAACGCTTCGCATCTTCGCGATCACTCTGGGCGTAGACGTTTCGGACCTGTTCGCGGAGAGAGCGCGCACGCCTGGTATGTCTGCCACACACGAGTTACCCACCGGTCCTGTCTTGGCGGTCCTGCCGTTCGCGGAGTGGGATCCGGCCAGCGTCGAGCCGCATGGCTATTTTTCGTCGGGCTTGCTCGAGGATCTGGTCGCACGCCTCTCGATGATGCGGCTCTTCCCGGTCATCTCACGAAACTCCACGTTGCAGCTCGCGCACAGCACGATGGCGCCACGGGAGATCTGCGAGTCGCTCGGCGCGCGCTATGTGGTCGAGGGCAGCATCCGGCGCGACGCCCTCCGCATGCGCATGCGGGTGAGCCTGGTCGACGGGCTCACCGGTCAGCAGCACTGGGTCGAGACCTATGAAGCGCGCGCGAGCGAGATGCTCGACGTGCAAGACGAGATCAGCGATCGCATCGCGACGTCTCTGGCGCCGGCCGTGCTGCGCAGCGAGATGCAGCGCGTGTCGCGCCGACCTCCGCACGACATCAGCGCGTGGGATGCCGCCTTGTTTGGGCTCTGGCATCTCGATCGACGCACGGCGCAGGACGGAAAGCTCGCGCGGGAGCACTTCGCGCGCGCGCTCGAGCTCGATCCGACCTTCGTGTTGCCCTGGTATGGCGACGCGATGAGTCACTACGCCGATCTGTTCAACGGCTGGAGCGTCTCTGCCGACCGCTCGCTCGAGAGCTTGTGCAATTCGGCCAGCCAAGCGCGTGATGTCGACCCTCAAGACCCCCACGGATACGTAGCCGGAGGCTACGCAGCGTTCGTATCCGGGGATCGCGATGGCGCCATCGCCTTGCTCGAACGCTCCATCGAGCTCAATCCCAGCGCGGTCCGCGCCCGCTCTCTGCTCGCAAACCTACTGGCGTTTCGCGGGGAGTCGGATCAAGCGCTGCGGATCCTCGACACCGTGATGCGTCTGAGCCCGCGGGATCCCCTCGCGTGGACGTTCGAGGCAGGCCGAGCCCAGGCGCACTTCGCGGTGGGTAGACATCAGGAAGCGCTCGAGTGCGCGCAGCGCGCTGAGCGCAGCGGTCCGCCCGACGCCATGGTGCAAGCGATGCTGGCGGCCCTCTACGTGCTGGCCGGCGACGAGGTCGCCGCACGCCGCTGCTTCGTCGCGTTGCGCACGCGCTGGCCCGAGTTCTCGATCCAGACGATCCGTCGCATCTTGGTGTTGATGGATCCTCGCCAGCAGCAGCACTTCCTGGGCCCACTCGAGCGCTTGGGCTTCTAGAGCTGCGCGGCTGCGCGGCAGTATGACAATCCCACGACCGACGTTGCGGCCTGCTCAGCGCTCGAGTGCGCGTGCCTCTGCCTCTGCTTTTGCAGCGAAGGGGTCGGCGAGCTTCGGATCGCGCAGGAAAGCTTCGTCGGTCAAGCTGTTCAAGAACGCGACGAGATCCTCGACATCCGTCGTGGAGAGCGTGAAGCCGCGCAGCTCGGGGCTGCGCAGCGGGCTGCGGAAAGCCCGGCCGCCGGCCGCATAGTGCGCGATCACCTCTTCGAGCGTGGCCACGCTCCCATCGTGCATGTAGGGCGCGGTGACCGCGATGTTGCGCAGCGTGGGCACTCGAAAGCGCCCCATGTCGGCCGGCGCACGAGTGACTCGAAACAGACCTTCGTTCGGTGGCGGATAGGCGCCCGAGCCGTCGATGTCGTAGAGCGCCGTGTTGTGGAACAGCGCGCTCTGCAGCAACGTCGCATCCGGTAGCGGCGGCGCCCGCAGCGTTCCGTCGCTCTCGCGTCCGTCGCGCGGCTCGAATCCCACCACCACCGCGGCTTGCGAGGCGCTCGGTGCGGCGGCCTGAGGCCCTGCGAAGTGAAGGCCCGAGTGACAGCGCGCGCATGCGAGCTCGTCCGAAAAGAAGCGTCGCATGCCGCGCAGCGCGCTCGCCGAGAGCGCGCTGCGGTCGTCCAGGAACAGCATGCGATCGTACGCCGAGCTTCCCGAGACGAGCGTGCGCTCGAACGTGGCGATCGCACGCATCACGTTCTCGAGCTGAATCGGAGCGGGGTCCCCGGGAAAGGCTGCCGCGAACAGCCGCGGGTACGGCTCGCTGGTCGCAAGGCGCTGCATCACCTCGTCGACGCGTCCTTGCAAGCCCATCTCGACCGGCGTCTCGTTGAAGAGCGGAACGCGCATCTGGGCCTCGAGCGAGTCCAAGCTCGGATCCGACCAGCCCAGGCGCGGGCTGTACGCGACGTTGGTCAAGCTCATGGCGCTGCGCGGGTGCAGCTCGCCGCTCGCGCCGAGCGCGCGACCGCGGCCGTCGGTGAATGCGAGCTCTTGGCGGTGGCATGTGGCACAGGCCTGTGTACCGGGGCCCGAGAGGCGAGGATCGTAAAAGAGGTGACGGCCGAGCTCGATCTTGGCGGCGCTCATCGGGTTGTCGATGGGCACGCGCGGCGCGGGAAAGCCGATCGGCAGCGTGCCGACGTAGGGCGCGGTGGGCACGCTCGGAGTATCCGTCTGCGGTGCCGGCCCGCGCCGACACGCACTCACGAGCGCGATCAGACACACCGCCCACACGAGCAGCGTGCGACGTCCGGATCCGATCCGGTCGATCGCGGTCGCCCTTCGGCACAGACCGACTCGACCGAAGTCCATTCGACCCGCGCGCGCGGGCGCCGCGGCGATCACGTAGTGCGCCGAGATCCGGAGCCGCCCCCGAGCCATTCGAACGCAACGCTCGAGGGCGCGAGGTGGGGTGGGGCGACCCCGGGAGCTCGGACTTACCAGCTGCGCGCGTCCGATACGTCGCTTCCCGCTTGGCTCGCGAGCTGCGCACGCTCTTCGACCCAGGCGCGGAATGCCGTCAGCTCTTCGCCCGACAATCCTTCGACGGGTTCTTCGCCGACTTCGCCGATCCATGCCTTCATCGTTCCCATGAGCTGATCGGCGAGCGGTCGATCGAGCGTGAACAAGCGCATGTACGCGTCCTTGGCATCCGACAGACGCCCGAGCTTGAGGTAGGCCTCGCCGCGATACTCGATCGCGGGTGAGTAATCGGACTTGAGGGCCAGCGCGCGATCGTAGGCTTCGAGCGACTCGTTCCACTCTCCGAGCTTTCGGCGTGCGAAGCCGAGGTCGCTGTGGGCCTCGTAGAAGTCGTCTCGCTTCTCGATGGCCTGCTCGTAGTCCTCGACGGCCTCGCGCCACTGGTCGACGGCCTTCTCGGAAGGCAGCTTGCCGAACCAGCTCTTGTCCGAGACACGCGCCTTCTCCTCGTAGCCGAGGGCTCGATCGCGATGCTTCAGCCCGCGCTCGTAGCTCTGCTGGGCCAGCTCTTCCGGAGTCTTGGGCTTGGCCGGCGCGCTGGTGCCGCTGCCCATGCTTCCGCCGCTCATGCCGCCGCCACCACCCCCACCTGCCGCAAAGCTGGAGGGCGGCGCGCAGAGCAGCAAGGCGAGAAACGAGGCCGTCACCGAAGATGCGATTGCGATGCGACACCGCACGTCGGTCGAGCGGCTTGCTGCGAGAATGCGTGTGCTCATGGCGAAGCTCCTTTTTCGCACGTTCACTGCCGCGGATGACTCGTCGGAGGCGGCCTACGTGTGGCCTCGCCTCGCGTCACTCTCGGCATGCGACCTCTCTATGGAGGCCCATCCGTGACAGGTCGCGAATAGGCTACTCCACCGCGGGGCGTGTCGTCTTCGCGATTCTCGTGCGTGCGCTCAGGACTCCGGCACCGCGCCCCGCGCGCGGGTCCACGCGTCGCGGGGGGAGACACGCTCGAGCGTACGCGCATGTGCGCGAATCCACTGCATGCGACGCAGCTGCACCGCCGACGGGGCATCGGGCCGTCGGCGTGTCGGGCTGGGTAGAGCGGTCATCAGCAGCGCCGATTCTTCTGCGGTCAGCCAGCGGGCCGACTTTCCGAAGAATTGTCGGCTGGCCGCCTCGACGCCGAAGGTGCAGCGGCCGAACTGCGCGATGTTCAGATAGACCTCGAGGATCCGCTGTTTCGACCAGAGCAGCTCGAGCCACACGGTCAGGTAGGCTTCGAAGCCCTTGCGAAGCCAGCTCCGTCCGGACCAGAGGAAGAGATTCTTCGCGACCTGCTGCGAGATCGTGCTAGCTCCGCGCAAGCGCTCGCCGTCGGCACGCGCCGAGAGCGCCTGCCGGATCGAGCCGTAGTCGAAGCCCGAGTGCTCGAAGAAGCCTTGATCTTCCGCCGCGAGCGCCGACCAGCCGACATGCCCGGGCAGAGCATCCGCGTCGATCCACGTGAAGTCGATGCGCTCGCAGCCAGGCTCGCCGAGCGTCTGCAGCATGAACGCGGTCCGCGGCGGATCGACGAAGCGCAGGACGACCAGCGCCAGTGCGGGCAAGAGCGCGACGCCACATAAAAGTGTCACCCAGAGCCGCGCGCGGCTCGGTCCCGGGCGCTTGCGTCTGCGCCAGCTGGAGCGTCGAGCCAGAAATCCTCGACTCTGCTGTGTGTATCTGCGGCGGCGTCGCGACATGCGGCGCACAGGGTAGCAGGCGCGCTGCGCCGGCCTTCCCCGCGCTCAGCCTCCGTTCTGGAGCGGCCGGGCGGAGCCTGAGCCGGAGCTCCGCCGTTCCGCGACGGCGCGGGCGTGAGCGCGCACGTCGGCGTGCAAGGTGGCATCGCCGCCGATCTCGCGCAGCTCGGCTTGGGGCAGACCATTGAGCATCTGCAAGGCGAGCGGCACCGGGCTGTACGGATTGCGAGCGAGCGCGGCGCGAACGCTCGCGTGGCTCGACCACCGCTCGTCGGCCCCGATCGTGTGCAAGGTCGTCGCCGAGATCGGGCGCGCCGAAGCGAGCCGCCCCACGTCGGCTTCGCGGATCCGTGGATTGCGCAACAGATTGCGAATCACGGTGGGGTCCGGATCCTGTGCCAGGCGCTCGAGCATGCGACGGTCGAAGCCCTTGGCCAGGCTGCGGCGCCGCCCGAGTGGAATGTCGGCGAGCTCGCGCGGCAGCGGATGCTCCGCGGCGTCGCCCTGGCGTGCGGCCACAGGTGGACGCAGCAGCCGCAGCAGCACCGCATCGCCGGCTTCGCTCGCGCGAGCATACACTTCCAAGCGTAGAGACGGCGCCAGTCCGCTTCCGGCGTCGTCGTGCTGGAGCAGCTGATGCAGCGCTTCGAGCAAGGGATCGAAGGCCGTGCCATGGGCGGGCGGCCGGCCGACGACATGCCGCATGAGCATGTAGAGCGCGCGGCCAGCGTGGGTGTGAGCCCATTCGCGAACCAGCGCCCGCCGCATGGCGGCTTCCGGGATCGAGGCCAGGCGATGATCCAAGGCGGCGAGCGCTCGTTCGATCGCGTCCGGCCTATCCTCGTGCGGCATTCCAGCTGTTTCGGCGGAGGGGGCGGCGACGTGAAGGTGCTAGGGCGAGGGACCGATGTTTCGGCCGGCGCGACCCGCGACGGCCCGGCAGCGATGCGCGGACAGACGGCTGCCTGGGAGCAGGACCGCCCTGCCCAGCCGCGCTCGCTTGTCGCCGGGAGTCATTCCAATGTCGGTGGCGAGCCGCCGCGTAGTGCTTCGCGCCGAGGGGGATCGGGCCGTATACTGCGGCCCTCGGTCGATACGGGTTCGGCCTCGAGACCCCCCAACACGCCGACGTCTTGGTCGGGCTAGGAAAGATGATATGAGCGGCAGTACTTCACGCCTTAAGGCGATCGAGGCGGTCACCCAGTACCGATCCACCTCGGCCCCGCTTTCGTTCTTGGAAACACCGGCCTCCCAGCTTTTTGGCTCCAATGTCTTCAGCAAGGCGGTCATGAAGGAGCGCCTGCCCAAGGCGGTCTATCAGTCCCTGCTGAAGACCATCGACACCGGCGAACGCCTGGATCCGACGGTGGCCGATGCGGTCGCCGCCGCGATGAAGGAGTGGGCCATCAGCAAGGGCGCCACCCACTACGCCCACGTCTTCTATCCGCTGACCGGCGCCACCGCGGAGAAGCACGACGGCTTCCTGACGCCGGACGGGCAGGGCGGCGCGGTCACCGAGTTCTCGGGCAAGCTGCTGATCCAGGGCGAGCCCGACGCGTCCAGCTTCCCGAGCGGCGGCATCCGCGCCACCTTCGAAGCCCGCGGCTACACCGCCTGGGACGTGACCAGCCCGGCCTACATCCTCGAGAATCCCAACGGCGTCACGCTCTGCATCCCGACGGCCTTCGTGTCGTGGACGGGTGAGGCGCTCGACAAGAAGACGCCGCTGCTGCGCTCGATCCAGGCCATGAACAAGCAGGCGCAGCGCGTGCTGCGCGCCTTCGGTCACGAGAATCCGGCCAGCGTGACGGCGTTCGCCGGACCCGAGCAGGAGTACTTCCTGATCGACCGCAACTTCTACTTTGCGCGGCCGGACCTGCTGGCTGCGGGGCGCACGCTGTTCGGCGCCGCGCCTCCCAAGGGCCAGGAGTTCGAGGATCACTACTTCGGCGCGATCCCCGATCGCGTGCTGGCGTTCATGCTCGAGGTGGAGCGCGAGCTCTACAAGCTCGGCATCCCCGTGCGGACGCGACACAACGAAGTGGCGCCCGCCCAGTACGAAGTCGCGCCGATCTTAGAGAACGCCAACGTGGCCACCGATCATCAG
>Ga0190265_10003604_pt1 | contig 10586 bp, 10 predicted proteins | sample Popmic124T_FD_133135 | JGI IMG/M metagenome (GOLD analysis project Ga0190265, IMG submission 133135) | Populus adjacent soil microbial communities from riparian zone of Indian Creek, Utah, USA - 124 T | ecosystem: Environmental > Terrestrial > Soil > Riparian zone | place: USA: Utah | collected...
CCCAACCTGCGTGATCCCCAACGCGGGATGACCCCGCTCGATTGGTGCCGACACAACCGGGCCACGGCCGCCGACCAACCGGCATTCGATGAGGTGGAAGCGATACTGCGACCCGTCACGTCATCTTCGACATAGAGTCGGGTATCGGTACACCCGTGATCGGTTTCGGAGGCCTCCATGGTGGATAAGACAGAGCATCCGGTTCGGGTTCCGCCGAGGTGGTTTGTCCGTCTCGCATGGTTCACTCACCGCGGCCTGTACCGGATAACCGGTGGCAGGGTGGGGTTGTGGCGTCCAAAGACCCACCGTTGGGGAACCATGCATCTCACGACCACGGGACGCCGCACCGGTGCAGACCGGAAGGTGATCCTCGGTTATTACCACGACGGGCCGAATCTGATCACGATGGCGATGAACGGGTGGGCACAAGAAGAGCCGGCATGGTGGCTCAACCTGCAGGCGCACCCGCTGGCCACCGTCGATGCCGGTGAGGGCGAGCAGGCGGTCAAAGGTCGCGCTGCCGCGGGGGACGAGCGATCACGGCTGTGGGAGCGTTGGCGCGAAATCCAGCCGAACCTGGACGCTTATGCGGCGCTTCGCTCCTCTGAGACCGCGGTTGTGGTTCTGGAGCCCTTGTCCGACTCTGCCGGTTAGACGTCGAGCCGCTCGTAGACGAGGTGGACGGCGTTGCTCGACGGGTGGACCTCACGCTGGCGATACATCTCGCGCGAGCCCGACCGAAACAGAGGTGTTCCGCCACCGAGCAGCATCGGGGCGAGATGCAGGTGAAGCTCGTCGACGAGGCCCTGTTCGATCGCTTGGCCGATGACGTCACCGCCGCCCATGATCACCACGTGACCATCGGTCGCGGCGGCCAGAGCCTGGTCGATTGCGGTCGGCAAGTCATGGTTGAACGTGAACTGCAGACCCAGCTCCCGTTCCAGACGGACATCTTGCGGCGTCGAGTGGGTTACGACGAAGAACGGAGGTGTGCCCGCCTGTTGCGCTCCGTATCCCATGTCCTTGGTCCATCCGTCGGGTCCGTCGATGATGTCGAACAGCCGCCGCCCCATGACCACGGCGCCGGTCGCTGAAGTCGCCTGTTCGAGGATCTCGGTGTCGACCGGGTCTTGGTTCATGACCCAAGTCTGGAGCTCGTCGACGTCACCGACCTGCTGGGAGTTGGGGTTGGGCGGGGCGACGTAGCCGTCAAGTGACATGGTGATGTCGGCAATCACTTTCGACATTGCGAGCTCCTCTCAGCCGGGCCGCCAATCAAGGCCCGACGCTTGTCCATTCTGGGGTCCCCGATGTAAGAGCCATACGGCACTGTCGAGCGACCCGTCGCTGAGGGGATCATCGACATGATGAATGTGAGGTCGTTGGAAGGGGACATGGGATGTGGTCCATCTTCATAGCTTTCCTCATCTGCGTGGAAGCTGGATTGAATCGGGATGTCCATACGAACGAAGTGCGGTCGTCTGTTGATCCCGAGCCGCGCGCCGTTGACGAGCCGTCCGAGTCCAGCATCGATTTGTACTGGATTCCCCTCGGCGCGGGAGGTGCCGGCTTTGTTCGGTTGAACGGTCGCATCTATGAAACCATCAGAGCGCGTCTCGAAAGGCGCCAATCGCTCGATCTGTATCACACAGCCCTCGAGGTGCGCACGCAATCAGGTCGATTCACTGTTGAGAACGCGTGGCCTAGTCCTGACGCCGATACCGCTTCGCGGGGCGCCGCCGTCGAGGGCCCGGTCTTCAGCCGCCGGATTGCCCGGTTCCGGCCGTTTCGATACGAGGTTCGTCGTTGGCTGGATGGCGTGATTCCCGACGCCGGGGAGGCGGTGGCGAGCCCGCAAACCCTGAGCCACGATGCAACCCGCGCACGACGGCTTCTCGAACTGGTGGCCTCGGTGCCGCCGTTGATCTGGGGACGAGACGAACTGGAAACAGGCGAGATGTGGAACTCGAACTCGGTGACCTCGTGGCTGCTCTCCCGTTGCGGGTTGCCGGTGGACGAGATTCAATTTCCGCCGGGCGGGAGCGCACCGGGATGGATGGCGGGCATGGTCATCGCAAAACGTAACGAGCCGACTCCGGAGAGAACTCGCAGCACCTGCGGAGACACCGTGTCGTCAGGCTCGCCTTCCACACAGAAAGGGAGAAAATGAGGGCTATCCGTGGCGTCCTGCCCAATCCAGCACTCGTAGGGCACGAAGGGTGTTCCACCTGCTGGGCTTTCCGTCGCCCTCCATTTCGAAATGAGCCTTTCCTTCCTGATCCCACCTCGGGGATTCACGGGGGTTCTCCAGCGGCCACCGACCCTCACCCTCCTTCTTCGCCAGGACCAACTCGATGGCCTCAGCGATGCGGTCGTCGGGTTCGACGCCGGCGCTTCTCAAATAGTCCAGGCCGCGCAGCACGTCGTAGCGCCAGCGGGGAGGAAACGACAGCCGGGTCCAGTCCTGCTTGATGACTTCTCCGGTGGACAGCTTGCGAAACATTCGTCGCTCCAGCAGATACTCCTCTCCGCGGGAGCGCGCTTCGGTGATCACAGCGTCCGGACCGGTCGCCCGCTCGTACTCCAGCAACCCGTCCAGCACATCGATTGTCGTGTTGAACGACGATCGATTCGTGTTGTCCTCGGGCCAGGCCTCTCCGGCCCAACAGTTCCATCCTCCGTCCTCCAACTGCTCGGCGAGCAAACGTTCGAGAAGACGATGGCTGGGCTCGCCGAAGTACGCACCTAGGGCCAGGACCATCCCGTTGATACAGGTTTCGATCTCGCCTTCGAAGAACGGCTGACTATCCGTCTCGGTCCAGACGAACCGAACGTTGTCCCGGACCAGTGCCACCGCATCGCGAGTCTCTGCACTGCTCGGATCGAGGCCCAAATCCCGCAACAGCAACAGCGTGAAGTGGGTCGAGGTGAAGTACGGGTGATAGGTGTCGCCACCCCACTGACCATCGGGCGCCTGAAGATCGAGGAGTCGGGCACCCCAGCCTTCGGAGCCGACCCGAGAGCGCTCGGCGGCCACCACGTCGGCGGGCTCATCGGTGAGATCGCGCATTACCTGCCAACGAATCGACGGGTCGGAATCCAACAACCAGTCTCGAACAGTCATGCCTCGCCTTGCTTGCGTCTGTCCGCGGATCGTACGCGACATTGCGGACAGTGTCGGTCCGCAGGCTGAACCTCCATGAGGGTGAGATGTTTTCCGGGCTAGCCGCCACGTCTCGAGATCATGTACAGCTCGTCGTTGAACCAGACCCCTCCATAGCGACGGAGCACCTGGCGGGTGGCGTCCACGTAAACGCCCGAGGTCATGGCCTGGGACAAGCGATCCTCGTCGATCTGGGCCACGTAAGCGGCCGCATTCCAGGCGGCCATCACCAGAGACGTCCCGATGTGCTCTTTGACCTCGGAGGGCATGGCATGAAGCTCATAGCGAAAGATGGCCTCCGCGTCGTCGAATTCATCGAACACCAACGCGGAATCGTCGAGCTGGATGCGGGCCTCTGCCTGAAGCTCGCCCCGACTGGTCTGAAAGGGGTCCTCTTCGGGCCAGACGCCTTGGATGATCTCCAGACCCGGATCCTGCCCGTGGGAGTGCACGACCACCAGCCGCCCCCCGGGAGCCAGCGCCCGGGCCAAAGGGACCAGCACCGTCTTCGCCTTGTGCTCGACGCTGGTGCGGGCCCGGTACGGCTGGGAGGCGATGACCAGGTCATAGAGACCTTCGGTCCCTTCGGGGCGGGGGATCAGTGGATCGAGGAGGAATCGTCGATCGCCTCGATAGATGACGAGTACCGATGGCCGGACGTAGAGCGGGTTTCCGGTTTTCGAGCTGGTTTGCACTGCCCAGCCCTCGCTCAGATCCGGGTAGAGGTCACGGATCTGGCGGGCGAAATCGTCGGTGGTGGATCCGTTCAGGGCGACCTCGCGCCAGAGGAGTTCGGGTTGGCCGGAGCGGATGGTGGGTTGCAGCGAAGGCGCCTCCCGGAAGGACATGTTGGTCACGACGAACACCATCTCCGGGTGCTCGTAGAAACGGTCGGGGAGCTTGTCGAGGGCGAGCCTGACGTCCTCGATACTGATCTCCTTGCTCACGACCAGCCATGGGATGTGGGTGAATACCTTGTGCATCCGACGCATGAGATGAGTCAGGACTGAGCCGTCGCCGATCCCGGCATCGAAGATGCGCAGGGCCCGTTCACCGGGTCGGATGAGATCGAGATAATCACCGATGCGGGTCGCCACCACCGCCTTCTCGTTGGTGGCGGTGCTGAAGATCATGTAGGCGGAGCGACTGTCGAAGAATCGAGCAGCCGAAACCACTGGATCCACCTTCCCGCCAGACTCTGTGGCCATGTTCAACCTTCGTCGATGGATCATCGATCAGGCGTTGGCACCATGCCGGGTGGCGGTTGCCGCGGGGTCGTCAGGCCTGTCCCTCGTCCGCTCTGGATGCGTCATGTGAAGGTACCCCGCCGGCATCGATGCCGCAACGGTCGGCTATTCGAACAGCGATCGCAGATGCGGATTGAGGAATGTTCCGTTGGGATCGAAACGTCGTCGCATCGCCAGAAAGTCCTCATAACGCGGGAATAGCCCGGCAATGCGCTCCGCGGTCATGAAATGGATCTTGCCCCAATGCGGCCGGCCCCCGTACTCGGCGAAGAGGGCGTCGCACGCACGCAGGTACGGCCAGTAATCGGTTCCCGGTTCACCGGAGATCGACACGACGAGGTTGTCGCGCTGGTAGTTGGGGCTCAGCCAGGCGTCGTCGCCAGCCACGACCCGAATCTCCAGTGGATAGATGCTCAGCGGTAACCACTGCATCATCAACTTCCGCATCTCGTCCATGATCTCCCTGGTCTGTTCGATGGGCAGGAAGTACTCGACCTCGTGGAAATTGGGGTCGTAAGTCATCGGATAGATGCGGTACGAGCGGTCGATGCGCTCGTTGGGCGGTAGACCGGCGGAAGACGAACCTGTCGCCACGTCCCGATAGCGCTTGACGACGCAGTCGTCGGCTCCGGCGTCGTGGAGGTTGTAGAGAGCGGCCGAGGCGTCGGTTGGCATCCAGAACAGCCCAAAGTGGCGATATTCGTCCATGTCCGATTCGAAACGCTCCATCACCTCGTCGTACTTCATTATGTCGACCCGGGCGTGCAGGTCGTACGCCGGGGCGACACTGATGGTCACCTCGGTCATGACACCGAGCAGGCCGATCGAGGTCTGCAGTGCCGGAAGAACGTCGGCGTTGTGCACGCGGGAGACCTCGACGAGGTTGCCCATCCCGTCGACGATCCTCGCTGCTTCGAGCGCAGCTGAGAAGTTGGGCTGTCTCCGCCCAGAGCCGTGGGTGGCGGTGGCGATGGCGCCGGCAATCGCCTGGGTGTCGATGTCGCCCTGGTTGGCGAGGGCCAGACCGTGATCCCAGAGCGGCTCCCCGAAATCGCCGATGGTGGTCTTCGGTCCCGCCGTGACGGTGGGCCGAGACGGATCGACCTCGATGATCCCCCGAAGCGAGCCCGTGTCCAGCAGAACGTCGGTCTCGACGATCGGGGTGAACGAATGCCCGGTTCCCACAGTCCGCACCCGGTAGCCCCGGGCAACTGCCTCCGTCACTTCTCGCTGAACGTCGGATTCCGAATTGACGGCGACGATGTCTCTCGGCGTGAAGGACTGATTGCCAACCCAGTTGGTCCACTTCCCACCCGAGGTCGTTCCGTTCGACACCGGTGCGAAATGTAATCCACCGCTGCGTCGTGGCTCTTAACCCGCGCCAGGCGCCTCGATGCGGGATAGGGGCGCTTTCACGACCTAGGGGAGGCTGACAGCTCAATATGGGTAGCCCTCTGTCTGTTTCTAGGGGAACTCCCCGATGTCCGTCGTCACCGCGCGCCATACGTTCTCGGTCAAGGCTCAGGGCGAGTCTCTAGGAGAGAAAGAGGAAATGGAAATGACTATCACGATTCATCGACCGGTTCTGAAGACCCGCTTGGCACTCTGGCTCGGGCTGGCAGCGATCCTGGTAGTGGCAGCGATTGCCTTACTCCAGAATGACAACGGTGAGGCGATCGAGCGGCGGGCGCCGGCCTCCGCGACGTCTGCGCCGACCGCGACACCCGCCGAATACTGGTCCAGACTTCAGTCGGTCCAGGACAACTACTTGCCCCCCGCGGTGACTGCGGTCACGCCATGGACCCGGCTTCAGGCAGTGCAGGACCACCACTTGTCACCCGCAGCGACCGCCGCACCAGCCGGAGAGAGGACGGCAACGATCGGCGATCGCGTGAACCAACCTCGATAGCCGCCACCCGCCCGATGCTGGCGGGTACCCCAACGAGAAACCCAGGTTTCCTGCCCTGGGTTTCTCGTTGTTCACCCCGAAGGCACCCGGTGCCGGCGTCGTCTCGACCCCTAGAGTTGAACGACGGTTCAGTAATAGGAGGAACGCCATGGCCAACGAACGCACCGAGATGCTGGAGAAGAGCAGCACCCTCTACTTCGGTCCTTGGTATCGCCAATCACCATTCTTCAAGTCGACACTTGCCGCTGGATGCTCCTCCTACGACATCTACAACCACATGTATCTACCCGCGTACTACGACGACCCCGACACCGAGTATTGGGCCCTGGTCAACGGGGTGACGATGTGGGACGTGGGCGTCGAGCGGACCGTGGAAGTGAGCGGCCCCGATGCCGATCTTCTCATCGACTACATCACCTGTCGTGACCTGACCCGTTGCGTGATCGGGCAAGGCAAGTACATGCCGGTCATCGCCCCCGACGGAGGCATCGTCAACGACCCGGTCCTGTTACATGTCGGTGAGAACCGTTGGTGGATGCAGCTCGCCGACTCCGACGCCGGTCTCTACGCCCTCGGAGTGGCGGCCGGGCGTTTCGACGCCGAGGTGACGCTCCCCGACGTCCACCCGATGCAGGTGCAAGGACCGTTGGCGGCGCGGACCTTGGAGAAGCTGGTTGGGCCGGCGATCTATGACATCAAGTACTACTGGCTCGCCGAGTTCGAGATTCAGGGGATTCCGGTCGTGATCAGCCGAACCGGCTGGACCGCGATCCCTGGATTCGAAATCAACCTGTTGGATCGAGCGTCAGGCTCCGCCCTGTGGGATGCAGTGGCGGCCGCAGGGGAGGAATTCGAGATTCGCCCGATCGCCCCATGTGAGGCACGCCGAATCGAAGCCGGGATCTTCAACTACGGGTCCGACATGACACTGGACGACACCCCGTTCCATGTCAGTGGGATGGAGCGACTCGTGGAGCCCCAGGACCAGGATTACCTGGGCAAGGAGGCGTTGGAGCGAATCCGCGAGCAGGGCGTCGATCGCAAACTGATCGGGATGTACCTCGAGGGCGACCAACTGAGGGCTGAGCTCTCAGAGCCGTGGGCGGTGATCTCAGCCGGGGATCAGGTCGGCCGGGTCACCGACGCGGTCTGGTCACCTGGATTGGAGCGGAACATCGGCTACATGTGGGTCCCGATCGACCTCTCGACACCGGGCACCCGTCTCGAGGTCATCACGGAGGACGGTGAGCATGCGACCGCCGAAGCCACGTCCCTGCCGTTCGTCGACCCGAAGAAGGAAGCGCCGGCGCAAAGTCTCAAGATGTGAACGTCAGCTGAGGACCTTCAGGTCGAGCTTACTGAGACCATTGGGAGCGGCCTGGAGGTCGATTTGAAGGGTGGGGAGGGCGCCTGCTCTTGAGTTGAATTGGGAGTCGATTCGGTCGCGCTACGGTCGCCCGGCATGGACAGACTTCCCGCTGACGACGGCAAGCTTGGGGCGCAGTCGTGACTCTCAGTGGATCGGACCTCACCCGCGGCCTGGAAGCGATGGCGAAACACGATTGGGGGCAGGCGTACGCGCTGCTCCGGTCTCTGCTCGCTCAATCGGACGCTCGACCTGATCATCTCGAATCACTCATGGAAGCCTCATGGTGGGTCGGACAGATCGGTGATTCAATTGCGGCAGGGGAGACAGCGGTTGGTCGTTACGTGTCAGCGGGTGAGAACGTGGCCGCCGCCCGTGTCGCGATTCAGGTGGCGGATGCATATGGGCAGCGCCTTCAGAGGTCGATAGCGAGTGGCTGGATCAGGCGGGCGGGCCGTTTGCTGGAGGGCACCGAGATCTGTCCGGAGTTGGGCCACCTCCGCCGCCTAGAGGCGACACTGGCGTCAGGCTCCGAGGGCGGCCTCGATCATGCTGTCGAGCTGGCGGGCGACGTTCAGGCGATCGGTGTCAGCACTGGTAGTCGAGATCTGGAGATGCTTGGCCTTCATGATCGTGGCCGATTCGCCGTCTATCTCGGAGATGTTGACGTTGGTATGGCCCTGATGGAAGACGCGTTGGTCAGCGCTGTTGCAGGTGAGCTGGGCCCAAGGACCACGGGCCGGATCCTGTGCAACATGATTGAGGTTACGGCCTCGATGGCGGACTATGGGCGCGCAACCGAGTGGAGCGACCAAGCGATGCGGTGGTGCGAGTCGATGGGGAACGCGGGTGGGTTCCCCGGAGTGTGCCGGGTTCGCAGATCTGAGTTCATGCGTTTGCGCGGTGCATGGCCTGCGGCTGAAGCCGAGGCGCGTCGAGCGGCCCATGAATTGGCTGACCTCGGTCCGTACCAGGCGCAGGCCTTCAACGAATTGGGGATGATCCGTCTCAGCACCGGGGATCTGGATGGTGCCGATGACGCATTTCGAAAGGCCCACTCTCTCGGGTTGGTTCCGATGCCGGGCCTTGCGATGTTGATGATGGCTCGGGGGGACCCGACCGGCGCTTGGACGATGATCGCGTCGGCGTTGACAGGCACCCGAGACTACTTGCATCGGGCGAAGCTGATACCCGCTGCCATCGAGATCGCCCTGGCCGCCAACGTTGTGGAAGAGGCCAAGGTATTGGTGGCGGAGCTCGCCGATATCGCCGGGCGGTATAAGTCTGAGCTTCTGGGGGTCTTCGCGTTGCAGGGAGAGGGCCGTGTCGCGGCGCGGGAGGGCCGCCTTTCTGATGCCATGGTCCCCCTCCGCAGCGCGGATGAGAGTTTCCTCGCGTGGGGTTTGCCGTACGAGGCAGCCCAGGCCCGATGCGACTTGGGCGAGGTTCTGATCCAGATGGGGTCAGATGCCCTCGGTGCGCTCGAATTGAATGCCGCCCGAGCGGAGTTCGCTCAACTCGGGGCGTCCGCCGGGTTGGAGCGGATCTCGAGGATTTTCGATGGGACCATCGACCACGCAGCCCATGTTTCGGTGTCGACGATGATGTTCACTGACATTGTCGACTCGACCAAACTGGTCGGTCTCATCGGGGATGGGCCCTGGGCGGACCTCATCGCGTGGCATGATCGCACTATTCGCGCCCTTCTCGCGAAGCATGATGGAACGGAGATAGACCACGCTGGGGATGGGTTCTTCGTTTCCTTTGAGACACCTCAGAAGGCCCTGGCTTGCGCTGCCGATATCCAGGTGGTTCTGCGCAGGCACCGGAAGGAATCTGGGTTCTCCCCGCGGGTGAGGATCGGAGTTCACGCTGGTGAGGTCCTCCAATTGAACGAAGGATTGGTCGGGCATGAGGTCCACACCGCCGCAAGAGTCTCCTCGGCGGCCCGTGGAGACGAGATCCTGGTGTCGAATGCAACTACTGAGATTGCAGGACCCGCCTTCGTGTTCGGCGACAAGTTTGAGATCGAAGCCAAGGGGATCAGCGAGTCTGTGTTGGTTCGAGCACTGATCTGGGCGAACTAGGGCTCTCCGCATCCGGACTCAGACGCTGGCTACTCTCCTGTCGTTCATACGAAAGAGCTCTCTCGATGGATGCAAGTCGGCTTGTGTCGGTTCCCTTGTTCGCAGATTTGTCGCGCAGGGATCTCAAGGCTGTGGCGCAACATGCGGACGAAGTCCAACTCGCCGAGGGCTCCAAGATCGTGGAGCAAGGGCGCCTGGCATACGAGCTCTTCGTGATCCAGAACGGCACTGCCGACGTGCTCTTGGACGGCGAGGTGATTGCCCGGTTGGGCCCCGGTGACGTCGTCGGTGAGATCGGGGTGCTGCAGACGCACTTCCGGACAGCGACCGTCGTCGCGACGAGCCCGGTCGACGCGATAGTGATGTACGGCCAGGAGCTGACCGCTCTCACCCAGACTCTGCCCGGCGTTCTGACCGAGCTCAAGCGTCTGATCGCCGAGAGAACAGGGATCGGCTGAGTCAGCCGGCTTCATGTCAGGGCTCAAGCCTCGTCTAGAGAGTTGAGCCAGTCCTCCCAGGAACCTAGTTGTACATCAGGGACCCTGGCGTGGTCAACAGCTCACCGGTTTCCAGCCAGGTCTTGAGTCCGGAGAGGATCATCGGCCACCCGCCGTAGAGCTCGTCGTTGGCGCCTTCGCGCAGCTGATCGTGGGTGACGGTCAGACGGCAGGAGTCGCCAACCGGCTCGATCTCCCAGGTCACCCTCGAAGTGCCCTCGGCTTTCGCCTCTTCGCTCCAGAGGGCGACCATGCTCTGCACCAGTCGACGGGGAGGATCGACTTCGAGGTTCTCGCCTTCGCTGAGGAGTCCGGGG
>Ga0190265_10003605_pt1 | contig 10586 bp, 9 predicted proteins | sample Popmic124T_FD_133135 | JGI IMG/M metagenome (GOLD analysis project Ga0190265, IMG submission 133135) | Populus adjacent soil microbial communities from riparian zone of Indian Creek, Utah, USA - 124 T | ecosystem: Environmental > Terrestrial > Soil > Riparian zone | place: USA: Utah | collected...
ATCGGCGCCACCTGGAATGACCTGATCGTGCCCGAGGCGCAGGCGAGGACGCTCCACGAGATCGTCGCCCATGTCCGCCAGCGGCGGACCGTCGAGGCTGCATGGGGTTTTGCCAACCGGCGCGTCGACGGCCTCGCGGTCAGCGCCCTGTTCCATGGTCCGAGCGGTGTCGGCAAGACCCTCGCCGCCCGGGTGATTGCCGGAGAGCTGGGGCTGGACCTCTACCGGATCGACCTCTCGCAGGTCGTCTCGAAGTACATCGGCGAGACCGAGAAGAACCTCCGATCGGTGTTCGACGCTGCGGAGGAGACGGGGGCCGTGCTCGCGTTCGACGAGGCCGACGCGCTGTTCGGCAAGCGCTCCGAGGTGCGCGACGCGCACGACCGACACGCCAACGTCGAGGTCGCCTACCTCCTCCAGCGGATGGAAGCCTATCGGGGCGTCGCGATCCTGACGACAAATCTCCAGGGCAACATCGACAGCGCCTTCCTGCGCCGGGTCCGATATGCCGTGGCCTTCCCGCTCCCCGACCAGACCGCCCGGCGGGCTCTTTGGGTACGTGCGTTCCCGCCCGCCGCACCGACGGAGGATCTCAACCTCGACGTCCTCGCCCAGCTCTCGATCAGCGGCGCCAGCATTGCCGACATCGCCCTTGGCGCTGCGATCCTCGCCGCGGATGCCGGCAGGTCGATCGGCATGCTCCATGTCCTGCGCGCGGCGCAGTCGGAGTACGCCAAGCTCGAGCGCGGCATCTCGGCGACCGAGCTGGAAGGCTGGCCGCCGGTCCGCCTCGACGAGGCCCGCGGCCAGCGGCGGACCAGCCGGCGCAGGGCCCGAGCGGGTGGCTCGGCATGATCGACCTTGCGGTCATCGTCGAGCGATGGGTCGAACCTGCCGGCCGGGTTGACCACGACGCCGTGCTGGGGGCCATGTCGCGCGAGCTGGCGCGGCTCCTCGATGAGGGCGCGATCGCCCTGCCGGACGAGGGGCCCATCCGCGTGCCAGGCCTGAGCCTCGAGGGAGGCCTCGTCCCCCTGGATCGCCAGGCGGACGCGACCGCTCTGGGTGGCGCGCTCGCACACCTCGTCGCCGACGCGATTCGGGGTGCCCCGTGAGCGCCGCCTGGACGCGAGTCGCGGTCGACGCGCCGGTCGCGTCGTCCAAACCCCCGCGCCGGAGGCTCTTCGCCCATGCTCAGGGTGGCGCGGAGAGCTTGGTGCGGGCCACCCGGGCGGACGTCGCCCAGTCCTTCCGAGACGCGCCGCGGCCAATCGACCCGGGTCCCCGCGCGCTGCTGGAGCAGCGGTTCGACCGCTCACTCCAGGACGTCCGGGTCCACACCGGCCCGCAGGCGGCGGAGGCGGCAGCCCGCGCGGGCGCGGAGGCTTTCACGGTCGGCCGGGACATTGCCTTCGCCCATGGTCGCTACGACCCGACGAGCACGGCCGGCCTGGAGCTCCTCGCCCACGAGGTCGCCCACACCGTGCAGCAGGAAGGTGTTGCCGCGCCGTCGGTTGCGGGCTCCATGCCGCTCGCCGCGTCCAGTCCGCTCGCGACGTCGACGAGCGTCCTCGAGCGCGAAGCGGACGTCGCGGCGCGGCGCGTCGTCGAACCGGGTGGCGCGGCCGGCTCCGCAGCCTCGGCCCTGCACGCCCGGGCCGGCTTCCCCACCCTCTCATGCCGCGCGATCGAGTGGACGAAGCTGCCCGGCGGTCCAAGGTCGTTGCCCGACGGCCAGACCGTCGAGGACTACGAGCCCTACTCGGACAAGTCGATCCGGTTCAAGGTCCCGAAGCTGATGGTCCCGCGCGAGAAGGGCCCGGTAATGGACGCCTACCGGTCGACCGTGAAGGCGGGCGGAGACGCGAGCGGTCTCGAGGCCACGATCGAGTTCGACGGCAAGCGCTCGCGGGCCGGCCTGTGGCAGTCGCGGGCCTCGACGGCGGACCTGAACCGACGGTGGCTCGCCAAAGTGTCATGGCCCGCGGCGGAGGCCGATGTCCGATGGCACGCGGCCGGCGGCAAGAAGGGCAAGGGCTTCCCGACCCGCAACCCGGGCATGGTCGCCAGTACCTGCGACATGGATCACATCGTCGAGCTTCAGCTCGGCGGCACGAACATCCCGGCCAACATCGCGCCGCTCGAATCGAAGGACAACCAGAAGAGCGGCCGCGAGATCTGGCAGACGGTGTCCGGGATCGCGGCGGGCCTCCGCGACCTCGTGCCGGACAAGGGCAAGGTCAACGTGATCCTGAGCTTCGCCGACGTCGAGCAGATCGGCGGCGAGGTTCCGGTGCCGAGCGCGTCGACCGCCCCCGGCTGCGCCGACTGCACCTGCAGCCAGCTCGACTACACGGCGATGCAGGGCACCAAGGAAGCGGCCAAGGGCACCCGCGAGAACTACCCGGTCGTGGCGGGCGGCCAGCAGGCGACGTTCCTCGTTCCCCCGGGCGACGTGCCGATCGATCTCCGGACCGACCAGGAGAACCTCGCGAACGCGGAGGTCATCCCGGGGATGATCCTGGGGACGCTGGCGCGATCGAACAAGGGCCACGTCATTTCCGCCGTCATCGAATCCAAGCCGCACTTCAAGCGCCGCAAGCCCACCCGGCTCCCCATCGCGATCCAGGGCGGCAAGGACGAGCTCAAGCTCGACGCGATCCCGGAGGAGGCGGTCCGACGCCTGCGGATCCAGGGCAAGGACCCGCGGGTCAACTTCACCTACCCCTACCTGAGCACAGGTTGGCTCAAGCTGAGCCTCGGCGACACCGGCCTCCGCGGGGACGGCCAGCTGACGCCGAGCCTGCCACTGCTGCGCAACTCGCCGATCGACGTCCACTTCGAGGAGGGCCGGTTCTGGGGCGAGCTCCGGCCCGACCCCAAGAAGATGAAGCTGCCCATCCCGGGCTTCCAGGTGACCGACAGCGGCCTCAAGGTCGACCTCGCGCCCGAGCTCAACGCCACGGGCTTCCTCGACTTCAAGGTCGGAAAGCTTCTGACGGGCCACGTCGACGCGCAGCCCACGACGGCCGGGCTGTGGCTGAAGGGCGATCTCCACGCCCATGTCCCCAAGCTCGAGGAGGCGAAGGGCGAAGTCGAGTATCGGAATGGCAGTCTCAACGGCAAGATCACGATCAAGACCGAGCAGCTCGGCAACCTGCCCGGCAAGCCCACTGGCACGGTCGTCCTCGGGCTGACCGAGGAGGGCGTCACCGCCGACGGCAAGATCGAGCTCACGCTTCCGAACGGCAAGAAGGTCGACCTCGAGGCGAGCCGGGGCACCAGGAACGCGATCGTCTTCACCGGCGCGACGACGTTCGAGGTCCGGGGTCTCGAGCCGATCAAGGTCCGAATCCGGTACGACGGCGAGCACATCAGCGGCGAGGCCGGCACCGGGATCACCTACAAGAGCCTGACCGGGCGGCTCACGGTCAAGTACTACGACGGGCGGTTCTCGGGTGAGACGGACGCCCGCTTCACGGCCGGTCGGCTGACCGGTGCGGTCCACCTGATCATCGACCCAGACGGCGACCTCTACGGCGACGGCAGCGCCACGGTCGTCATCACCAGGGACATCTCGGGACGGATCGGGGTCACGAAGCCCAAGAAGGGCGACATCGAGGCAAAGGGCGAGCTGATCCTGCCGCCCAAGATCCTGCTGTTCCCCGGCAGGCACGCCAAGGGCACCATCTTCGAGCGGGCCTTCAACATCCCGGTCTTCGGGCCGTTGGCCCTGCAGATCAAGCCGTCGCTCACCTACGAGGCCGGGATCGGGCCGGCGACTCTCGACAACTCGAAGGTCGGCGCGGGCTTCAAGCCGTTCGCCGAGGAGATGGACTTCGAGGTGTGGGCGTCGGCCACCCTGTCGATCCCGGCCTACGCCGAGCTCGCCGCCGGCATCGGGATCGGGATCGCCCTGTCTGCCGGCGTCGCGTCGATCTCAGGAGGCGTCGACATCATCGGCGCGGTCCGGATCGAGGGCGGCGTATTCATCCCCTTCGAGCTCCACTACAAGGCCGGCGTCTTCAGCGCGGAGGCACCCGTCCGGATCGAGGGCGCGCTGGTCTTCTTCGTTCGGATCAAGGGCTACCTGCTCGCCGAGGTGTTCGGGGTCGACATCTGGAACCCGAAGTGGGACCTCTACGAGCGGAAGTTCGATCCGGGCATCGGCTTCCTGCTGATCATTCCGCTGTCGTACGCCTCGAACACGCCGTTCAGCCTGCCCGGCTACAAGGACTTCCGCCTGGAGCGGCCAAAGCTCTCGCCCGACGACCTCAAGAGCGCCGTCCGGTCCTCGCTCGGCGAGGACAAGTTACAGGAGTAAGCCGATGCCCCTGATGAAGGGCGCCTTCGTCGTGTTCACGACGCCGGCGCCGGTTCCCACCGACATCATCGTCTTCCAGTTCAACAGCGAGACGCTGACCCGTCGGCTCGAGCCGCCCAAGGAGAACACCGCCAACCAGGGCACGAGCGCGAGGGGCGCGGCGGGCGCCACCCACCAGACCCGGCCGCCCACCGAAACCCTGACGGTCTCGATCGACCTCGACGCCTCGGACAAGCTCCAGGACGGCGATCCGATCGCGACCGGCGTGGGCCTCCACCCGGCGATCGCGCAGCTCGAGCTGCTGATGTATCCGCCGTCGCTGCTGCTGATCCTCAACAAGATCCTGGCGCTTGCCGGCGTCGCCAGCTTCGATCCACCCAAGTCGCCGCTGGTGCTGTTCGTCTGGGGCACAACGCGGCTGCTGCCGGTCCACGTCAACTCGGTCCAGATCACCGAGCAGCAGTTCGACAACCGGCTGAACCCGATCGTCGCCAGGGCGGAGGTCGCCCTGACCGTGCTCCATGAGGACGACCTGAGCCAGCCCTTCGCGACTCTGGCGACCGTCACCCACGTGGCCAAGGAGGGCCTGGCCCGAATCGGCACGGTCGACAGCGCCCTCGACGTGACCTCCCTGCTGCCCTTCTGAACGGAGGAACGATGTTCGACGCCAAGAGCCGTTACGCGGGCCAGCCGCAGGACCACTGGGTTGACCGGGAGGGGCGCCCCCGCACGTACCTCCGTCTCCGCGAGGTGCCGCCTCCAGTCCAGCCTCGGCGGGACGACCCGGTTCACGTCGTCGCCGACGGCGACCGGCTCGACCGGGTTGCCTGGCAGCACCTCGGCGATCCGGAGCTGGCGTGGCGGCTCTGCGACGCCAACGGCGCCCTCGAGCCCGACGAGCTGACCGCCGTCCCGGGCCGTCGCCTGGTGCTGCCGATCGACCCCACGAGGCAGGCCCGCTGATGGGCATCAACGTCCAGCTCTCGATCCTCAAGGTGCCGGCCCCGCCGCCCCTGGTGGACGCCCTCCAGGAGCTGGTCGTCGAGAGCGCCATCGACATGGCCGGCGCGTTCTCGCTCCGGTTCGGGCTGTCGGCGGACCGGCTGGGCGAGTACGGCCTCCTCGCGCTGGATCCATTCAAGCCCGGGCTGCCGCTGGGGATCCGGGTGGGGACCGGGACCGCGCCCATCCCGATGGCCGTCATCAATGGCTTCGCGACGGGACATCGCGCGATCTGGGCGGAGGGTGGCAAGTCGTCGCTGACGGTGACGGGCACGGACGTCACCGGCATCATGAACCTCGAGGAGAAGGTTAAGCCCTGGCCCAGCCTTCCCGACTCCGCCATCGCCCTCGCCATCTTCGCCACGTACACCGTCATCCCCAAGGTCACCCCGACGCCGCCACGCCTGATCGATCCGCTCGGGACGACGATCCAGCGGGGCACGGACATCCGGCTCCTGCGGCGGATGGCCCGCCGCAATGGATTCGACTGCTACGTCCAGCCGGAGCCGCTCACCGGGCTGGACACCGGCTACTTCGGGCCGCCAGTGACGCTGGGGATGCCGCAAGCCGTGCTCAACGTGAACATCGGCGCCCAGACGAACGTCCGCGACGTGACCGCCCGCTACGACATGCTTCGCCCGACGACCGCGATCACGGCCAACATCGACACAGCGACCAAGGCGCCGCAGGTGGGCGTGGCCCCGGCGTCGTTGCTGCCACCGATGGGGATCGAACCGGCCGGCGTGCGGACCCTGGCCGGGGCCGTGGTGGCGGGCGGTCTCCCGCTCGTTCGCGTCGCCGACCCGTCGAACGTGCTCGTGCCGGAGGGCCAGGCTGCGGTCCAGGGGATGGTCGACCGGTCCAGCTTCGCGGTCAGCGTCGAGGGCACGACCGGAGCCGAGGTCGGGGTCCTCCGACCGGGAGCGCTCGTCGCCCTGCGCGGCGTCGGTCGCGTCTACAACGGCCTGTACCAACTCACCAAGGTCCGGTTGACCGTCGCCGAAGGCCGCTTCGAGCAGCGGTTCACCGCTCGTCGCAACGCCGTGACGATGACCGGCGCCGAGCCGTACGTGGCTGTCTAGAGGTGATCCGATGACCGAATCGGTGCTCCAGTCCGTGGCCGAGCGCCAGTCCGACAGGTTCTATGGCAAGTACCGCGGCCTGGTCGTCGACAACAACGACCCGATGCTCCGGGGGCGGCTCAAGGCGATGGTGCCGGCCGTGCTCGGCGAGATCCCATCCGGCTACGCGGAGCCATGCGTGCCCTACGCCGGGACGACCTCTGGGATGTACGCGATCCCGCCGATCGGTGCCGGTGTCTGGATCGAGTTCGAGGGCGGCGACCCGTCCCGGCCGATCTGGACTGGCTGTTGGTGGGCTACGGGGGAGGCGCCGATCAGCGAGAAGGGCGCGCCGCCCACTCCATTCCGCAAGACAATCCGGAGCGAGACCGGGCTCATGGTCTCGCTCGACGACACGATGGGCACGGTCACCCTGACCGATATCGCCGGGCTGAACATCCTGACGATCAAGGTCCTCGAGGCGACCATCGAGATCCGGGCCCTCGGCCGGGTCGTGCTTGAGGCGCCGCTGATCCAGCACGGCATGGGGGCGGTCCATCCGGCGGTGTTCGGCGATCAGCTCCTCGCCTACCTGAACACGCTCGTATCGATCTTCTCGACCCACGTCCATCCGGGCGAGCTCGCCGCCGGGATCATCCCCGTGACCCCGGCGCCACCCGTGCCCCCGTTCCCGCCGGCCACCCCGGCGCTCCTCTCGATCAAGAACCTGGTGGGCTAGGCGATGGCAGATCTCAAGGCCGGCAGGATGGGCAGCCCCGGAAGCGCCACAACGCCGCCCGAGTTTGCGGCTTCGCTGGCCAAGGCTATCGAGGACGCGTACTGGGCAGCCCTCCAGGCCGACGGCAAGCGCACGTTCGACCGGTCGACGAACACGGAGAGCGACCGCGACCGTCGACGAATCTTCGTCGCCATCGCTCAGGGCGTGGTGGGCTACCTGGCGTCAAACGACGACGCGTTCGACGTCGTCGGCGGCACCGTCGCGCCCGGAACTCGGATCCAGATCCGGACGAACCCATGACCGGTATCGTCTACCCCGAGGCGCTGGACGGACGTCGGGCAAGCGTGACCCGACCTGAGCCGCCGCGCTTCCTCGACGCCCCGCTCGTCTTCGACGACCGCGGTCGGGCGGCGCGGGCAGACGACGAGGGGCACGTCAGGGACCTGATCCGGGCGGTCCTCTTCACGGAACCTGGCGAGCGGCCGAACCGCCCGGAGTTCGGTTGTGCCCTCAAGACCATGGTCTTCCTGCCCAACAGCGACGCGCTGGCCGCCGCGACGCGTGCTCTCGTCCATGTCGCGCTCCAGGAGTGGCTGGCCCTCGAGATCCTGGTCGAGGCGGTCGACGTCCAGGCCGTCGAGTCGGAGCTGCGGATCACGATCGTCTACCAGCGCCGAGCGGACGGCAGCCGGCACCGGGACGTGATTGCAACGCGGGCGGGGACGGGCGGATGAGCTGCGTCCACGTCGTCCTCGCGGGCGACCTGCGGTGTGCGGACCTGTCGCAGCGACGGACGGACCTGCTCGCCCACCCGAACCCGAACCTCAATGGGATCGACTTCGTGGAGATCGACCCGAACGACCGGACGAAGCTCCGGGTCGTCTTTCTCCGGCCGATCCCGGCGGATGGGTTCGGCTTCGTGCTGCAGCCCGACCGGATCGTGATTCGGGGCGGCGTCCGGGTCGTCGGGGTGCAGGCAGTCTCGGCAGCCGTCCAGGCACCGAACGCGCTGGCGGTCCAGGTCAATCTGGCGGGCGACTTCTCGACGTATCAGCTCGAGCTCAACCACCCGCTGCTCGACGTGCCCCTGTCGCGGCTGCCGATCTCGTTCACCGCTACCTGTCCGACGGGCGTCGACTGCCGGGGCGACGACCCCTGCCCACCCGAGGACCTCGACGAGCCGCTCATCGACTACCTCGCCAAGGACTACGGCAGCTTCCGGCGCCTCCTGACCGACGTCGCCGCCGCCCGCCACGGCTCGTACACCGATGGCAACGCGGCCGACCTCGGACAGACCCTGATCGAGCTCCTGTCGTACGCGGGTGACGGCCTCTCCTATCTCCAGGATGCCGTCGCCACCGAGGCCTACCTCGACACCGCCCGCCAACGGCGGTCCATCCGCCGCCTGACACGGCTCGTGGACTACAACCTCCACGAGGGCCGCAACGCCTGGACGTGGGTTGTCCTCTCGGTCAGCCAGCCGGGCACGGTGGGGGCCGGCACGCCGATCCTCTCCCGGATCGCCCGGCCGCTGACACCGGGCCAACAGCCGCCCCGAACCGTCATCGCCGACGCGATCCTCGACGCGGCACAACCCCAGCGATTCGAGGGCAACGAGGCCCTGTTGGACGTCATGGTCTTCGAGACCGCCCACGACCTGGCATGCGCCCGGGTCAACAACGAGATCCAGGTCCACACGTGGGGCACCGATGACGCGGTCCTGCCTGAGGGCTCACGCGAGGGCTACCTCTTCTTCGTCAACCCGTCCGGCCAGGCGGTCCGCCCGGTGCTCGCAGACGGCGACTTCCTGCTCCTCGAGCAGGTCCGTGGCCCGACCGGGCGTGGCCTCCCGGTCGACGCCGACCGCGACCGGCGGATCGTCGTCCAGCTCGAGGGTCCGCCCGAGGCGACGACCGACCCACTTTACGGCGACACCCTGGCATCTGTGGTCGACCCGGTCAGCGGGATCGCCCAGTGGGAGCTCCAGCGGTTCGTCGCCGGTCCGCCGCTACCGCTCCTGCGGGTCCGCTGGCGGCTGGCTGACGGGCTGCCCTGGCCGCTCTGTCTGTCCTCGACGACCGAGGACGGCCGGCGCCTCCGGTCGGTCAGCGTCGCCCGGGGCAACGTGGTCCTTGCCGACCACGGGCGCACGGTCACCGAAGTCGTCGAGCCGATCGTCGCGGGTCGGCGTCCCGTGGAGCTCCGGCTCCGCCGCGGGCCTGTGACCCACCAGGCACCAGCGACATCGGATCGCTACACGCCACGCCGGCCCATCAGCCCGCCGCGGCGAACACTCACCGCCGGCGTGGAGGAGGCAATCCCGGCCGTCGTCGCTGCCACCTACGACACCGCTGGCGGACGGCGCTGGACCCCGGTCCCCGACCTCCTCGACTCGACCCCATCGGACCTCCACCTCGTCGCCGAGCCCGGCGGTCCTGTCGAGTCCGGGCTTGCCGTGCCGCCCACCGGCGATGCGGACGCGGGCGCCGGCGGACCGGGCCTCACGTTCGGCGCCGGCGCCGTCGTCCGGTTCGGCGACGGGACCTACGGCGCCGATCCGGAGTCCGGGCGACCGGTGGGCTCGGTGACCTACGAGGTGACGTACCGGGTTGGCAACGGGCCTAACGGCAACGTCGGGGCAGAGACGCTCGTCCACATCGCCCAGCCCCCGGTCGCAGGCGGCTGGCCAACGGTGACGCGGGTTCGGAACCCGCTGCCTGCCACCGGCGGAACTCCCCCACTGCCGATTGCGGAGGCCCGCCTCGCGGCGCCGGTGGCGTTTTCGGTGGATCAGCGTCGGGCGGTCACGGCTGCCGACTACGCGGCGGCAGCCAGGCGGCTGCCGACGGTCCAGGGCGCGGTCGCGACGTTCCGCTGGACCGGCTCCTGGCTGACCGTCTTCGTGGGCATCGACCCCGCCGACTCGGCCGATCTCGTCGACCTGCCCGACGGCCGAAGCCGATTGGGCGCGACCCTGGACCTCCAAGTCCGGATCCAGCTGCAACGCTTCCGCCAGGCGGGCTATGACCTCGAGATCCGGCCACCCACCTTCATCCCGCTCGACATCGTCCTCGACATCTGCGTCAAGGAAGGTCACTTCCGAATCGAGGCCGTCGAGGCCGTGCGGCGGGCGATGGGCCGATTCACCGACGAGTCCGGCCGTCCGGCCTACTTCAACCCGGCCCGCTGGACCTTCGGCCAGCCGGTATGGCTGTCGTCGATCTACGCCGCAGTCGAGGCGGTCCCAGGCGTCGATAACGTCGCCATCACCCGCTTCCGGCGGCTCGGCGCACTTGACAACGGCGAGCTGGACCGCGGCCGGCTCGAGCTCGGGCCCGCCGAGATCGCGCGCTGCGACAACGACCCGGACTTCGCCGAGCACGGGACGCTGGCGATCGTCGCGAGTGGGGGCAAGGGATGAGCCACCGCGTCGAATGCGCCTGCGACGGCTGCCGGGCAC
>Ga0190265_10003606_pt1 | contig 10585 bp, 8 predicted proteins | sample Popmic124T_FD_133135 | JGI IMG/M metagenome (GOLD analysis project Ga0190265, IMG submission 133135) | Populus adjacent soil microbial communities from riparian zone of Indian Creek, Utah, USA - 124 T | ecosystem: Environmental > Terrestrial > Soil > Riparian zone | place: USA: Utah | collected...
TGGTGGTCACGCGGGATGAGAAAATGGCGCGGTTCATGAAGCTGTACCACGACAAGGGGTGGGGCTTTGGAGATCCGCAGCCAGACCATGAGTTTCTAGGCCTGAATTACCGGATGACGGAAATCGAAGGGGCCGTCGCGCTGGCACAGTTGCCGCGGCTGGATGAATTCGTGGCGAAGCGGCGCGAGCTGGCGCGGCGCTTGACGGACCGGCTGTCGCAGATTCCGGGGATCATCTGCCCGCCGGACAGCGACGACTGCACGCATGCGTACTGGCGGTATTCGATTCGCATTGCTCCTCCGCTGAATGGCGCGGAGCTGGACCGGATATCGAACGCGCTGCGGCGCATCGGCGCCCGAACCGCCCCGCGGTACACGCAGAAGCTGGCGTTTGAGTACGGCTTTCTGAAAAATCGAAAGATGTTCGGCGACAGCGGGTTTCCGTTCTCACCGGAGCTGCGCAAAGGCGGGCGCGAATTGAACTACGACCGGGCGCATTATCCGCGGGCGGTCGATGGGTTGAATCATCTGCTCTGCATTGGGTGGAACGAGCGCTACGACGAGAGCGTGGTGGATCTGATCGCGGTCACGATTCAGCGGGCGCTCAAAGGCGAAGAGAGTTAACGCGTGGGTTAGCGCCTCTTAAGTCCGCCGCTCCTTTGGAGCGGACTGCAAGCGGCCGCGACGTAGCCACGGGTTCCGCTTTGCTTCACCCGTGGCTATAGCCCTTCGCCTCTTTGGGGCGAAAGTCAAGTTTTTCCTCATGGCCGCGAAGCAGGCCCGTTGCCTCTTCCAGAAGTGGATCATGCCATTATGAAGGCATATCGCGAATCATCACATGCGACGGAATTGAACTCGCGCGCGCGGGCGTTGGCCGGTGCATGCCCGGGGTCCGTCAACGTCGACATGGACACGCTGGCGGATTATGCCGGCGGTTATGGATTCGAGTATCGAACGACGCCCGATCCGGTCTATGTCAACGGGCTGACGCGATTTCTGGAGCTCTTCACCCGTCACCAGATCAAAGCAACGCTCTTTGTCATCGCCCGCGACGCCCGGGTTCCTGAGCACGCCGCGATCCTCAAGCGAGCCGTGTCGGAGGGCCATGAGATCGCCAATCACACGCTCACGCATCCGCGGCGGCTGGCCGCGCTGTCCGATGAGGAGCGGCGTCACGAGATTCACGAGGCGCACGCGGTGTTGTCTGACCTGGCCGGCCGTCCGGTGGTCGGGTTTCGAGCGCCGTGCTACGACGTTTGCCCGCGCACGCTGGACTGCCTGCGCGAGCTGGGATACCGGTATGACTCCTCGGTTCATCCGTCGATGATCGCGCCGGTCATCGACGCGGCGGTCATTCTCAAATCGCGGTTTCGCAAGCGGGAAGTGCGGCGCGGCTCGTACCTTCAAATGCTCGCGTCGCTGCGGCCGTACTACCCGGGCGCGAAGGCGCCCTGGCGTGGCGCGCGAACGACAGAGCGAGCCGGCCTGTTGGAATTGCCGCTGTCGGCGCTGCCCTGGTCGCGCGTTCCATTTTACGGCACCTGGGCGCAGATGACGGGCATGGCGCTGTTTCGCAAGTCGCTGGCGTGGCTGCGCCGATTCGATGCGCCGCTCAACTATCACTTTCATGCGGTCGAGCTGGTGGGCCTGACGGACGCGGACCTTGACGCACGTTTTCGGGTTCATCCGGGCATGGCGCGTCCGGTCGCGGAGAAGCTGACGGCCGTCGACGAAATGCTCGGCACGTTCAATTCGCAATATGAGCTGATGACGCTGGAAAGATTGGCGGCGCTCTATCAGGCAAAGCTGGCCGAGACGTGCCCGCGAACACAAGGAGTTCCCGTTCCATCATGAAAACGCTGACGCTCATACTGCCGTGCTACAACGAGGAGGCGTCTCTGCCGCCGCTGTTCGAGAGGCTGGCCGCGCTGAAGCGCGCGTTTGGCGAGCAGGTGGTGCTCGATTTCCTGTTCGTGGACGACGGGAGCAAGGATCGCACAAATGAGTTATTGCGGGAGATTCCCGCTGAATTGCAGCCGGCGCGGCTGGTCACGCACGAGGTGAACCGCGGCTTGGGCGGGGCGATCGCGACGGGCTTTCTCGAAGCGCGCGGGCAATTCGTCGCGATCATGGACGTGGATTGCACCTACGACCCGCTCTATCTGGTGGACATGCTGCCGATGATGCAGCCGGGTATCGACGTCGTCACGGGCAGCGAATTTCATCCCAAAGGAAAGGTGGAGAACATCACCTGGCTGCGGCTGTTTCTGAGCCGGAACCTGTCAACGCTGTATCGCATCGCCTTCTGGTCCGATCTCTACAGCTTTTCGTGCCTGCTGCGGATTTATCGCCGCGAGATTCTCAAGAACATCCTGCCGACGAGCCGGGGATTCCTGAGCTGCACCGAGGTTCTGATTAACGCGCATCGCCGCGGCTACAAGATCGTCGAATTTCCACTGGTGCTGACCGAGCGGCAGCATGGCGAATCCAAGATGCCCATCGTCCGCTCCATTGTCGATCACTGCGTGTTTATCGCGAGTTCGCTTCTCAAGCCGGGGTCGCGGCGCGCGGCAGCGCCGGAGGTGGTGTCATGAACGTGGCTGTACTGGGTGGGGGAATTGCGGGACTGACGGCGGCCTATCGACTGGCCAAGCGCGGCGAATCCGTCACGCTGTTCGAAGCATCGGACCGGCTCGGCGGGCTGGGGACGTGGTTCGAGCACGACGGCGATCGACTCGACAAGTTCTACCACGTCATTCTCGACAGCGATCAGCACCTGCTGGGCCTGATCGAAGCGCTGGGGCTGACCGGGCGGCTGGCGTGGTCGAAAACCACGATGGGATTCATCGTCGACGGCGAGCACTACGCGTTTAACACGCCGCTTGATCTATTGCGCTTCGGCGCGCTGAGCATCGTCGATCGCATTCGCACCGGCTTGGCGGCGCTGTACATCACCAAATTGAAGAAGCAGGGCGAGCCGCTGGACAACGTGCCGGCCTGCGACTGGCTGAGAAAGCTGTTTGGCCCGCGCGTCTACCGCGCGATCTGGGAGCCGCTGTTGACCGCCAAGTTCGGAGACGAGCGGCATCGCGTGCCGGCTTACTGGATCTGGAACACGCTGAACCGAGAGAAGAACGGCAGCGAGGAGATCAAGGCGGCGATGCGAGGAGGGTTGGCCGTGCTGACCGATGCGCTGGCCGACGCGATTCGCTCGATGGGCTGCGAGATTCGCACCAACTGCAAGGTGAATTGCCTGTGGGAGACGCCGGACGCGGCGTGGGTCGCCGGCGGACCGGGAGAGCAGGGGTTTGATGCCATCATTTCGACGCTTCCGTTGCCGTTGCTGCGACGGTTGGCCGACGTCTCGCTGGCGCCGCGCGTGCCGATGCCCGAGCTGGCATATCAAGGCGTGGTCAACGTGCTGCTCGTTCTGAAAGAAGGATTGGATCGGCACTACTGGACGGCCGTCGTCGATAGCGGGTTCTCTTTTCAGGGTGTCGTCGAGACGACGCACGTGATTCGCCCCGAGTGGATCGGCGGCCGGCATCTGGTTTATGCGATGAACTACTGCGCAGCCTCCAGCCCTCAGTACAAAGTGGATGACGACATCGCGATCGAGCAGGCGATCGACGGGCTACGGCGGCTTTACACAGGCTTTCGGCGAGAAACCGTGGACGCGGCTTATGTCTTTCGCGCTCCGCACGTCGAGCCGGTGTGGACGCGGGGATACTTGCAGCAGCGGCCTGCGCCGCGCATCGAGGATACGCGGCTGTTTCTGGCGACGACCGCGCAGGCCTACCCGATGGTGACGTCGTGGAACACGAGCGTAAAGCTGGCCGACGATGCGGTGGATGCGCTGTTGACGAGCGGGCTGGGCCAAGAGAAAAAGAATGTCAGGTCGCGCTTCGCGCCGGCGCCGGGCGTGATGCAGAGCGCGGCGCCTCTCTAGTTTCGGGTATTCGGGCCGAAGGAATGTCATACGCGGTACTACAACCCGGTCATGCGCTGTCTTCGGCGGCCAGTTCGCGCTCGCTGCACTGGATCATGGCCGCGGTGCTGCTGGGAGGGGCGCTGCTGCGTGTTGTCGGCGTCGATCGCCCGCTGGATCATCGCCTGGCCAATGCCTGGCGAGCGTCAGATTACACGCAGATTGCCCGCAATTTCCATCGGGAGGGGCTGAATCCGTTCTATCCGCGCATCGACTGGCGCGGCGACACGCCAGGCTTCGTCGAGATGGAATTTCCCATGCTCCCCTGGCTCGCGGCCGTTTGTGACCGCGCGTTTGGGTATCACGAAGCATACATGCGCATCTTCGCGGCGGCCTTTTCGGTCGCCGCGCTCTGGCTATTCTCACGGCTGGCGCTGCTGCTGCTACCGGCCGGCTGCGCGGTGTTCGCCACGACCGCATTCGCGCTGAACCCGCTGCTCGTTCGACTGGGCAACGCGATGCAGCCCGAGCCGGCGATGATCTTTTTCAGCATTCTGTGCATGTATCAGCTTGAGCGCTGGCGGCGAGAACCGCGCGGCGCGGGGCTGTTGCTTACGGCATGCTGGCTTGCGTGCGCGGCGCTTGCCAAGCCTCCCGCGGCGATTTTGGGGCTTGTTGTGCTGGCGGTCGTCGCCGGGGTTCAGGGGCGGCGCGCATTCACGCGGCCGCTCAATTATGTTGCCGCCGCGATTGCCGCGCTTCCGACGCTGGGCTGGGTGCTTTGGTCGCGGCACTTCTGGATTGAATACGAAAACTCGCTGGGTGTGTCGAATGAAAGTCACTGGCTGTCGCTGCGGATCCTTGCCTCGCCGTGGTTTGTCCTCGGAAATCTGCGATGGGAAACTTTGGCAGTTTGGACGCCGCTCGGCTGGCTCCTCGCGTTCTTCGCGGTGCGGGCGAAGCTCGCGCAGAGCGCCATGGCCTGGACCTGGTATGTCGCGGTTTGCTTGTTATATCTTGCGGCTGCCGGGACTTCCGGCGATGACTGGGCCTCTTATTATCACTGCGCTTCGGTGGCTCCCGCTTGCCTGCTGATGGGCGCGGGGCTGAGCTTTCTGATCCAATCGCCCAATCGTCAAGCTGGAGAAACATATTTTGATGATGCCCCGCACGCGCATCGCCGGGCCCCTGTCGGGCCGCGGCTAAACGGGCGCCGGCGCACGCTGGCGTTTTGGATGGCCGGCGGCGTGATCGCATCTCTGTTCATCGTGACGTGCTTCACACTCTATCGGCGCGATCATCAGGACGATCTGTTCCGCATGAGGCAGTGCGCCGTGGAGATGGCGGCGCTCGTGCCCGCAGACACGAGAATCGTCGTGCGCGGCGGGGAGAAGTTTGACGAGTACGGCCGTCCCGTCGCGTTCAATGAGCCGATGATGTTCGCCTGGATGGATCGCAAGGGGTTCAATTATGCGCGATCCGATCTTTCGATCGACACGCTCAACGCGATCGCGCGAAGGGGCGGGCGATATTGGATTGCGCGTGCGGGCGAGCTTCGCCGCGATCAGACGTTGCGCGAGTCTGCCGATAGATTGTACAGGCGCGTCGCGAATTGCACTTGCGGCGCTTACGTGATCTATGACCTTCATCCAGCGTCGACGGAACGATGAAGCCGAATGGCAACGCGAGTAATGTCGGTCGGCCCTGGGTCGCTGCGATCATCCTGCTCGGAATAATCCTCCGATTCGTCGGACTGGGCGCAAAGCCGCTCTGGGAGGACGAGGGCTGGACCTTTCATGCCGCGACCGCGCCCGAGGGCCTGATTGCGGTGGCGGGACTCGATCCGCACCCGCTGAGTTTTTACGCCCTTTATCGCGCGCTGCCGGCATGGTTTCTCGAGACTGACTGGCGATTTCGTTTGCCGTCGGCCATTTTCTCCTGTGGTGCGTTGTTGCTCTTTGCGGCCTTGTTGCGCCTCGCGCGTGTTGAGACGCGCCTCGCACTCTGTTCGGTTGCGCTCTTCGCAGTGCTTCCGCTCAATCTGCGCTACGCGCATGAGGCTCGCGCTTACGCGGCGGCACAGATGCTGGCGGTGGCCGTGCCGGCGACATACGTGTGGTCGCTTCGATCCTCGAAGCCCGTCGCGATGATCGCTCTGTTGATTGCGACAGCGTTGTCCGCGCACCTCGACGGCTTCGGCCTGGCGGCGCCGTGCGCGGTGTTCCTGCACGCGATGATTCATCGGCGAAACGAACGGCGAGCGCTCTACGCCGCCGGATGCATCGGCGCCGGCGCGCTCCTCGCGATTCCCTATTACGTTTTTCGCATCCGGGCGATGGGGGGCGGGGAAGTTCATGAGATCGAACCGCCGGCAAATTTGCTCAACAGTCTGGCCAGCAGGCTGGTGGAGCTTTCGCCGTTCGGCATCGGATTCGATCACGTCGGCGCCGGGCAAAAATGGCTCGTATTTGTCCTCGCCGCGATCGTACTCGTCGTGCTGCTTCTGGGGGCGACTTCGCGGCGAGCGTGGTGGAGCGGGCACACGCGGCGTTTGTTTGTTTTGTTGATCGTCGTCGCACCCGCCGCATATGTGGCACTCTCGATTGCGCTGGGCCCGAACCTGATTCACAAGAAGTACCTGATCGTCATCGTGCCGGGCCTCGTGCCCATATTCGCTGCGGGCGTCATGCGACTGACGAACGGCCGGCGGCTGCCGATGTGGGCGGCGATGTTCGGGCTGCCGCTGGCGGTCAGCGGGCAGATGCTGATATCACCTGGCGAACGAGCCGATTGGCGGTCTCTCTTTCAACAGATGCAGCCGGAAATTCAGGCGGGCGACGGATTCATTCAGGAAATGCAGGCCAACTACCCGCTCTATTCTTTTGCATCTTTTCAGGCCTACGCCTACCGGGATGGGATCAGGCTCCATCGCAGCCAACTGCTGGAATATCGACCCAAGTCGGCCGGGAAGACCTTCTCGCCGCCGGACGTTGAAACCGAGGGCGTTGCAATTGGGGACTTTGTCCAATCTTTCGATTCCGGGCGCGTCTGGACGCTCTCGGCTGACTGGATGGCGCGAGGCCGTTCGCTCGACCTTTCAACGCTGGCGACGCTGCGAAAGACGATCTCCGCCCGCGGCGTTTCCGCGACCCAATGGGCAACAGAGTCGCGACCGTAAGGAAGCGGTGGGGCATAGTTTGCGAGCGAGTCAGTTTTTCGCCAGGATGATTGTCGCGTCAACCCGTAGGACTTGTCCCGTCGAGCGGTGACCGTTTCGCGATCCGCCGAGACCGCGTACACCTCCGGATTTCACCCCCTTCAAATCCATACTCAAAAGGTGTAGGATTCCGCGCCGTCGCCCGCCCGGTGGCGAGCGACATCGACGCAGGCCCGCGAGGCCGTAATTCTGTTCTCACCTTCCTGAAAGGACCTTCCGATGAAACGCGCTCATATCGCCTTCAGCATTTGCATTTTGGTCGGCCTCTCGGCCACGAGCGGCCGTGCCGAGGATTTCAAAGCGGTGAAAAAGGCGATTCACGACAAAATCTCCAAGCTGGAATCCTTTTCATACAAGATGCATTCGACCCAGGACATGAACAATCCGTCCTATCAATCCAAAACCGTCTCCGATGCGGCGATCGAATACGTGCGCAAGGGCGGCAAGGTGCTCTATCGAACCGAGATGAACACCAAGATGGACGTGAAGATGGGCGACACCGAGCAGAAGACCGACATGAAGATGATCGCGGTCCACGACGGCGAATACACCTGGTCGTACAGCGAGAACAACGGGCAGAAAAGCGCCACCAAGCAAAAGGGCGACCCGGCCGCGGCGATGAATCCCTTTGATGCGCTGACGAGCTTCAAGGAAAGCGAGAAGATGTTTGCGATCAAGGCGCTACCGGAGGAAAAGGTGGACGGCAAGGCGTGCTGGGTGCTGGAGATGATGCCGAAGGACGAGAGCATGAAGCAGTTCACCGGGCGGACGCTGGCTTACTACGACAAGGAAACCGGCATCTCGCTGAAAATCGTCGCGCACGATCCGCAAGGGAAGGTGATGAGCACCACGACGATGACGGAACTGAAGACGAACCCATCGATCAGCCCGGATCGATTCAAGTTCACGCCGCCGGCGGGGGTTGAGGTGATGGAGATTCCGGCGCAAACGGCAACGCCGGCGAAGAAGGAGTCTTAAATAGTTGAGGCACTGTCTGTAATTTCATTGCAACGGGAAGGTTCGCGTGCCGTGGAATTGTTGAGCCCCGGCCTGAAAGGTTCGGGCGAGCCGAAGTATCGCTCAGATGACGGCGGGGGCGATATCCCGGATCGAGTTGATTCTGCGCTCACCGGGGCACCCCCGTGCCGCGGCTAAACGGAACAAGCCTCGCGCGTTTCAGGGAAATATTCCGCGTTCGAGATAGACTTTCTCGAGCCGCCGAAGCGCGACGATGTAGGCGGCGGTGCGCCAGTCGGTCGCGAACTCCTTCGCTGTGGCGCGGACGCGCTCGTAGGCCGCGACCATCTTCTTGCGCAGCTTGCGATCGACTTCTTCCAGGTCCCATGACTCGCTGCGCTTGTTCTGCAGCCATTCGAAGTAGCTGACGATGACGCCGCCGGCGTTGCACAGAATATCGGGGATCACGTCGATGCCGCGGCGCTGCAGCACCGCGTCGCCGTCGGTGTTTGTCGGGCCGTTTGCGCCCTCGGCGACGAGCTTCACGTCGAGCCAATCGGCGGTCATTCCCGTAATCTGATTTTCCATCGCGGCGGGAATGAAGATGTCCGCGGGCGTCTTCATGAACAGGATGTGGTCGATCTTCTCGGCGTCGGGATAGTTGCGCACGCCGCGGCGGCCGTCCGCGAATTTTAGAATTTCATTCGGGTCCATGCCGTTCATGTTGCGGATGCTGCCGGTCACGTCCTGCACGGCGACGAGCTTCGCGCCCAGCTCGCAGAGCAGCCGCGCCGACCATGAGCCGACGTTGCCGAACCCCTGCACCATGAACGAGAGATTTCGCAAATCCAGCCCGCGGTCCTCGGCCCAGCACTGGATGCAGTAGGTCACGCCCTGTCCAGTGGCCTTGTCGCGGCCGAGGCTGCCGCCGGATTCGACGGGCTTGCCGGTGACCACGTGAATGTTGCGCTGCCGCTCGTGTGTAGGCACGGTGGACAGATACGTGTCCATGAACCATGCCATGATCTGGGCATTGGTGTTGACGTCCGGCGCGGGAATGTCATATTCCGGGCCGATGTTTTCGCCGAGGGCGAAGACGAACCGGCGGGTGATCCGCTCCATCTCTGATTTCGAGTAATTCGCCGGGTCGATCTGAATGCCGCCCTTGGCCCCGCCGAAAGGAATGCCGGCGATCGCGCCCTTCCAGGTCATCCACGTCGCCAGCGCCCGCACCTCGTCGATGTTCACCTCGGGGTGATAGCGCAGGCCGCCCTTGAAGGGGCCGAGCGCGTCGTTGTGCTGCACGCGGTAGCCGCGAAAGATCTCGATGGTGTCCTCGCGGTCCATTTTCACGGGAAAGCTGACGACGATTTCGTTTTTGGTCGTTGCGAGGATTTTTCGCACGTTGGGATCGAGGCCCAGCAGGTCGGCCGCGCGGTCAAACTGCTTGATCACGTTGGCATAGACGCTGCCGGGCTGTTCGAGCGGCGGCACGGGCTTGGCCGCCTCCGGCGCCGGGCTGGTCGCCTCGATGGACTCGTCGTCCTTTTTGATCTGCGGAGGCACTTCTGCCGGGACCTCGCTCTTGGACATGTCTTTTCTTCGATTGACCGACTGGGCGCCCATTCCCGCTGCTCCTGCTCGTGTGGCGCGGCCAATGGCCGGCGCGGACGACGTTTGCCCGAATCACATCATCGGGGAGGTCTAGTATAACTCGGAGACAGATTTTCGTTACCAGGCGGATGCTTGGGGTTGCTAGGCAGCGGTAGCAAGTAGGTGGGTCAGCCTTATCGACCCACCAGGTAAACATTTTGTCGGCCGACAAAACGGAGGGCGGCAGATGGACGGGACCGCTGTGCATCAGGCTGAAGAGGCCCGTTTCGCGCACAGGTGGGTCGATAAGGCCGACCCACCCTACTTAGCCCGGTCTCGCGAGGCCATCGGCCTCGGAAGCGTTTTCGGACGTAATACGTCGGCATCTTGCCTGTGCGCGAACCAGATTCGCATGTGCTCGGTCTAATGGCCGGTTGAAAGGCGCTGAATGCGTGACGCCGACAAGAGCGACGAGCAGTTGCTCGCGGAGTTCGTCGCGGGCCGCAAGGCCGCGCTGGGCGAGTTGGCGCGCCGGCATGAGTCGTCGCTGCTGGGTCTGGCGTGCGGTCTGCTGGGCGGGCGGGAGGACCTGGCGCGGGACGCGGTGCAGGAGACGTGGATGCGCGTGGTGCGGTTCGCCGGCGGCTTTCATGGGCGGAGCTGTTTCAAGACGTGGGTGTATCGCATCGCGGTGAATCAGTGCCGCGACAGTGCGAGGCTGATGACTGACGAATCGCCGCGGGAGGATGCCGAGATTCAGGCATCGGCAGCGAGACGACGAGAAGTGCGCCCCGAGCAGGCTGCGCGAAACGCTGAGCGCAATACACAGCTGCGCTGCGCGGTCGCGGCGCTGGGCTCGGAGATGCCCGGGTCGTCGGCGACCCGCTCGAA
>Ga0190265_10003607_pt1 | contig 10584 bp, 10 predicted proteins | sample Popmic124T_FD_133135 | JGI IMG/M metagenome (GOLD analysis project Ga0190265, IMG submission 133135) | Populus adjacent soil microbial communities from riparian zone of Indian Creek, Utah, USA - 124 T | ecosystem: Environmental > Terrestrial > Soil > Riparian zone | place: USA: Utah | collected...
CTTGGGCACGCGGGAAGCTTACCGCACACGCGCCGTTCGCCACCTATCTCCGAAAAAAGTAGGCGGGATGAGCGCCATGCTGTCCGCCGAAGAGCTCCTTTGCCAAGCTGCGAGAACGGGATAGGCTGCGAGGCTCGAGTGGTCCTTTTTCGGCGTCGTTTTTTGCTGCGGATGCACCCCGCGGAGAGGTTGGCTTGAAGCTCCCCCGATTCCCATCGCTCGCGGCGCCTCCGACGTACCTGTCGCCCGGTCCGGTGTCGAACCATGCGGCGCGGTCGGCCTTTATCCGGTGTCTTCTGGCGTTTTCGCTACTCGCCACCGCCTGCATCAAAGTCGAGATCACGGGAATCATTCCTGAGCCCGACGGGGGCGCCGGAGCGGGCGGAAGCGGGCCCGGAACGGGCGGAACCGGCGGCTCCGCGGGCGGCATCGTTCCGCGCTTCGAAGGCGGGCGGCACCCGGCCACCTGGCGCGCCGGCTTGCCGCCCATCACCCAGGACGTGCCTCGCTGGTTCGTACCGAGGACGGCCGACCGCTATCGGTATCCCTCCGATCGGTCGCACTCGCCTATCCCGAGCGCCATCGCCGAGCACCTGCGCAACGTCGCGCTACATGGGATGGGTCTCGCCGACAACGTCTTCATGAAGGTCGGAGATTCCATCAGCGATAACCAGAACTATCTCGGGTGCTTCAGAGGGGACATCAACAACCGTGCCCCGGCGCATGAATTCAACATCATCTTCGGCGAGCACGTCGACCTGGCAGAAGCGATCTTCCATTTTCGGTCGGCGACTATCGGCATGACTTCGCCTTTCAACCGCATCAGCGCGTCGACGCGCGTCGGCGCTGCCGTCACCTTTCCCCTCGAGGGCCCGCCGCCGACGCCCTTCGAGCAGGAATACGGCGCGCTCAACCCGCAGTTTGCCAGCACCATGTACGGCACCAACGACATCGGCGCGGGCGGCACGCCACGGGCGTCCCTCGACGCCAAGTTGAGACCGTACCAGAAGGGGCTCGTCACGCTGGTCGATACCATGCTCGCGCGCGGGGTCATCCCCTGGCTCAGCACCATTCCGCCCCGCATCGACGATCCCGCGTACATGGAGATCGTCCCGCTCTTCAACGCCGTCATCCGCGCCGTGGCCGAGGGGCGCCAGATCCCGCTCGTCGACTTCTATCGCGATTTGCTCCCCCTCGCTCCGGGCTACGGCCTCAGCAGCGACGACGGCATCCACCCGACGACGCAGGAGTACAACACTGCCTGTCACCTCGACGCGGCGTCGCTCGCCTACGGCTACAACGTCCGAAACCTCGGCGCGTTGACGATGCTCGATCGCCTCATGAGGGTGGTCGTCGACGGCGCCCCGTCCCTCGACGACAGCGCGCCCCAGCTCGCCGGCGAGGGGACCGCGGCGGCACCCTTCATCATCGACGGGCTGCCCTTCTCGGACATGCGCAGCACCAGCGATACGCGTGGAAACGCCCTGCAAGACTACTCGGGGTGCCAAGGGTCGAAGCCGGGCGCGGGGGCTGAGTACGTGTACCAGCTCGAGCTCGGCGCGCCTACGGCGCTGCGCGCGGTCGTTCTCGACGGATCGATCGACCATTCTGCGAGTGACACCCCGGTCGATCTCGACGTCTACGTGCTCGACGCCAGCAAAGCGGGCCCCGGCTGCATCGCCAGCGCCGATGCCATTCTGGAAACGGCGATTGGGCCCGGCACGTTTTACGTCGTCGTCGATACGGCCGGCGCGGGAGCAGAGAAAGCGGGCGAATTCACACTCACCGTCGTCGCGTGCGAGCCCGGCGACCCGAGGTGCGTACGCACGAGGGCAGGCTCGCGCCTGGAGCGCTAGCGTTGCTCGACTCGGCTAACGCCCGAAGGAAAATGTCGCACGTTAAGTCGACACCTACTTTCCTCGACTGAAGTGGTGTTAGTGTCCTTGTGCGATGGGCAAATCGCAACGACCGTCGCGCCCTGTTCGTCCCAACGAAGCACCGCTCGAAGGCGATGCGGTCGTCATCCTCGACGACCTCGTACGCCGCGCCGTTCGCTTCGGCGCGAGTGACATCCACCTCGAGCCGAAGCGCGACAATTTGCAGGTGCGCTTCCGCGTCGACGGATCGATGACCGAGCAGGGGACGGTCGCGAGCGATATCGGAGGCCACATCGTCTCGCGTATCAAAGTGCTGTCGCGCATGGACATCTCCGAGCGCCGCACTCCGCAAGACGGGCAGTTCTCCCTCGATCCGGCGCGGGGCTCCCGCGTCCACCTGCGCGCCTCCACCTTTCCCTGCTCGCAGGGCGAGAAGATAGTGATGCGGCTTTTGCTCGGGCAAAGCCCGATTTCCTTCGATCGACTGGGGATGAGCGCCGTCATGCAGGCGCGCGTGCGCGAGCTCGTTCTCAAAGACCAAGGATTCCTCGTGGCCTGCGGTCCCACCGGATCGGGAAAAACGTCGACGCTTTATGCGTTTTTGCAGCTGCTCGACACCGCCAGCGTCAACGTCGTAACGCTCGAAGACCCTATCGAGGTCGAGCTCTCTCCCATTACCCAGGGTCAAACCAACGTGCGGGTGGGATTCACGTTCGCGGCGGGCCTTCGCGCGGTGCTGCGGCAAGATCCCGACGTTGTCCTGGTGGGGGAGATCCGCGATGCAGAGACGGCCGGCATCGCGCTGCAAGCGTCGCTCACCGGCCACTTGGTGATGACGACGCTGCACACCTCCAACACGGTAGAGACCATCGTGAGGCTCGTCGACCTCGGCATCGAGCCCTGGATCATCGCCAACGCGCTCAGCGTGATCCTCGCGCAGCGTCTCGTACGGCTGGTCTGCCCGTCATGCGCCGAAACCGTCGAGCTCAAGAGCGACGTCGTCGAAGACGACGAGGTGCTCATGTCCAAGGGCGCGAGAGTGGCGAGCGTCCGTGGATGCAAAGAGTGCCGCGGAACGGGATACCGTGGGCGCGTCGCGATCTTCGAGGTCTTGGAGATGAATGACGAGATCCGCGAGCTCATCAAAGCCAAATCGAGCGCCAAGAGCTACCGCACGCTGATGCGGGACCTCAAGATTCCCTCCATTCGCAAAGTCGGTTTCGAGAAGGTGCGCGAGCTCGCCACCACGGTCGAAGAGGTGATGCGCGTCACGTGATGATGCTCGCAGTGCGTCGGTCCAATGGTGGACCTTCTACGAGATCATGTCCCAATATGGACTCTCCCGGAGAGTCGTCGTGTCGACGTGCGGCGCTAGTTCCTCACGAGCTCGACGTTGTACGCAGGGCCGCCCCGGCCGTTGAAGAGCGCTGTCATGCGGTTGCCCTCGACGGCACCGCTCACGAAATGAGCTTGCCACGGGTGCCCATTGCATCCCACGGCGTTGCATTCGCAGACAGAGTCCCCCGGACCGACACTGTTCGGCAAACGGGGTCCAACGCAAAGACTCAGCTTGTCGCAATCCAAGACGGTCCTCTGGTTGGACGGGTCGACGAGTGCGCATTCCGTCCTGCCGTCGGCGCCGGCCTCGCTGGAGGTTTGCGCGGTGCCGCTCGCGACGCAGCGATAGGGGGGATAGGGGAGATTTTCGTGCGTTGGGTGGGAGGTCTGCAGCACGCACCAGCTCTTCCAGAGCTCGTTGACGAGCACCTGAAAACGGAAGTTGTTGCCGCTGACGATCGCCTCCTGGATGCGGTAGTTGAATCCTTCGTACGGCACGCGCCAAGCCGTGTTGCGCAGGAGTTGGATATTGACGTCTGGTGGGTAGCCCACGTCCGGATTGGTCGCGGGCGGCGGGAGCGGCGCAACGCCGAAGGTGACGGAGCCGCAAAAGGACGTGTCGTCGGCGCCCTCGATGAAGAGGTGCACGAGGTTGGAACCCGAAGGAAATTGGTAATTCTCAATGTGCCCGACCCATTGTCCGATGAGCGGCGAAGGAGCGTATGGCGGGCATTGCGTGGGACCGGGCCACGGCGGAATGCGACTGGCGTCCGCGCTGGGCCCCGAGCCGCCTGCACCAGCTGCGCCGGCGCTTCCAGCCGATCCGCCCGGACCCGCGCCTCCGCTGCCGATCGCGCCACCATCGCCGCTCGTACCGCCCGCGCCCCCAACGCCCGCGCCTGCGATCCCTCCCGCACCGCCCGTTGCGCCTGCACCGCCGGCCCCTCCGGCCGCGCTACTTCCCGCCGTCCCGCCGGATCCCGCTATGCCCGCGCTGCCGGCCACCGCACCACTACCTCCCTGGCCGCTCGCCCCCCCCGTGCCGGTCGCCGCGTCGGAATCGGTCGGAGGCTTGCTGGCGTCGGGCAAATCGTGGCCGATCTGGACGCGGCCGCCGCATCCCACGAGAAGAATTATCCAGCACCACGCCTTCGCAAGTCGCATACGAGCCTCCTCGATTCTACTCGTTGCTCCTCTTCTTTCTGGCTCGTGCTGCCTTCGATTATGACCCAATCGACGAGGGCGATGCGCTTCGCCGAGCGCCTCAACGCGCAATGGGCGACGCACGGGGCTCTGCTTTCGGAGCCCGATAGGCCTTTGAAACATCGGTCCCGTCAGTTAGTGAAAGATGGTGCAGCGAGCCTTTTCGCTCCTCTGGTTGTCGGTCTTGTTCGCCGCGTCGGGGACTGCTTTCGGCGCCGAAGATGCACGCGTGGCCCTCGCCTTGAATTGGATGCGTCTACCCGGTGCCGAGAGCTGCATCGATGCCGGCCAATTGGCGCGCAACGTCGAGGGCCATCTCGGGCGCTCCGTTTTCGTGAGCCCCGTCGCGGCGACGCGCATCATCGAGGCCTGGGTCGAGCCGGCACGACCGGGCTGGCACGTCGGTCTGCGCGCCTCGAATGCCGATGGGAACACGCTGGGACAGCGTGAGCTCACGAGCACGGACGCGAGCTGCTCGTCGCTCGATCGTGCCCTCGTCATCGCGGTCGGCCTCTTGGCGCAAGAAGCGGAAGGCCCGACGATTGCCGAGCCCGATCCGGTTCCGTCGACGGCGCCTTTGGCCATCCAGCCCCGCCCTACGGAAGTCGCTCCACCACCGGTGCGACCCGATGTGCCCCCGCCGGCACCTCCGATCCGCGGGAGCGAGCTGCGGGCGGAGCTCGGCCCCGCCATCGACCTCGGATGGGGCGTCCTCCCTCGCACGGCGGTGGGCCTGGGCATGCGGGCGGCGATTCACTTGCCACGATGGGGCGCGATCGATGTCGGCTCGCGACTTTGGTTGCCGCAGGCCGAGGGAAGCGCGGACGCCAGGGGCTCCTTTTCGCGGATGGATCTCAGTGTCGGTCTGTGCCCCTTCGTCACGGCGAGCGATGCGGCAAGCCTCGGCTTTTGTGCGGGCATGATGGGGGCCGTCGTCACGGCGCAAGGTACGGGATCGGGCGGAAGCGAAACTTTGCACCGGCCTTTGCTCGAGACCTATGGTCGTCTGCTCGCGCATCTTCGCGTTATCGCGCCGTTATGGGTGGCGGGATCGGTCACGATCGGCGCGCCGCTCACGCGGTGGACCTTTTATCACCGACTTGGCGATGGGTCGGAGACTGACGTGTGGGCGATTCCGGCCCTTACGGGGGGCGCCGAGGTCGGCCTCCTGCTTCATTTTGGTCCATAATTGCGCGTTGTCCGAGCCAGTTAGGAAGGTGCGCGCCGTGTCTCCCTCCGCCGCGACGGGTGGCGATGAGCCGGGCGAAGCACCGTCCTTCGGTACGATTTTTCGAGAGCAGGCCCCCTTCGTCTGGCGTCTCCTCCGGCGAATCGGCGTAAGGGCCGTCGATGCGGACGACCTGTGTCAGGAGGTGTTTCTCGTGCTGCACCGCCGTTTTGCGGAAATCGATACATCGCGCCCGCTTCGTCCCTGGGTCTACGGCGTTGCCATTCGCCTCGCGGGCGAGCACCGACGGAGGCGGCGCTTCGCCGAGGGCGCTCGCGAAAGTGCAGATGTAAGCGCACCCGCGTTGCAGCATCACGAGCTCGAGCGGCGACAGCTGAGGGATCTTCTGCACGAGGCCATCGCCCGTCTCGACGAGACGAAGCGCGCGATCTTCGTTCTCCACGAACTGGAGGAATTGTCGATGACGGAGATCGCCGAGGCGCTCTCCTGTCCAGCACAGACCGCCTATTCTCGCTTGCATGCCGCCCGCAAGGAAGTCAGGGCATTCTTTGCGCGGCTCGAGGCGAGGGAGACCGTAGCATGATCGATCGTGACGTCCCCCCCTTGCTCCACGATGGAGCTGCGTTGCCCGACCTCTTGCGAGAGGCGCTCGAAACTGCAACCGACGACGAGCTGCCGGACGGCGCCCGAATGAATCGCATCGAGGGCGAGCTCGCGGCCGCTATCGCGCGGGGCAGAGAGCAGCGGGCTTCGAGCCCGCGCGTTTCGGGGTGGCGACCTGCGGCTCCCCAACGGCACATTCGCTTCGCGGCCGCCAAGGTCGGCCTGGCAGCCCTGGTGGGCATGGGAGCTGCGTGGAGCGGTGTGGAGGGATATCGCGTTTTCCAAGGGGCCTTCGAGCGCGCGACGATGGAGCGACCGCCCCCCATGCCGGCCATCGAACCGCGCAACAGCGCGAGGTCCGTGACGGCTCCTTCACGTCGTGAAGCGCCCAACCTCGAATCCTCGCCATCCGCCGTGGCCGATCCCGATCCCGTTTTCGCGCCTCATGCCATCGCAACATCCGAGGCATCACCCGCGCTTTCTACGAAGTCGAATTCCGTGCGCCACTCCGACCCACCGTCGCCGCCGCCGAACATCGCGACAGCGCCGCCGGCATCACTCGAAGAAGATCTGCTCGAACGCGCCACGCGGGCCCTTCGCCGCGATCCGACCGAGGCGCTCGCACTCGCCGACGAGCACGCGCATACTTTTGCGGCCGGGCGTCTCGCGCAAGAACGCGAGGTGGTCGCCATCCAAGCTTTGTCGAAGCTAGCGCGCTTCGATGCCGCGCGCGCTCGCGCGAAACGCTTTTTCGAGCGGTATCCGAATTCGCCCTATGTCAATGACATTTTGCGGTTAGCGAACGCGCCGGCAGGGCCCTGAGTCATCCATCGGGAACCGTGAGCTCGGCGGTGAGCGCCATCGACAGCCACAACCGCCTGCCATAGTCGGTCGGCTGGACGAAGTATTTCGGCGCCGCCGGCGAATCGGCAACCGGCCCCCCCGCGCGATCGAAGCCGAGAAAAAGCGCGCCGCCACGCAACCCGAGCGCGAGGAGGGAAGTCAGGCGTAGTCGCGCCCCCGCCTCGAGACCGGCGACGATCCCGGGCCGCACGCCGGCCACCGCTCGGCGCGCCGGCTCTCTATCCGTCGCATTCCAAAGCGCGAAGTCGTCTGCGAGCGCGAGGCCGAACTCCCAACCCACCCATGGCTCCACGGTGCCAAACTGCCAAGGATAAAATCGCACTTCGGTCGTCCAGCGCGTGAGCACGTGGGCGTGTGCCCCCTTGCCGTCGGAGGCTCCCCCCATCCTCCAGAAGCGCGCCCCGAATTCGAAACGCGGCAGGCGGCGGGTGACGTCGACGCTGAGACCATCGAACGCGGCCACGCGCTCGGCGGTGCCGGTCGTGCGGTGCACCACGATTCCCTGCGGCGCTACGATCGATCCGTAGCCGAGCGCGAGCACGACTTCACGTCGCGCGACGGTCGGAGTGGGGGGGCGGGACTCGGCTTCGGCGGTCGCGGGACGCGCTTCGAGCATCGCGACGAGCGCGCACGGCAGAAAGCACCATCGTCCTAGCAGTCTCGTCATCGCGAAAGCGCGGGGAGGATCGGCCGTGGAAAGTTGGGCCGCCCCGTCACGGCGCCTCAACTGAATGATACGCCGATAGGCGCGTGGCGTCGTCGTCAGATCGTCGGCGATGACCTTCTGCAGGTGTGCCACCACTGAAGCGATCGATTCACTTAGCCCCCTCCCGGCACGGTGAGTCGCGGATACGGCGCTTCAAACACCGCCCGCATGGGGTGCCTTGGGGCTTGGGGCCGGCGCCTCCCCAAACTCGGCAACGGTGCATCGCGGGGATTGGAGGTGAATCCAATGCGGGAGAGAGGGATTCACCCCTTACCGCGGGCTATTTTGCGGGCGAGTTGCGATGGGGTTCGCGTGGTGCGCCGTCGCCGGACGAGGCGAGATTCTCTCAAATGGGTATCGCGGAGCGATGCGACTCCTCTAGAAACGCCCGCTTGCAAAGAGTCCGGCCGCGCCAGGTACGACAGTGGGCGCGACTTGAAGGGATGCTGTCGATCGCTCCGCGCGCTGCGGCGAAGGGGCGGTGAAATACACGATGGCTCCGCCGGCAAGCGAGGCTATCCCGCCCAAGAAAAGGACGTCGGAGGCCGACGCTTGGGCGCGCATCGCGTCCATGTCGTCACGCACATCGGAGGAGCACATACCGTGACCACACCTGGCCGTGATCGAATCCTTGGCCGAGATCACTCGCAAGGCCAAAATAGCCCCTGCCGCGATGCCCGCGAGTCCCGTTCCGCCCAGCACCCAGCCGACGGTTCGCTGCGTGCTTCCGCGATCGGGATCGAAGGCGGAGTCCGGCGACGGCGCGGGCAGCAGCCTCAGCGGCGCTCGATCGCGCGCGCGCGGAGCGTCGCCATCGTCGGGCCGCGCCGGCGCGGCTACGTACGGATTGGCCGGCAACGCGGGTTCGTCAGCCTCCTTGAGGAACGGGATGATCACGGAAACGGTGACCTTCCCGGGGCTCATACCAATCGTCGTCGCCCACGAACGGCGACCTGGAGCCGTCGCCGCGACGACGTGTGAGCCGGGGTCGACCGGAACCGGAACGCCGCGCACGGCTTCGGCAACGAGCGCGCCGTCACGACGTATTTGCAATCCCTCGATCTCATTGTCGGGTGGTACGACGATTTCGATGCGTCCGAGCTGCGCCTCGAGGCGCTTGGCGTTGTTGCGCGCCGATTCCGCGAGCACCTTGTCGCCCCGCGATTGAGCCCAGTCCTGGGCATCCCCGAACGACATCCAAGCGCGGGCGGTCATACCAGCCCGCTCCTGGCAGTCCGCCAACGTCATGAACCTGCGCGCGCTGGGATCCAACCCCGCGCTTGCCTCGTATTTGGCGCAGGCGGCGCCATAAAGGCCCTGTTTCGCGAGCTCGGCGGCGGCGCCGGAGAGGGCCTCGGCGTCCGCGCGATCGGCCGGTGGTTCGGCGTGCGCAGCTCTTGCGGCCAGGGCCATGGACAAACACGCGACGCCGATGCCGACCTTCCATCGATGACGATCCATGCGCCCTCGCCTCCAGGCTCGTATCCTGTCCTGCCCGCCCGGTTCGATCAAGGCACCGACCCCACTTACGCTTAACATGGGGGCAGGTGCGGCGATTTTGCCCAGCCGCAGTGACATCGCTCGGAAGTTCATACTTGGACCTCTAGTGCTATTTAATCCAAATCTGGACAAGTCCGCATCGTGAGCTCGGCCGTCAGCGCGATCGACAGTCAAGATTCTCGAATGGCCATCGCGTGCGCAGTCATCCGGGCGCGCGAGTCGAGCGAACGCTCGACGTCGCTGGTGCGAACCGTGTCGGCGATCGCGCGTCGCGCGGACAACAACCCCAAAAAACTTGGTGGCGGGTCGACCCCGCGCACTCGTCGAACAACCCCGACAGCCGTAGCAGCCCGCACCGAAGCCCCCAATAGCCCGCGTGAGGGGTGCCTTGGGGCTTGGGGCCGGAGGGGACCCATGTCCGAGGCATCGTGCATCCACTCCCGCCTTGGATTCACCTCCAATCCCCGCGACGCAGCGCTGCCGAGTTTGCGGAGTCCCCGGCCCCAAGCCCCAAGGCACCCCGTGCGGGCGGTGTCTCAAGCGCCGTTTCAAGGCGTCGGCCGGTGCCCGGCGTGCCGTTGCAAGGTCAGGTCGTCGGCAAATCCGTCGACAAGAGCCCGAACACAGCATGGTCGAGCCACCGCCGGTTACAAAACTCGGCCTGCCGCAAAATGCCCTCGAACCGAAACCCGAGCCGGGCAATCACCAAGAGCGAACGATGATTGTCGGTCGACGCCGCCACCCTCACCCGGTGCGCCCCCATCTGATGAAACGCGAAGTCGAGCGCCGCGCGCGCCGCCTCGGTCATGAGCCCGCGCCCCGTCGCCTCCTTGCGCAGCCAGTAACCGAGCTCGCAGGACCGATGTAGATGAACACACGCTTCCAGGCCGACGATGCCGACGAGCGTGCGCGTCGCGCGCTCGCGGACGGTGAAACGCACCGCGCGCCCCGCATCCCAATCCGACGCACACGCATCGGTGAAGCGCTGGTTGGCCGCCGGATCGGAATTGAACGGCACCCACGGCAGCCATTCCCCTAGGTGCGTGCGCGAGCCATCGACCGCTTGCCAAAGCTCGGGTGCATCGCTCGATTCGACGGGGGCGAGCAGAAGGCGCGGTGTCTCGAGAGGGTGAAGGCGAATTTCACCGCGAGGAGGAACGACGAGCATGGGGGGACTCGCGCGGTACACGAGATGAGGAGAGTATGACGATGGTGGAGCCAGGCGGCTACTTGCAGAGCGCCCTGGCGCCGAGGAGTTCGGAGTGACCGGCTTCCGCATCCAGCCAGGTAACATACCATTCGCC
>Ga0190265_10003608_pt1 | contig 10583 bp, 8 predicted proteins | sample Popmic124T_FD_133135 | JGI IMG/M metagenome (GOLD analysis project Ga0190265, IMG submission 133135) | Populus adjacent soil microbial communities from riparian zone of Indian Creek, Utah, USA - 124 T | ecosystem: Environmental > Terrestrial > Soil > Riparian zone | place: USA: Utah | collected...
CGGCCCGGTCGGCGACGCGGGCCTCACGAGCCGCAAGATCATCGTCGACACCTACGGCGGCATGGCCCGTGACGGCGGCGGTGCCTTCTCCGGCAAGGACCCCTCCAAGGTCGACCGCTCGGCCGCTTACGCGACGCGCCACGTCGCCAAGAACGTGGTCGCCGCGGGCCTCGCGCAGCGCTGCGAGGTCCAGGTCGCCTACGCGATCGGCGTCTCCCACCCGATCTCGCTGATGGTCGAGACCTTCGGCACCGGGGTGCTTCCCGACGCCGAGATCTCCCGCCTGGTCGAAGCCGAGTTCGACCTCCGCCCGGGCGCCTTCCGCCGCTACCTCGACCTGCACCGCCCGATCTTCCAGAAGACCGCCGCGTACGGCCACTTCGGGCGCGACGACGAGGACTTCACCTGGGAGCGCACCGACCGCGCCGATGCCTTGCGAAGCGCCGCCGGCGAGTCAGCGGCCACTCCCGCCTAGCCGGTCGACTCCGAACCCAGTAGGTGTGAGAGAAGCCTGGCCGACCTCCGGTCGAATTGACACCCCAAGAGCTTCGCTCTTGGGGTGAACGATGAGCGCGGCCTGCGGCCGCGCAATCACCGGATTGCATAGGCCCGCTTCGCGACATTCGCCCGCAGGCCGGCCAGGCTTCTCTCTCGACACGTCCCGGAATGACGAGCTGCGAGTGGGGGTCCCAGGTTCTCAGGCTTGAGAGGAAGCTTCAAGTCAGGGCGACGCTTCGAAAGCAGAGATTTCGAAAGCTCGGTGTGCTTCGAAGGGTGGCGGGTATGCCTCTCCGGGAATGTCGCGAAGCGGCCTATGCAATCCGATGTATGCGCGGCGCAGCCGCGCACTCCATTCCACCGCGCGCGCAGCGCGTGGTGGTCAATTCCCGGAGAGGCATTCCCGCCACCTTGCGAGAGTCTCAGGTGCTAGGAGGCTGAGCCTCGCCGAGGCCGTGGGTGCCTGCTGAAGTTGCACCGGTCGCCCGGTCGACCCGGTGGACGACGTCGCTGGGGTCGGCGACTCCGGCGAAGACGAAGTTGTAGTCATCGGTGGCGGCGGTGTCGAAGTCGACGTCGCCGATCTGCATGATCCGCTGGTAGACCGACTGCCGGTAGTTGACGTTCTGAACCCGCTCCAGCCGCGTCTCCTGGACCTCGCGCGAGACGATGCCGCGCTTGATGTTGAGGCGGCGGTCCGTGATCGTGTACGTGGTCGCGACGCGCTTGACGAAGCCGATCAGGACGGAGAGCCCGATCACGACGAGGACGACGAGGAAGACCGTGCCGCTGCCGGCGCCGAAGAGCTTGGCGACGAGGCCGGCAAGCGCCGCGATCACGATCCCCTTCAGGTAGAAGCCGAGGATCGCCCGCCAGGAGGGGTGGCCCTCGAAGATCACCCGCTCGCCCGGACTGAGGTTGATGCCCATCGCGGGCAGGATATCCCGGCCGTCCGCCTTCCTCCATACCGTCACTCGGATGGCCATCGCCAAGGTCGAGCCGCTGACCACCGCCCGTGCCCTGCGTGGGCCGTTCGACTACCGCCTGCCGGCGGCGATGGCCGACCTCGGGGTGGGCAGTGTCGTCCGGGTCCCGTTCGGGCGGCAGCGGACGCTCGGCGTCGTGGTCGAGCTGGCGGAGACCTCGGCGCTGCCGCCCGAGCGTCTCGCCGAGCCGCTCGAAGCGCTCGAGGCCGGTGTGCCCGCCGAGCTGGTCGGGCTCGGGCTCTGGGTCGCTCGCGAGTACTGCTCTACTCCCGCGCGCGGGCTGCAGCTGGTGCTGCCACCGGGAACGGGCGCCGGCGGCCAGCGGGTGCGGGCGCGGACCGAGCTGCGGGCGGAGATCGCCGAGGCCGGTGAGGAGGCGCTGGCCGCCGGCGGGCGGCTCGGCGCCCGTCAGCGAGCGGTGCTGGAGGCGTTGCGCGCCGGCGAGATGTCCGCGGCGGAGCTTGCCGCCGCGGTCGGGGCGGACCGCCAGGTGCTGCGTCGGCTCGAGGGCAGGGGCTTGATCGTCACCCGCAGCTCGCGAGTGCGGCGGAGACCGAGTCAGGTCGAGGTGGGGGCCTCGCGGAGCCGTCCCGAGCTGTTGGAGGAGCAGGAGCGCGCGGTCGCCGGGATCGTCGCCGCGCTGGACGGCGAGGCGGGAGCGCCGCGCGAGCTTCTCCTGCATGGCGTCACGGGGTCGGGCAAGACCGAGGTCTACCTGGCCGCGGTCGAGGCGTCGCTGGCACGCGGCCGCGGTGCGATCGTCCTCGTCCCCGAGATCGGCCTCGCCCCGCAGGCGGTGGCCCGCTTCCGGGCACGGCTCGGCGATCGCGTCGCGGTGCTCCACTCGGCCCTCTCGCCGGGGGAGCGCTACGACGAGTGGCAGCGGCTGCGCAGCGGCGAGGCGAGCGTCTGCGTCGGTCCCCGCTCGGCCGTCTTCGCCCCGGTCCGCGACCTCGGCCTGGTCGCGATCGACGAGGAGCACGATCCCTCCTACAAGCAGGAGGGCGACCCCAGCTACGACGCCCGTCTCGTGGCGAGACGTCGCGCCGCCGAATCCGGGGCGACCCTGGTCGCCGGCACGGCGACCCCGCGACCGGAGTCATGGCTCGAGCTGCCGCGGTTGGAGCTGCCGCGCCGTGTCGACGGGCGCCGCATGCCGCCGGTCGAGGTCCTCGACATGCGCGAGGCCGACCCGCGCTCGGGACCGCTGCACCCGGCTACCTGGGAGGCCCTCGACGAGGTGCGGCGCCGCGGTGCCAAGGCGATCGTGATGGTCAACCGGCGCGGCTTCGCGCCCTGGCTCACCTGCCGTTCCTGCGGCCACCATTGGGGCTGCCCGAGCTGCGACGTCTCGCTGATCGTGCACCGCCATGCCGGCCGCCTCGTCTGCCACCACTGCGCTCACGCCGAGCCGCTGCCCAGGTCCTGCCCCGAGTGCCGCTCGACGACGATCTCCCAGGGTGGTGTGGGAAGCGAGCAGATCGAGGCGCTGTTGAGGGAGCGACTCGACCCGATGCCGGTCTTCCGGCTCGACTCCGACGTCGCCGCCGGCCGCGGCGCCCACGCTCGCATTTTGGCGGGGTTCGGCGAGGCCGAGAGCGGCGTCCTGGTCGGCACCCAGATGGTGGCCAAGGGCCACGACTTCCCCGAGGTGACGCTGAGCACGATCATCGACGCCGACGCCACCCTGCGCTTCCCCGACTTCCGGGCGGGCGAGCGGACCTTCGCGATGGTCACCCAGCTGGCCGGTCGCAGCGGCCGCGGCGAGGCCGGAGGGGAGACGATCGTGCAGACGCTGGCGCCGGGGGCGCCGAGCATCGCCCACGCCGCACGCCACGACGCCGCCGGTTTCCTCGCCGAGGAGGTCGAGCGCCGTCGCCTGCTCCGCTACCCGCCCTTCTCCAGCCTGGTCCGGATCGTGCTCAAGGCCGAGGACGAGCGGCGTCTCGACGAGGCCGCGGGGCGCCTCGCCGCGAGGCTTGCCGAGGGCCTCCCCGCCGGCACGGACCTGCTCGGCCCGGCGCCGATGTTCCGCGTCCGCAACCGCCACCGACGCCGCCTGCTGATGAAGGCGGAGGACCGCGAGGCGACCGTCGCCGCGGTCGGCGCTGCGGTCGAGCGCCTCGCTGCCGACCGCTCCCTCCGCGACGTCGCGATAAGCGTCGACGTCGACCCCCAGTGAGCGCTCGTCTGGGAGCCTTCCCGCCAACTCCGATCCATACAATCGATCCGGTGAGCGAAGAGCAGGCCGTCGGGGCCGAAGAGAGCGAGCGCGAGGCGCTCGAAGCGAAGCTGCTGGAGCGGCGCGAGGCGGCGCTGGCGCAGGTCGTCAAGTTCGGCGATCCGGTGCTGAAAAGCGCCGCTTCGCCGGTCGCCGATTTCGGCCCGCAGCTGCGCGCCGAGGTCGAGCGGATGGTCGGGATCATGCGTGACGGGATGGGCGTCGGGCTGGCCGCGACCCAGCTCGGGATCCTGCGCCGGGTGCTCGTCTTCCAGGCCGGGCAGGACGCCGAGCCGACGGCGCTGGTCAATCCCTCGGTCGAGTGGCTCTCGGACGAGGTCGTGGTGGTCGAAGAGGGCTGCCTCAGCCTGCCCCGTGTGGCGATGGACGTGGAGAGGCCCCTGCACGCTCGGGTCGGCGGCCTCGATATCGAGGGTGAGCCGGTGACGATCGAGGCGTCGGGCCTCGAGGCCCGGGTGCTCCAGCACGAGATCGATCACCTCGATGGCGTGCTGATCCTCGACCGGGCACCGCGCGAGCAGCGCAAGGGCGCGCTGCGGGCACTGCGCGAGGGGGGCAGCTACGCCCCGCCGGTCGAGGACGACGGTGGCGAGCAGTCCGCCGAGGACCATCGCGAGCCGCGCACCGACGCGTGAGAACCGTCTACCTCGGAACCTCGGATTTCGCCGCAACGGTGCTCCGGCGCCTTGCCGGCTCACGCCACCGGCCGCAGCTGGCGGTGACGCCCCCGGACCGTCCCAGGGGCCGCGGCCGCCGCAGCGGCTCGCCGCCCGTGGCCGAGGTCGCGGGTGAGCTGGGAATCGACCTGCTGCAGGTCGAAAACGTCAACGACGAGGCCGCGCTGGAACGGATCCGCGCCGCCAAGCCGGAGGCAGCGGCCGTCTGTGCCTTCGGGCAGCTGATCCGCGAGCCGCTGCTCTCCGAGCTGCCGCTGCTGAACGTCCACCCGTCGTTGCTGCCCCGCTGGCGCGGCGCCGCCCCGATCGAGCGGGCGATCATGGCGGGGGACGAGCGCACCGGGGTCAGCCTGATGGGGGTCGACGCGGGGCTCGACTCCGGCCCGGTCGCCCTGCGCGAGGAGTTGCCGATCGGTCCGGAGGACGACTTCTCGACGCTCTCGGAGAGGCTGGCGGCGCTGGGGGGGGAGCTCCTGGTCCAGGCGCTCGACCGGCAGGAGGAGGGAAGGCTGGAGCTGGTCGAGCAGGAGAACGAGGAGGCGACCTACGCCGAGAAGATCGATTCCGCCGAGCGTCGCCTCGATCCGGCTCGGCCTGCCACGGAGCTGGCTCGCACGGTTCGTGCCCTCACCCCGCACGTCGGCGCCTACCTGGAGGTCGGCGGCGGCGACCGACTCGGCGTAAGGCGAGCGCGTGCGGTCGACGTCAGCGTCAAGACCGGCGAGGTTCGGGCCGAGTGGGGGGCGCTGCTGCTCGGTTGCGGTCGGGGAGCGCTGCGCCTGGAGGTGGTGCAGCCCGCGGGCGGCAGGCCGATGGCGGCAGACGCCTACCTGCGCGGCCATCCCGTCCCGGCGCTGTGAGCGCGAGCAGGGTTTCTCCCGCGCGAGCGCTTGCCTTCGAGGCGATCCGGAAGACCTTCGAGGACGACGCCCACACCGAGGCCGTCTTCCGCGAGGCGGCCGGCGAGCACGGGCTGGAGGGCCGCGAGCGCGCCCAGGCTCAGCGCCTCGCCTACGGCGCGGTGCAGCGCCGCGGCACCGCCGACGCGGCGATCGAACGCCTCGCCGAACGGTCGCCGCGCCTCCTCGACCCGCCGGTCCTGGCCGGACTCCGGCTCGGGCTCTACGAGCTGCTGTTCGCCGACGCGACCCCGGACCACGCCGCGGTCGACCAGGCCGTGGAGCTGGTCAAAGCCGCCGGCGCCGCCCACGCCGCCGGCCTGGTCAACGCGGTGCTGCGCCGCGCCGGCCGCGAGCGCGCGACGCTCGTCGCCGACCTGCTCGGCGACGACTCGACTCCGGAGCGAGCCGCCATCGCCCACTCGGCGCCGCTCTGGCTTGCACGGATGTGGTGGGAGGAGCTGGGAGGCGAGGTCGCCCGCCCGTTGCTGGCGGCCTGCAACGAGCCGGCGGAGGTCGGCCTGCGCGTCAACACCCTGCGCACCGATCGCGAGGCTGTGTTGACGCGGCTGGGGGACGCCGGGGTGGAGGCGCGGGCGCCGCGGGCGCCCTGGCCCCTCGCGGCACCGGAGGTGCTCGCGATAGAGGGACGGACCGGCGTGACGGTCCCGGAACTGGTCGCCTCCGGAGAGCTGACGCCGCAGAGCCGCGGTTCCGCCGCAATGGTCGAGGTTCTCGACCCTCAGCCGGGCGAGCACGTGCTCGATCTCTGCGCCGGCCCGGGGATCAAGACCGGCCAGATCGCCGCCCGGATGGGAGACCGCGGCGAGGTCGTCTCGGTCGAGTCGGACCCTGCCAGGGCGGCAGAGGTCGCCGCGCAGGCGCGCCGCCTCGGCCTGCACAGCGTCACCGTGGTCGAGCTGGACGCGGCGGAGGTCGAGATGGCGCCTGGCTTCGACCGGGTGCTGGTCGACGCGCCCTGCTCGGACCTCGGCGCGCTGGCCTCGCGGCCGGACGCCCGCTGGCGCAAGTCGCCGCGGGCGATAGAGCGCCTCGCCGAGCTGCAGGGCCGCATCCTCTCCCACGCCGTCGCGGCGCTGCGCCCGGGCGGGACCCTCGTCTTCGCGACCTGCACGGTCTCGCGCCGCGAGAACGACGACCGCGTCGCCGCGCTGCTCGGCGCGTCCGCCGCAGGCGATGCACCGCCGCTCACGGTCGAGGACCTCGGCGCCCGCGCTCCCGACCTCGCCTCGCCGCACGATCGCCGCTGCCTGCAGCTTCGCCCCGACCGCGACGGCACGACCGGTTTCTTCGTCTGCCGCCTGAGCAGGGATGATTGAGACAGATGAGGGACGGGAAGGGATAGGGCGATGCTGCAACGAGCCAAGTGCCCCGGCTGCGACGAACCCTGGCTGCGCCCGACCCAACTCCCCGGCCGCCTGCGCTGCGTGTACTGCCTGAGCCGCTTCGAGCTGGTCTCGCAGTGCCCGAACTGCGGCGAACACCAGACGATCGCCCGGATGAGCAGCAGCGAGGACATGACCTGCCAGATGTGCGGAGACTCGATGCTGAAGCCGATCTAGCCGTTCGGTCGTCCGCTGCGGGTAGGTTCCTCGACGTGAAGGACTTGCTGAAGGAGCGCCGTGTCGCGCCGTCGATCCTCTCGGCGGACTTCTCGCGGCTGGGTTCGCAGCTCGACGAGGTGATGGCGGCGGGAGCGCGGGTGATCCACTTCGACGTGATGGACGGGCATTTCGTCCCGCCGATCACGATCGGCCCGCTGGTCGCCGCCTCGATCGCCGACCGGGTTCACGACGCCGGTGGCGTCGTCGATGTCCACCTGATGATCGAGGCGCCGGAGCGGCAAATCGAGGCCTTCGCCGAGGCGGGCGCCGACTCGATCACCTTCCACGAGGAGGCGACGCCGCACGCCAACCGCACCCTGGCGGCGATCCGCGAGCTGGGCTGCCTGGCCGGGGTGGCGATCAACCCCGGCACCCCGGTCGAGGCGGTCGCCGAGCTGCGCGGCTACGCCGACATCGTCCTCTGCATGACGGTCAATCCAGGCTGGGGCGGCCAGTCGTTCATCGACGGCTCGCCCGACAAGGTCTCCCGCCTCGCGCCGCTGGTTGGCGAGGCAAAGATCGAGGTCGACGGCGGCATCGACGCCTCGACCGCCGGCTCGGTGGTCGACGCCGGCGCCTCGCTGCTCGTAGCCGGTTCCGCGGTGTTCGGCTCTGACGACCCCGCCGCCGCCTACACCGAGATCGCCGCAGTCGCCGGCGCTGCCTAGCCCCTCGCGATGAGGGCGCCGATGGTCTCCTGCCACCAGGCTCGCTCGGCGGGATCGTCGCCAACCCGGGCGGCGCGGCGCTCGCACCAGCGGGCAAGCGCCTGCCGGCCGCCGATCGCGACGACGTTCTCAGAGGTCAGCGCGTAGCGCCCGTCGGCGAGGGCGACCAGCGAGCTGGGCCGGTCGCGCCGGCTGCGCAGCACCGAGACCACCGCGATCCCGTCGACGGCGGTTGGTGCGGAGGGATCCTCGATGTCGCCGCCCGGCCGCACCGTGAACACCTGCGAGGCGCCGCGAGGGGGTAGCCGAGGGGGAGGTGGTGCCCCGATCGGCCCCACGTGCCAGCGCTTGGTCAGGTCCTCGACCTCGTCGCGCAGCTCGCCGCGGACGAGCACGTGAAGCTCGTCGCCCTCGCGCAGCTCGGTCGAGCCGCGCGGCGGAATCGCCATGCTGTCGCGGACGATCACGTTGACCAAGGCCTCGCGCGGCAGCCCCAGCTCGCGCACGAGGTGCCCCGCGGCCGCCGCCCCGGGACGCAGCCGGTAGGAGACGACGTCGCCGCCCATGCGGCGGATCCGACCGGACTCGAGCAGGCGTTTCGGCAGCGCCGGCTCGTCGGTGGTGAGGCCGAGGCGCTGCGCCAGCGGCTCGAAGCTGGCGCCCTGGATCAGGGTGGAGGTGACGACGACGAAGAAGACGATCGCGAACAGCTGCTCGCTCGCGTCGACCCCGGCGACGACGGCGAAGGTGGCGAGCCAGATCGGGGTCGCGCCACGCAGGCCGGCCCAGCCGAGCATCGCCCGCTCGCGCAGGCTGAGCGACGAGAACGCCGTCGCGGCAAAGGCGGCGAGGGGCCGGGCGATCAGGATCAACACCGCCGAGAGCGCCAGGCCCTCGGCGGCGACGTCGCCGAGCTCGCTGGGGAAGACCAGCAGGCCGAGCAGGATGAAGAGGCCGATCTGGGCCACCCAGCCGACCCCCTCGTGGAAGGCGACGACCGTGCGGCGGGCGGGGATCCTGCCCGAGCCGAGCGCCAGGCCGGTCAGGTAGACGGCCAGGAACCCCGACCCGTACGCGATCTCCGCCACGCCGAAGGCGAGCCCGGCGATGGCGATCGTCGCCACCGGGTAGATGCCGTCGGTGGGGAGCCGCGCCCGGTTCAGTGCGGCGACCGAGACTCTTCCGAGCGCCAGGCCGATCGCCGCGCCGATTGCCAGTTTGAGGACGAGCAGGCCGGCCATGTCGGCGAGCCCGTAGCCCGGCTCCTGGATCCATTCGATGAAGCCGATTACGAGCAGCAGGGCAACGGGGTCGTTCATCCCGGACTCCCCCTCGAGCGCCCGCGCCAGGCGCTTCTCCAGGGTCGAGCGGCGCAGGACGGCGAAGATCGCGGCCGAGTCGGTGGCGGCGATCGCGGCGCCGACCAGCATCCCTTCCAGCACGCTCAGGCCGAAGATCCAGTGCGCCGCCAGGCCGGCCGCCACCGCGGTCACCACGGTCCCCACCGTCGCCAGCGACGCCGCCGTCCCCAGCACCGGGCGGATCTCGGACCAGCCGGCGCTCAACCCGCCCTCGAAGAGGATCAGGACGAGGGCGATCGTGCCCAGCGTGCGGGCCAGCTCGGCGTCGTCGAACTCGATCCCGCCGATCCCCTCCGAGCCGGCCAGCATCCCCAGTCCGAGGAAGAGCAGCAGGCCGGGGATCCGGATCCGGTCGGCGAGCAGCGCTCCGGCGATCCCCGCGGCCAGCAGGCCGCACGCAACGAGGATCAGCTCCGCATCGTGCCCGCCCATGGGCGGACCCTACGCGCCCTCGTCGGCCGCGGCGAGCTGGGTCTCCAGCTCCTCGGTCGAGCCGGCACTCGGAACGTCCTCGGGCCGTTCGTGGGGACGGCGGTAGATCGCGAACAGCAGGCTGAGCAGGAGGAAGGCGGAGAGCGCGAACCCGATCTCGACCCGGAGGAACTCGTCGCCGATCGGTGCCGCCAGGCACCAGGCGACGAAGAAGGCCGCACAGGCCACCCAGCGGAGCGAGGCCCGCCGAACCTGGCCCTGCGCGAGGCAGGCCTGGTTGACGGTGACCGAGGCGAGGTAGAGGCCCATCCCCGCGGTGACCAGGAGCAGTTCCATGCGGTCGTAGCTGAACTTGTCGCTGAAAGCGAGCTGCATCAATTGCGGCCCGGCGACGATCACGGCCAAGGCGACGATCGTGGTGAAGCCGGAGATCGCCAGCAGCACCATCCGCACCGAGCGGTGGAACTCGTCCTGGCTGCCGGGCTCGTCGCTGCTGTGGAGCGTCGTCAGGTGGGGGAGGATGCTGGTCGAGACCGCCTGGAAGAGCTGCAGCGGCGCCCGCGCGATCATCAGCACGTTGAAGATGAAGCCCGCCGCCGCGGCGCCCTCCAGCCCGCGCACGATCAGCGGTCCGGCGTTGAGGAAGGTCTGCTCGCCGAGCATGATCAGGAAGACCGCGGCCGCGAAACCGCCGCCGTGGGCGAGTGAGAACTCCGCCTCCTGGCGCGCGGGGCCTGTCGCCGCAGGGGACCCACCGCCCCTTCCGGTAGCTAAAGCTTCCTCAGGGGCGGTTCCCCCTACGGCGCCACCCGCGCGAGAAGCGCGACGAGCGAATGCTGCTGGGACGACAAGCAGACTCAGGGACGGGGCGGCGACGATTCCTATCGCCACTGCCGACTGGCCGTTCAGCAGGCCGATCGCTACCAGGACCGCGAAAAGCGTCCGGAAGACCGACTCGGAGAGGATCATCGCGGTGAAGAGGGCGAAGCGGCGGTGGCCGGCGAGGTAGCCGCGGGCGAAGTAGCTGGCGGCGTAGAAGAGGACCGCGAGGAGGAAGACCCAGTAGAGGGTTTCGTTGCCGCTCAGCAGGTCGTCTTCGATCGGCCCGCGCAGGATCAGGGTGACGACGGTGAAGGCGGCGGCGAGGCCGAGCTGGATCTTGGTCGCGACCAAGACCGGCTCGCGGACCGGTTCA
>Ga0190265_10003609_pt1 | contig 10582 bp, 11 predicted proteins | sample Popmic124T_FD_133135 | JGI IMG/M metagenome (GOLD analysis project Ga0190265, IMG submission 133135) | Populus adjacent soil microbial communities from riparian zone of Indian Creek, Utah, USA - 124 T | ecosystem: Environmental > Terrestrial > Soil > Riparian zone | place: USA: Utah | collected...
CGTCCGGCGAGCCGGACGAGCGGGCCGATCATCTCGGAAAGGTCCCCCGGACCTATCTTGGCCGCTCAGCCGCCGGTCGTGGCGCAGGCGGTCAGGCGGAACTTGCGTCGAAAGAGTGCCATGGCGGGGGCGATTGTATCCGGTCCCCCTCTGATATCCTTCATAGGTCTCGCGCATCTCCGCAACTCCGGCTCGCCGAGAGCCTTGTTCGAGGGGAGAGTGTGCATGCGAATCACGAGTCTCGTCCTCGTTTCCATCCTGCTGGCGCTGACCGCCGCCTGCCAGCAGCCCGCCGAGGAGGCGGAGCCGGCTTCCTCGGCTGCCACGGCCTCCACCGAGTCGCCGGCCGCTGCCGCCGAGCCCGCCGGCCCCGCTTCCAGTCCCGCCGTTCCGGCCGCCGAGCCGGCCCCGGCTACGGCTCCGGTCGCCCCGGGCGCCGTGCTCGCCAGCCAGGAGACCAACTGGCAGGGGATCGTGGCCGAGGTCACGGAGTTCCGGCGCAAGGGGAACACGCTCACCGCCAAGGTCCGCCTGCGCAACCAGGGGAGCGCGGCGATCCAGCCCGAGGTGATCTACAAGGAGGTCTACCTCATGGACCTGGGGGCGGGGAAGAAGTACGAGGTGCTCCGCGACGAGAAGGGCGCCTACATCGCCGCCCTGAAATCGGGCTGGTCCGAACGCTGGTACGGCGAGATCGAGCCGGGCCAGAGCTACACGCTCTGGGTGAAGTTCCCGGCGCCGCCGCCCGAGGTCAAGTCGGTCACCCTGCAGGTCCCGGGCGTGCCGCCGTTCGAGGACCTCGCGATCCAGGACTCCTGAGATGAGCGCCCGGATCGCTCTTTCCGCGGCAGTGGCTCTGCTGCTCCTGCCGGGTCCGGTCCAGACCGCGGAGGCCGCGGACCCTCCTCAGGCGAATGCCTGGGACCCGGCCGTCGAGGCCGCGGCCGATGCCGCGGTCGCCAGGCTGGGCGCCAAGAGGGCGCTCGACGTGGTCCCGGTCGTGCTGGAGATCCGCGGCCTTCAGTCGGGCATCGTGTCCACCGTGCAGGAGGTCCGCCAGGCCATGCAGAACCTGGGAGCGACGGAGACCGACCTCGAGGTCCGGGTCGAGCTGCCGGCGGATGTCCTCTTCGACTTCGACAAGGCCGACATCCGTTCCGACGCGGCCAGCGCCCTGGCGCAGCTCGCCACCCTGATCCGCGCCTACCCCTCCGGCAGCACCACCCTCGAAGGGCATACCGACGCCAAGGGGGATGACGCGTACAATCAGCGCCTCTCCGAGCGCCGGGCCGAATCGGTCAAGCGCTGGCTCGTGGAGCGCGAGGGGATCGAGGCGGGGCGCCTGACACCGCGGGGATGGGGCGAGCGCAAGCCGGTTGCCGGCAATGAAGATGACGCCGGGCGCCAGAAGAACCGGCGCGTCGAGGTCGTGATCCGCAAGCAGTGAGAGTCCTTTTCTGATCGTCAACGGAGGGTCTGCATGTACGACAAGCTTTCGACGTCTCTCCTCGCCGAGTTCATCGGCACCTTCGCCCTGATCTTTATCGGGGCTGGGGCCGGCGCGCTCGGCGACGGCGGGCTCGTGGGCGTCGCCTTCGCCCACGGCTTGGTGATCGTGGGCTTCGCCTATGCCTACGGCCACATCTCGGGCACCCACATCAACCCGGCGGTGACGTTGGGCGTCTGGGCTGCGGGCAAGATCGACACCACCCGTGCCCTCGCCTACGTGGCCGTCCAGCTCCTGGGCGGCATCGTGGCCGCGTTCGTCCTCTCCTGGATCCTCGGCGACCGCGGCGGCAGCCTCGGCGCCACGGTCCTGGCGGAGGGGGTCAGCCCCGCCCGAGGCCTCGTGCTGGAGCTGATCCTGACCTTCTTCCTGGTCAACACGATCATGAACGCCGGCATCAGCGGCAAGGCGACGATCCCCGCCGGCCTCGCCATCGGCCTCACCCTGGTCTTCTGCATCCTCATGGGGGGGCCGCTGACCGGCGCCAGCCTGAACCCGGCGCGCACGCTCGGCCCCGCGGTCGCCACCGGCAACTTCGCCGACATCTGGCTCTACTTCGCGGGGCCGATCGCGGGCGGAGTGATCGCCGGCCTGCTGTACAAGACCGTGTTCGAGGAGCGGAAGGCGCCGAGCACCCGGTAGGGCCGCCCCTCCGGCAGCACGTCCGGCCACCAGCCCCCGGGCCTGTTCACAGGCAGGGGGCAGGTGGCGTGGATGTTCAGCTCGTGCAGCATCGGGTGGTCGTGCCTCAGGTCCAGGCCGAAGCTGTCCGAGCCGTCGTGCCCGGCGCAGCGGTAGTGCATGCTGCCCAGGGGGATGAGGACGAGGAGGACGACCTCGGCCGCGGCATAGATCCAGACCCCTTTGGACACCCGGCCCGAGTGCCGGCTGCGGCCGAGGACTCCCGCCCAGAGCACCAGGGGCAGCACCGCGGCGTGGAGGATGATCAGCGCCTGCCACATCATGATCGTGGTCGGGGACAGGGAGAAGACCACGACCGCGGCCAGGAAGGTCCACAGGATGTATCCCTTGAGCCAGGTCCTGTCCGAGCTGCCCGCCGGAAGCTTGCGCCGGTGCCTCCATTTGCGCCAGAGCCGGACGTTGGCGAGCAGGGGGAGGATGAGCGTCAGAGGGAGGAGCACGCTGGCCGCATCCGACACCGCCTCGCCGGTCCTGGCGCCCGTCGCCGGATCGAGGAAGTCGCCGAAGTCGAAGGCGAGGGTCTTCTCCGAGACCGCCAGCGAGGAGTAGCGGAGCCAGTAGCCCAGCCCGCGCAGGAGGGGAAAGACGTAGAGGAGACCGCGGCCGAGGAAGCCCTTGTCCGCCTCGGTCAGGATGGCAGGCTGGGCCATCAGGTCCAGGACCCAGGGGACCAGGGGGAGCGCGGCGAGCACCGCGCCGAGGATGCCGCCCGTCCAGTGCGGCTTGAAGTACCCCCGCCACCAGAGGAAGGCCGTGGCCACGGCCAGCAACAGGAACGAGGCGTGGATCTGGAAGGCCAGCAGGAGCCCGGCCCCGAGCAGGAACGAGGGCAGGAACCGGGCGCGCTCGCGCTGCTCCAGGCAGGCCCACAGGTGGACCGCGCCGAACAGGAAGAGGTAGTTCGGGTTCCAGAGGAACGCCGAGAAGTAGGCCCGCCACGGGTTGAGCCAGTAGAGCACCGCGAACAGGACGCGCTCCCGGGGTCCGAAAACGCGGCGGAGCGTGCGGTCCAGGATCAGCCACGCCAGCACGTGGCACACGAGGATGACCAGGGTCGGAGCCCGGTGGTCGCGCCAGACCATCAGGGGGAGCCCGACCAGGAGGCTGGTGATCCCCCCCGGGGCCTTGCCGCCGGTGGACATGGGGTTGCCGTAGGAGATCCACCGTCCCTCGTCCGCCAGCAGCCACCCCCGGGCGAGGAGGTTGAGCTGGTCTCCCCCCACCTGGCTGCGCGCCACCATCCACAACGAGAGAGCCAGCCCGACCGCGAAGAACGTCCAGGTCAGGCGGGCTGCGGCGCGGTCGGAGAGGCGTCGGAGATCCATGTCGGTCCGGAGACCGGGGAAGGATACACCTCGGACGTTCTGGATCTGCCGGTTACTGGAACAGCTCCCGCAGGGGGATCTCCAGCCCCGGCAGGAGCGGGGTCGTGAGGACGTCTCCGGCCTCGGCGGATAGCTCTGCCACCATCCGGAAGCCTTCGCCCTGCACCCGGTAGACGTAAGCCTGTTCTTCCCTGGGGTCGACGATCCAGTATTCGCGGACTCCGAGCAGCTCGTAGCGGCCGAGCTTGAGATCCTCGTCGAGCTTCCGGGTGCTCTCGGAGAGGATCTCGATCACCAGGTCGGGCGCACCCTGGATGTTCTTGTCCTTCAGGATCGCGGCGCGCTCGTTCGAGATGAAGAGGAGGTCCGGCTGCAGAACGTCGTGACGGGAGAGAAGGACGTCGATGGGGGCTGCGTAGACCTCGCCGAGCTCGTGGATCTCGACAAATCCTCCGACCCGGATCGACAACCGCATGGAAGCCTTCTGGTGCTTCGGGATCGGGGCTGGGGACACGTAGTGCTCTCCATCGATGATCTCGTGGCGCTGACCGTCCTCGGGGAAGAGCACGTAATCCTCGTAGGTGAGCTTGCGTCGGACTGTGTCTCGGATGGCCATGGTGGCTCCCTCAAGCGCTGCTCCGTCATCTTACCACGATCCCTCGGGTTCTCCCTTCCAGCAACCCTGAGCCGGGAGGGAAGGGGTTTCTCTCCCGAAGAAGAGCCGGAAAAATTTTTGGCGCGCCGAATTTCCCGCAGACGCGTCAAATTGGAAATCATCGCGTCGAAAAAATTTTCAACGCGTCTACTGGCATTTTGGCACGTTGAATTTTATTTCGACGGGCCTACCGGCATTTTGGCACGTCTGAAAAAAATCCAGCGCGCCGAAAAAATTTTCAGAGCGTCTACGGGAAATCCGACGCGTCTACAAAAATTTCGACGCGTCTGCCGCCAATTTAGCGCGTCAAAAAAATTTTCAGCCGGTTGTCCGGCTCTCCAGCTCCAGGATCCCGAACCGCGCCGGCTTGTGGAAGTCGGGCGGGTCGGTCAGCGTCGGCGACCAGCAGGTGAATTCGGGCACACCGCCCCGCAGCCGCTCGACGCGATAGAAGTTGGCCCGCCAGAGCCGCGGCGGGCCGGTCTCCCATGGAATGGACAGAGTCGCCCACCAATCCTGCCGCTCCCTCCCCCGCCCGGCTTCCCACCGCAGCCCGGGACAGTCCCAGGCCAGGTCCGCGGTCATGTCCGCCCGCAGCCCGGTGGGGTTGTGGATCCGGGCGTCGAAGAGGACACCCAGGGGGCTCACCTCGATCTCGGCGTAGCGGACCGGATCGTCCTCCCCCGGCGCGAGGAAGACCTCCACCACCTCCTCCTGCCAGAGAGGATCGTCCCGCTGGCGGAAAGTCCCCCAGGCGTCCCGGTCCTCGCAGTCGAAGCGGACGTGGAGGGCTTCGTCGTCCCAGCAGAGGCGGACGGCCGTCGCCTGCTCGGGCGCGCCGCTGCCGTCCGCCAGGACCAGAGGGGAGAGCGGCGGGACGTCCTCCCATTTCCAGAAGGCAGGGGCTCGGGGGACGGTCCAGCGGGGGATCATGATCTCTACATACGGTAGACTGCCGCGGGTCCATGGGGAAGCCGTTTCTCACCGACGAGGCGAAGAAGGCGCTCACCGAGGCGGTGCGCGAGGTCGAGGCCTCCACGAGCGCCGAGCTGGTCGTGGCCGTCCGCGCCCGCTCCGGCTCGTACCTCCATGCCGACCTGATCGCGGGCATCGCCGCGGGCATCGCCGCCCTCGCCTTCCTCCTCTTCTCCCGCTGGGAGTTCGGGCTCCTCTGGTTCGTGATCGATCCCGTCGTGGCCGGCCTCCTCGGAGGGCTGGCCGCGTCGCGCTTCCCCGGGCTCCGCCGGGCCCTGACCCGTCCCGCGGTCCGCCGCCGCCTTGCCGAGTCCGCGGCCCGCGCGCTCTTCGTGGAGAAGCGCGTCCACGGGACCGCCGGCCGAACCGGCATCCTCCTCTACGTCTCCGTCCTGGAGCGGGAGGCGGTGGTCGTGCCCGACATCGGTCTCGCGACCCTGGCGGCGACCGAGTCCTGGAAGGGGACCGTCTCCGCCATCGAAGAAGGGGTGCGCCAGGGAGAGGACGGCGTTCGGACCGCGGAGCGGGTGCGCGCCTTCGCCGCCATCTGCGGTCCCGCGCTCCCCCGGGCGGCCGACGACGTGGACGAGCTCGCGAACGAGGTGTGCGGGTGAGCCCTCACCCCCGTCCCCTCTCCCGCCTCCCCATCCCCCTCCCCGGGAGAGGGGCGCCCCCGCCCGCCCCCGGTCGCAGACGATCCGGAGCAAGTCTCCCTCCTCTCCCGGGGAGGGGGATGGGGAGGCGGGAGAGGGGGGCCGGGGGGGTGAGGGCCGCTCTTGCCACCCTCGCCCTGTTCCTCGCTCCCGCCGTTGCCATCGCCCGTCCGGGTGGCGGCGAGGGCTACTCCGGCGGCGGCGACGGTGGCGGTGGAGGGGACGGCGCGGGCGAGCTGGTCTTCTTCCTGCTCCGGCTCTGGATTGAGTTCGTCATCCACTACCCCGCGATCGGCATCCCCCTGACGATCGTCGGCATCCTCGTCTTCCTCGCGTGGAAGAAGCGCCGGGGGAAGGTGGGCTCCCAGAACTGGGACCTCACCCCCAGGCCGGCAGCCCCGCCCCAGCGCCCGCGCTCCTTCGACCTCGACGGCATCCGGCATGTCGATCCGCAGTTCTCGGTGGTCCTGTTCGAGGATTTCGCCTATGCCCTCTACGCCCGGGCGCACCAGGCGCGCACCGACCGGCGCGCCCTCGACGCCCTCGCTCCCTACCTGAGCGCTCCGGCCCGGGACCATCTCCACCAGCGGCCCCCGGCCGGGACCCCCATCACGAGCGCGGTCGTGGGGGTGATGCGCGTCATCCACCTGGCGCTCCCGGTCCCTCCGCCCCCCGGCGCCCAGGAGGGGGCTCAGGAGGGACATACCGCGGGCTGGATCCAGGTGGGGCTGGAATTTGAAGCCAACCTCACGATGGGGGAGAGCGCCCAGTATGTGCGGGAGCGGTGGAGCCTCGTGCGGAGCGCCACGGCCCGAAGCAAGCCGCCGGAGCTGGTGAAGAGCTTCAAGTGCCCGAACTGCGGCGCCCCGTTCGATCCCGCGGGGGCGGCGGCGGGCGACCGCTGCGGATACTGCGGCGAGGTGGTCTCGGGAGGCCGCTTCGACTGGACCGTGCAGGCCATCGAGCTCGTCCGGGTGGAGGCGCGTCCGCCGGCCCTGGTCAGCACGGTCCAGGAGGTGGGCACCTCCTGGCCGACCGTGTACCACCCCCAGGTCCAGGCCCGCCGCGCCGAGCTGCTGCGGGACGACCCGGCGACCACGGACGAGGCCCTGGGCGCCCGGCTGCGCCTGGTCTACGACCAGCTCAACGCCGCCTGGACCTCGCTCGATCTCAAGCCGGCCCGCCCGTTCGTCTCGGACGGCCTCTTCGATTACCTCCAGTACTGGATCGCGGCCTACCAGCGCCAGGGGCTGCGCAACGTGCTGGAGGGGATGCGGATGACTGAGTGGACGATCGCGAAAGTCGTCCGCGATACGCACTACGACTCGGTCACCTGCCGGATCTGGGGGAGCGGTCGGGACTACACGGTCCGGCAGGCGGACGGCCAGCACGTCTCGGGCAATCCCAGGGCCGACCGTCTCTACTCCGAGTACTGGACCCTGATCCGAGCTGCCGGGGTCCACGCCGCGCCGCGGGCCGACCGGAGCTGTCCCAACTGCGGCGCCCCGGTCGACCAGGTCAACATGGCGGGAGAGTGCGGGCACTGTGGCGCCAAGATCACCCGCGGCGACTTCGACTGGGTCCTTTCGAAGATCGAGCAGGACGACTCTTACACAGGATGATCATCTGGACACCAAGGTGGCGCTTGCCTTAGCGACCAAGGAGGAAACCGCCCAGGTCACGGGCAGCGCTTCCGCTTCGACGCCTTCTCGATGTAGGGGACCGCGTCGGGCGTCTTGCAGTTCGTCTCGCCGTGGTCGACCTCGACCTTGCCGATGCGCTTGGCCGCCTCGATCGCCTTCTTGCGAAGCGCAGGCTTGAAGACCCCGATCGCGATAAGCGCGCCGTTCATCGCGTACCGCGCCCAGTTCGGGGAGCGGTGGATCTCCTTCTCGATCGTCGCCAGCACTCTTTCGGCGTCCGCGTCGCTGACCGAGTCCGGATCGTCCCTCAGGCGGACGCCGAGGATTCCGTAGCCCATCTCGCGGTGGAGCTCGTCCGGCGACTTCATCCAGGCGCGCATCGTCTCCTCCGCGATCGGGCTGCGGGCCAGGAGCCCGGATAAATAACAGCCGATGAAACGGACCGGCCCGTCCTGGACCAGGCCGTCCGCGTCGGACCGGGTCAGCTTCTCCGGGTCGGCGACCTGGAGCGCCAGGACGCGCGCCTCGGCGTTCCCCGTCTTCCAGAGCTCCATCGCGAGCGCATGGTTGACCTTGATCCTCTTCTGAAGCTTGGCGATCTCCGAGGTCAGCACGCCGAAGACCTGCTCGCCCGATCCGTGGCGCCGATAGATCGCGGCCGTCTGAGGTTTCCCGAGCTTCTTGAGCGTCGCCAGAACTTCCTCGGTGTTCATCGCTTCTCCCCCTGCCGGTAGACCTTCAGTATCACGCGGAGACCAGAGCCGCCTAACGTCGAAGCTCACCTGCCCGGACCGCTTGGTGAGCTACGAATTTCGAAAAGCCGTCATGCGGGCCGGGTCAGGTGCAGCGCCTGGTTCGACGTGGCTGCATTGATTCATTATACTCACTACAATTCCTTTGATCCCATTCGGTGTCATTCACGCTTGGCTACTTCGACCCTGATAAACTCTGGAAGGTACGACGGCGTACAGTTCTTGGCCACATGGTCGTCCTTGTAGAGTCCCAACGCTTCCCCAAGCTTGATACACCTGGATCGGAATTTAGGCTCGTGAACACCAATCTGGCCGGCGCAGAAGTTCATTGCCCATTGAACTTCTGGTTCAGCATGAGCCATATCGTTTTCCAGGGAATCAAGCAGGTCTGTACTATTCCCGGGAGGAGCTTGCCCGACCCAGCGCAAGCGAGCTTGGTGATACCAGAACAAGCGACGCAGAATCGGGGAAGGATTCTTCTCCCACGTCGCGATCAGGGAGACAAGTTTTTTGTCTTTGGCTAGCTGGTTTGCCAACAGCCAGTCAGCCAATTGGGTGCGTTCTTCCGCGTCATGCCGAAGCATATCCGAAGCCAGCTGATCGATGACATTTTCCGCGAGGAGCTTCTTATCGAAGATGAGGGTCGCGAGAAGGCGAGGGTAGTATTCCCCCGTTGACCAAAGCTCCATTGCCAGAGCGTGGTCTTTCTTGATCTCGGTGCCACGCTTTTTGAGGTCGCCCAGCTTCAGGTTTCCCTTGGTGATCTCGGCGATAAGTTTCTTTGCTCTTTCCGATAGAGCCATTTTGTCTGTCTCCCCTTTACTTGCCGAACGACCAGGTTCACCGGCCGCGCGCAACGGCCATGAGAAGAACGGAACAACAAAAGATGCGCGCGGTCCGGTGCAACCGCTAGTTGGGCGGCGTCGCAAGGGCGCGAGGTTACGACCCGTCCGCCGCTGCCGTCGGCGGCCACGATCCGATGCGCTGCCGCAACGCTACGATCTTGCCAAGGTGATATGCGTTATGCACCGCCACACTGTACAGCTCGTCGGCCATTGTCACGCCCGGCTCTACCTCAAGCGCCAACCGCTCAGGCGCCTGCCCTAACGCTGCCGCAGCGTGAGCGCCGTCCAGGAACACTCGCACCAAGTCGTGCCATTGGCGCTCGTGCTCCGGCGCCGCGCTCGGGTACACGTCGCCGGCCGGGTCGCCCGGCTCGATGACACTCTGCTGGTACTCCACAACGTGCCACAACTCGTCGTAGATAGAGTGCGACGCGCCGTCCGGGCATTGCGTGACTTGCTCAAGCGTTAGCCCAGACAGAAGGTGGGCTCGCGCAGGGAACTCGCCGACCAGAAAAAGATGTTCCAGGATATGCATCGCATCGCTCCTTTTCTCCCTATGCTCGTCACTGCGACACGGTAGCCGCCCCAACGGTTGGCGGCTAAGCGGCGCCCATTCGCCTACCACCGCCGGTGCTCGGAACACAACAGCTCGCAACCCGCAGTCGTTGATGCGAACTCAGGCGTCCGCTTGAGCCGCAGGGTTGTACGCCGGCGCCCCTCCGGCCTTGAGACGGCGACTGCTCGCCTACCAATGCTGCTCCGGACCGCGGGCTCGCAGGCCCCAACTGCTCTTCGAAGAGGCCAGAGCTGCTCGACCACAATCGGTGATCGGAGCCACAATGGCTCCCCGGCCTCGGAGTGCCACCGCTCTACCGACAGCAGAGGTGGAGAGTGGATCCGGTCTCGGGCGAAACAGAGGTTCCGGAGCCTGAGAGCTCGCCACCTCGACTGCCTACCAACTACGACGGCCTATTTTACCACTGAACCAAAAGGGTGAAGCCTGCACAGATGAGCCTCGGAGCCACGACCCTAACGGGCAGCTACCGTAGACCGAACTGCTTGCAGGAGAAGAGGCTCCGCGAGAGCGAGCTGACTCTTCCGGAGAGCGACAGCGGAGGCCCTGGAGGAAAAACCGAGCTACCATAGCCATATCTCGAAGGAAATTGCTCGCCGACCACAGGCGGCGTTCGGAGGGACCCCTGCCGCGAGCGCCACAAGAAAAGGACGGCCTCGGGGCGGCACCTGCTGAGCTACCAGGAGAGTTGGAGGGAGAACTCGGCCAAACTACTACGAAGGAATCTTGGCGGATGCTCGCTACCGCGGGCTCACAGAACTCTTGACCACGGACGCCTGCTCAACTCTTAACAAAAGAAACCCGAGACGTACAACGGGATCGAGCCTAAGCGCGCGGCGTCAGCCGTCGTGCGCCCGGCATGGGCGCAGAACAGGAGGTGTAAATCCTCTGGGGACCCTGGCGAAGGGAACCCCACACCGAGGGGACAAGGGCTGCCCCGTGAGGGGGGTC
>Ga0190265_10003610_pt1 | contig 10577 bp, 10 predicted proteins | sample Popmic124T_FD_133135 | JGI IMG/M metagenome (GOLD analysis project Ga0190265, IMG submission 133135) | Populus adjacent soil microbial communities from riparian zone of Indian Creek, Utah, USA - 124 T | ecosystem: Environmental > Terrestrial > Soil > Riparian zone | place: USA: Utah | collected...
ATCCTGACGTCATCGCCCTCCACGACGTACGGTCCATTCTTCCTCAATCGGATTGTGATCATCTCCGGGCCTTCAGAAGGAGTACAGGCTGCGTCCGATCGCGATGATGCTGCACGCGGCGATGACTTTGAGCTTGCGTCGGCGCGCCTCCGTCAGCAGCTCGTCGCTGTCGGCGCCGGGATTGAGCCAGATTTCCGCAATCTGCTTCTGCTCGAACTCGGGCAGCAGGCGCAGGCCCACCTCCGGCTGGACGTACACGGTCGCCATGTCGATGCGCTCCGGCACGTCCAGCACCGAGGCGTACGTCGGGATGCCTTCGATTTCGCGCTCGTTCGGATTGATGGGAATCACGCGGTAGCCTTGCGCCTGGAAGGCGCGCAGCGCTTTGTTGCCGAACTTCCGGCGGTCGCTCGAGGCACCAACCACCGCGACCGTCTTTGTCATCGCTCAATTATGTCAGGGATAGAATGACGGCCGGTGCGTCGATCCGTCCTCACCCTCGTCCTGCTGTCCTCGGTCACCTTCTTCCTCGGCCTCGGGCGTCCGGCGATCAGCGATTCCGACGAAGGGTTCTACGCGGAAGCGGCACGCGAAATGGTCGAGGCCGGCGACTGGCTGACGCCGCACTTCAACTACGAGGATCGCTGGCAGAAGCCGATCCTCTACTACTGGCTCACCGCCGCCACCTACCTCGCCGCCGGCGAAAGCGAGTGGGCCGCGCGATGGTGGTCGGCGTTCTCCGGGCTGGGTCTCGTGCTGCTCACGTGGGCGGCGGCGCACCGGCTGACCGGGCGCGATGATGCCGCGTGGCTCGCCGGGGCCATCACGGCGACCTGCGGCGGCTGCTTCGCGATGGCTCGTCTCGCGCTGCCAGACCTGCCGCTCACATTTTTCATCACCCTCGCGATCTGGTCGTCGCTGGAGCAGCGATGGCTGCTGGCGGGAGCCGCCGCCGGACTGGGACTGCTGATGAAGGGACCCATCGCGCTCGTCGTCCCTGCGCTGGTGCTCGTGCCGATCTGGTGGCGGGAAGGAACCCAGACGGTGCGGCGTGGCCCTTTACGGTCCGCGTTCACACGCGACCTCGCGGTCGCGGCCGCCGTCTGTGCGGCCGTCGCCCTGCCGTGGTACGTCGCGATGACTCTCGAGCACGGCACGGCGTACCTCCAGAGCTTCCTGGTCGGCGACAACCTGGAGCGCTTTGCCACCGATCGGTTCAACCAGCCGCGCGCGTTCTGGTTCTACCTGCCGATCGTGGTCGGCGGGATGATGCCCTGGTCGGTGTACCTGCTGCTGCCCTGGCAGTCGGCCGTGCGCGTCCTGCGACGGCAGCGCCGCCTGACCGACGTCGAGTGGCGGCTGCTGCTCTGGGCCGCGGTGCCGCTGCTCTTCTTCACGATCTCGATTGGGAAGCAGCCGCGATACATCCTGCCGGTGCTGCCGCCGCTGGCGATCCTGCTGGGGCGCTCGATCAGCGCGCGCATCGCGGACGCGAGCCGCGGGCCCGCGCTTGCCGCGGCCACGTGGGGCACGGCCGCGCTGTATGCGGCAATCGCCATCCTGCTCTACCGCGCGCGCCCGCTGTTCATCAACGCGTACCCGTCGCTGACGCTGCTCGGCGTGGTCGTCATCGCCGCCTCCGCCGCCGTGCTCGCCTGGGTCGCCCTCTCGAAGCAGTGGACGCGCCTGCCGCTCACGGCGACGATCTGCGCCGGACTGCTGCTGTTGTCCATCCAGTTCGGCGCCCTCGCCGGCGCGCGGCCGGAGCCGGTGGAACAGATGGCGGCACTGGTCCGCGCAAACCGGCCGGCCGACGAACCGGTCGGGACCTACCAGACGTTTGTCCGCAACCTGGTGTTCTACACCCACGTCAAGCAGGTGGATCTCTACGATGAAGGGGTTGCGCTCAACTTTCTGAAGTCGCCCGGGCGGGTGCTGCTCGTCGTGCGCGCGCTCGATCTCCCGCGTCTGCAGGCGATCAGCGGGGTCGCTGTACGCCCGATCGCCCGGATTCACTACTTCAATGCCGCGGGCGTACGCCTGAGGACCGTCCTTGCCCCGCTTCCCCAGCAGGATTTCGAGACCGTTCTGCTGGTCACGAACCGGTAGATTCCGGACGCCTGAAGCCGTCCGGCTACCGGCTGTGCTAAGGTTTAGCGGCATGTCCCGCAGGACAATCTGCCTGGCGTTTGTGGTCGGGCTCGTGGCCGGCCCCGCCTCCGCGGCCGAGTTGCGCCTGGAGATTTCCGGCGGCTTCGTCACGCTGGTGGCGACCGATACGCCGCTCGGTCAGATCCTGGCCGAATGGGCGCGCGTCGGCGGCACACGCATCGTCAACGGCGAGCGCATTACCGGTCCCCCAGTGACGATCCAGTTGCAACAGATGCCCGAGCGGGAGGCGCTCGCGGTGTTGCTGCGTTCAGCGGCCGGGTACCTGGCGGCACCGCGACGAGCCGGCAGCGCCGGCGCGTCGATGTATGAAAGCGTGATGATCCTCGCGGCCAGCACGCCGCCGGCGGCGGCGGCGACCGCCCCTTCGACCGGCGCACGCGGACCGGTCGCGAGGCCCATCCCGTCGCAGGGAGAAATGCTCGGACAGCAGCAGCTGATACCAGATGGCGACGACCAGATCGCGTCGGATGGCTTCATCACCGTCGGCAGCGCCCCCACTCCGCGGCAGACTCCCGCCGCGGGTGCGGCCGGTGCCGCCCCGACCGGTGGACCGATGGGATCGCCTTTACCGCAGGTTCCCGTAGCCGGTGCGAGAACGCCGGCCCAGCGACCGCCCTCATTCCCGGGCAGCCGATTGGCCACCCCGAATGGGCTGCCGCGGCCGACCAATCTCCCGCCGGGCACCATGCTGCCACCCTCATTCACGTCACCGCCTGGCATCCCGAACGACGGCACGCAGATCCAGACCAACGACGACCAACCCTGAGGGCTAGGGAAAGATCTTTCCCGGGTTCAGAATTCCGTTCGGATCGAACGCGTCTTTGACGCGCTTCATCAGCGCGATTTCCTGCGGCGCCAGCTCGAGACCGATGTACTGCGCCTTGGCGAAGCCGATGCCATGTTCCCCGCTGATCGAGCCCTCGAGCGCGACCACCTGCTCGAAGAGCGCCCGCTCTGCCTCTTTCGCGCGCGCGCGCTGCTGAGCGTCGTGGCGATCGACCATCAGGTTGACGTGGATGTTGCCATCGCCGGCGTGACCGAACGCCGCGATGCGCAGCTGATGGGCCTGGCGAAGCGCCTCGATCACAGCGAACAGTTCGGGCACGCGTCCGCGCGGCACGACCACGTCGTGATTGATCTTCAGCAGCCCGGTGGCCTTCAACGCGCCCGACAGCAGGCGCCGCACGTTCCACAGCCGGTCGCGATCCTCCTCGCTGGCGGCGAGTGAGACGCGCAGGGCGCCGGCATCCCGGCAGGCCTCCGCGACGCGATCGATCTCCTCATCGACCGCGGCCTGCATACCGTCGGACTCCACGATCAGCACCGCGCCGGTGCCGGGCGGCACCACGTCCTGCTTTAGGTGATCGCGGATGGCGCTCAGCGAATCCGCGTCGATGAGCTCGAGGGCGGCCGGCACGACGCGCCGCCGGATCAGCGCCGACACGGCATCGACCGCCGCCCGGATATCGGCAAAGAGTGCGAGCAGCGTGGCGCGCGCCGGCGGCCTGGGGATGAGGCGCAGGGTCGCTTTCGTGATGATCGCGAGCGTGCCTTCGGAGCCGACGAGCAGCTGCGTCAGGTCGTAGCCGACGACGTTCTTGACGGCCTTCGATCCGCTCTCCACGATCTCGCCGGTCGGGAGCACCGCCTCCAGCGCGAGCACATAACGCTTGGTGGTGCCGTACTTGAACGCGCGTGGCCCGCCGGCGCACTCCGCCACGTTGCCGCCGATCGACGACATCTCCAGGCTGGCCGGGTCGGGCGGATAGAACAGCCCCACCTTCTCGACCGCCCGCTGCAGGTCGGCGGTGATCACATTCGGTTCGACGATGGCGAGGAGGTTCGTCTCGTCGATCTCGAGGATGCGGTTCATCCGCTCCATCGACAGGACGAGGCCGCCGCGCGTCGGCACGGCGCCGCCCGTAAAGCCGGTTCCGGCGCCGCGGACGACGAGCGGCATCCGCTGTTCGTTGCAGCAGCGGGCGATGGCGGCGACTTCGGCGGTGTTGGCGGGGAAGACGACGAGGTCGGGAGGATGGCCCTGGCCGAGGGCATCGACGCCGTACGCGTCAAGGGAGGCGGCATCGGTGCGGATGTAATCCGCACCGATGACCGACGTCAGAGCACGGACGACGTCGTCACGCAGGCTTGAGCGCATGACAAACCACGAAGAACACGACGATCACGACGATAGGAATGCGTGTGACCCTTTGGTGAACGTCGTGGCCTTCGTGGTTTCCTTTCTATCGTCCTACGCCGGCCTTGGCCGGCTGCAGCGCCTCGGCAAACCGCAGAATCCGGTTCGCGCCTTCGCGCAGATCCTCCATCGACGCGGCGTACGAGATGCGCAGGTAGCCGGGCGCGTCGAATCCCTCGCCCGCCGTCACCGCGACGTGCTCCTGCTCGAGCAGCGCCGAGGCAAAATCGGCTGAGGTCTTCATGCCGTCCGCCGACAGCAGTGCCGAGATATCCGGGAACAGGTAGAACGCTCCCCCCGGTAACACGCATTTGATGCCCGGGTGCGCGGTCAGCCACGCGTGGATGTTGTCGCGGCGTTTCCTGTACTCGGTCAGCATCACGGTCACCGCATCCTGCGATCCGGACACCGCTGCCAGCGCCGCCTTCTGCGTGATCGACGTGATGTTCGACGTCGTCTGGCCCTGGATCGTGTTGAAGGCGGAGGTCAGCTCCTTCGGCGCGATCGTCCAGCCGCAGCGCCACCCCGTCATCGCATACGACTTCGACGCGGACCCGGCGATCACCGTGCGATCGCGGTGGCGATCGAACAGTACCTTCACCAGATTGTGCGGTACCTTCTCGTAGATCAACTGCTCGTAGCACAGGTCGACGATGACCCAGATGCCGCGTGTGGCGGCCGCTTCGACGATCGGCGTCAGGGCCGCCTCGTCGACCAGACCGCCCGTGGGGTTGCACGGCGAGTTGACGATGATCGCCTTCGTCTTCGGTGTGATGGCGGCAATCAGCGTGTCGGGGTGCAGCGCAAACCCTTCGTCCGCCCGCGTCTGAACGATCACCGGCTTGGCGCCAACGAGCTTCACCTGCTCCGGAATCGTTGGCCAGTAGGGTGCGTGCGTGATGACTTCGTCGCCGTCATCGAACAACGCCAGCGCGGTGTTGAAGAGCGCCTGCTTGCCGCCGGCCGTCAGCAGCACTTCGGCAGCAGTGATGTCGACCCCGTACTGACCCTTGTAGCGCGCACAGATTGCCTCACGCAGCTCCGGGATGCCGGCCGCCGCCGTGTAGCGGGTGAAATTCGCGTCGATGGCGGCCTTGCCTGCCGCCTTGACGTGCTCCGGGGTCGGGAAATCGGGTTCGCCGGCCGTGAAGTCAATCACCTTGTGTCCGGCGCGCCGCAGCCGTTCCGCTTCTGCCGCCGCCTTGAGTGTCGCCGACGGCGCGACCTGTGCGAGACGCTGTGCAAACATTCGATTTCTCCCTGCCCTGTCTATGTGGCTACCTGACGCCCGCGGCCTGCTTGTCCCGCATTGCACGCTCGACCGCCGGCGGGACGAGGCCGCGAACCTCCCCGCCGAGCTGGAACACTTCCTTGATCAATCTCGAGCTCAGATACGTGTACTGCTCGGCCGGCATCATGAACACCGTCTCGAGCGTCGGCTCGAGGTGGCGGTTCATGAGCGCCATCTGGAACTCGTACTCGAAGTCCGACACCGCACGCAGTCCGCGAACAATCGCGCTGGCCCGGTGCCGCCGCGCGTACTCCACGAGCAGCCCGTCAAAGGATTCCACCTCGACGTTGGCGTACTCCTTGAACACCTCGCGGACGATCGCCACCCGCTCGTCGGCGGAAAAGAGGGGCTTCTTCTCCGCATTCACCAGCACCGCCACGATCACGCGCTCGAAGAGGTGCGCGCTGCGCAGGATGATATCCACGTGCCCGTTGGTGAGCGGGTCGAACGAACCGGGGAACACCGCGAGGCGTCCGCTGGGTGGCATCATGACTCCCGGCGGGTCCGCTTCGCGGAACCCGCCCTACGTGCGGGGCGGACCTTTACGGTCCGCCTCTCGGACCGCAAGGGTCCGCGCCGCGTAAGAAAAACGTCAACGTGCTGTCGCCCGACGCCACGTCGCGGACGCGGGTGACCCCAGCGGGCGCGTCCGGCTCGCGGCGCGACGCGCGCTCGAGCACGACCAGCCCGCCTGCGGCCAGCACAGCGGCCGCGGCCTCCAGCGCCTGCGTCACCGTGTCGGGATCAATGTCGTACGGAGGATCCAGCAGGACCAGATCGCGTTCCGTGGCTCCGGGCGAGCGCCGCAGCACGGACGCGACGTCGCCGCATTCGATAGTATAGCCCTGCTTCACGCCGCACAGGGCCAGGTTCGACGCGATTAACGCGGCCGCGCGCCGATCGCGTTCGATGAACAGCACATGCGCGGCGCCGCGGCTCAGCGCTTCGATCCCTACCGCGCCGGTTCCCGCAAAGCCGTCCACCACGCGGGCGCCGTCGATCCGCGGCGACAGGATGTTGAACAGCGTTTCGCGGAGCTTGTCCGACGTGGGTCGCAGCCCGTCCCAGGCGGGCGCCTTGAGGCGGCGCCCCTTGAACTGTCCGGCAATCACCCGCACGCGACACCTTTCGCGATCACGAGCCACCGAGACACCGAGAATACCTTGTACAAATCCTCCTCGGCGCCTCGGTGTCTCGGTGGCCCCGTCGCGGTGAACAGCGTCGCTACCCAACCTCGATCAGCCCAAACTGCGCTTGCCATTTCTCCTGCACGAACTGCAGCAGCTCAGCGCTGAGCCCGCCATCTGCGACGATCGACCGCGCCTCCCGGTGCGCCTCTTCCATGATGTCGCGGTCGCGCACGAGATCCCCGGTGCGCAGCTTCGGCAGCCCCGACTGCCGCGTGCCGAAGAAATCGCCGGGGCCGCGCAGCTCGAGGTCGCGCTCGGCGATGGCGAACCCGTCGGTGGTGGACGCCAGCGCCTTCAGCCGCTCGCGCGCCTCGTCGGTCCACGGCGACTGATACAGCAGCACGCAATACGATGCCCAGAGCCCGCGGCCGACGCGGCCCCGAAGCTGGTGCAGCTGCGAGAGGCCGAACCGCTCCGCGTGCTCGACCAGCATCACCGACGCGTTCGGCACGTCCACCCCCACCTCGACGACGGTTGTCGACACCAGGATGTGGATGTGTCCCGCCGCGAAGGCGCTCATGATGCGCTCTTTCGCGTCGGCCTTCATCCGCCCGTGCAACAGGGCCACGCGGTACGCCGGAAAGATTTCAGCCTGCAGGTGATCGGCCATCTCGGTCGCCGACTTCAGGTCGATCTTCTCGGACCCCTCGACCAGTGGATAGATCACGTATGCCTGCCGTCCCTTATCCAGTTCGTCGCGGAGAAGCTGGTAGATCTCATCGCGACGCGATTCCGGCTTGACGAGCGTCATGACGGGCGTGCGTCCCGGGGGCAGGTCGGGGATCTTCGAGACATCGAGCTCGCTGTAGTCGGTCAGCGCCAGCGTGCGGGGAATCGGCGTCGCCGTCATCAGCAGCACGTCGGGCCGCAGCCCCTTGGCGCGCAGCGCCGCGCGCTGCGCGACGCCGAAGCGATGCTGTTCGTCGATGACCACGAGCCCGAGCTTGTGGAACCGGATGCTTTCCTGGACCAGCGCGTGCGTCCCGACGATCAGGCTCGTCGTGCCGCGCTCGATGTGGGCATGGAGCGTGTGCTTCTTCAGGCCGGGCGTGCTGCCGGTGAGCAGATCGACGCGGAAGCGCGACTGCGACAGCAGCCGCGCGATGTTGCCGAAGTGCTGCCCTGCCAGGATCTCCGTCGGCGCCATGAACGCCACCTGCAGCCCGTTCTCCATGGCCACCAGGGCGGCGAGCAGCGCCACGATCGTCTTGCCCGCGCCGACGTCGCCCTGGAGCAGGCGGTGCATCGGCTGGGGGCGGCGCATGTCGTCGACGATCTCCTTTGCCGCCTGCCGCTGCCCCGGGGTGAGCCTGAACGGCAGGATCTTCGCGGCCGCGGCCCGGACCCGATCGTCCACCGCGGGGACAAACGGCTTCAGCTCGATGCCGGTGGCGTGACGCCGCCAGGCGTGGCCGATCTGGAACAGGAAGAACTCCTCAAAGATCATCCGCCGCTGGGCCGGGGTGCGGAACGCGTTCAGCTGCTCGACCGGCGCGTCGTTCGAGGGGAAATGCGAGTCGGCAATCGCCGTCCGGCGCGGCACCAGCTGCAGCCGCGCCCGCATGGAGGCCGGCAGGATGTCGGGCAGTTCCGCCGGGAGCTGGTCGATCGCCACGCGCACGAGCTTGCGCTGCATGTTGGGCGTGACGGACCCGGTCTTCTCGTAGAACGGCACGATGCGGCCGGTGTGGACGCCGGTGATGTCGTCCGTCACCAGTTCGTACTCCGGGTTCAGGAAGTGAAGACCCGTCGAATCGAGGTTCACGTCGCCGAAGATCACCACCGACCGGTGCGGCTGCAGGATGTCCGCCAGGAAGGGCTGGTTCATCCACGTGCAGCGAATGGCGCCGCTGGCATCGCCGACGACGGCGTTGAAAATCTTGAAGCCGCGGCGCCGCGTCACCGCCAGGCGCGCGCTCTTGATCTCGCCGAGCACCGCGGCCTTCGCGCCCGGTTTCAGCGACGCGATCGGCTGCATCCGGCTGCGATCTTCGTAGCGGAATGGCAGGCGGTAGAACAGGTCTTCGACGGTGACCAGCCCGGCACGCGTGAGGTCCGCGGCCTTCCGCGGACCGACACCCTTCAGGAACTGGAGTGGAGTGGAGAGATCAAGGGTCAAGGCACAAGTCAGAGGTCACAAGTCCCAAGTCACAACAAAAGCCTTTCGTTATTGTGCCTTGTGACTTCTGACTTGTGACTTTGTGCCTTATTGAACGACGACCGCCTGACCTGCCCCGACTTCGATCTGACGAATGTTTGCGGGGAGCGAGAAGGCCTCATCCAGCCGTACGCCCTGCGGCCGTTCGTCGCTGCGCGAGTAGTAGGTCAGGACTTCCTGCAGCACCGTCACAGGCACGGGAATGCCGGACATCTCCGCACTCTGGACCTCGAAGCGCGCCATGCCGTCGCGCGTGTGCAGGATGCCGTTCACCCGCAGCGGCACCTTGCCGCCGATCAGGCTCAAGGGATCGAAGGCACCGCCGCCGGACGACCGGCGCTTCGCCACGGCATCCAGATCGATGATTGCCTGTCCCGCAAGCCGTCCTTCGCCGAGGATGGTGACCTGGGGCTGGGAGACGCCGGCCGGCAGCACCGGCTGCGCGCGATACATGAACCAGGAGTTCAACTCGTCCGCGGTGAGCCGCGTCCGGCGCGCGCCCACGCGCGCTGGGCTCGCAGGACTATCGGCCTGCCGCTGGATGAGAGCGATTTTCTGGGAGAATTCCTCGGCGCTCTGGCGTGACACGGTCGCCGCCCGAAGCGGAATGACGAGGGTCGTCAGCAGGAAAAGGAAGGCGAATCGGCGCAATCGAAGGGACATACTGGGCCTCTCAGGACTGGCGTTTCGAGTGTAGCACCCGCCCCTCGACTTTGCGCTCGGCGCGCGCTGAACGCAGTCGAAGCGCGCGGTTGATTTTCGCCTTCTATTCGCATATAGTTCGCGCACCTCTGCCGGAAACCGCCGGAACCGGGGTTCCGGGCCGCCCGGCTCGATGACAGGAGGTGCACGTGCTCCCGCTCACAAAACGCCAGCGTGAAATCCTGGACTACCTGAACGAGTTCATTCAGCAGCACGGCTACGCCCCGAGCCTCGAGGAGATCGGGCGCAGGTTTAACCTCTCGTCGCTGGCCACGGTGCACAAGCACCTGACGAACCTCCAGGAAAAAGGATTCATCCGCCGCGCGTGGAATCGCAGCCGGTCGGTGGAGGTCGTGCCCACGCGCGTGGGCGGCCGGGCGCTCGAACTGCCGCTGCTCGGATTCGTCGCCGCCGGCTCCCCCATCGAGGCGGTCGCCGGCAACGAGACGATTGCCGTGCCCGAGGGGCTCGTCGGCAAGCGTGACAGCTACGTGCTGCGCGTCAAGGGCGACTCGATGATCGACGAGCAGATCCGCGACGGCGACTTCGTCATCGTGGAGGATCGCAAATCGGTGGACAACGGCGAGATGGTGATCGCGCTGGTTGGCGGTCTCGACGTCACGCTCAAGAAGTTCTACCGCGAGAATGGCAAGGTCCGGCTCCAGCCCGCGAACCCGACGATGCAGCCGATCATGGTCGATCCGGATCGCGTCCAGGTGCAGGGCGTGGTCGTCGGGGTGATGCGCAAGTACTGACGAGCTCTGCGTAAAACACCAGGAAATCCAAAGCTCAGCCGCAGATTATGGGAAGCCTCACCTGCGCGCGATGGTATTCTCGCGACCATGCTTGAGGCTGATCGCATTCATA
>Ga0190265_10003611_pt1 | contig 10576 bp, 8 predicted proteins | sample Popmic124T_FD_133135 | JGI IMG/M metagenome (GOLD analysis project Ga0190265, IMG submission 133135) | Populus adjacent soil microbial communities from riparian zone of Indian Creek, Utah, USA - 124 T | ecosystem: Environmental > Terrestrial > Soil > Riparian zone | place: USA: Utah | collected...
GCGCCGCCTGGTGGGTGCGGATCAGCGCCGCGGTCACCGCGGCGAGGGCGACGACGGCGGCCAGGGCGGCCGCGGGCAGCGTCTGCGCCGCCGAGGACCCGGCGGCGGCTTCGGCGACGGGGTCCCCCTCCTCCAGCGCGCCGCCGTCCAGCCCGGCGAGCTGGCCGAACACCGGCACGGACGCGCCGTCGTAGCTGCCGGCCCCGCCGCCGGAGCCGCCCGGACCACCGGAGCCGGCCCGGTCGGCACCGCCGAGGCTCCGGCCCGGCACGAAGTAGCGCGACGGGTCGAAGGCCGACGCGGCCACGATGTCCGACGGCGCCATGCGCGGGGCACCCAGACCCGTGTCGTAGGCGTAGACGTCACCCGGCGTCGACGGGATCTGGCCGGGGGCCGGGGCCCCGTCCGGGCCGGTGGGCACCGGAGCACCCGGAGCACCCGGGACGCCCGGCGTACCGGGCGCACCCGGCGTCGGGAGCTGGCCCGTGGGCAGCGGCACGTCGACCTGCGGCAGCTGCGGCAGGTTGACGCTGGGCAGGGTCGGCAGGTTCGGCGCGATCGTCTGGACGACGTAGGGGATCGGGGCCGGCAGCGGGGGGAGCGACGACAGCGTCGAGTCGACCACCTGCTGGAGGCTGACCCCGAGCGGCAGCGTCGCCTGGGGGACCACGCGGTAGGTGTAGGTGACGGTGCCCGCCGTCGCGGGGGCGGAGAAGGTCCACGCGGCGGTCTGGTCGGTGGCGAGCGTGCGCGTCTGGCCGAAGAAGGTGACCGAGACGTCGGTGAAGACCGTCGCGGAGACGCTGACCAGGCCCAGGTTGATCCCGCCCTTGTCCTGCGCCGGGATCTTGTTCACGAACGTCACGGTGCCGCCGGCGTCCACGCTGGCGACGGGCGGCGTCAGGTTCCTGATCTCGATCGTCGCCGTGGGGGCGGCGGCGGCGCTCGGGGCCATCAGCACCGAGAAGGCGGCCACACCTAGCCAGCCGAGGACGGCAGCGGCGATGCCCCGCTGCGCCGTTCGACGGATCCGACCGGTTGCCATCGTCTTCGCTACCTCCACTGCGCGCTGCGGACCACCACTCACCTACTGGCGAGTAACCCCGTCACCTGCCCCAACGATGATGTGTGATCGCAGTTACGGCTAAACCTGGGAACACGGACGAACTAGGGTCCTCAGGCGTGGCGAGACACCCGATCGGCGTACACGTGGGGCCCGGGCTGACCGACCAGAACGAGCTCGACGACGGCGGCCCGCTCGCCCGGGCGGCGGAGATGGACGCCGACGGCGTCCAGGTCTTCCTCACCGACCCGCAGAGCTACAAGAACCCGAAGCCACGGCCCGACCAGGCCGACCTGCTGGCCTCCGACGTCATGGTCGTGGTCCACGCGCCGTACATGCTCAACGTGGCGACGACGAACAACCGGATCCGGGTGCCGGGCCGCAAGCTGCTCGCCGCGCACGCCACCGGCGCCGCCGCCGTCGGGGCGTTCGGCCTGGTCGTGCACGGCGGCCACGTGCTGGCCCAGGACGACCCGGCGGTCGGCGTCGACAACTGGCGCAAGACCTTCGCCTACCAGGAGAAGGACGGCGGGTTCCCGCTGCCGCTGCTCATCGAGAACACCGCCGGCGGCGGCAACGCCATGGCCCGCGACCTCGACGCCGTCGCCCGGCTGTTCGACGCCATCGGGGAGTTCGGCGCCGGCTTCGTCCTCGACACCTGCCACGCATGGGCGGCGGGCTGGGACCTGGCCACCGCGGTGGACGACGTCCGCGCGATCACCGGCCGGGTGGACCTCGTGCACCTGAACAACAGCCGCGACCCGCACGGCTCGAGCCGCGACCGGCACGCCCCGCTGACCGAGGGCGAGATCCCGACGGAGCTACTGGTCGAGGTCGCCCGGGCGGCGGACTGCCCCGTCGTCCTCGAGACCCCCGGCGACGCCGCCTCGCACGCCGAGGAGATCGCCCTCCTGCGCTCCGCCCTGGACGGCTGAGCCCGCCCGGACCGGTCGCCATCCCTGCAGGGTGAGCCGGTCGGGGGCGTGGTCGAGGGGCCCGCCGGCGGGGTCGTCGACCCCGGGCCAGCTCGTCCGGACGACGTCGCCGTCGGGCCGCAGGACGTCGCGCACCACCAGGGCCATCAGGACGACGACGGCGACGTCGCGCAGCAGCACGCCGAAGAAGAACCACTCGACCTCGATGCCGCGGTTGTCGGTGCCCAGGTAGTGCAGCATCGTCACGCCCCAGACAAGCACCTCGGTGACCTGCCACAGCAGCACCGACCGCCAGCGCGGCCGGGCCAGCACGACCAGCGGTAACAGCCACAGCGAGAACTGCGGGCTCCACACCTTGTTCAGCAGCAGGAATCCTGCGACGAGCAGGAACGCCAGCTGCGCCACCCGCGGCCGCACCGGCGCGGCCAGCGCGAGCCAGGCGACGCCGGCCGCGAGGGCCAGCAGGAGGACCGTCACCACCGCGTTCAGCACCGTCGGCGGCTGCCCGGCGGCGAGCGGCCCGTCGAGGATCCGCGACCCGGTCGCGTGCAGGAGCATGTTCCAGACCGACTCGGGGTTCGCCGGCCGCCGCTGGCTGAACACGAAGAACCAGGCCCAGTCGTCCGGCGCCAGCAGGGCCACCGGCACGTTCACCGCCGACCAGGCGACCACCGCCGCGGCGACCGTCGTCCCCCACTCCCGGAGCCGGCCCGCCCGGAGGCACAGCACGAACAGGACACCGAGCAGCAGCAGCGGGTAGAACTTCGCGGCGACGGCGAGGCCGAGGAGCACGCCGGCGAGGAGCGGCCGGGAGCGGGCCCACGCGAGCATCGCGAAGGTGGCCAGCGCGACGGCCAGGAGGTCCCAGTTGGTGAACGCGTGCACCAGCAGGAGCGGCGAGAGGCCGATCATCGCGGCGTCCCACGGGCGGCGGCCGGCGAGGCCGAGGACGGCGCGCACGACCAGCAGCGCGCAGACCGACAGCAGCAGGCTGGTGAGCACCGTGAAGGCCTGGACCAGCGGGACGTCGGGCAGCAGGCCCACCCCCGCGGACGCCTCGGCGTAGAGCCGGGCGCCGGCCGCTCCGAGGGCCATGAGACCGCCGGTCAGCACGGGGTACTCGACCCGGGCGTCCAGGTAGGGGAGGTCCCCCTCGCCGAGGCCGTAGGCGCCGAACAGCGGCACGGCGTCGGAGTAGCAGAAGTGGGTGTACTGGCGGGACCCGCTCCAGTCGCCGGGCGCGCACGGCGCCTGCTTCACCCAGGCCAGCGCCAGCACGCAGGTGGCGAACAGCAGGCAGACCCGCAGGGGTGTCCAGAAGTACGCGCGGCCGACGGCGGCGTGCCGCCCCCAGGGGCCGCCGACCGCCTCGCTCGCCTGTGCGGCGACGGGATCCACCCAGGACGGCACGACCCGGTCCGGCCGCTCCGGACCGCTCGTTCCACGTGGAACGAGCACGGACCCCTCCGGAGGCGTTCCGGAGGGGTCCGTGGAGGTGCTGCTCACCCGCTCAGTGTGCGGGATCGGGAGGAGCCGACGGCTCAGCCGTCGTCCTCGTCGTCCGGCGGGCCCTGCCCAGGCAGGTTGGGCACCCCGGGCGCCTGCGGCGTGGGCGTGGGGACGACCGTCGGAGTCGGTGGCACCGGCGGCGCGGTCGGCTCCTCCACCACCGTCTCCGTCGGGGGGGCCGGGGCCACCGACGTGGTCGGCGCCGGTGCCTCCGTGGTGGGCTCCGGCTCCGGCTCCGGCTCCGGCACGCCCTCACCGGTGTCGCCGTCGATGGCCGGCGAGTCCGGCAGCGGCTCCTCGGGCGTCCCGGCGAGGACCGTGTTCATGAACTCCTGCCAGATCTCCCCGGGCAGGCCCGAGCCGAAGATGATCTGGCCGCGGGCGTTGACGATGGGCTCACGGGTGTCCGAGCCCATCCAGACGGCGGTGGACAGCGACGGCGTGTACCCGACCATCCAGGCGTCGGAGTTGTCGTCGTCCGAGGAACCGACGGTGCCGGTCTTGCTGGCCACCGGGCGGTCGCCGTCCAGCGAACGGCGCGAGAAGTCGGCGACGTCCTTGATCGCGTACGTGACGTCGTTGGCGACGTCCGGGTCCATGACCTGCTCGCCCTGGTCCCCGGCGTTCTCGAGGAGGACCGTCCCCTCGTTGTCGGTCACGTTCGAGACGAAGAAGGGCGCGTGCCGGACCCCGCCGTTGGCGAAGGTGGCGAAGCCGACCGCCTGGTCGACCGGGCGCATCTCGTACTCGCCGATGCCGATCGCGGAGCCGGGCACGCCGGTCTCCGGGTTGGCCAGCGTCGTCTTCCCCACCAGGTTGTCGGCGCCGCCCTCCCAGACGTCGGGCAGGCCGGTCGCCCTGCGCACGGTCTCGGCCACCTGCTCCGGGCCGACCTCGTACGCCAGCCCGTAGAAGGTGGTGTTGAGCGAGCGGGTGATCGCCTCGGTCAGCGTGCACGCGGGGCACGACGCCCCGCCGGAGTTGCGCACCGGCGCCTCGCGGTCCGGGAACTCCTGCGGCGAGCTGCCGTCGCGGCGTGACGTCACGCTGATGCCCTGCTCGAGGGCGGTGGCCAGCACGTAGGGCTTGATCGAGGAACCCGGCTGGCGCTGCGCCCGGGCGTAGTCGAACTCGGTGCCGGACTTGCCGCCGTAGTAGGCGCGCACGGCACCGCTCTTCGGGTCGACCGCGACGAGCGCCTGGCGCAGGACCGCCAGCTGCTCCTCGCCCTGGGTCGCCATCACGGTGTCGACCGCGGCCACGGCCGCGTCCTGGGAGCCCTTGTCCACCGTGGTGGTGATCCGCAGGCCCCCGGCGCGGATCTGCTGCTCGGTGTAACCCTTGCTCTCGAGCTCGTCGATCGCCCGCTGGACGATCAGGCCCTCCGGGCCGCCGGGGATGCCCAGCGACGAGCCGGCCTTGGGCAGCACCGGCGGGTAGACCGAGGCGGCCCGCTCCGCAGAGGTCAGCCAGCCCTCCTCGACCATCGCGTCGAGGACCCGCTCCCAGCGGTCGACGGCGTCCTCCGGGCTCACCTCGGGGTCGTACCGGGAGGGACTCCGGATGAGGACGGCGAGGACGGCGCCCTGCTGCGCCGTCAGCTGCGCTGCGGGGACGCCGAAGTAGGTGTTGGCCGCCGCCTCGATCCCGTAGGCGCCGCGGCCGTAGTAGATGGTGTTCAGGTAGTTCTCGAGGATCTGCTGCTTGGTGTAGTTGTTGTCCAGCTTGATCGACAGGAACAGCTCCTGGAACTTCCGGCTGAAGGTCTGCTCGGAGTTCTGCAGGATCGCGTTCTTCACGTACTGCTGGGTGATCGTCGAGCCACCCTGCGTCGAGCCGCCGGTCAGGTTGTTCCACGTCGCCCGGACGATGCCGGGCAGCGAGATCCCGGGGTCGGAGTAGAAGCTGCGGTTCTCCGCCGCCAGCACGGCGTTCTGCGCCGGCTCGGAGATCTGGTCCAGCGCGACGTTCGTGCGGTTCTCGTCACCGAGCCGCGCCATCTCCGTGGTGCCGTCGGAGTAGTAGAGGACCGTGGTCTGCGACGTGGTGATCGAGTCGGGGCTCGGCACCTCGGTGCTGGCGTAGACGACGCCGACGAAGACGCCGAGCAGCACCAGCATGCCGGCGATGGCGCCGCCGGCGATCTTCAGCCGGCGCATGCGCTTCTGCTTCTTGGTCCGGGTCGCCTTGCCCTTGGGCTTGCCGGTGGGCCGGGAAGCCGTGGGGCGGCTGCCCGGCGGCCGCGGCGGGGTGCCGTTGCCGCCGCGCGACGCGGTCGTGCGGGCACGCCCGCCGGCCGGCGGCCGGCCCGATCCACGGCCGCCCCCGCCGGTGCTCCTGGTCCGCCCGGTCGACGGACGGCGGACCGATCCGGCGCGCGGCGCGACGGGCGAGGTCTCGTCGTGGCTCGGCACGAGGAACCCCTCTCTGTCAGTTCAGTGTCATTGCAGTCTTGGTGGTCTGGGTGCAGCCGGCGAACCGGTCCACCGGTTCAGACCGTGTCGTGCAGCGTGGCGTGTCCGGCAGGCGGAGCGGGGGAGGTCCCCGTCCAGCGGCGCCCCGCAGGGGCTGCTGTGACGGAGGGGTCCGGCGTGACGACCCCGGCCCCCGCTCCGAGCGCTACTCCGTGGCGGCCCGCCGCCGTCCCCTGCGGGGCTGCTGCCCCGGCACGGGCTCGGCTCCGAGGACGTACGAGGAGTCGAGGTGGTTCCAGCCGCAACTGCGGCAGACCTCGACGGCGTACACCGTGAACTCCTCCTGCGCGGCGTCCATCCGGGCGAGCTCGGCCTCCGTCTTGGCCTGCCCGGAGGTCGGGCCCAGGTGGTCGCCGTACACGTAGTTCACCATCGTGAGCCGTTCCTTGCGGCACACCGGGCAGGCGACCGGGGTCGCCTCGCCGTGGTACTTCGCCGCCCGGGAGAGGTAGGGACTGGCGTCGCAGACCTCGAACAGACCCGTGCGGCCCGCGTACACGTCGGCGAGCACGGCTCGCCGCTGCAGCGAGTAGTCCACGACGGATCGACGTCCGGGCACGGCGGCCAATGTACGCACCGGGCTGTCCTGTGGCCCCGTCGTGACGACGGACACCATCCCGTCGGCCCCGTCCAGCGGCTCGCGCCGAGCCTGCGAGGCGGAAGGGGGACGAGGTCCTTGATGTATCGTCTCGATACATCGGGGGACACCGGCCGAGGGAGGCGCGATGCTCGAGTTCGCCATCCTCGGTCTGCTCCACCAGTCGCCGATGCACGGCTACGAGCTGCGCAAACAGCTCGCGGAGGTGCTAGGCGGGATGCGCAGCATCTCCTACGGATCCCTCTACCCCGCGCTCAAGCGGATGCGGGCGGCCGGGCTCATCTCCAGCGACGAGCCCGATCCGCACGCCCTGCTGCCGGCGGACGCCCCGCCGCTCACCGGCCGGCGCGGGAAGGTGGTCTACACGATCACCGCCGAGGGCAAGGAGCGCTTCCACGAGCTGGTGAGCTCCACGGGTCCGGAGGCCTACGACGACGGCGGGCTCTTCGGCGTCCGCCTGGCCTTCTTCGGGCACACGGCCGCCGACGTGCGGCTGCGGATCCTCGAGGGGCGCCGTCGCACCGTCGAGCAGCAGCGCGAAGGGCTGCGGGCCTCGCTGGCCCGGACCCGCCAGCGGCTGGACCGCTACACGCTCGAGCTGCAGCGCCACGGCCTGGAGTCCGTGGACCGCGAGGTCCGCTGGCTCAACGAGCTGATCGACACCGAGCGCCGGGAGTCGTCGGATCCGGCAGCGCCGTCCGACGGGTCGCCGGGGACCACATGAACCAGGCGACGGCACCCCGCGCGTCGTCGTCAGTCATCACCGGACCGCTCGCGGTCCGCGTACACGGACCAACGGTCCAGGGAGAAGGAGAGTCATGGGATCAGTCAAGGTCGCCATCGTCGGTGTCGGGAACTGCGCGGCCTCGCTCGTGCAGGGCGTGGAGTACTACAAGGACGCCGACGAGTCCGCGTCGGTCCCGGGGCTGATGCACGTCCGCTTCGGCGAGTACCACGTCTCCGACGTCGAGTTCGTCGCCGCGTTCGACGTGGACGCCAAGAAGGTCGGGCGTGACCTCTCCGAGGCCATCGTCGCGAGCGAGAACAACACCATCAAGATCGCCGAGGTGCCGCCGCTCGGCGTCACCGTGCAGCGGGGCACCACCCTCGACGGCCTCGGGAAGTACTACCGGGAGATCGTCGAGGAGTCCGACGAGCAGCCGGTCGACATGGTCGCCGCGCTGCGCGACAGCGGCGCCGACGTCCTCGTCTGCTACCTGCCGGTCGGCTCCCAGCAGGCGGCGGAGTTCTACGCGCAGGCCGCGCTCGACGCCGGCGTCGCCTTCGTCAACGCCCTGCCGGTCTTCATCGCCGGCACCCAGGAGTGGGCCGACAAGTTCACCGCGGCCGGGGTGCCGATCATCGGCGACGACATCAAGAGCCAGGTCGGCGCGACCATCACCCACCGCGTGCTGGCCAAGCTGTTCGAGGACCGCGGCGTCCAGCTCGACCGCACGATGCAGCTCAACGTCGGCGGCAACATGGACTTCAAGAACATGCTCGAGCGCGAGCGCCTGGAGTCGAAGAAGATCTCCAAGACCCAGTCCGTCACGTCGCAGGTCGACCGCGACATGGGCAAGGGCAACGTGCACATCGGCCCGTCGGACCACGTGCCGTGGCTGTCGGACCGCAAGTGGGCCTACGTCCGCCTGGAGGGCCGCGCGTTCGGCGACGTCCCGCTGAACCTGGAGTACAAGCTCGAGGTCTGGGACTCGCCGAACTCGGCCGGCATCATCATCGACGCCGTCCGCGCCGCGAAGATCGCCAAGGACCGCGGCATCGGCGGCCCGATCCTCTCGGCGTCGTCCTACTTCATGAAGAGCCCGCCGGAGCAGTACAGCGACAGCGAGGCCCGCGACGCCGTCGAGGCCTTCATCCGCGGCGACATCGAGCGCTGACGCAGGACCTCGTCGTCCCTCGGACGAGGCCGACGACAGGGCCCGCATCCGTCCCGGATGCGGGCCCTGTCGCGTCCTGCGGGGGATGGGGCTCCCGGCTGCCTACGCTGCACCGCATGCCGCCCCGCGCCCGCCGCCTCGTCGTCGCGGCGGGCCTCTCCCTGGCGCTGACCAGCGGCTGCACGGGGGACGACGGAGGCGTCCGGGCGGCCGGCGACCCCGTCACCGAGGAGGAGGCAGCCGTCCTGGCCGCGCTCCTGCAGCGCAACGAGCAGCGCGGCGGCGCCGATTTCGTGGTCACGGCGCCCTACGGCGAGGACGAGCTGCTGACCCTCACCGGCTCGGTGGACTTCCGCAGCGACGTCGGGCGGGCGCAGGCGGTGACCAGCTTCGACGACGGCCGTCCCGAGGACGTCCGCACCCTCTTCTTCACGCCGGAGGAGGTGTGGGTCGGCGACGTCCCCGGTCTGGCTGACGCCCTCGCCGGCGGCGGCGCCCCGTCGGTGTCCTACCTGCGCCGCCCGGTCACCACCGTGGCCGCCGCGGACGGCGCACCGCTGCTGGTCGACGTCCTGACCGAGGTGCTGCTCAACCTCGCCGCGCGCACCGACGACGACCCGCGGGCGTTCCTCGACGGCGGGTACACGTGGGAGGGCCAGCGCTCGATCGACAGCCGGCTCACCACGCTCTTCGGGGCGCCGGGCGGGCGGACGGTCGCGGTCGACGCGTCCGACGACGTGCTCACCCAGTTCGTGACGACGGTGGCCGACGCCGGTTTCGACGTGACGATCACGCTGTCCGACCACGGCATCCGCCGGATCGACCTGCCCGCCGAGGAGCAGACGGCGGAGGCGACGGCGTACCCCGACGTGGCCGCACTGCTCGGGATATGACGAAGGGCCCCTCAGCAGAGGGGCCCTGGACGTAGCAGGAGAGGGCGGCCTCTTCCCCAGACCGCCCTCTCCCGGTGTTCTTCCTACCAGATCCGGAGCGATCCGGGCACCCTCAGTTGACGGATGGGTCTGCTGGGGCAGTCGAGAGCACCGCGAGGCGGCCGGTCTGCCGGCCCAACACCGCGCGCCACAGGTCCGGACCCGACGCCTGGCTGAGGACGTCGTCCGGCCGGCCGGGGACGCAGGCCCAGGCGCCCTCGGCGATCTCGCCGGCCAGCTGACCGGGGGACCAGCCCGCGTAGCCGGCGAAGACCCGGAGGCCGCTGAGCTCCTCCTGCAGGTCGGCCGGGTCGCTGTCGAGGTCGACGAGGTGGACGGTGCCGGCCACCCGGCGCAGCGGGCTGCCGTCCTCGGCGACCGGGTCCGGGGACACGGCCAGGCAGAGCGCGGTGTCGGCCTCGCAGGGTCCCCCGACGTGGAACACCCCGGGGGCGACGGCGAGGTCGCACCAGCCCGGCAGCACGTCCCGGATCTCCACCTGGCTGGGGCGGCCCAGGACGACGCCCAGCGTGCCGTTGTCCGAGTGGTCGAGGACGTAGACCACGGTGCCCGCGAACGTGGGATCGGTGAGCGCCGGCATGGCCACCAGGAGGGCGCCGGGCTGCACGTCGGTGAGCCGGCCGATGTCGAGCGCCGGGACCCTGGGGGCACGCCGCCGACCGGTCGCGGGTCGCACAGGGGGACCGGACTCGGGATCGGGTGACGGGGACGCCGGGCTCATCGCGACCAGTGTGCCCCACCCGGGCGCTCCCGGCGCCCGATCGCACGCGGCCTGGGGAAACGCCGCGGACGTCCTGCGGGCCGCCCGTACGCTGGCGGCGTGCCGCAGGTGGAGACCGGAGTGCGCCACGTGCTGCAGCGGGGCGACTTCCGCCGTCTGCTGGCGACCCGGTTGTTCTCCCAGTTCGGCGACGGGGTCTTCCAGGCCGCACTGGCCGGCACGGTGCTGTTCAACCCGCAGCGGGCCGCCGATCCGGTGGACGTCGCCGCCGCCTTCGCCGTCCTGCTGCTGCCCTACTCCCTGGTCGGCCCGTTCGCCGGGGTCTGGCTGGACCGCTGGAGCCGCCGCCAGGTGCTGCTGGTGGCCAACCTGGTGCGCGCCGTGCTGGTCGCCGTGGTGGCCGGGCTGGTGCTGGCCGGGGTGCA
>Ga0190265_10003612_pt1 | contig 10576 bp, 10 predicted proteins | sample Popmic124T_FD_133135 | JGI IMG/M metagenome (GOLD analysis project Ga0190265, IMG submission 133135) | Populus adjacent soil microbial communities from riparian zone of Indian Creek, Utah, USA - 124 T | ecosystem: Environmental > Terrestrial > Soil > Riparian zone | place: USA: Utah | collected...
CCGAGAAAGATCGCCCCGACCCGTGCGAAGCGCTCCGGCGCATCGGTCGCGAAGAAGCGAGCGCCGCCTTTGCCATTTCCATCGCCGGCCATGCCGCTTGCGGCGAGAGCGGACCGAACCGCAGTTGCCGTGGTCGCCGCGGAGTCGACGAGGCGCACGCCGCAGCCGACCGCGTTGCGGATAGCGTCCGCCAGCACGGGAAAATGCGTGCAGCCGAGCACGAGCGTATCCGGTCCATCGCCGCCGGCAAACAGCGGCGTCAGGTAATGTGCGGCGGCCGCGGCCGTCACGTCCGAGTTGGTCCAGCCTTCCTCGGCCAGCGCAACGAAGACTTGGCAGGGCTGCTGCACGACGTCGATCGTTGCATCGAGCGCATGGATGGCGCGCGCATAGGCGCCGCCTTTGACCGTGCCTTCAGTGGCGATCACGGCGATGCGCCTGTTGCGCGTCGCCGCCACGCCCGCTCTCGCCCCGGGCTCGATCACCCCGACGACCGGCACCGGCGCCAGCGCTTCCGTCAGCGCCTCGAGCGCAACCGCGGACGCCGTGTTGCAGGCGATCACCACCATCTTCACACCTGCGGCAAGGAGGAGTTGCGTGGCCTGCAGCGCGTAGGCCTGCACCGTCTCCGCGCTCTTGGTGCCGTAAGGGAGGCGCGCGGTGTCGCCGAGATAGACGAACGACTCTTCCGGCAGCGCGGCTTCCATCGCGCGGAGCACCGTGAGGCCGCCCATGCCGGAATCGAATACGCCGATCGGTCTTTGGTCCCCGCTCATTCGCCGCCGGCGGGCGCTTCGCTTTCCAGCGCCAGCCCCGCCTGCACCGTGAACGTATCGAAATAGAGATCGAGGAAGCGGCGATAGATGGCGGCAAGCTGCTTGAGGTCGGCGATGGCCACTTGCTCGTCCACCTTGTGGATCGTGGTGGTGAGCAGGCCGAACTCCACCACCGGGCAGATGTTCTTGATGAAGCGCGCATCCGAGGTGCCGCCGTCGGTGGAGAGCGTCGGCGTGCGCCCGGTGACGTCGTGCACAGCCTCGCTCAGCATGCCGTCGAGCGGCCCCGGCTCGGTGAGGAACATATGCGCCGGCGGTTCGAAGCTGAGCGTGTACTGGAGATCGCTGCCGGCCAGCGCTTGGGCCGTGCGCTCGCGCAACGTCCCCTCCAGCGTCTCCGGCTCGTGGCGGTCGTTGTAGCGGATGTTGAAGCGCGCCTCCGCGCGCGCCGGGATGATGTTCGTGGTCGGATTGCCGACGTCGATGCTTGTGACCTCGAGATTGGTCGGCGAGAAATGCGCGCTGCCGTAATCGAGCGGCGGATCGTAAAAGGCGCCGAGCACCTTGATGAGGCCCTTCACCGGGTTGCTGGCGAGGTGCGGGTAGGCGACGTGGCCCTGCACGCCGTTGACGACGATATGCCCATTGAGGCTGCCGCGCCTACCGATCTTGATGGCCTCGCCGATGACGGAGGCGTTGGTCGGTTCGCCGACGATGCAATGATCCGGCTGCTCGCCGTGGCTCGCCATCCAGTCGAGCACCTTGCGCGTGCCGTTAATCGCGGGGCCTTCCTCGTCGCCGGTGATGAGGAAGCTGATCGTGCCTTGGATGTCCTTGCCGTTTTCCTGCACGTAATCGATGGCGGCTGCGGCGAAGGCGGCGATTCCCCCCTTCATGTCGGCGGCGCCGCGGCCATAGAGGATGCCGTCGGCGATCTCGGCGGCGAAGGGATTGTGCCGCCACTGATGTTCTTCTCCCGGCGGCACCACGTCGGTATGGCCGGCGAAGCAGATATGCGGCGGCCCGTCGCCGATGCGCGCGAAGAGATTATCGATGGCGGGCGTGCCGTCCTCGGTGAATTGCAGCCGCTCGCAGGCAAAGCCCGCTGCCTTCAGCGCGTCGGCAAGCACGTCCAGGGCGCCCGCGTCGAACGGCGTGATGCTGCGGCAGCGGATCAGCGCCTGCGCGATCTCCACCGCTCTATCGTCCATGCCGTTCATCGCGTCACAAGGTCGGGACCGTATTGGTTGGGGCCTACGCTGCCTCTAATACAGCCCAGCTCGATGATTGCCCAGGTCCGCGGCCCCAGCGGGGTCACCTCGCGAGCGGATCGGGCCCGTAGCGGTTGGGACCCGTGGTGCCCTTGAGGATGCCGAGCTCGACGAGGAACCAGATGCCGACGCCGAGCATGACGACGGTGGCGATCCAGCCAAGCGTGTTGGGCTGCTCCGGGGTGCCCGTCAGGCCGAAAAGCTGGAGAAAGTTCACGATGAGGATCGGGACCAGGCCGTAAAGCGCCGTCGTCCCCGGCTTGTCGCGGTCCTGGAAGCGCTTCGCGGCAATGGCATAGACCGGGTAGAAGAGGGCGAGCGTGATGAGCGCGATGATGATCATCGCGAGCGTCGTCGGGCCGAGCGCTGCGCCCACCACGATGCCGAGCACGATGCTGATGATGGCGAGGACTATGGAGCCGATCCAGTATTTCGCCCGGTTGATGCGCCCATCGAACGACGTGAAGATATAGCTCAGGTCCATTGTGCTCTCCCCCCTTAACCCGCCGAGCTTGGCCGGGTCCCCTCTTGTAGAGCGGAAGGTTTGGTTTGCGAAGCCGCAACCGTTACAGGGCGGCATCTTCCTGTAAAGCGCCACGCGGGCCTAGCCTGTAGCGGTTTAGCCCGGCCGTCCCTTTGCTGGACCTCTAGGCGAGCGGGGCGTCGGCTGCTTGCCTGCCAAGCGGATCGGCCCCGTAGCGGTTCGGCCCTTGCGTTCCTTTCAGAATCCCGAGATCGATCAGCAGCCAGATGCTGATGCCGACCAATGCGAGGTCAAAGACCTGCGACACCATCGTGGGGTTGGCGGCATCGAACACGTTGAAAGTGTAGAGGAGATTGGACAGGATGAGCGGCACGATGCCGAACAGCGCGAGCGCCCCCGGTCTGTTCCGGTCCTGGAAGCGCTTCGCCATCACGGCATAGGTCGGATACATCAACGCCAGCGCCACCGCGATCGCGAGCTTGACCGCCGCGTCCGAGAGCCCCATGGCCCACACGATCAGCAGCATGGCGACGATACCGGCGGCGCCGATCAGAAGGCTTCCGATCCAGTACTTCGCGCGGTTGATCCGCCCGTCCAGGCTGAAAAACAGGAAGGTCCAGTCCATGAGGCCCCCCGGCGCCTGCGCTAATCCCGCAGCAGTTCGTTGATGGAGGTCTTCGCGCGGGTGCGCTCGTCGACGGTCTTCACGATGACGGCGCAATAGAGCGAGGGGCCCGGCGATCCGTCTGGCAGCGGCCTGCCGGGACTCGCGCCCGACACCACGACGGAATAGGGCGGCACGCGGCCGTAGATAACTTCGCCGGTCATGCGGTTGATGATCTTGGTGGACTGCCCGAGATAGACGCCCATCGACAGCACCGAGCCTTCGCCGACGATGACGCCTTCGGCCACCTCCGCCCGCGCGCCGATGAAGCAATTGTCCTCGATGATGACCGGGTTCGCCTGCAGCGGCTCCAATACGCCGCCAATGCCGGCGCCGCCGGAAATATGCACGTTCTTGCCGATCTGCGCGCAGGAGCCGACGGTCGCCCAGGTGTCGACCATCGTCCCGGTGTCGACCCGCGCGCCGAGATTGACGAAGCAGGGCATCAGCACCGCGCCCGGCGCGATATAGGCCGAGCGCCGCACCACCGCGCCCGGCACGACGCGGAAGCCTGCTTCCTTGAAGTCGCGGCTGCGCCAGTCGGCGAATTTCGTCGGCACCTTGTCCCACCACGAGCCGCCCTCTGGCGCCCCGTCGATCTTGTGCGGGTCGTGCAGACGGAAGGACAGCAGGATCGCTTTCTTCAGCCACTGATTGACGACCCAGTTGCCATCGGTCTTTTCGGCCACGCGCAGCTCGCCGCGGTCCATCAGCTCGAGGGTCTCGTCGACGGCGTCGCGCACCACGCCCTTGGTGTCCGGCGTGATCTCATGGGCGTGCTCGTACGCGCTCTCGATGAAGCTCTTGAGGTGGTCGTGCGTCATGCGGAAAAGCCCCGTCAGGTGAGACAGAAAGATGCGGCGCGCTTGTCCTGTGCCGGACGCTGTGCGGCGATGCGTGCTGCGGTGGCGCTCAGGAACGGCGCGAGCTGCTCCGTGCGGTGGTCGATATAGGCCGGCAGCGTCGCCCAGGTGGCGATGGCCTGGTGCTCCGGATGCGGCGTCGGCGCCCCGTCCACGAGAACCGTCGTCATGCCGATCCGATGCGCAGCTTCGAGATTGTGCGGCAGGTCGTCGAACATGGCCGCAGCCGTCGCCGCGATGCCGTGCGCATTGGTGAAGCGCTCGTAGGCTTCCGCCATCGGCTTCGGATAGATGTATTCGAGCGCATGAATATCGAAGATATCCTCGAAATGATCGCTTAGCCCAAGCCGCGCTGCGACCGCTTCCGCGTGCTTGCGCGAGCCGTTGGTGAAGATGAATTTTCGCCCCGGGAGATTTGCGATGGCATCGCCGAGCTCCGGCGCCGCGGCAACGACGCTGAGATCGATATCGTGCACATAGTCGAGGAAGCTATGCGGGCAAATATCGTGCAGCCGCATCAGCCCGGCGAGCGTGGTCCCATGCTCGTAGTAATAGCGCTCGCGGATCTTCTGCGCGTCCTCGTACGGGATGCCGAAGCTGTTGGCGATGAACTCGCCCATGCGGCGGTCGATCTGCGCGAAGAGATTGCAGTCCGCGGGGTAGAGCGTGTTGTCGAGATCGAACACCCAGGTCTCGACATGAGCAAAGCCGGATGTGGCGGCGGGCCGGGCCATGGTCACGCTTTCTTCGCGGTGCGCTTCAGGCGCCGCCGCTCGATCAGCGTTCCCGCGCCATGCTCGGTGAACAGCTCGAGCAAGACGGCATGCGGCACCTTGCCGTTCAAAATCACGACCGCTTCCACGCCTTCGGCGATAACGTCGAGGCAGCCTTCGATCTTGGGGATCATGCCCCCAGAGATCGTGCCGTCCGCGATCAGGGCTTCGGCCTCCTCAGTCGTCAGCGACTTCACGAGGTTGCCGTCCTTGTCGAGCACGCCCTCCACGTCGGTGAGCAGGAGGAGGCGTTTCGCCTTCAGTGCCGCGGCCAGCGATGCCGCGAATGTGTCGGCGTTGATGTTCAGCGTCTCTCCGTCGGGACCGACGCCGATCGGCGCGATCACGGGTATCAGGTCGGAGCCGATGATCACCTCGACGATATGCGGGTCGACATAAGCCGGCTCCCCGACGAAGCCGAGATCGATGATCTGCTCGATATTGGAATCGGGATCGCGCCGCCGCCGCTCCAGCTTCTTGGCGCGCATGAGATTTGCGTCCTTGCCGGAGATGCCGACCGCGCGGCCGCCCTGGCCGTTGATGGCGGTGACGATCTCCTTATTGACCGAGCCCGCCAGAACCATCTCGACCACCTCGACGGTCTCGCGGTCCGTGACGCGCAAGCCGCCCTGGAATTCGCTGCGGATGTTGAGCCGGTCGAGGAGGAGGCCGATCTGCGGCCCGCCGCCATGCACAACGACCGGGTTCACCCCGGACTGCTTCAGGAGCACGATGTCGCGCGCGAAGTTCTTGGCAAGCTCCGGATCGCCCATGGCATGCCCGCCATATTTCACCACCACGGTCTGCCGGTCGTAGCGCTGCATATAAGGCAGCGCCTCCGACAGCACCTTGGCATGTGCGTGCACGGTCGCGAGAATCTCAGCCTGCTGCGCCGAAGGCTTCTTCAGCGCATGCCGGTCCTTGACGCTCGTTTGGGATGGTTTGGTCTTGGCCACGAGCGCGTTATAGCGGCGGCAAGCCTTGGCGTACAACGCTGATTGGGAAGGGAAGCTAGGCCGCAAGCACCGCGATGGCGGCGCGAAGCTCCGCAATGCCCATGCCCGTATGCGCCGACGTGACCAGCACCTGCGGGTAAGCCGCCGGACGCTTGGCAAGCTCGGCCTCGACTTTGGCGACTGTCTCCTCCAGCTCCGTCTTCTTCGGCTTGTCCGCTTTGGTCAGCACCGCCTGGTAGGACACCGCCGCCTCGTCGAGCAGGCTCATCGTTTCCTTGTCGTTAGGCTTGATGCCATGCCGGGCGTCGATCAGGACGAAAACGCGCTTCAATTCCCGGCGGCCTCTGAGATAGTCGCGGATCAGCCGCGTCCAGCCCCTCACCGCCACCTTCGAGGCGCGCGCATAGCCGTAGCCAGGCATGTCGACGAGGTAGATCTCGGCCTGGTGGCCGAGCGTGAAGAAATTGAGCTCGCGCGTCCGTCCGGGGGTGACGGAGACGCGGGCGAGGCTGGTCCGCCCCACCAAGGCATTGATAAGGCTCGACTTGCCGACATTGGAGCGCCCCGCGAACGCGATTTCCGGGCGTCCGTCGTCGGGCAGGCCGTCGATCGCGACGACGCCCTTCACGAACACGCAAGGCGCCTTGAACAGCGCCTCGCCGGCCGCAATCTCAGCGGTGGAAAAGCCGGCCTCACTTGTTGCGGTCATCAGCCCGCTCCTTTTCGGCCGGCATTAGAGCCGCGCGGACGCGGGTCTAGCCGCGCTCCGCCTCTTTCGGCGTCGCGCCCGGCTCGGCTTCCGTGGCGTCGGCGGCCTCCTCGGCGTCTGCCTTGGCGTTTACCCCGGCGCGCTTGGCCCGGCGCGCGCTTTTAGCGGCCTTCTTCTCCTTCACCTCGTCCGGCGTGGTTTCCTCCTCCACCTTGGGAGGCCGGAAGCCCATATTTTCGAGAAGCGGAATGTCCACGCCCTGGCGCCACATGATGACGGATTGCTGCAACACCGACAGGAGGTTGTTCCACGCCCAGTAGATGACGAGCCCCGCGGGGAAGCTCGCGAGCAGATAGGTGAAGAAAATCGGCATCCAGGCGAAGATCTTCTGCTGAATGGGGTCCGGCGGTGCCGGGTTCAGCTTCATCTGGAACCACATCGTGAGGCCCATGATGATCGGCCACGCGCCGATCATGAGGAACTCCGGCGGCTGCCACGGGATCAGGCCGAACAGGTTGAAGATGCTGGTGGGATCAGGCGCCGAGAGGTCCTGGATCCAGCCGAAGAACGGCGCATGCCGCATCTCGATCGTGACGAACAGCACCTTGTAGAGCGCGAAGAAGACGGGGATTTGAACGAGGATGGGCAGGCAGCCCGATGCCGGGTTCACCTTCTCCTTCTTGTACATCTCCATCATCGCCTGCTGCATGCGCACGCGGTCGTCGCCGTAGCGCTCCTTCAGGCGCTGCATTTCCGGCGCCAGCTTCTTCATCTTGCTCATCGACACGTAGGACTTGTTCGCGAGCGGGAAGAGCACGAGCTTGATGAGCACGGTGACGATGAGGATCGACACGCCGAAATTGCCGACGAGCTTATAGAAGAAGTCGAGCGCGTAGAAGAGCGGCTTGGTCAGAAAGTAGAACCAGCCCCAGTCGATCAGGAGATCGAATTTCGGGATTTCGTATTTCGCCGCGTAGCCGTCGACGACATTCACTTCCTTGGCGCCAGCGAACACTTGCCCCTTCACGTTGGCGGTGGCACCAGGCGCCAGCGTCACGCCCTCCATGAGGTAGTCGGTCTGGAAGCGGTCGCGGCCGCCGGTCATTGAGCCGGCGAACTTCGCGTCGAAGGCCTTGCCCTGCTCCGGCACGATCACCGCGCCCCAATATTTGTCGGTGATGCCGAGCCAGCCGCTGCGGCTCTTGAACGTTTGCGGCGGATCCTCCGCGGCGTTCGCGTAGCTGATCTCTTGCAACCCGTCGTCGACGACGCCCGTCAGTCCTTCATGGATGATGTAGAACGCCGCCGAGTGCGGCCGCGCATGCCGCGAGACGAGACCGTAAGGATAGATGGTGACGGGCTCGGCGCCGTTATTCACGACGCTATCGTCGAGCGTGAACATGTATTTGTCGTCGACCGTGATCGTGCGCGTGAAGACAAGGCCTTGGCCGTTGTCGTAGGTGAGCTTGAGCGGCGTGTCCGGGGTGAGCTTGGCGTTCGCTTCCGCGGTCCAGACCGTATCGGCGCCGGGGAGGGGGATATCCTTTCCGGGCGCGCCGACGAAACCATGCTCGGTGTAGTAGGCGCCCGGTGCGCCGGCCGGCGATAGCAGGACCACCTCCGGGCTATTTGGCTCGACGGTCTCGCGGTAGTCCTTGAGGACGAGATCGTCGAGGCGGGCGCCTTTCAGCGCGATCGAGCCGTGCACGCTCGGCGTATCGACGGCGACCCGCGGCGAGGCGCCAAGGACCTCTTGCCGTGTCGCTGCGGCGGCGGCTTCGCTCGGCAGTGACGGTGCGGCGGTTCCGGGGGAAGCGGGTGTCGTCGTCTCTGCGCCGGGCTTTTGTGGCCCTTGCTGCGTGACCTTCTGCTGCGGCGTGTCGGGCTTCTCCTGCTCCGGCACGAAGTAGAACTGCCAAGCGAACAGCACGACCATCGACAGGACGATGGCAAGAATGAAATTACGGTTGTTCTCGTCCATGTCCGTCCAGCTCTTGTCCGTTCAGTCGGCGCCGGTGCTAAAGGCCAACAATGCGGGGAAAGAAATCAGCGCTTCTTCGCGGCGGCGGGCTTATGCACCTTCGCGAGCGCGCGTGTCAGATCCTCGGTCAGCGCGGTGAAGGGCCCTTGTAGCGTGCCGGCCCGCGCGATCAAAACATAATCATAGCCTTTCGTGGCGTGTGCCGGTGCGACAAGCCGCACCGCTTCCTTCAGGCGCCGCCTTGCCCGGTTCCGCACGACCGCGCTCCCGAGCGCCTTGGTGGCCGTGAAGCCGAAGCGCGCGACATTTTCGCCTATTTGGCTGGCATCTTGGCGCGCACGCGCTTGCAAGAGCAGCGAGGGTGTGTTGCAGCGGGCACCGCCGCGCACATGAAGAAATTCGTTGCGATTTTGCAGGCGTCCGATGACCGTCACCCTAGGCGAAGGGCGCGTCTGGCCCGGATGGCTCAAGCCGACAGGCGCTTGCGTCCCTTGGCTCTGCGCCTTGCGAGCACCTTCCGGCCGGCCTTGGTCGCCATGCGCGCGCGAAAGCCGTGCCGCCGCTTGCGGACGAGTCTCGAGGGCTGGTAAGTGCGCTTCACGGGAATTCTCCAAGGCTTGCAAAGATTGGCGGCTTATAAGGGGGCAGGGGCGGCAAGTCAATGCGCCGCGCTGCCGATTCCGGCCAGTTACCGCTCCCTATCACTTCTGCTGACGGGCCATCACATGCGCGGGAAAGCTTGTTCCACCGCCTCGCAATAGGCCTACGTTCTGCTCCATCGAGCGAGGAGATGTCATATGGCGACGGCGGCGGAGAGGAGGGGGGCAGCGGCGTGGCTGAAACGCCTATGGCCACTTCTCTTGATCGCGGCAGCAGGCGTGCTGGTCCTTTCCATGGGCTGGCACCATTATCTGAGCCTCGAAGTGCTGGCCGAGCGCCGCGAAACTTTGCGCGCGTTCATCGCCAGCCATTGGCTGCTTTCCGTCTTCGCCTTCATCGCCATCTATGCCGTCAGCGTCGCGCTCTCCTTGCCGGGCGCCGCCGTTCTCACCCTTGCCGGCGGCTTTTTGTTTGGCTGGCTTCTCGGCGGGATCCTCTCCATCGTCGGCGCAACGCTGGGTGCAACCGGAATCTTCCTCATCGCGCGCACAGCGCTGAGCGACGTGCTCGCGGCGCGCGCCGGCCCCTGGCTCGCGCGCTTGCGCGACGGCTTCCGCGAGGACGCCTTCAATTATTTGCTGTTCCTTCGCCTCGTCCCGATTTTCCCGTTCTGGCTCATCAATCTGGCGCCTGGCCTTCTCGGCGTCGGCCTCGGCACCTACGACGCGGCGACCGTGCTCGGCATCATTCCGGGCACGTTTGCCTTTTCGCTTGCCGGCAGCGGCCTCGACAGTCTGATCGCCGCGCAGCAATCCGTACACGAATCCTGCCTTGCCAAGATGGGCCCGGATGCTCAAGAGTCCTGTCCCTATGCACTCGATCCGGGGGCGCTGCTGACACCGGAGTTGATTGCAGCCTTGGTCGCGCTAGGGGTCGTCGCGTTGATCCCGGTGCTGATCAAGCGCTTTAGGCGGGGGCCCTCCGCGTGATGGAACGGGGGATGGGGGAGATGGAAGAGGTTCTGCAGCCCGACCTCTGCGTAATCGGTGCGGGCTCCGGTGGCCTCTCGGTCGCCGCGGCGGCGGCGCAGTTCGGCGTTCCCGTCGTCCTCATCGAGAGGGGCCGCATGGGCGGCGATTGCCTGAACTATGGCTGCGTCCCCTCCAAATCGCTCCTTGCCGCCGCCAAGCGCGCCGACGCGGTGCGCACCGCGTCCGCCTTCGGTGTCGACGTCATCGAGGCGCAGCTCGATCATCGCGGCATTCACGATCATGTCCACGGCGTGATCGCGGCCATCGCGCCGAACGACTCCGTCGAGCGCTTCACCGGCCTTGGCGTGCGTGTGATCCAAGCCAAGGCGAGCTTCCTCGACAAGAACACGGTCGAGGCCGGCCGCGTGTTAATACGTGCGCGCCGCTTCGTGATCGCGACCGGTTCGTCGCCTGCGATCCCGCCGATCCCCGGTCTCGACGAGATTCCCTATTTCACCAACGAGACCA
>Ga0190265_10003613_pt1 | contig 10569 bp, 8 predicted proteins | sample Popmic124T_FD_133135 | JGI IMG/M metagenome (GOLD analysis project Ga0190265, IMG submission 133135) | Populus adjacent soil microbial communities from riparian zone of Indian Creek, Utah, USA - 124 T | ecosystem: Environmental > Terrestrial > Soil > Riparian zone | place: USA: Utah | collected...
CACGGCGCGGTCTCGGCGGGCGTCGGGGTCGGCTCCACGGTTTACATTGCGGGCGCCGGGCCGGTAGGGCTTGCCGCCGCCGCGTCGGCGCAGATCCTGGGAGCCGCGGTGGTCTTGATCGGCGACATGAATCAGGAACGGCTCGCGCACGCGAAATCCGTCGGCTTCGAGCCGATCGACCTCACCAAGAGCGACAAGCTCGAGGACCTGATCGAAGCGGTCCTCGGCGTGCCGGAGGTGGATGCGGCGGTGGACGCCGTCGGCTTCGAGGCCAGGGGGCACGGCGAGAGCCACGAGACCGAGGCTCCCGCTACCGTCCTCAACTCCCTGATGACGATCACCCGTGCCGCCGGCCGGCTCGGCATTCCGGGTCTCTACGTGACCGAAGATCCGGGATCGAAAGACGAGGCGGCGCGCCAAGGCAACCTGCGGATGCGCTTCGGCCTGGGCTGGGCGAAGTCGCACAGCTTCTTCACGGGCCAGACACCGGTCCTCAAGTACAACCGAGCCCTGATGCAGGCCATCCTCTACGACCGCCTGCCGATCGCAAAGATCGTCAACGCGACGGTCATCTCCCTGGACGACGCCCCGGAAGGCTACAGGGACTTCGATTCCGGCGTCGCCAAGAAGTTCGTCCTCGATCCCCACGGACAGCTTCAGAAGGCTGCGTAGAGAGTAAGAGGCTCGGCCCCCGAGCCGATGAGCGTGAGCCTTGAAGCCGGCACGCACTTTTGCGTGCCGGTCTCACACAAACGCTAGACATCAGGGCGTCGATTTCATCTCTTTCCGGGCGGCGGAGATGATTCGACGCCCTGGTATGAAACCTGCTCTCCACGGATCTCCAGGATTTGAGATTCGACCTTTCCAAAGGAGAGTGGATCATGTTCAGAAATATTTCTGTTCTCGCCATCTTTTGCGCTTCATTCCTTGCGACCGGGCCGGCTGCGACGGCCTTGCCGTGGCCGCCCACTTCCTCGGGGACGGACATCGGCGGCGGGCTTCCTTCTGGATACGAGCCGAGCGGCATCGTGTGGGACAACTTCACGGGCGCCCTCTGGCTGGTGCACGACGAAGGTCAGCTCTCCCGCATGCTGCGCGACGGCACCTTTACCGAGACCTGGGATATTTACTTACCCGGGACGAACCCGCCACAGAAGCCGGACCTGGAGAGCATCGCCGTCACCGGCACGAGCCCGAAGGTCTACCTCGGAGTGGAGGACCCGCCGACGATCCTGGAATACAACTCCAGCTCGACGGCCGCGCCCTGGGCATCGGGCAAATCCTGGGAGCTCGACCTCCCGACTGTGGCCGGCAGCGGAATGGAAGGGTTGACCTGGGTTCCGAACGGCTATCATCCCTATGCCAACAGCGCCTCGGGCGGCCTCTTCTACGCGAGCGGTCAGAGCGACGGCAGAGTCTATGTTTATGACGTGAACCTTTCGCAGACCGGGACCGCTCCCCTGGCGCCCCTGGGCTGGTTCACCCCCCTCGCAGGGCAGAACGACATCTCGGATCTCTACTTCTCGAGCGACACTCGCACGCTGTTCGTTCTCTACGACTTCGCCAATCAGTTGCTCGAGGTCGATACGAGCACGAAGAGCTACCCGGTGATGAGCACCTATGTTCTGCCGACCTACACCACAGGACAGGAAGGGGTGACGCTCCTGCCGCAGTGCCCGGGAGCCAAGACGGACATCTACATCGCGGACGACACCAACGGCGCGTCGCACGTCGTCTACCGGTTGAACAACTTCCCGCAGCTCTGCACCGCCGCCCTCGCGCCCACGGCCGACGCCACCACCCGCCAGGCCTCGCCTAATTCGAACTATGGCCTGACGGCCAACCTCACCAAGGATTCGGCGGTGAACGCCGACGAGAATTTCCTGGCGCGTTTCAACCTTTCGGGCATCACCCTCTCGCAGATCGCCCGCGCCCAGCTCGTCTTCTTCGCCACGGACGGCACGGACCAGAGCCCGCAATATTGCGCGACCGCCGCCAACTGGGCGGAAACCACGATCACCTGGAACAATCAACCCCCCTGCAGCGGCAACAACACGGGCGGCGGCGTTGCCGTGGACAACAACAATTGGGTGAGCTACGACGTGCGGTCTCCTCTCCAGAGCGGCTGGTCGAGCTTCCGCTTCACTCCGCGCTCCACCAACGACCTTATAGCGAGCTCCCGGCAGGCCTCCGGCAACCGGCCGAAACTCATCCTCTGGCTGACCGGCCAGTAGGGGAGGTCCGGCTTCTGTCACGCAATCGTGGATCGCCGCACCTTAAAATATAGAGGTGTGCTTTACAGTGACGAACCCTGAAATATCTGCGGGAGACAAACTCATGAGGCGATCCACGATCCTGCGTTTGGCGGTTGCGATGCTCTCGGTGGCATCGTTTGCGCGGCTGGCCGCCGTTGAAGAGCACGGCGCCGGCTCGTCGCGCCTTCAGCTCGTCGAGGCCACGATCCCAGAGTTGCAGAAGGCGATCCAGACGAAGCTCATCACGATCGAGCGGCTCGTCGAGATGTACGGCGCGCGCATCGACACCTACGAACAGGCGGGGCCGGGCGTCAACGCGTTCCTCTCCGTGAACCCGAACGCCGAGGCGGAGGCGAGGCGGCTCGACGAGGAGCGCCATCCGGGGCGCTCGCGGAGTCCGCTCTACGGCATCCCCGTTCTCTTGAAAGACAACATCGACACCGCGGACATGCCGACGACCGCGGGCTCGGTGGCGCTCGCCGGCTCCATCCCTCCGGACGACGCCTTCATCACGCGGAAGCTGCGCGAGGCGGGCGCGATCATCCTCGGCAAGGCCACGCTCACCGAGTTCGCGAACTTCATCGCGCTCGGCATGCCGACCGGCTACAGCTCGCTGGGCGGCTTCGGGTTCAACCCCTACGACCCGCGCGAGCTGCCGGGAGGCGACGGCCGGCCGGTGCTGCAGACGGGCGGCTCGAGCTCAGGCTCCGCCATCGGCGTCAACGCGAACCTCGTCACGGTCGCGATCGGTACGGAGACCTCCGGGTCGATCCTCAGCCCGGCGAGCGCCAACGGCGTCGTCGGCATCAAGCCCACCGTGGGGCTGGTCAGCCGCGACGGCATCATCCCGATCACGGCGGATCAGGACACCGCCGGCCCCATCGCGCGGACCGTCACGGACGCGGCCATCCTGCTCGGCGTCATCGCCGGGTTCGATCCCGCGGACCCCGCGACCGCCGCCTGCCTCACCCGCGGCAACTGCTTCGACGACTACACCCGGTTCCTCGACAAGAAGGCGCTCCGGCGTGCCCGCATCGCCGTGGTGACGCCCCTCCCCGCGAACCGCCTCGACATCATGAACGCGGCGATCGACCTCCTGCGCGCCAAGGGCGCCTACGTCGAGCTCCTGCCGGCACCGTTCCCGGCCCAGCTCGGCTCCTGCGTGAGCTATCCGCCCCCCGCGGGTTGCTCCACCGTGCTCCTCTACGGGCAGAAGCGCGACCTGAACGCCTACCTGGCGGCGACCCCCGGCGCGCCCAATTCGACGCTCGCCGAGATCATCGCCTTCAACAGCACCTTCAACCCGCCCATGAAGTACGGCCAGGCGATCTTCGAGGCCGCCCAGCAGCTCGACGTCACTCCCGGCAGCGCGGACACCCTGCGCTACCAGGCGGACCTCGCCCAGGACCGCGCGCTCTCGCGCGGCGCTCTGGACGCCGTCTTCAAGGGTGCCGATGGCCGCTCCGGCACCGCGGACGACTTCGACGCCATCCTCTCCTCCGCCAACACCTTCGCCGCCGCTCCCGCCAAGGCCGGCTATCCGAGCATCACCGTGCCCGGCGGCTTCGTTCCGCCCACCCCGCCCATCGAGAACCCCTTCCCCTCGGGGGTGACCTTCACCGGCCCGGCCTTCTCCGAGCCCATCCTGATCGGCCTGGCCTTCGCCTACGAGCAGGCCACGAACCACCGCCAGCCGCCCGCCAGCACGCCGCCGCTTCCCAGCGACAGCGTGACTCGCTAGGAGGTGCTACCGCGTTGTGTAGCTTCCGTGCCGCAATTTGTGTGGCAACTCACGCGGATTGCCTCACAAGGGAAGCGGCGTGAGGCTCGCCCGGGGCGAGTTGCGTGACGGCGGCCGGGAGCTGCTTCACGCCGAGGCCGGCGTGCAACGCTCTGGCTTCGGCTTACGCCACAGCGGTTTCGAGCTGCCTCACGGCCCCCGCAATGTGCGTCACGGCGGCCTCGAGCTGCCTCACGGCCCCCGCGAGTTGCGACACTCCCCCCGCGGATTGAGACACGTAGACCTCGGGTTGCGACACTCCCCCCACGGATTGAGACACGTAGACTTTGGGTTGCGACACTGCCCCCGCGGATTGCGGCACGTAAACCGCGGGCTGAGACACTGCCCCCGCGGATTGAGACGCTCAGACCGCGGGGGGAGACACTGCCCCCACGGATTGCGTCACAACGACCGCGGGTTGCGACACTGCCCCCGCGGCGTACGTGTCGCAAACTTCGGGGCAGGTGACTCAACCCGCGGGGGCGGTGACGCAACCCGAGGTCGTTGTGACGCAAACCTCGGGGGGGATGACGTGCGGGGCGGCTTGTGTCGCAACGGGGCGGCGTGGGGAGTGCGCTCTAGCCAGAGAGGAGCGCCGGCCGGTTCAGTTGGCGGGGACGATGGGGTAGTCGGTGCCGGAGTCGGCCTCTAAGGTCACGCCATCTGGGATCTCACGGATGACGAGCCGGGCCGTCGCGTCGGCATGGTTGTCGCCGCTGGTGCCGATCTTGTAGAACACCTTGGCCATGACTCGCAGCTTGGCGTCGACGCTCAAGCGCGAGCCGACGGTGGTCTTGATCTGGAGTTGCGGAGCCACGGCGGTCGTGTCGCCGTAGAGGTAGCTCGAGGACCAGCGCGACTTCGCCGTGCCGGCGCCGATCTGCAGGGTCATGTCGATATAGCCGTCATACGTCCCGGTGCGGTCCCAGCGATCGATCTCCACATCGTTGCCGAAGACGATCGTGACCGGCGTGCCGGCCGGCAGGACGTCGGACTTGACGGTCAGCCGATCATAAAAATAGGCGTAAGCGGATCCGTAGGGCGCCGAGTTGCCGCCGATGTTGGTGCCGCTCACGACGTGCGCGTGGCCACTCGCCCAGGCGCGGAGCGTGGCCTGCTGGGCCTCGGAGCCCGCGGCGACGTCGGCGTAGAGCGTGGCGTAACCCGGGGCGGACATGGTGCGGCCCTGCGGGTCGGACAGCGTCTCGGCGAAGGTGCCGCCGGGCTGCCACTGGGAGTCGTCGGTGTAGGTGCCGGTATAGCCGAGCGTCTGAGAGGTCGACTGCACGCCATGGTAATAGGGCTGAGCCTCCGCGGACACGGTGGCGAAACCGAGGGTGGTGAGGGTCAGGGCGGCAGCCAGTACGGCGTTACGGTTTGACATGGGAATCTCCTCGCGACATTTGAGCCGCAACGGGGTTGTACCGCGCGACAGATTCAGTTTTTCGGGATCGGCCGGCGTCCTTTTGCGCCGGCCTGCCTTGAAGAACGAATCAGCGAGAGGATTCCCTCACGGGATCTGTGCGTCACCGCCGAGGCGGCACGTAATCCCAAATGCCGCGGGAGAACGTGCTGAAGCGGACAACGCCGGCGGCTGGTACCCCTTCGACGCTGTAGTAGCGGCCGACCGGCGCTCCGCCGCCCAGGAGGCTCCGCCAGGTCTTGGCCGCGGTGTCGTAGACGTAGGGCCCGGCTTCGGTCGCGGCGTAAAGGGTCTGGCTCGCCGGGTTGTCGAAGGCTAGCGACCAGGCGAGGGTCGAGGGCAGGCCTTTGGAGAGAGGGAGCCAGCTCACGCCGCCGTCCCGGGTGACCAGGACGGGCGGGCTGCCGTAGCCGCTGCCGCCGGCGTAGCAGGTGAAGGGATCGTCGGTCGCGACCAGGAGGGCGCTGGTCGAGGTGTAGGGCGGGGCGGTGCGGGTGGAGAGCGACTGCGTCCAAGTGGCGCCGCGGTTTCTCGAGTACCAGAGCCTCCCGAGGAAGGTGGCGGCGTACCAGATGGAGGAGTCGGCGGGCGAGATGGCGAGCGAGGCCACGTAGTCCCCGTCGCCGCCCGAGAAGTTCTGTGGGAGCCGTTCCTGCGAAAAGTTGTTGCCGCCGCGGTGCTGGAGCCTCCAGATGTAGTCCCCGGCGACGTAGGCGGCGGCGGGGTCGTCCGGGTCGGCGGCCGAGGCGGCGTAGAAGCCCGCTCTCGCCATGGCCGGCTGGTTCGTCCTCGCCAGGGAGGTCGATCCGCCCGCGGCCCGGGGCCGGAAGAGCATCAACCCTCCAGGATTAGGGGGGATCGTGGGGTAGATGGCGAACACGTCCGTCATGTCGTGAGAGGCCGCCGTCAGGTTGCCGTAGTCGCCACTGATCACCTGCTGGTGGAAGAGCGCCTGGGCTCCTCCGGAAGGCAAGGAGACCTGGAGGCCCTGGTCCTGGGAGCCGGCGAGGAGGAGGTCAGGGTCCGAGCCGCTGCTCCAGGTGGAGTAGAACTGGGCGTTCGGCAGGCCGAACCGCGTCAGGTTCTCGACGCTGGCGCCGCCGTCGAACGAGCGGTAGGTGCCGCCGTCGGTGTTCAGGAACAGCGTCTCCCCGCCGCCGTAGAGGAGGAACTGGAGGCCGTTGATGTCCGCGTGGAGCCGGTCGGCCGGGCGATCGTAATAATCTTCCCAGGAGCTGATGCGCTGAAAAGAGCGGCCCCCGTTGGTCGACCGCCAGCCGTCGACGCCTCCGAAGAGGACCAGGTTGGCATCCTGGCTCGAGACGGCGAGCGCGCCGCCGAAGAGCAGGTGGAAGGTGGCGTCGCCCTCGAAGCGGAAACGCGTCTCCCACCCGCGGCCCCCGTCTTCGGAAACGTACAGGGTGGTTGGCGAGAGGCCCGGGCCCACGGCGGCGTAGAGGGTCGGGCCGCCAGCCTCCGAGCCGCGCAGCAGCGAGTACTGGCTCCCCTCGGCCACCACGCTCAGCAGCTCGAAGCTGCTCCCCTGGTTGGTTGAGATCAAGAGGCGGCCCCGGGTCAGCAGGTAGAGAGGGCCGGCGGACGTGTGGCTCGTCCAGATCGCCGGCCGCTCGCGGACGTCCCCGGTGTAGACGATGGTGAAGCTCACCCCGCCGTCCTTCGATCGGGCGAGGAAGGGGCCGTTGGCGCCGGCCGCTCGCGCCAGCAGATAGACGGTACGGCGGTCGCCAGCCTGGATCATCTCGAAGACGGTGGCGAGAGGCGGCAAGCCCCGGGCCGGCTTCCAGGCGCCTCCGCGGTTCTTGCTGGCATAGACCCGACCGTCCTGGAACGAGGCCACGGCCACGGCCCAGACCTCGGGCTTGGCGCTCGCCGTGAAGCCGCGGACGAAGCCGCCGAGGCTGTCCGTCATGCGCTTCCAGGAAGGCGTTCCCGGCACGCCGCTGAAGATTCCCCCCTGGCTGGTCGCCAGGTAGAGCGTCTTGCCGTCCGGAGCCACCACGGTGAAGGCGATCGCACCCGTCTGGTTGAAGGGGCCGCGCTCCCGCCAGACGGGCTTCGGGCCCGCGCGCTTCTCGGAGAAAGAGAGGTTCGCCAGCAGGTTCGTCGCCTCGATCTCCCGCCAGTCGACCCCCGGCGCCGTGCGGTGCCGGCTCTCCAGCCACCGGTACCGGTACTCGCGATCGAAGCCGGCCTCCTCGCCGATTTCCGCGCCGCGCACGGGAGAGGGCCTCGAGGCAGCGGTGGTGGGGGAAGTCTGTGGCGGGGCGGGGGAGGGCCCGCAACCGGCTGTGATAGCCAGGAGGAGCGCCCCCGCCGTGAGGGCTGCTCTAAGTCGGGAGGACATATTTATAGGATAGAATATGACAGGCTGCGGTTTCACCGTGTCCCTCCGGCCTTTCTGGGCCACACCCTGCGTCTGGGGAGCGCCTTCACGGGCTCTCCACCAAACTCTGGAAGGAGAAACGACATGAACAAGCTTACCCTCATTCCGAAGCTCGCGCTGGCCGCCGTCCTCACCCTGGGCGCGCTCTCGCTCCCCACGCCCTCCGAGGCGGTTGCGAAGTGCCCCCGCGACATCCAGTGCCTCGACGTCTACGATCCGGTGATCTGCTCGAACGGCGTCATCTACGGGAACGGCTGCTACGCCTACCGTGCCTGCGCCACCGGCTGCGTGCCGTACGGCGACGTGAGGTAAGTCAGGTTGCACAAGCCCCGTGGGGCCGGCCAGGCTGGGCGGCCCTACGGAGGCTGTTGGGGAGACAAGAACGGTATGAGCGATTCAGCGTGGCGCCAACTCCAGCCCCTGATGGATCTCACGGCGCCGTGGGCTCTCAGGGTAGTCGCGACCCTGCGCATCCCCGACCTCATCGCGAGCGGGGTGACACGGCTTGAGACTCTCGCGGAGCGGAGCTCGGCGAACGCGGAGATGCTAGGCCGCGTGATGCGCTTCCTCGTAAGTCGCGGAGTCTTCGAGGAGCCCGAGCCCGGGAACTTCACCTTGACGTCCACGGGCCATCTTCTGGAAGACGGTGCAGGCGTTCGCGGCTGGCTCGATCAGGACGGCTTCGGCGGACGCATGGACAGGGCATGGTCGGCCCTGCTGGACACGGTGCGCACGGGAAAGCCCAGCTATGCGGATGTCCACGGCCGTCCGATCTGGGAGGATCTCGAGGCCAACCCCCCGATCGCCGAGTCCTTCGACGCTTTGATGGCCGTGCAGTCGGAGAGCCTCTGGCCTGAGCTTGCCGAATGCTACGACTGGAGCGGTGTACGCGAGATCGTCGACGTCGGGGGTGGGACGGGGACGCTCGTCGCGTCGCTCGCCCGGGCATACCCGCATCTTCAAGGCACAGTCTTGGACCTCCCAGCGACGGCTCAAGCTGCGGCGAAGCGCTTCGCGGGTGAGGGGCTCGCCGACCGCTGTCGCGCCCAGGCGGGGAGCATGTTCGACCCGCTGCCGAAGGGCGCCGATGTGTACATCCTGTCGATCGTGATCGGAGATTGGGATGACGAGAACGCGGTGGCGATCCTGCGGCGGTGCGCCGAGGCCGCCGGCTTGAGCGGCCGCGTCCTGATCGTGGAGGCTGTTCTTGAGGAGGACCCCGCTTCGAGCTCTGCCATGGATCTCGTCATGCTCGTCGTGGCCGAGGGCCGCTCCCGCACGATTGAACAGTTCCGCGCCATCATCGAAGCTGCGGGACTGGAGCTCGTCCACTGCTACTCCCTGCTTTCCGGCCGCTACGCCCTTGAGTGCGCGGTGCGAGCCCGCCTCCGAGATTGAAGGTTGCTTTCCACGATTGCCTTTATTTCTAGTTATTCTATAATGGCGATCGGTGGAGGTGGCCCGGATGAGGGAACGAGGGTCGGCTGTTCAGTTCCATCGGGATCCGCTACGGTTTCTCGATCAAACATTTCCTGCCGCCGGCGGCGCTGTCTGGTTGCCCGGTCGACAGCTTCTTCTAGCGGAGCCGGCGTCGGCCAAGGCCGTCCTTGCCAACGGTGAGAGCCTCTACGAGGACCACTCCGACTTCTTTCACACAAGACGAGGTATTTTCGGTTCGCGCGCGGTGCAGGAGGAGATCGGCCGAGACTCCCGGACTCTGCTGCGCGCGTATCTCCAAGAGCATGCGGACGAGCTGCCGGAAGCGGTGAATCGGACCTTGGTGCCCGCGAGCGAGTGGCCCGATGCCGGCAACTGGCTCGTCTACCGTCACCTTGCGGACGCGTTGATCGTGGCGGACAGCCCGGTCCGGCGGAGCCGGATCCTGGATGAGGTCGTGGAGCGCGCGGTCCTCGCCGGAGCCCGGCAACGTTACTCCCCCTTGAGCCGTACGATATTCCGATTTCGCGTGATGCGCGAGTTGACGCGGGAGGTCAAGGTGCGGCGAGCCCGGAGGGCTGGTAGGCCGGCCGACATCCTCGACGTGATCGCCGGCGCCGCAGGGCATGACATGCCGGCTTCAGAGCTCGCCGAGGTGTTCCTGTCATTCCTGTTCGCCGTCTCAGGTTCCGTCGGCTTCGTCCTCGGATGGTCGCTTTACTTGCTGGGCATGCATCCGGGGGCTGCCAAATCGGAGCCGGCCTGGGTGGTTCGGGAGGCGCTACGCCTGTGGCCGGTGGCGTGGATGTTGGTACGCCGCCCGGCCCAGGCTCACGAGATGGCGGGCCACGCGGTGACCCCGGAAGACGAAGTCGCCGTCTGCCCCTACGCAGTTCATCGCTGTCCGCGGCACTGGGACGATCCGGAAAGCTTCCGGCCCGAGCGGTGGGCTGCGGCTCCCGACCAGCAGGCCTTCATCCCCTTCGGGTGGGGTCCGCGCAGGTGCGTCGCGGCCGCACTGTCCATGCAACTGGTCGAAGACACCCTGCGGATCGTCCTCGACAAATATCAAATGACTTTCACTCCTCAAGAGACTCAGCCGTGCATCGGTGCCGCGCTCGCACCTCCACGGTTCACGCTGGGCCTTGTATCGCCAAGCCCAGAATTCAAACGAAAGGAGGTGACTGAGCTATGGCGAAAATCGCACGTGCCGTGAAGGCGGCACTGGCTGTCCGGACCAAGGGTACCCGCCAGATCTGGCGATGGGTTC
>Ga0190265_10003614_pt1 | contig 10569 bp, 10 predicted proteins | sample Popmic124T_FD_133135 | JGI IMG/M metagenome (GOLD analysis project Ga0190265, IMG submission 133135) | Populus adjacent soil microbial communities from riparian zone of Indian Creek, Utah, USA - 124 T | ecosystem: Environmental > Terrestrial > Soil > Riparian zone | place: USA: Utah | collected...
CTCGGGCCGCTCGAGATCGAACGGCGCGACCAGCTCGGCCTCGCCGTGTCGTGGAGCATCGGGGCGGGTGCAACCGACGTGATGGTCGCGCCGCGCACGGTCGAGCTCTCGATGCCGGCGCTCGGGCACGGGGTGCTCGGGCGGCACCTGATGGCACAGGCGCAGCGCCTCGGCCCGGGCGAGTTCCACGCCCTTCGCGACTACATCGATGGCGACGAGCCGCGCTCGATCCACTGGAAGGCGTCCGCCCGGTCGGAAGAGCTCAAGGTCCGCGAGCACACTGCCGAGGGCGTGCGACGGTGCATCATCGTGCTCGATCGCGCCGTGTCCGCGTACGACCTCGACGCCGACGAGGACGTCTTCGAGCGGGCGATCGTCGCCGCCGGGAGCCTCGTGCAAGGCGGCGACCGCGGAGGCCTCACGACCCGATTCGTCACCGGCGGCGGCATCGACCTCCGCGGCCCCGAGGTCGCGACCCAGACGTTGCGTGTCCTAGCACCGCTGCAGCTCGGCGAGCCGATCGACGACCTCGAACGCGACCCGGGCGAGGGGCTCGGCCTCGTGATCGTCGTGACGGCGTCGCGGTCGTCGGCGGCGTGGCGTCGAGCCGAGCAGCTCATCGATCCCACGCTCACCCGGGTCGGGGTGTTCACGGCCGATGCCGACCCCGGGAGGCTGTCGGTCGACGCGACGTCGATCGAGAACTTCGTCCACGGCTGGGAGAAGCTGGCCGGGGCGACGGCGATGAGCGCCCGCGACCGCCGTCTCGACACCGAAGGTCCGCTCGACGTGGCAGCCGCCGGATCCCCGAACGATCCCGACCGCGCGTGGCGGAAGGTGGCGTCGTGAAGGCGAGCACCGAGTTGCGTCCTCTCGATCGCGATCTGGCGGCCACCGTCTCGCTGACCGCCTACACGATCGTGGTCGGACTCGGGTTCGCTCGGGTGTTCGGGGGCTGGGACTTCGCCGACGACGTGATCGCGATCGTCGTCGTCGGCCACGGCGCCTCGTTCGCACTACGCCGGCTCCGCGTGTCGGGATGGGTCGCGGTCCCGGCCGTCGTGATCCTCCTGATGTGGCTGATCGCCCTCCAGAGCTATCGCGCGACGTTCGCCGCGGTGTTCCCCACGGGCGAGACGTGGGACTTGTTCCGGCTCGAGACCGGCCTCGTACGCCAGCAGTTCCGTACCGCCGTGGCGCCGGTGCTCTACGGCGCCGGCTGGGCGACGCTCTCGGGGCTCGGGATCATGGCGATCGTCGTGCTGTCCGACACGTTCGCGTTCCGTGCCGAGGCCCGCGGCGAGGCGTTGGTGCCGGGCGGCGTGCTGTACGTGTTCATCGCCGCCCTCGGCACCGACCGCAGCGCCGCGCTCGGTACCGATCAGAGTCGGGTCACGCTCACCGCGGCGCTCATCGCCAGCGGTTTCCTCGCCGTGTTCACGCTCCGGAGCCTGCACGACCGGCGCCGCCGGGTCGAGTCGTCGGCATCGGTCCGCGGGGCACGTGCGCTCGTGTTCCCTGCCGCCGTCGCCACCGCGATCGCGATCGGCGTCGTGGCCGGCATCGTCGGGCCCCGACTTCCGGGGGCCAACGCCGAGCCGCTCTTCCACACCCGAAACCGCGGCGGTGTGACCGAGGTCATCAGCCCGCTCGTCAGCATCCGATCCCAGCTCATCAATCGCACCAACACGCTCCTCTTCCGGGTCTTCTCGCCGGTCGAGTCGAATTGGCGCTACACCTCACTGGCGGAGTTCGACGGCCGTTCGTTCCGGCTGCCACAACGTGACCTCGAGGATGCTGACGGTCCGCTCGACAGCGTCCGCGGCGGAGCCGAGCCGTTCACCCAGGAGATCCAGATCCAATCGCTCGGTGGCCAGCTGGTGCCGGCCGCGGCCGACCCGATCCGCGCGTCACCGTCGGAGTCGCTGCGGTACAACCCCGACAGCTCGACGCTCCTCAAGACCGGCGACGAGCTCGGGCTCGGAGAGCAGTTCAGGGTCGAGTCGGCATCGCCTTCGTACCTGCCCGACCAGCTGCGGGCCGCCCCGCGCGAGGCCCCGCCCGACCCGATCTACCTCGACCTGCCCGACAACTTCCCCGGCTCGGTCGGCGAGCTGGCGCGCGAGGTCACGGCGGGCACGACCACCGATTACGACGCCGCGATCGCACTCCAGAACTGGTTCCACACCGAGTTCAGCTACAGCCTCCAGGTGCAGGCAGGCCACGGGACGTCGGCGATCGAGAGCTTCCTCATCGAGCGCGTCGGCTACTGCGAGCAGTTCGCGGCCACGTACGCGGCGATGGCGCGCACGATCGGCATCCCCTCACGAGTCGCGGTCGGGTTCACGCCCGGACTGCAGGGCCTCGACGGCTGGTACGGCGTGCTCGGCAAGAACGCCCACGCCTGGACCGAACTGTGGTTCGGCGCCGCGATCGGCTGGGTCCCCTTCGACGCGACACCAGGGCGGGGCATCCCCGGCGCCGAGTCGTACACCGGCATCCCGGCCCAGCAGGACACGACGCCGGCCCAGGCCGGCACGGGCGATCGGCCGCCGGTCACCCCGACCACCCGACCGACGGCGGCCACGTTCAGCGACCCCGACGCCCAGTTCCCGACGCCGACGGGCGTGCCGGACGGCCGACCCGAGGAGCTCGATCCGGGCACCGTTGCCGACACGAGCAAGGGCCTGCCGCTGTGGCCGTTCGTCGTGATCTTGCTGATCGCCGCGGTCGCCGCCGCGCCGGCGGTGGCGCGCCGTGTGCGTCGCCGCATCATGCGTCGGGCGCCGGCCGATGTCCGCATCGTCCACGCCTGGGAACATGCCACCCAGGCGCTGCGACTGGCCGGCGTCTCCGGCCGGCCGTCGATGACCACGAGGGAATGGGCGACGGCCACTGCAACGGTGCTGCCGGTCGCCGCCCGCCCGATGTGGTCGCTGTCGGGCGTCGTCGACACGGTGACGTTCGGGACGCCCGGCATGATCGACCTCGAAGCCGTCGGCCCATACGGCACCAGCGTCGCTCGCGACTGCACCGCGTGGGCCCACCAGATCGACGAGATCGTCGTCGAGACACTGACTCCACGCGAGCGGTTGTTGCGCTACGCCACCGACTGGGGCTGACCGACTCAGACCGTCTTGACGCCGTCGACCGCAAGCGCCAGCGCCACGGCCACGGCGAGTGCTGCGGCGAGGCGCACCCCGGCGGTCCACCCGACCGGATGGCGCTTGCTGACGACCGCCGCCAGCCACGCGATGGCGAGGCTCGCCGCTGCGCCCCCGGCGACGACCGCGACGCCGTGGTCGGCACCGGTCGACATGCTCACGATCGCCAGCTGCGGCGTCACCAGCACGGGGAACAGCAGCGGTACCGCCACCCGACCCGCTCCTGCCGACGGACCTTCGGCGGCGACGGAAGGTGCGCCCACGATGAGCCATCGGGCGCCGGCGATCCCGAGCACGACGGCCGCGGCGACGCGGAACGTGCCCGGTGTGACGTCGAGGCCGTCGAGCACCGGTCGGCTGACCGCCGCGCTGCCGATCGCGCACGCGCACGCGACCGCGGCAGCGGCGGCCATCAGCGTTCGGCGCTCGCGCGGCCACAGCGCGACCGCGACAGCGAACGGGTTCACCGCCGAGAACAGCGCCAGCAGCGACCTCACGGTCCCACCGGCCCCAACTCGCCCGCTGCGGCCAAGAGCCCGGACAAGGCGTGTTGTTGGTCGTCCATGCGCGTCACGTCGTAGCGGAACCACGCACCTTCGACGAGAGTCGGAGCGTCCCACGCCGCGGCTTCCCGTCGATCGGGTTGACGTTCGGCCAGCAGTGAAGCGCCGCACACCATGCGGTCGTCGAGTGCGGTTCGGACGTCGGCGAGGCGGTCGTCGCTGTCGGCGGCCCGAGCGAGCGCGCCGAGCCCCTCGACCCATACCCCGAGCCCGGCACCCCGTGCCCGCGGGTCGATGAACGGCAGCGGCCAGCCGTCCTTCTGCGACTCGTACCGCACGAGCATCCCGAACCGTTCGGAGAGGGCCTCGGCGTAGCGGACGTGATGGTCGTCGAGCCCCCACGGCGCCAGCTCGGCAAGTGTGTAGGCGGCCCACTGATCAGGCCACGGCGCGAAGTCGAGGGCCTCGACCTCGTCGCGGGACGTCGCCAGGTAGTCGAGCACGTGTCGGGCAGGGACATCCCAACCCTCGTCGGGGAAGAAGTTGTGGAGCTGGGCGAGCGCCCACGCGGCTTCACCCGTCGAGTATCGCGAGGTCTGACCCGGGCTTGGCGCCGCGGTCCGCAGGTCGTACAGGTTGAGCATCTGGCCTCCGGTGGTGATCTGGCCGACGAGGAACCGACCCAGCGCCCGCAGGTCCTCGTCGTAACGGTCGTCTCCCGTCGCGTCGCGACGCTGGGCGAGGGCCGCCGCCATCAACGCGCTGGCCCCGAGGCGAGCCGAGGTATCGCTGTCGACGAAGGCGATGCCGTCGCCAGCAGGGACGACATTGTCGAGCATCATCGCCAGCGCCTTGTCGGCCGTGCCGACGACCTCGGGATGGCCCGCCCGGGCGAGTTGGTACAACGACATCGTGACGCCAGCGTGGCGCACGATGTTGTAGCCGGCCGAGACGACGCGGTCGTCGTCGCGGTGGTACTCGTAGACGTAGCGCCCGTCGTCACCCTGACCCCGTTCGATCCACGCCCCAGCGGCAACGGCGGATGCCTCCAATGCCGCGGGCGTCACATCCGGGCAGCCCTCTGGCGCCAAGAGGCTGATCCGGAGCGCGCCGAACGATCCCACCCACAGCGCCGTCACCGACAGGACCCGAGTGCTCGTCCTCACCCCGTCGCCGCCGCCCTGCCGTGGCGGCGATGCCGTGACGCGAGCACTCGAACCGGCGCGGCCACCGCGAAGGTGAGGGGCAGCCGGCTCAACAGCAGCCCGACCGCCGTTCCCCCCGTGGAGACGGTGCCGTCCCGGTCGATGACGCTGATCACCGGTTCCGACGGCGCGGCCCGCACGATACGGAATCGGCCGAACCAGTCGGTGGCGCGTACGAGCGCCATGACGGCACGGCTCATCGTGTCGTCACCACCGACGAGAACCGTGCGGTCGCGTGTCGTCGGTGTCACCCAGATCGCGAGGGCGGCGATGGCCACCAGGCTGAACACCTCCACCGAGGCGCTGACCTCGATGAGCACGTGGAAGACGATGGCGATCCAAACGGCGACGAGCCGCCTGCTCGACAGCCACAGACAGACGCCGATGAACAGCTCGGTGAAAACCGCCGCCGGTCCGACGGCGTAGTACAGCCACCGTTCGGTGAGCAGGTCGACGGCCCAACCGGGGAGCGGCGTCGGCTCCAATACGTGCTGGTATCGCACGACGCGGTCCCAGAGCACGAGCCCCCCGAACCAGTCGGGATCGACCAGCTTGCTCATCCCCGACGCCAGGTAGACGAGGCACACCTGGACGCGGAGCAGCCACACCGGCCAGAGCGCCACAACGTCGGTGGCGACCGGCAGACCGCGACGCCGACGCCACCAGGCATCGATCGAGAGGACCCGGCCGGCGGGCAGCAAGGCGATCGCGCCGAGCACGAGCATGAGGAACGCCCGGTTGTGACGGAAGTGCGTCTGGCTGAGCAGCAGGTTGGCGGCGACGACGACGAACGTCGTGGCCGTCGCGACCCGGGTCCACAGCCCGATCGTCATCAGCACCGCGGCGGCGGCCCCGATCCACAGCATCGCGAACCACAGCCGGCCCGGCAGGTGCGGCAGCCACGCGATGAACGGCTCCCAGAAGTGGTCGTCGTACGACACACCGTCGACCGCGTCGCGCAGGAACGGGCGGAGGTGGAGCAACGTGATCGGCCCGATCGCGATGCGCAGCACCGCGACAGCGCGCACCGAACCTGTCCAATCGAGCACTGCGTCCCACGGAGAACGCTGCTCGACCCCGCTTGTTTCGACCTCGATCGTGGCGCTCACGACTCGTCCGGGGCCACCGTGCGCTCGACGCTGCGCAGCACGGTCGTGGTCGGGCCATGGGTGTTCTCGAGCGAGACGACCGTGGCTTCGAGGTAGCGCGTCTCGTGGTCGTTCGGCGTGTGCGTGGCCACCCAGTCGAGCGCGTCGTCGAGGAAGTCGACCGTCGCCCCCACTCCCATGTACGCGTGGCGCATCCGCTGCGGGCGGCGCAGTGCCGCCATGCCGACCAGCTCGTCCCAGTCGTAGCCGGCCCACGCCGCGTCGATGGGAACGCGCTGCCCGTCCCACGTCACCCGCACGATGTCGGCCCGCCACGTGCTCGACTCGTTGAACGGCTGGAACGCGAAGAACTTGTGTGGGTCGCGGTAGCCGTTGAGGGCGAACCCGATCTGCACACCGAGGACGGTCACGATGAAGCCGGCCACCAGCCGGCGGCGCCAGTGCGGCCGAAGTTCCGGACGGGGACGGTTGGGCGCCAGCTCCGTCACCATGCGCCGATTCTGCCAGAACGCCCGGAGCGGTCGAGAGCGGACGGATCGTCAGTCGTCGGCGCGGCGGCCGGGACGACGGGCACCGCCGAGCCAGGCGCTGATCGGCAGCGCGCCGAGGCGCTCGCGACCCAACACCCGGATCTCGGACTCGAGCAGCACGGCCATCACGAGCACCGCCACGAAGCCGACGAACGCGAGCCAGAAGCTGACCGCCAAACCGGCGATCGTCACGGCCAGTCCGGCCACGAGACCGACGAGGAGCAGCACTAGGCGACGCCGGGACACCCTGTACCCGCGGTTCGAGAACGTGGGGTCCTGTTCGAGCTCTTGCTCGATCTGGCGGAGGATCCGCTGTTCATCCTCGGAGAGTGGCATCGGTCGTCATCCCAACTCGCTGTGGCCCCATCATCGCACGTCCGATCCTTCCGCTCAACGCGCCAGCACTACCTGTTTGGCCCAACCCGTTCGGCTCACGCCGGCGGTCGGGCACGATCATCGCCCGGATCGTGATCGGGGCCCCACTGCTGCGCGCCCGGACGGACGAGTCGCAGGCCGTTTCGCCCGACCGAGCTGGCGGGGCCGATCGCCATCGCACCGAACCGGTCGCGGATCTCGTCGACCGCCCCGGCGGCACGCCTCGCGGCGGCGGCGACCGACGACGCGGGGTCGGCGTGCTCGAGCAGGCTCAGCTGTTCGACCGGCTCGCCGAAGTTGCTCGCCGATACGCCCAGCAGGCGGACGCCCGGCGTCGGATCGACGCGATCGAGGAGCGGCCGCAGTGCGACGACGACCGACGGACCGGTATCGACCGGTTCGGCTCGTGTCGTCGATCGGGTGATCGTCTCGAAGCCGGCGAACCGCACCTTGAGGGTGAGCGTCCTGGCACCGATGTGTCGCTCCCGCAGCCGTGAGGCCACGGCGTCACACAACCGAACCAGCTCGCGATCGAGGTCGGCCGGATCGTGCAGATCGTGGGCGAACGTCTCCTCGTGCCCGACCGACTTGAGCTCGCGGTTGACCTCGACCGGCCGATCGTCGATACCACGCGCCAGGTTGAGCAGATGGGTGCCATTCGCCTTCCCGAGGCTGGCGATCACCGCCGATTCGTCGATCGACGCCAGGTCGGCCACCGTGCGGACGCCGAGCCGCCGGAGCCGCTCGAGGGTGACCGGCCCGACGCCCCACAGCCGCTCGACCGGGAGTGGGTGCAGGAACTCGAGCTCGCGTCCGACGACGACCTCGACGACGCCTCGGCCCGGGTCGACCCGATCGGGAGAGGCAACCGGCTTGGCCTCGACCGAGGCCAGCTTGGCGAGGAACTTGTTCGACGCGACACCGACCGAGCAGCCCAATTCGAGCTCGGCGCGAATGTCGTCGCGGATCCGGTGCGCGATCGCGACGCCGTCGCCGAACAGGCGGGTCGCGCCGGTCACGTCGAGGAACGCCTCGTCGAGGCTGAGCGGCTCGACCACCGGTGTGAACCGCCGGAAGATCTCATGGACGTCGCGGCTGACGGCGGCGTACAGCGCATGGTCGCCGGGGAGGAACACCGCGTGCGGGCAACGGCGCCGGGCGACGCTCGACGGCAGCGCTGACGTCACGCCGAAACGGCGAGCCTCGTAGGACGCCGCCGCGACGACCCCGCGCGGTCCCGTACCGCCGACCACGACCGGCTGGCCGGCGAGCTCGGGATGGCGGCGCAGCTCGACCGAGACGTAGAACGCGTCCATGTCGACGTGCAGGACAACGCGGTGCAGTACGACGCGCCGGCTCATCGCCGCCAGTCTCGCAGACCGATCGGTGAACGGCGTGGAACACCTGTTCGTGAGTTGCCGGCGAGACGTGTCGTCGATCGGCTACTCAGCCTCCGCTGCGGCGGCGTTGGCGGCGGCCGCGCCGATCGGCGATCCACAGCCGGGCCACGAGCACGACCGCTTCGTTGACGATGCCTTTCGAAAGCTTCGACTCGCCCCGGCTGCGCTCGCGGAACGTGATCGGGAACTCGACGATCTTTCCGCCGGCGCGGACCAGCCGGTGCGTCATCTCGATCTGGAAGCCGTAACCCTCGGCGCGCACCGTCTCGAAGTCCATCCGAGCCAAGGCCGAGCTGCGGTACGCGCGGAAACCAGCGGTGGCGTCGTTCACCGCCAGCCCGAGCACGCCGGCGGCGTAGCGATTGCCCCAACGCGACAGCCACCGCCGCCGCCACGGCCAGTGCTGCGTCAGCCCGCCGGGCACGTAGCGGCTGCCGATCGCGAGGTCGGCGCCGTGCTCGATGTTGGCGACGAGGGCGGGAAGCACCCCGGGATCGTGCGACAGATCGGCGTCGATCTGCACGCAGATGTCGGCACCCATGTCGATCGCGGCCCGGAGGCCGGCGCGGTACGCGGAGCCGAGCCCGGCCTTGTGCTCACGCTCGATCACCGAGATGCCGCCGATCGACTCACCGAGCTTGCGGACCAGATCGGCCGTCCCGTCGGGACTGCCGTCGTCGACCACCACGATCTCGAGCAATGGCACCACCACGCGGAGCGCGCCGAACAGCGCTTCGATGTTGTCGGCCTCGTTGTAGGTCGGCACGACGGCCACCACACGCACGGCGCCGAAGGATAGGCGGACCGGGCGCGCGACCGGTGGTGATGCGAGCCCCCGCGACGACGACACGCACAAATACACTCGGGGCCAGATGACCGAGCCACGACCCCTCTCGGCGATCCCCTCCCCCGCTGCGAGGGCGGTTGCGTTCGTGGGCATCCTGCTCGGCGGCCTCGCCGGCGCGCTGATCGGGTACGCGCTGGTCGATCTCCAGTGCGACGGCGACTGCCGGCTCGCCAAAGGGCTCGGCATCTTCTTCGGCGCGGTGATCGCCGCCGGCGGCATGGCGATCGTCGCCGTGCTCGTGTTGCGGGCCATGGGCGAGTGGCGCGAGATCAGCGACCGCGAGTCCGCCGGGCACCCGCCCCGATGACACGCTCCCCGGTCGACACGTCATCGAACGGCGCCATCGGACCCGACGATCCCGACGTGCTGCTCCGGCTCGCGACCGGCCTGGCGCGCGAGGCCGGCACGCTCGCGCTGGCCGGCCGGCGAGGCTCGGTGCTGGAACGGCACACCAAGTCGTCGACCACAGATCTCGTCACGCAACACGACCGGGCGGCCGAATCGCTGATCGTCGGACGCCTCCTCAGCGAACGGTCGGGCGACGCGATCGTCGGCGAGGAAGGTGCCGCGCACGAGGGCAGCAGCGGGTACGAGTGGTTCCTCGATCCGATCGACGGCACGACGAACTTCGTGTACGACCTCCCGACGTGGAGCACGTCGGTCGCCGTCGCCTACCGCGGGGTCACCGTCGCCGGGGCCGTCTTCGTCCCCGTCGCCGGCGAACTGTTCGCCGCCCGGCTGGGCGGCGGGGCGACGCTCGACGAACGCCCCATCCGCAACAGCGGCGAGACCGACCTCTCGTTGGCGCTGGTCGCCACCGGCTTCTCGTATCAGCCGGCGAATCGCGCCGCCCAGGCAGCCGCGATCGCCCGGTTGATCACCGAGATCCGTGACGTGCGGCGGTCGGGCTCGGCCGCGGTCGACCTGTGCTGGGCGGCCGCCGGGCGAGTCGACGCCTACTTCGAGGAGCACCTCAATGCCTGGGACGCGGCCGCCGGTGAGCTGATCGCTCGTGAGGCAGGGTGCATCACGAGCGACTTCTCGAGTGGTCCGGCCGACCCCTCCAACATCGTCGCCGCGGCGCCCGGCATCCACGCCGCGCTGGTCGATCTGATCAGGCGCAGCCGCGGCTGAAATCTCCGCAGATCCCGGGATGGTGGCCGAAATGCCGGCGGATCGGCCATCATGGGGTGGTGGGTACACGCATCCTTGCCGTTGAGGACGACGAGCGGATCCGTTCGGCCGTGAAACTCGCCCTCGAGGACGAGGGTTGGACGGTCGACGAGGCCAGCAGTGGGGAGGTCGCGATCGACCAGTTCGCGCGCAACGCGCCCGACGTCGTGCTGATCGACATCATGCTGCCCGGCATCGACGGCTTCGAGCTGTGCCGCACCCTGCGCAAGACGAGCGACGTCCCGATCGTGATGGTCACGGCC
>Ga0190265_10003615_pt1 | contig 10568 bp, 6 predicted proteins | sample Popmic124T_FD_133135 | JGI IMG/M metagenome (GOLD analysis project Ga0190265, IMG submission 133135) | Populus adjacent soil microbial communities from riparian zone of Indian Creek, Utah, USA - 124 T | ecosystem: Environmental > Terrestrial > Soil > Riparian zone | place: USA: Utah | collected...
CTCAAGGGCGTAGAAGCCCGCCAACTCCAGCGTCACGGTGACGTCTTTCGGGCTGTCGTTCTTTAAATACCAGCCGTGAATGCCGTCCCAGGGCGCGGTGAACACGCCGCTCTGCGGTGTCCCACCGGTCTTGGCGTAGAACATCAGGTCGCCGACGCCATTGACCTGCGGGGTATGTCCGTGGAATTCGGTGAGCATCAGCTTCGGGTCGTTGAGCGTTCCGTAGCTGATGTTGTAGACCAGCCCCTCGCCCTTCTTCATCGCCAGCTTGTATTCGAGCCCCTTGCCGGCCGGCACCGGTACCCGTACCGTGTCGGTTCGCCACTTCGCGGGCTGGATCGAAATCACCCCGTCGCGGAGCGGGTATTCGCGCCAGCCATTGACGGCGGCGGGGACCTGCTGCGCGTGGGCCACCAGCACGAGCAGCGAGGCCATGGAAACGGTGACGAGTACGCGTGTCATCATGCGCCCTCACTATACCGTCGGCCGCAGGGTGGTGCGAGTCCGCGGAACCGGGGTAAAGTCGTGATCAGCCGGTCAGTGACCGTCGCCCACCCCTGATGCGCATCCTGTCCATCTCCGCCGGCGCCGCCGACATGTATTGCGGCAGTTGCATGCGCGACAACGCCCTCGCGGCCGAGCTGATCCGGCTCGGGCACGAGGTCACGCTGCTGCCGTTTTATACGCCCACGCTGACCGACGAAGAGAACGTCAGCCGGCAGGAGCAGGTCTTCTTCGGCGGCATCAGCGTGTTTCTCGAACAGCACATGCCGTGGTTCCGGCACGCGCCGCGCTTCCTCGATCGCCTGATTGACGCACCCAGTGTGATCAGGGCGTTCACGAGCGGATCGATCTCGGTGGACGCGAAACAGCTCGGCGCGCTGACGGTGTCGACACTGCGCGGTGAGGATGGCCACCAGCGCAAGGAGATCGAGAAGCTGCTCGAGTTTCTGACAGACGAGCCGCGTCCCGACGTCTGCAACATTCCCTACACGCTGCTGATTTGCCTGGCCAGGCCGCTGAAGCAGGCGCTGCAATGTCCGATCGTGATGACGCTGCAGGGTGAAGACCTGTTTCTCGATGCGTTGACCGAGCCGTATCGCACCGAGGCCCTGGAGCTGGTCCGCCGGCAGGTGGCGGACGTCGACATGTTCATCGCGGTCAGCGAGTACTACGCGCGCTTCATGAAGGACTACCTGCGTATTCCGGAAGCGAAGATCCGCGTCGGCACGCTTGGCGTGAACATGAAGGACTTGACCGTCGAGACAAAGCCGCGCCGCGATCCGTTCACGATCGGCTACTTCGCGCGCATCGCGCCCGAGAAAGGCCTGCACAATCTCGCCGATGCGTATCGCGTGCTGCGCCTCGAGAAGGGCCTGCCGCCATCACGGTTGCTGGCGGCCGGTTACCTGGTGCCCGAACACAAGCCGTACCTCGCGGCAATCGCCGAGAGTCTGCGCGTGGCGGGGCTCGGCGACGAGTTCGTCTACCGGGGCACGCTCGATCGTCAGAAGAAGGTGCAGTTCTTCCACGACATCGACGTATTGTCGGTGCCAGGCCCGTACCACGAGCCGAAGGGCCTCTACGTGCTCGAGGCGATGGCGTGCGGCGTGCCGGTGGTGCAGCCCAATCACGGCGCGTTCCCGGAGCTCATCGAGCGCACCGGCGGCGGCCTGCTGGCTCGCTCGGCGTCGGGCGCGGATGTGGCCGAGGCGCTGTACGATGTGTGGAAGGATCCCGCGCGGGCCGCCGAAATGGGACGCCGCGGCGCCGAAGGCGTCCGCAAGCATTACACCGTCACCCACATGGCCGAAAAAGTCTTACAAATTTATCAGGACGCGATCGGTGCTCGAAGCTAACCACCTCTCGAAGAGTTACGCGACGCCGGCCGGCGAGCTCGCCGTGTTGCGAGATGTGTCGCTATCACTGCAGCCGGGTGATGCCGCCTGCGTGATGGGCCCCTCTGGTTCCGGCAAGAGCACACTCCTCTACATCCTTGGCGGCCTCGAGCCGCCGACGAGCGGGACGATGCGCCTGCACGGCACCGATCCGTACACGCTGAAGCCCGATGGCATCGCGGCGTTTCGCAACCGCGACATCGGCTTCGTGCTCCAGGATCATTGCCTGCTCCCGCAATGCACGGTGCTCGAGAACGTGCTGGTGCCGACGCTGGTTGGCGAGGCTGACGCGGGCGCTGATGACCGCGCGCGCACGCTGCTCGGCGAAGTCGGCCTCACCGATCGCCTGCATCATCGTCCGGCCGAATTGTCCGGCGGCGAGAAGCAGCGCGCCGCCATTGCCCGCGCGCTGGTGCGCCAGCCGCGGCTGCTGCTGTGCGACGAGCCGACCGGCAATCTCGATGCGGAAACCGCCGAGATCGTCGCCGACCTGCTGATCAAGCTGCACGCCCAACAACAGACCATCATGATCGTCGTCACGCACAGCGAAACGCTCGGCGCGCGCTTCACCCGCCGCTGGCGCATGCAGCGCGGCGTCCTCGAAACATCGCTGAAAACCACCGACGCGGAGCGTCGGTAAAGCAATGCTGCGGGCCAGCCTGCGTTACTTCCGGGCCACCAACGCCATGGTGGTGCTGGGCGTGGCCGTGGCCGTGGCCGTCCTGGCCGGCGCGTTGCTCGTCGGCACGTCGGTGCGCGAGAGCCTGCGACAAATCGCACTGGGACGTCTCGGCGCAACGGAAGTGGTGGTCACCGCGCCGATTCCATTTCGCGCCGCGCTCGCCGACGACCTATCGTCAGGCTCCCGGCTCCCGGCTTCCGGCTCCCGTCTGGAGGCAGCCCCGCTGATGGTCTTTGCCGGCGCGGTTTCGCACGACGACTCGAGGCGCTCAGCCGGCCAGGTGATGGTCTATGGCATCGACGAGCGGTTCGGCCGCTTCCACGGCGTCGAAGGCCTGACGCTCACCGGCCGTGAAGCCTTCCTCAGCCCGGCGCTCGCATCGGAACTTGGCGCGAAAGACGGCGACGGCATCACCCTGCGCGTGGCGCGCCCCACCGACATTCCGCTCTCAACGCTGCAAGGCCGCCGCGAAGTGACGGGGCAACGCATTCGCCTCAACGTGACCCGCGTCCTCGATCGCGCGTCGCTCGGCGAATTTTCACTCGCCCCATCGCAAGGACCCGTACTCGCGCTCTACGTCCCGATCGAACGCCTCCAACGCGATCTTGGCCTGGGCGGCCGGGCAAATGCGTTGCTGGTGAAAGGGGTCGGGGCCATTTTCGATCCCACGAGTTTCCTCAGAGATCAGCTCGTTCCCGCGGTCACCTTGGAAGATCTCGGGCTCCGCACTCGTCCAGGCGCCGGTGAACTGACGGTCATTGAGAGTCGCGCCGGACTGATTACGGACGCGCTCACCGAACCCATCGCAGAAATTGCCAAGCGCGATGGCCGATCGGCGGCGCCAGTACTCACTTATGTCGCCAACTCGATCAGAATTGGCGACCGAGAGATCCCCTATTCAACCGTTGCGGCCGTTGATTTGCCGGTCGGAAACATTTCGCCCGGAGAATGGACCCGACCCCTTCTCCTGAACGAATGGGCCGCGAAGGATCTCGGGGCCAAGGTTGGGGACACCGTCACGCTCGACTACTACCTCTGGTCGGACGAAGCCGGTCTGCAAACCGGCAGCAGCGAGTTCACGGTCGCCGGAATGGTGCCGATGGACGGCATCGGCGGCGATCAAACGCTGACGCCGGAGTATCCGGGCATCAGCGATGCCACGGACATGACGTCGTGGGATCCGCCGTTCCCGGTCGATCTCAAACGGGTGCGGCCAATCGACGAGGAATACTGGGACCGGCATCGCGCCGCGCCAAAGGCCTTGATCTCGATTGCCGATGGCCAACGGCTGTGGGGCTCGCGCTATGGCAAGGTGTCGTCGTTCCGCCTGTCCGGCACCGCGGCGGTGAATGCGCAGGCGATCGATCCGGCCGCCGCGGGGTTCAGCGCGCGGCACGTTCGCAACGAGGCGGCCGCCGCCTCGCAAGGCACCACCGACTTCGGCGAGTACTTCCTCTACTTCAGTTTCTTCCTCGTCGTCTCGGCGCTGCTGCTCGCTTACCTGTTCTTCGCCGTCGGCCTGGAACAACGGACGACGGAGATCGGATTGCTCTCGGCGGTGGGCTTCTCGCCGGGCGCCATTCGGCGCGGCTTCCTCAACGAAGGCGCGGTGCTGGCGGGCATCGGCGCGGTGATCGGCGCGGTGGCCGCCGTCGGTTACGGCGCAGCGATCATGTATGGCCTGCGCACCTGGTGGGTCGGCGCGGTGGGCACTACCGAGCTCGCCTTACACGTGGCGCCGGGGACGCTCGTTATCGGCGTCGGCGGAGCGCTCGCCGCCGGCATCCTCGCCATCTGGCTCGGCGTCCGCGCGATGACCAAACGATCGGCGCGATCGTTGTTGAAGGGCGACACCGACACGCGTACCGCGCACGCCGCCACGGCAACGAAGCTCATCGCCGGCCTCCTGATCGTCATCGGCGCTGTTCTGCTCAGCGCCGCCTCCTTCGGCGCGATCAATCCCACGGCCGGCTTCTTCGGCGCCGGCGGGGCGTGGCTCGTCGGCGGGCTCTGCGCGGCGTCGATCCTGCTCCGCCGCAGACGCTCGTCGATCACGCTCGGCCGCGGACTGCCGGCGATGTTCCGCCTGGGCCTGCGTCACACCTCGGTGCGCCCGGCACGCTCGGTCTTGAGCCTCGCGCTGATCGCCTTCGCGTGTTTCGTCCTCGTCAGCGTCGGCGCCTTTCGAAAAGACGTGAGCGCCGCCTCGAACGATCGCAGCTCGGGAACCGGCGGGTTTGCCCTGATGGCCGAATCGGTGGCGCCGTTGATGCACGACCCCAATACCCGCGAAGGTCGTGACGGCCTCGGCCTCGAAAGCAACGACCCGGTCGTCGCCGCGACGCGCATCACGCGATTCCGGCTGCGGCCGGGCGACGAGACCAGCTGCCTGACGCTTTACAAGCCGACCAACCCGCGCATCATTGCGCCCGAGCCGCGTTTCCTCGACGAACCGCGCTTCTCCTTCGCTTCGTCGATGGCCGCAACCGCCGAGGAAGTCGCGAACCCGTGGCGGCTGCTGAACAAGACCTTCGAGGATGGCGCCGTTCCCGCCATCGCCGATCAGACCACGCTGATGTATGTCCTGCACCTCGGCGTCGGCGACGACTTCACGTTCACACCCGAAGGGCATCCCGAAGTACGGCTGCGCATTGTTGGCGCGCTCGCCGACAGCGTACTGCAATCGGAGTTGATCATTGGGGAGGCGGCGTTCGTGCGCCTGTTCCCTCGCCAGGAGGGCTATCGCGTCTGGATGATCGAGACCCCCGAGGATCAGATCGGCCCGGTCACGACCCACCTGGAAGATCGGCTGTCGGATTTTGGCGTCGACGTGATCGATACGCATGAGCGATGGAACGCGTATCACCAGGTCGAGAACACCTACCTGGCCACGTTCCAGGCGCTGGGGTCGCTCGGCCTGCTGCTCGGCACCATCGGTCTCGGCGCGGTGCTGGCGCGCAACGTGCTCGAGCGCCGCCGCGAAATTGGCTTGCTCACCGCCGTCGGCTACGCGCCGTCCGACGTGCGCAGCATGGTGCTGTCCGAAGGCATGGCGCTGGTGCTCGGCGGGCTGCTGATCGGCACCTTCTGCGCCGTGGTCGCGATTCTTCCAGCCCTTGGCGATCGCGCACAATCGCTGCCGCTCGGCAGCCTGGCGGCGCTACTGACCGGGGTCGTGATCACGGGAGCGGTCGCGTCTCTGGTCGCGATAAAGCTCACCACACAGACTCCCATCGTCGACGCAATCAAGTCGGAGTGACGTTATGACGCGTTGCACACTTTTGTTATTCGTTATTTGTTGTTCGTTATTTCCGCCCGCGCAAGGTCAAGCGCCGGCCGCCTGGCCGCAGTGGCGCGGACCGGCGCGCGACGGTGTGGCGTCGGCGTTCACGGTGCCAACGACGTGGCCGGCGCAGTTGACGAAGAAGTGGTCGGCCCCGGCGGGCCTGGGTCACGCCTCGCCGGTGGTGTCGGGCAATCGCGTGGTGGTGCACGCGCGCCAGGGCAATCGCGAGGTCTTGACGGCCTACGATCTCGAGTCGGGCAAGCAGCTCTGGCAGGACGGCGTCGATGCGCCCTACACGATGAATCCGGCCGCAACCGGACACGGGCCCGGGCCGAAGTCGACACCGGCCATCGCCGACGGACGCGTGTTCACGCTCGGCATCAGCGGCATCTTCTCCGCGCACGATCTCACCACCGGCAAGCTGCTGTGGCGCAGGAACGCACCGCCCACGCCACCCGTGTTCGGCACCGCGATGTCGCCGATGGTGGATGGCACCTCAGTGATCGCATTCCTCGGCGGTCAAAACGCCGGCGCGCTGACCGCGATGGATGTGGCCAAGGGCACCGTGAAGTGGCAGTGGACCGGCGATGGTCCCGGCTACTCGTCACCGATCATGGCCACCTTCGCAGGCACGCGGCAGATCATCGTGCAATCGCAAACCAAACTGGTCAGCGTCGCGGCCGCGGATGGCCGCCTGCTCTGGGAAACGCCGATCAAGACACCCTACGAACAAAATTCGGTGACGCCGCTCGTGGTTGGCGATCTGCTGCTCTCCGCCGGCCTCGAGAACCCGACCATCGCCTTCCGGATCCAGGCGGGTCAGGGCAAGGGATGGACCGCGACGCCAGTGTGGCGCAACGAGCAGGTGTCGATGTACATGAGCTCGCCCGCGGTGAGCGGCACCGCGGTGTTCGGGCTCTCGAACAAGAGCCGCGGTCAGTTCTTCGCGATCGACGCCGCCACCGGCAAGACCTTGTGGACCACCAAAGGGCGCGATGCGGAAAACGCCTCGATCGTGCGCGCCGGCGACTACCTCCTGCTGGCGACGACGAATAGTGAGTTGATTGTCGCGCGCGCGAATGCGGCGCGGTATGAGGAAGTGAAACGCTATACCGTGGCCGACTCGGCGATGTGGGCCCATCCCGCTTTCACGGGACGGACCATCATCGTCAAAGACGTCGACACGCTTACGGCTTGGAGCTGGTAGCGCCCTTGCGGCGATCGCCGATCGCCCACAGGAACGACGAGGTGCGCATGAACAGCTGCCCCTCGGAGATCGCCACGGTGCTCAGGCAATACGGCGCGCAGTCGTTGAGCAGCCGGTTCGAGGAGATGATCTCGAACTTCGGACCCGCCTTGTAGACCGTCGTCAAACCTTCTTCTTCCGTGGTCACGTAGATCTTGCCGTCGGCGAGAATCGGCGACGCACTGTAGGTGCCTGACGGCAGGCGCACCGGACCGTAGACCGTTTCACCGGTCTTCACATCGAGCGCGAACGCCACGCCGGTGTCGCGCACCACGTAAAGCAGCTTGCCGTCGCTTACGGGCGTCGGCACGTCTGGGCCCTGCGCGAACTGCCACACCACGTGCGTCTTCGCCACGTCGCCGCTGCCGCCCGGCTTCATCGCCGTCATCGGGTTGACCCGCGTCGGCGCGATGATCAGGTCGTTGACGATGGTCGGCGACGCGACGATGCGATAGGCGCCGTTGCGATCGGGGTTCAATACGTCGGCGCGCCAGTATTCCTTGCCCGTCGCGGGATCGTGGCCCGACACGACGTCGCCGCCGGTGATGATCAGCTCCGCGCGGCCATTCGCTTCAATCCACGCCGGCGTGATGTAGGCGTCCGGCGATTCACGCACCGCGGGATTGGGACGCTCGACCTTCCAGAGCGTCTTGCCGCTCATCTTGTCGATCTTCAGGATGTAGGACGGATCGTCGGTCTTCATCCCGTGCAACACGGGCACGTAGAGCGCATCGCCCTTCAGCAGCGGCGTACTCGCGTAGCCCCAGTTCAACCCGAACTTGCCATAATCGGTCTGGATGTCGCGCGCCCAGATTTCCTTGCCGGCAAAGTCGAACGCCTTGATGATGCCGAGGCCCGTCATCACCCACACGTACTTGCCGTCGGTGACCGGCGAGGGCGACGACATGTTCTGCTTGCGCTCCATGTGGTTGGAGCCGATGATCGGCCGCTTCCACAGCAAGCTCTGCTTGTTGCGATCGATCGCCCACAGCTCGAGCTCACCGGTATTGGTGCCGGTGGCGACGTTCAGGAAGATCGTTTCGCCCCAGATGATCGGCGTCGAACCGCTAAAGGCCGGCAGCGGCAGCCGCCATGCGACGCCCTTGGTCTCGATGTTGGCGCACACGGTGGGCACGGTCGGCCGGCCCTCGAAGTTCTGTCCGGGCACCGGCTGACGTCGTTGACCTTGCTCGTCGTCTCCGGAGGACGATGGCCCGCTGCCCCAGGCGTCGGCGCCCGGGACGGTGGGCACGGCGCAGGTCGCGTCCCACGTGTCGGGGAGGCCCTTTTCCGTGCTCACCCCGTCGTGCGTGGGCCCACGCCAGGCCGGCCAATGTTGCGCCAACCCGGCCGTGCTGCCGCTCAGGATGAAGATCGTCACCAAGCCAATTACGTTACGCATGCCACCTCGCTCGCTCACAAATACAGGATACCCAATCCGGCCGTTTACGCGGGTGGGCGGAAGTACAGCACCATCCCGGCGCCGGCGGCCGCCAGCAGAAATCCCACGTAAAGCATTGGATTTGGCGCCACTTTCGGCGGATGGATGAGGGTCGACGCCAGCACGTTGATGAGCGGCGCGCCGCCAAACACCAGCGGCATCACGATGAACGGCGTCCCGCCGTTGCGAAATGCGTAGGTAATGCACACCGCGCCGAGGGCCCCCAGGGTGCCGGCCAGCGTGGCGGTGGCGGTCCCGGACAGCGTGAAATTACGCCACTCGCCCTGCTGGGTCAGCGCCGCGGCCGGCACGAGCACGGCAATCAGGAAATACGCCACACCCACGCAGAGCATCGCCCGCATCGGGTTGCCCAATTCCGTCTGTCCACGATGGAGTGAGGCCCCGTACAAGCCCCAGGAAAATGCGGCCCCAAAGGCCAACGCAATCCACGACATTCAACGCTCCTTTGGCTGTCTGCTACCGGCCTTGAACTCAGAATCGGACGCGCACGCCAAGCTGCACCTGGCGGGCACTGGTTACTGTATTCCGAATTCTTCCAAAGTTGCCGAGCGTCGCTTCGTTGTCCGCGGCCCCTGCAAACGCCGTGAGGTTGGGCACACCGAAGTTGGCGCGGTTGAAGACATTGAACACTTCGACGCGCAACTCGACGGCGGTGCGACTCACCGGCCGCACGGTCTTCACGAACGCGAGATCGAGCGTGCGCAGATCGGGGCCTTCGAGGTCGCCGCGGCCGACGTTGCCAAACACGCCGGCGGGCTGCAGGGTGAACGCCTCCGGACTGAACCACTGATCCGGATTGCCGGTGACCGCATTCCCGGCGCTGAACCCCGGCGCATACATCGGACGATCGCGGCCCAGGCCGGGACCGAGCGACGGCTGCCACAACGATCGCGAGCGGTTGTTCTGGACGAACACCGTCAACGGATAGCCGCTGCGATAGGTCGCGATCGCCGAGGCCTGCCACCCGGCGAGCAGCGCGCCCGAGACGCCGGTGAGGCTGCGGCCGAACGGCAGATCCCACGTCGCGTTCGCGACGAAGTTGTGACGCACGTTGAAGTCGGACGGCCCGCGGTTGTAGTCGGGAATGAACTCCGGGAACGCCGACGTGGTGCCGTTGGTGGCGTCGGAGAAGAACGTCGACGCCTGCGTCGTATCTTCTGAATCCGACCAGGTATAGGAGCCCTGAACGGACCACCCGTTCGAGAATCGGCGCCGCACATCGGCGATGAACGCGGTGTACCAGGAATCGCCGTCGGAGGTCTTCGCCTCGATGGTCGTCCACGCGGTATTTTGTCGCGGCGCGCCGGCGGGAAAGAACGGTTGTCCATCGGCGCCGATGACCGGTACCGCGGTATTGACGTCGCCGCTGCGCAGCAGGTGCAATCCGCGCGAGCCGGCATAGCCGAGGGTAATCGCCGTCTGCGCGCCGAGCTCGCGTTGCACGTTCACGTTCCAGACGTGAATCGACGGCGTCTCGAGATCCCATTGCACCGGACGAATCGACAACCCGAAGGCGCGATCGAACGGCGGATTCGGGAAGGTCGGATTCTGATAGACGACGCGCGGCGTCTCAGGCGGATTGGTCACGGTGACGATCAGGTTCTGAGAGCTGTTGGTCGCGTAATACAAACCGTAGCCGCCCCGCACGGCGGTCCGCCCGTCGCCGGTGGCGTCCCACGACACGCCCAGCCGCGGTGAGACGTTGTCGTAGTCGGCGCCTTCATAGAGCCGTCCGGTCAACGCCGTGCGATCGTCGAGATTCACCAGCGCCGAATCGCGGCCGCCGGTATCGATCGGCATGGTCATGAATTCATAGCGCAGCCCCGCCGTCAGCGTGACGCGTGAATGCACCTGGAATTCATCCTGGAGATAGCCGCCGGCCAGCCAGAATGGCCATTGGCGATCGAACTCCGCCTCCGAGGTCAGGCCGATGAAGCTCGTCGCCCGATTCTCGAGCAACGCGCGGAGGTTCGCAAACGAGTAGGTGCCGAGGC
>Ga0190265_10003616_pt1 | contig 10567 bp, 7 predicted proteins | sample Popmic124T_FD_133135 | JGI IMG/M metagenome (GOLD analysis project Ga0190265, IMG submission 133135) | Populus adjacent soil microbial communities from riparian zone of Indian Creek, Utah, USA - 124 T | ecosystem: Environmental > Terrestrial > Soil > Riparian zone | place: USA: Utah | collected...
CGCTGTGATGAACAGGCAGGTCGTACCGATTCCCCTCCGCGCACTCCACACATTCAGTCCCTGATACTCGTCGTAGAGCCGCACGCTGTGGGGCCGAATGCCGAGATAGCGCAACTCCCCCACCGTGCCGAGCTGCGTGATGGCGGCCTGGGGAATTTCGGTTCGCTGATGCAGTGTCACATCAGATGGCGGTGTGAGCACACTCGATCCGACTGCCACGAGCCCCAACGCCACCGTGACACTCACCGCGAAGATGGCCCTGCTCGGTTTTTTCTGAGGCCGAACCGTGGCGGCGTCTTCCACCGCGGCCGGCTGAGAGCTCGGGCCCACCCTCGAGTCGAGCGCGGTGATCGGCGTGGATTCGTCGTCCAGAGCGACTGCCGCTGCCGCCACGGACCCGTGCCTGCGACTGGCCAACGATTCCAGTTCGACCAACCGCGCGAGCGCGACCGGATCGTCGACGATGTCTGCGGCCGGGCCGTACGCCCGCGCGCGCAACTCCGCCAGTTCGTGGACGATGTCTAGCTGCACGGGGGCCGCCATGTCCCCAGTCTGATCCTTTCGGAACGTCGTCCGAGTCCCCGCATCCTCAGCCTGCATCATCCCCCAGCCGCCCCAAGAACACCTCGATCACATCGTCGTGAAGGACGAACCGGATGGTCGATTCGAAAGGTATCCGTCCGCCTTCCGGCGCCTCCGGCAGGACTGAATTCATGCCGACCACGTCCACAAACGTATCGATGGTCGGTGCCGTGCAGTGAAATCCGAGGAGCTCGCCACCCACGCTCACCGCCAGGCACTGACGCCCCCGGTCATCGGTCGTACTCCATAGGTCCAGAGCACCGTACTCCCCATGTGCAACGAACACGGGAGCGGTCGGGCCGAAGACCCTGAAGTCCTCCGCATCGAGGTTGGGCAGCGCCGTACCACGGGGAACCTGATCGAGCGCCTCGAATCGAGCGACAGACTGCGGCTGCTCGAGCCTCTCGAGAAGGAGAGCACCGAGAGCGAGCGCAGCGACGACCGATGCCGAGATCGCGATGACCGGCATCGCGCCGCTCGTCCGCGCGGAGCCTGGGGGTGACGTGCCGTCCACGGGGGCATGGGGAGCGACCGTTGATGTTCGGCTGTGAAGCGACCCACGGTCGGCAAGCCGCTGGCCTTCCTCGGCGAACTCGTGCTCCAGTTTTGCGAGGCGGGCTCGAGCGACCGGATCGGCGTCGATGTCAGCGTCCGGCCCGTAAGCGCGTCGTCGCAATTCGGCGAGCTCGGATCGCGGTGGTTCCCCGTCCACGAGGTCATTGTGCACCCGCGGGACCCTGATCGAAAAGGGGCCCCGGAACACGTAGTACCACGCCCGGTGCCGCAACGAAAAAGCCCCGCTCAGCGGGGCGTTTTTCGTGCTGGGGTACCTGGACTCGAACCAAGAACAACGGTACCAGAAACCGCCGTGTTGCCAATTACACCATACCCCAAGGCGTCCGGGTGAAGCCGGTGCCAAGGGTCGAGTCTACGCGACCGGCGCGGCCTCGACAAACCGAGGGCGCTCGCTCACTCGGCGCGGAAAGCACCCAGCGCCGCGAGGCGGCGGATTGATTCAGCCTTGCCCAGCAGCTCCATCGATTCGAACAGCGGCGGCGACACTCGCCGGCCGCTGACAGCAACACGCAACGGGCCGTAGGCGATGCGGGGCTTGAGCTCGAGTCCCTCGATGAGAGCTGCGGAAAGTGCCTCCTGCACCGCCGCTGCGGTGAACCCATCCTCGGGAACGAGTTCGAGAGCACCGACGGATGCCGCGAGCACTACACCCGTGTTCTCCGGGAGCCCCGCGAGAGCGTCCGCCTCGTAGAAGATGTCGTCGGTGAAGAGGAATCGCAGCAGCCCGGGCGCATCGCCGAGCAACGGCAACCGCTCCTGAATCAGCGGAGCAGCTTTCGCGAGCATCTCGGCGTCGGCGTCGCTCAGCGGAACGGTGAGAACACCGGCCGACGCGAGGTACGGGACGATGCGCTCCGCGAAATCGGCGGACTCCAGCATCCGGATGTGGTCGCCGTTGATCGATTCGGCCTTCTTCTGATCGAACCTGGCCGGGTTGGGATTGACGTCGGCGATGTCGAACGCGGCGACCATCTCGTCGAGGGAGAAGACATCACGGTCGTGCCCGATCGACCAGCCGAGCAAGGACAGGTAGTTCAGCAGCCCCTCGGGGATGAACCCCTTCTCGCGCTGCAGGAACAGATCGGCGCGCGGGTCGCGCTTTGAGAGCTTCTTGTTGCCATCGCCGAGCACGAGCGGCATGTGTCCGAAGCGCGGGACGAACGTCGTCACACCCGCGTCGATCAGCGCTCGATACAGCGCGAGCTGGCGCGCGGTGGACGGCATGAGGTCCTCGCCGCGGAGCACGTGCGTGATACCCATGAGCGCGTCGTCGACCGGATTCACGAACGTGTACAGCGGGATGCCACCGGCCCGGAAGATCACGAAGTCTGGAAACGATCCTGCCGGAAAGGTCACCTCGCCGCGGATGAGGTCGACGAACGTGAGGTCCTCGTCAGGAACTCGCAGGCGGTAGGCGGGCTCGCGGCCCTCGGCACGGAACGCTGCACGCTGCTGGTCGGTGAGCTCGCGGTCGTGATTGTCATAGCCGAGCTGCTTGGCCCGGCCTGCCGCCTCGTTGCGTGCGTCGATCTCCTCGGCGTTCGAGTAGCTCTCGTACACGGCGCCCGACTCGATGAGCTTGGCGAGAACCTCGCGGTAGATGTCGTGGCGCTGCGACTGCCGGTACGGCGCGTGCGGGCCCCCGACCTCGACACCCTCGTCCCAGTCGATCTTGAGCCAGCGCAGCGCATCGAGCAGCTGCAGATAGCTCTCCTCGCTGTCGCGTGCGGCATCGGTGTCTTCGATGCGGAAGACCATCGTGCCGCCCATGTGACGCGCGTATGCCCAGTTGAACAGAGCGGTGCGCACCAGACCTACGTGCGGAAGACCGGTGGGCGAAGGACAGAAGCGCACGCGCACGTCGGCGCCCGAGGCGGTCGTGGTGCGGGGATCGGGTGTTGACATCGCCTTCCAGCTTAGTTCGCGGATGCCGCCGCCACGGTGAGCGGGCTGCCGAGCACACGAGCCAGGGCGGCCAGGGTGGTGCGGACTGCCGGCACCCGCTCGGCGCCGTGTGCGGTGACGACGTGGATCGTGCGGGACTCGCTGGCCGGAAGCGGCGCGGTCACGATGCCCGGCAAGAGCGGGAAGGACTCCACGGCCATCCGCGGCAGCGTCGCGACTCCGATCCCCTGAGCCACGAGTCCCTCGACGGCCACGACGTTGTCGGTCTCGAAGCTGATGCGGGGGACGAACCCGGCGCGACCGCAGAGTTCGAGCAGGTGACCACGGCAGCGCGGGCACCCGGCGATCCAGTGCTCATCCGCCAGCGTGGACAGATCGACGGCACGTCCGGCCGCCGGATGACCCGACGGCAGCACCGTCAGGAGCTCGTCTGTGCCGATGGCTCGCACGGCCAGTCCACTCGCGCTCGGGCCGTGCGGGTCGTCGCGGTCACCGGGATAGCTGAAGGTCAGCGCAACGTCGGCCCGGTCTTCCCGAACGGCCTCGACCGCTTCAGGGGGCTCAGCCTCGACGTACGTGATGGTGACTCCAGGGTGGTGCTCGGCGAGGTCGCTCAGCAGCCGCGGAACCACGGTCGGCGACGCCGATGGGAATCCGACGAGGCGCACACGCCCGGCGCGCAGGCCGCGGAGTTCTGCGAGTTCTCCCGCCGCGGCATCCAGAGCTGTTGTGACCGCGGGCGCATGGCGCGCAAGCACGCGCCCTGCCTCGGTGAGCCGCACCGTGCGGCCGACCCGCTCGATCACCGGTACACCGAGCCGCCGCTCGAGCCGCTTCATCTGCTGGCTGAGCGCCGGCTGGCTGTACCCGAGTGCGGCGGCAGCGGCAGTGATCGAACCCTCATCGGCGATCGCCCTGACCACGCGAAGCGCATGGACGTCGAACTCCGGGTCGTCGAACACGTGTTCACTCATGCGCAAAGCATAACGAGAGCGCATGATTCCCATCCCACACGTGCCGTAGACGAATGGACCTCACCGACGCACGCTGGACCCATGATTCACAAGGTCACCCTCGACCCACCCGACCTCCGCGCGGCGCGTGCCGAGTTCGCGGGGGGTCGTTCGTACCTCGCCGCGTGCACCGTCGGCCTGCCGACTCACCGCACTCGTACCGCGGTGATCGACGATCTGGATGCCGCGGCCACCGGACAAGTGACCGCCCGTGAGTACACGGCGACGGTCGAGCGGACTCGCGGCCACTTCGCCCGACTTGTCGGCGTGGAGCCGACTCGCGTCGCAATCGGGTCTCAGGCATCGGTGTTCGCCGGGCTCATCGCAGGCTCCATCCCCGACGGCGCCGAGGTGCTGTGCGTCGAGGGCGACTTCTCGTCGATGGTGCTGCCGTTCGTGCACGCCGGTCGCGGCATCCGTCTGCGCACCGCCCCACTCGACGACATTGCCGACGCGATCTCGGCCGACACCTGGCTGGTCGCGTTCTCGCTGGTCCAGTCGGCCACCGGCGAAGTGGCGGATGCCTCTGCGATCCGTGCTGCGGCAGCTCGCCACGGCACGCGCACCCTGTGCGATGCAACCCAGGCCGTGGGCTGGCTGCCTGTGGACGCGCGCGACTATGACGCGGTGATCTGCCATGCGTACAAGTGGCTGTGTGCGCCCCGCGGAGTGGCGTTCCTTGCGATCAGCGAAGACTTCGCGCGCGACATCCGGCCGATCTTCGCGGGCTGGTACGCCGGAGGCGACCCGTGGGTCTCGTGTTACGGGCATGATGTGGAGCTTGCGGAGGACGCCACGCGGTTTGACGTCTCGCCCGCGTGGCAGGCCTTCGTGGGGGCCGAGCCCGCGATCGGGCTGTTCGCCTCCCTGGACGCCGCGGCGCTCTACGAGCACGCCACCGGCCTCGCCGCCGAATTCCGCGCCGGCCGCGGAATTCCCAGACCTGAGCGCGCAAGCGCGATCGTCGCATGGCGCGATACGGGTGGCTCTGATCTTGCGCGGCTCACGGATGCCGGCATCGTGGCGTCCGGCCGTGCTGGTCGCACGCGCGTCGCCTTCCACGTGTTCAACGACCCCCACGACGTCACGTCTGCGCTCATGGCGCTGGGAGCTTGACCGCCGCCGCCAGGAGAATCTGCGCGCTTCCGCCGGTCTGGAGCGACACCTGCTGCTGCGTGAGCACGACCTGCTCCGGATGGGTGGGATTCGAAGCCGGTTCGGGCTATTCTCACGACCAGGCGGCAACAGCTCAGGACATCGCCCGACACCCGCTGTCGCCTCATCATGCAGGACAACAAAGGAGTTGACACGTGACTTCCACCCCTCGACGGCTGCGTCGCACGAGCGTCGGCGCGACCGCTGCGCTCGCACTCGTGCTGCCACTGGCATTGGCAGCCGTTTATCCGGCAACAGCGGCGACTGCGCCCGACGGTCCGCCGCCGACACAGGAGCTCATCGCCGAAGGCGAGTCCTCAGTGCGCATCGCGGGCGCCGATCGCTACACGACGGCGGCTCAGATCGCCCTCGAATTCGGTACGGCCGACGTCGTGCACATCGTCTCAGGTGCGGACTTCCCCGACGCGCTCAGCGCGCAGCTTCCCCCTGCGGAAGCTTCCACCGCTGAGGTGCCGCTCGGCGGCCTCTGGCCGGCCGGCGCGATGGGCGGTGGCGCAGCACCGACGCTGTTGACCCAGCCCGATGAGTTGCCGGATGCCACAGCCACGGCGCTCGAGGCGCTTTCGCCGACGACGATCCGGATCATCGGTGGCACCGGCGCGGTATCCGCCGCCGTCGCCACCGAACTCGCCGCGTACGGCACGGTCGAGAGGATCGGCGGTGCGGACCGCTACGAGACATCGGCACTGGTGGCGGCCACATTCCCGACCGGAATCCCGCTGGTGTTCGTCGCGACGGGCGAGGACTTTCCTGACGCCCTCGCGGGCGGTGCGGCAGCCGCGCGAGGCCAGGCGCCCGTGCTGCTCACGCCCAGCACCGTCCTGCCCGACGTGACAGCCGACGCACTCACCGCACTCGCGCCTCAGGCGGTCGTCGTGCTCGGTGGAACCGGTGCAGTCAGCGCTGAGGTCTTCGACGCTATCGCTGCGATCGTGCCCGCCACCTCTCGCGTGGCCGGCGTCGACCGCTACGAGACCGCCGCGGCGATCGCGATGGCGTACGAGCGCGATAGCGCGCCCATGATCGCGACCGGCGCAGACTTCCCTGACGCTCTCGCCGGTGGAGCGCTGGCCGGCAACCTGGGTGTGCCTTTGCTGCTCACGCCGAGCGCTGCGCTGCCGACGGCCACGGCCACGGCACTCGAGCAGCTCTCCCCGCAGGGCATCACGATCCTCGGTGGTACAGGCGTTGTGTCGCTCGCCATCCAGGCAGCGGTCAATGCCAACCAGCCACGCTGGTTCGACGAGACCGTCGCCCAGCTGCTCTCGTTCAACGACTACCACGGACACCTCGAAGCCGCGACCGATGCCCGCCTCACCCCGGCGCAGGATCCGGCTCAGAACCTCGTCGGAGGCGTGGAGTATCTGTCGACGACGCTCTCGGGTCTTCGGACAACGTCCTTCGACGACCGCACCCTGACGGTGGCAGCCGGCGACCTCATCGGCGGCTCCCCGTTCCTGTCGGGTCTGTTCCAAGACGAGCCGTCGGTCGAGAGCCTCAACCATGTGGGTCTGGACATCTCGAGCGTGGGCAACCACGAGTTCGACGAGGGCACCACGGAGCTGCTGCGGATGCAGGAGGGCGGCTGCCACCCGGAGAAGGGATGCTTCTTCCCTGAAGAGCCGTATGCGGGCGCCGACTTCAACTGGCTGGCCGCCAACGTGGTCAACCGCGTCGGCGGCGAGACACTGCTGCCCGGCACGGAGGTCCGCGAGCTCGGAGGCGTGCAGGTCGGCTTCATCGGTATGACCCTGGAGGCGACGCCGACACTGGTGGCGCCGAGCGGCGTCGCGTCGGTTGAGTTCCTGGACGAGGTGGAGACCGCGAATGCGGCCGCTGCCCAGTTGCAGGAGGCCGGCGTCGAGGCGATCGTCGTGCTGCTGCACGAAGGCGGCTTCCAGCCGGGCTCGTACAACGGCTGTGACGGCATCTCCGGCCCCATCGTCGACATCGTCGAGGGCTTCGTCCCGGCGATCGACCTTGTGGTCACCGGCCACACGCATATGCCGTACATCTGCAACATCCCGGACGCGGACGGCAACAGCCGCTACGTCACCAGCGCGAACCAGTACGGTCGCGTCGTGACGGAGACGAGCCTCGTGGTGAGTCGGACGACCGGCGATGTCGTGCGAGACCGGGTGACGTCCGATAACAATCTCGTGCTGCGCAGCAGGGCTGACGCCGGGGCGACCGCGATCATCGACAAGTGGTCCGCGCTCTCCGATGTGGTCGGGGGCGCAGTCGTGGGAACCGTGCTCGAGGACATCACCGGCGACTCCAGCGGTGACCGGGGAATCGAGACGCCGATGGGCAACCTGGTGGCCGACGCGATCCTCGCCGGCACCTCCGCAGTGGAGGACGGAGGGGCTCAGCTCGCGCTGATGAACGTCGGCGGCATTCGCGGCAGCCTCATCTTCGACAGCCAGTCGCATGCCGAAGCGCCGGGCGAGGTCACCTACGCCGAAGCGTTCGCGGTGGCCCCGTTCGGCAACATCCTGGTGACCCTGGACCTCACCGGCCAGCAGGTGAAGGATGTGCTCGAACAGCAGTACATCCCGACCCGCGGCCGGCAATTCCTGCACCTCGCAGGGTCCGAGGGGCTCACCTACACGTGGGACAAGGGCGCTGAACAGGGCAACCAGATCAGCAACCTGGCTCTGAACGGAGTGCCGATCGATCCGGCAGCCACGTACCGCGTGGGCACGCTCAACTTCCTCGCGGAAGGCGGCGACCAGTTCACGGTCTTCCTCGAGGGGCAGAACCTCGTGGGCGGGCCGGAGGATCTGGCGAACCTCGTGGCGTACCTCGAGGCGAACCCGGGCCTGACCCCTCCGGCGACCGATCGGGTGACCGAGGTCCCCGTGCCGTAACCACAGTGCGTTGAGTCAGCGGGGTCGGATCCGTCATCGGATCCGACCCCGCTGTCGCGTGGAGAGGGCCCGGTCACTGCTGAGCGCCCACGCCGTCCGCGTCGCCCTCGGTTTCGGCCTTGGCCTCGGAACCAGACGCACGACCGAGGAATGCCAGCGCGATCACCGCGACGACCGCCACGCCGACCAGCAGCGCCAGACCGCCGTAGCCGATCCATCCCAGGATCACCCCGGCGAGGATCGCGCCCACGGCCCCCACCATGCTCATCGTGAAATCGCTCAGGCCCTGGCGGCGGGTACGTCGTGCCTCTGCGGATGCCTCGGTCAGCAGGGTCGAACCCGCGACGGTCGTGGCGCTCCAGCCCAGGCCGAGTATGGTGAGCCCGATTGTGACCGCCAGCGTCGAGTCCTGACCGAAAGACACTGTCACGAGGGCGGCAGCGATCAGCACCTGACCGATGAGGATCGTCGGGATACGGCCGAGCCGGTCGGCGAGGATGCCGAACACCGGCGAAAGTGCGTACATGCCCGCGATGTGCAGGCTGAGGGTGACCCCGATGATCGTCAGGGTCGCTCCGTGGTGCAGGAGATGAACCGGCGTCATCGCCATGACGGCGACCATGACGCCGTGGGCGGATGCGACGGCGAAGATCGCGTATCTTGCGATGCGGGGCTGATCAGGCTTCGCGATCAGCTGCCTTGTCGCGCCGGTGGATGCCTCGGCTACGACACGCTGAGCGGTCAGGAGCGGATCGGGTCGAAGCGCCACGAGGTAGAGCAGGATCCCGAGGAACTGTCCGACGATCGTGAAGAGGTATGGACCGGTGAGCGGTGGCATCCCGATCGCCTCGCCCAGGATCTCACCGGGACCGGTCAGGTTCGGACCGAGCACGGCCCCGATCGTGGTCGCCCACACGACGATGGACAGATCGCGCCCGCGCGAGGCATCCGTCGCCAGGTCGGCCGCGGCGAAGCGCGACTGCAGGTTCGCCGCCTGTCCCCCACCGATCAGGAGGAACGCGAGCAGCAGAAGCGGGAAGGATCGCGAGCCGGTCGCGATCACGACGAGCACCACGCCGACCAGAGCCGCGATCATGCCCGTCGCGAGCGACACGCGACGACCCCTCCGGCGTGCCAGGGCCGCGAGCGGGATCGCGATGAGAGCGGTGCCGAACGTGACGGCCGCGGCAGCGAGTCCCGAGAACGTCTCGTCACCGGAGATCTCGGCGGCCAGCACCGCACCGAGCGAGATCGTCGCTCCGAACGCGATGCCTCCGAGCACCTGGGCGGCCGACAGCACCCCGACCGTGCGGCGCTGCACGCGCGCGACGTCTGTCAGAGTCAGCGCGACACCCGCGGACGCCGTTCCGTCGGTCATACGCGACTCACGCGTCGCGCGCGCCGTTGCGGAGCGTGCCCAGACCCGAGATCTCGACCTCGATCGTGTCGCCGGCGACGAATGGGCCGACACCGGACGGGGTGCCGGTGAGGATGACATCGCCGGGGAGCAGCGTGAACGCCGCCGACGCATACGCGACGATGTCGGCGACGGAGTGGATCATGTCGGTGAGCGGTGCGCGCTGCGCGACAGTGCCGTTCAGGCGCGTCTCCAGGGTCGCCTTCGAGACCTCGAAATCGGTCTCGATCGCGGGCCCGAGCGGGCAGAACGTGTCGAACCCCTTGGCACGCGCCCACTGACCGTCGGTCTTCTGCAGGTCGCGGGCGGTGATGTCGTTCGCGATCGTATAGCCGAAGATGACCTCCGACGCGCGCTCGACCGACACGTTCTTCGCGATCGAGCCGATCACCACGGCAAGCTCGCCCTCGAACGAGGTGAACTGCGACTGCGGGGGACGCACGATCGTGTCACCAGGACCGATCACCGAAGTATTGGGTTTGAGGAACAGCAGCGGCTCCGCCGGCACCTCGTTGCCGAGCTCCTCGGCATGCGCACGGTAGTTGCGCCCGACGCAGACCACCTTCGACCGCGGGATCACCGGGGCCAGCAACGCGACATCGCCGAGCGGCACGCGCTCGCCCGTTGTGTCGAAGCCAGCGAACATCGGGTCGCCCGCGAGCACCACCAACTCGGTGTCGTCGACGATGCCGTAGCGGATGGCGTCCTGGTGGCTGAAGCGTGCGATTCTCACCCGCACAGCCTACTCAGGTGGCGCGCCCGTAGCCGCGAGGAAGCGGCGCGGTCAGGCGTCCAGGCGCAGCAGCCAGCCGTGCTTGTCTTCGGCGCGTCCGTATTGGATGTCGGTCAATTCCTGCCGAAGCTCGAGCGCGAGCGTGCCGATGGGCTGCTCGTCGATGAAGTCCTTGCCCTTGAGCACGCCGATCGGGGTGACGACGGCGGCGGTGCCGCAGGCGAACACCTCGACGATGTCGCCGGATGCCACACCTTGCCGCCATTCGGCGAGCGAGACTGCCCGACCCTCGACC
>Ga0190265_10003617_pt1 | contig 10566 bp, 8 predicted proteins | sample Popmic124T_FD_133135 | JGI IMG/M metagenome (GOLD analysis project Ga0190265, IMG submission 133135) | Populus adjacent soil microbial communities from riparian zone of Indian Creek, Utah, USA - 124 T | ecosystem: Environmental > Terrestrial > Soil > Riparian zone | place: USA: Utah | collected...
GCGCGAGGCGACTTACGTCTCGCTCTACGACGGAACCGTCGAGGGCCTCGACTACCCGAGCATCGGCGCAAGCTCCGTCCAGTTCCACCCGGAAGCGGGCCCAGGGCCGCACGACGCCTGGGGGATCCTCGATCGCTTCGTCGAGGAGGTGAGCTATGCCCAAGCGGCTTGACCTCGAGTCCATCTGCCTGATCGGCTCCGGGCCGATCGTGATCGGGCAGGCCTGCGAGTTCGACTACTCGGGCTGCCAGGCGCTGAAGGTGCTGCGCGAGGACGGGTTCCGGACGATCGTCGTCAACTCGAACCCGGCGACGATCATGACCGACCCCGGGTTCGCCGACCGGACGTACATCGAGCCGCTGGACTTCGAAGGCGTCGCCGACGTCCTGCGCCGCGAGCGCCCCGACGCGCTGCTGCCGACGATGGGTGGCCAGACGGCGCTGAACCTGGCCGTCGAGCTGGCCGAGTCGGGCACGCTGGCCGACCTCGGCGTCGAGCTGATCGGCGCGCCGATCGACGTCATCCGCCGGGCCGAGGATCGAGAGCGCTTCCGCGAGACCGTGCAGCTCGCCGGACTGCGCGTGCCCGAGTCGACCATCGTCACGGCGCCCTCCGAGCTCCCGGGCTCGCTGACGTTCCCGGTCATCCTCCGCCCGGCCTTCACCCTCGGCGGCCATGGTGGCGGCACCGCGCGCTCGCCTGCGGAGCTCGAAACGCTGCTCGACCGGGCGCTCCGGGAGAGCCCGGTCGGCCAGGTGCTCGTGGAGGAGTCGCTGCTCGGCTGGGACGAGTTCGAGCTCGAGGTGATGCGAGACCGCAACGACAACGCAGTCATCGTCTGCTCGATCGAGAACCTCGACCCGATGGGGGTGCACACGGGCGACTCCGTCACCGTCGCGCCGCAGATGACTCTCTCGGACGAGGCCTACCAGGAGCTGCGCGACGCGGCTCTCGCCGTCGTGCGCGCCGTCGGTGTCGAGACAGGCGGCGCGAACATCCAGTTCGCACGCGAGCGCGGGACCGGCGAGCTGCGCGTGATCGAAATGAACCCACGCGTGTCGCGCTCCTCGGCGCTCGCCTCGAAGGCGACCGGGTATCCGATCGCCAAGGTCGCGGCGAAGCTCGCGGTGGGCTACACGCTGGACGAGATCCCGAACGACCTCACCGGGACCACTCCTGCCAGCTTCGAGCCGACGCTCGACTATGTGGTCGTCAAGTTCCCGCGCTTCGCATTCGAGAAGTTCCCCGGCGCGGACCCGACGCTGGGGACGCAGATGAAGTCCGTCGGCGAGGCAATGGGCATCGGCCGCACGTTCGCGGAGGCCTTCATGAAGGCCATGCGCTCGCGCGAGCTCGATGCGGGAACGGCGACACCGTGGCCTGATCTTGACTCGATCCCGGACGGGGTGCACCCCTGGTTCAGGGCCGAGCTGGACCGCGTCACCGCCGCGCTGACGCGGATCGAGAGCGTCCACGACCTCGTCGCCGACGACTGGTTGGCTCTCAAGCGCCTGGGGATCTCCGACGCGAATATCGCGGAGCGCTGTGGCGTGACCCAGGACGTCATCCGCGGGCGGCGGCGGGCGTGGGGCGTGCAGCCCGTCTACCGCCGGGTCGACTCCTGCGCGGGCGAGGTGGAAGCGGCTTCGAACTACTTCTACTCGACCTGGGGCGAAGCTGAGGAGGCGCCTCCCAGGGGCGCCAAGCCGCGCGTCGTGATCCTCGGCTCCGGCCCGAACCGCATCGGACAGGGGATCGAGTTCGACTACTGCTGTGTCCACGCGGCGCAATCGTTCCGCGCGCTCGGCTACGAGGCCGTGATGGTCAACTGCAACCCGGAGACGGTCTCGACTGACTACGACACGTCCGACCGGCTCTACTTCGAGCCGCTGGGGGTCGAGGAGGTGCTCGCTATCTGCGAGCGGGAGCTCCCCGACGGCGTCGTCATCCAGTTCGGGGGCCAGACACCGCTCAAGCTGGCTCGTGCTCTCGAAGACGCGGGCTTTCCCATTCTCGGGACGCCGTTCGAGGCGGTCGACCTAGCCGAGGACCGTGAGCGCTTCGGCGCCCTCTGCGACGAGCTCGACATCGCCGTGCCCCCGTGGGCGATGGCCCAGGGAGTCGAGCAAGCAACGTACGTCGCGGAGGCGATCGGCTACCCGGTCCTGATCCGCCCCTCGTACGTGCTGGGCGGCCGCAACATGCAGGTCTGTTACGAGCCGGACGCTGTGGCGCAGGCAGCTGCGAGAGGGGAGCGCGTGCTCGTTGACCGCTTCCTCGAAGGTGCGGTCGAGATCGACGTCGACGCCCTGTGCGACGGCACGGAGACATACGTCGCGGCCGTCATGCAGCACATCGAGGAGGCCGGCGTGCATTCGGGCGACTCGTCCTGTGTCCTGCCGGCACCGTCCCTCGACACGGCTGCCGCGAAGGCGATCGAGGAGACGGTGGCCCGGCTTGCCCCGGCGCTCGGGGTCGTCGGCCTCGTCAACGTCCAGCTCGCGCTGGCCGAGGGCGAGCTCTACGTCCTGGAGGCGAACCCGCGCGCCTCGCGCACGGTGCCGTTCGCCAGCAAGGCGATCGGCGTCAACCTCGTCGAAGCGGCCTGCAAGCTCGCCGCGGGCACGTCGCTGGCCGAACTGGACCTGCCCCGAGGTCAGACCCCGGAACAATTCTGTGTCAAAGCTGCGGTGTTGCCGTTCGCGCGCTTCCCCGGGGCCGACCCTGTGCTCGGGCCCGAGATGCGCTCGACGGGCGAGGTCATGGCGAGCGCGGCCGACCTACCGACCGCCCTGGCCAAGGCCGAGCGTGCGGCGGGGCGGCCGCTGCCCAGCGAAGGGACAGCGTTCCTCTCCGTTCGCGACGCCGACAAGCCGGCGGTGATCGAGATCGCTCGTTCCTTGTCGCGCCTCGGCTTCCGACTCGTCGCCACGGTGGGGACCGCGCACACCTTGGCGGCGGCGGGCATCGGCGTCGAGCACGTCCGCAAGGTGACCGAGGAAGGGGAGGGGGCGACCGTGGTCGACCTCGTCCGCCGCGGACATTGCACCCTCGTCGTGAACACGCCCTTCGGCGGCTCGGGCGCCCGCTCGGACGGCTACCTGATCCGCGAGGCGGCGCTCACCGCGCGCGTGCCGTGCATCACTACCATCGCCGGGGCCAGGGCAGCGGTGCGGGCCATCGCGGAGGCCCAGGGCGACCTGGCCGTATCGCTTCAGGAACGCATCAGTGCGCAGTCGCGCTCGGCTTAGGGTCCTCGCCAGTGAGGGGGTCGGTCCCTACACTCTGCTCCGCCTCGAGCGTGGGAGCCTCGAACCCGGCGTGCCAGGGCAGTTCTTCATGCTCGAGGCCCCGGGACGGCTCTTGCCCCGGCCGATGAGCCTCTGCCTGGCCCCGGCCGGAGAGCTCGGCTTCCTGCTCGAAGGGATCGGGCCGGGCACACACGCGCTCTGCGAGGTCGAAGCCGGCGATCACCTCCACGTCTTCGGCCCGCTCGGGAACGGGTACCGCCTCGACGTCGAGCGGCCGCTCCTGGTCGGCGGCGGCATCGGAATCGCGCCGCTCCCGTACCTAGCCGAGGCGCTGGGCGACCCGCCCGTGCTCCTGGGCTTCCGCAGCGAGCGGCACGCCGAAGCCGCGGTCCTGCTGCCGAACGCCGGCGTCGTCGTCGAGCCGACGTACGTCACCGAGCCGCTGGCCGAGCTGGTCGCGGGCCACGACGTTCTCGCTTGCGGTCCGGAGCCGATGCTCGAGGCCGTTCGAGCTCTGGCGCCGGCTGCCCAGCTGGCCTGGGAGGCGCCGATGGCGTGCGGCTACGGCGCTTGTTACGGGTGCTCTGTGGAGATCGACGGCGTCCTGAAGCGTCTTTGCGTCGAAGGCCCAGTTCTGGAGGCGGCGTGATCCTCAACGCCTCCGGCTGCCTCGACGCCTTCGAGGCGCCCGAGGTCGCGCGCTCGCTCGACGTGTTCGTGACCAAGACGGTGACGCCGCAGCCGCGTCAGGGGAACCGACCCGTGCGCCTCGCCGAGACCGAGCACGGGATGCTGAACTCGATCGGGCTCGAGAACCCGGGGATCGAAGCGCTCCTGGCCGAGAAGCTTCCGCAACTGGCCGAGCTGGGCGTGCCCGTCTGGGTCTCGGTCGGAGGGTTTGCCGCGACCGACTACGCGGAGCTCTGCGCCACTCTCGACCAGCGTGACGAGGTGGCGACGATCGAGCTGAACCTCTCATGCCCGAACGTCGACGAAGCCCCCGAGAGCGCAGCCGAGATCGTTGCCGCCGCCCGAGTCGAGACGCAGAAGCCGCTCTACGCGAAGCTCTCTCCGGCGGCAACAGACGTGGCCGAGGTCGCGCTGGCGGTGCAAGCCGCGGGCGCCGACGGGCTCTCGCTCGTGAACACGATGCGAGGCCTCGCGCTCGACGCGCAGAGCCTCGAGCCGACGCTCGGGACCGAGACCGGCGGCTACTCCGGCCCCGCCCTGAAGCCGATCGCGCTCGCGGCGATCTTCCGCTGCTACCGCGCGACCGGCATGCCGATCGTCGGCATGGGGGGGATCTCCACGGGCCGTGACGCTCTCGAGTTCTTCGCCGCAGGAGCGAGCGGAGTTGCGTTGGGAACGGTTCTCTTTGTCGACCCCGATGCTCCGGCTCGGGTTCGAGCGGAGCTCGCGGCCGAGCTCTCGGCTCAGGGACTAGCGCAAGCGGAGGACGCGCGCGGCATTGCGCACCGCGAGACCGGTGCGCTGTTGCCTGATCAGAAAAAACCGGGATTAGCGCCCAAAACAGAACCATTGCAAGGCCCTCTCAGGGTGACTAGTATCTCGCGCCGTGGCGGCAACGAAGACTCAGGCGCAGGCGCCCGCGCGATCCCGAGACCAACGGATGGAAGCTCTGAAGAGAGCGAACGACATCCGCGTCAAGCGGGCGCAGCTGAAGAAGGACCTGAAAACGGGTCGCGCCAAGATCGAAAAGATCCTGACCAATCCCCCCGAGTACGTCGCGACCGCGAAGGTCTTCGACATGCTGATGGCGGTCCCCAAGTTCGGGCGGGTTAAGGCGGCGCGATTCCTGAACCAGGCCAGGATCAGCCAGTCGAAGACGGTCGGAGGGCTCTCGGACCGCCAGCGCTCTGAGCTCATTGGGCTCTTCAACCGCTAGGGACACGCGGGTTCCAGTCTTCGTCATCACCGGCACCTCTGGCGCCGGAAAGGGGACACTGGAAGGGGCATTGCTCAATCGTCTGCCCGAGCTCGAGCTCGCGGTTTCGGCCACGACGCGCGAGCGGCGGCCGGGCGAGGTCGACGGGCGCGAATATCACTTCATCTCGGACGCGGAGTTCGACGCGCGCCTCGACTCGGAGGAGTTCCTGGAATGGGTCGAGTTCCCATGGGGACAGCGTTCGGGCACGCTCCGTTCGGAGATCGACCGCATCTCGGAGTCGGGACGGGTCCCGCTGCTCGACCTCGAGCCCGACGGCGCGATCAGGGTCAAGAGACGGGTGCCGAACAGCGTCACGATCTTCGTCTCCGCGCCGACGTTCGCGGAGAACGAGCGCCGGCTGCGGGCGCGTGCGACCGAGAGCGAAGGCGAGATCGACGAACGCCTCGACCTGGCGAGGAAGCAGCTCGAGCAGGCGGACGACTTCGACTACGAGGTCGTCAACGACGATCTGGAGCGAGCCGTGGAAGAGATTTCGGCCATCGTTCTCGGCCGGCTCGCCGACGCAGGTACCATGTCCGGGCCGTGATTTCCCCACGCATCGACCAGCTCCTCGAAAACGTGAACGAGCGCTACGCGCTCGTGATCGTCGCTGCGAAGCGTGCCCGGCAGATCAACAACTACCACCACCAGCTGGGCGAAGGGACTTTCGACGAGAACCCACCGCCGCTCGTCGAATCGCGGTCGAAGAACTATTTGACGATGGCCCTCGAGGAAATCGCCGAGGGCAAGATCAAGTACAAGTACAAGTAAGAACGCGGGCGCTCGATGGCTCGCGTCCTCCTCGGCGTGACGGGCGGAATTGCCGCCTACAAGGCCTGTGAGCTCGCAAGACGCCTGCTGGGCGCCGGGCACGAGGTCTTTCCCCTGGTGACGCGTGGCGCCGAACGCTTCGTCACGAAGGAGACGTTCGCCGCGTTGACGCACAACTCGGTGGACGACGACCCGTACCCGCACCTCACGCAGGCGGATCTGCTCGTGATCGCCCCCCTCACTGCGAACACGCTGGCCAAGCTCGCCTATGGGCTGGCCGACGACGTGCTCACCGAGGCAGCGCTCGCGCACGTCGGCCCTGTTCTAATCGCACCAGCCATGAACACCCGCATGTGGGAGCACCCGGCCACGCAGGCGAACGTCGAGACCCTTCGGGCCCGTGGCGTCGAGATCGTCGGGCCTGCGGCGGGCGCGCTGGCCGAGGGCGAGACCGGCATGGGGCGGATGTCGGAGCCGGAAGAGATCTTCGCTCTCTGCGAGGAGCTCCTCGCCGGCCGGGAGGGATCGCTCGACGGCAGGCGTGTTCTCGTCACGGCTGGCGGGACGCGCGAGCCGCTCGACAGCGTCCGCTTCATCGGCAACCGCTCCTCCGGGCGCATGGGCGTAGCGCTTGCCGCGGAGGCCCGCCGGCGTGGAGCCGAGGTCACGCTCGTGGCGTCGAATCTCACAGTGGCCGCTCCTCGAGGCGTAGAAGTCGTCCAAGCGCCCTCTGCCGCCGACGTCGAGCGCGAGGTCGGAGCCCGGGCCGAGAGCGCCGACGTCGTCCTGATGGCGGCCGCGGTCTCCGACTACCGGCCTGCTGAGGCGCTCGAGAGCAAGCGCCCGAAGGACGAGCGCCCGTGGCCGATCGATCTCGAGCCGACAGCTGACGTCATCGCAGGGCTCGCCGGTCTGCGCTCGAATGGGCAGATCCTCGTCGCCTTCGGGGCCGGCGACGGCGAGGCCGGGCTCGAGCGCAAGCGCCGGATGCTCACCGACAAAGGCGTCGACCTCGTCGTCTACAACGATGTGTCCCGCGACGACATCGGATTCGACTCCCCCGACAACGAAGTCGTGATCGTGGGCCGAAACGGCGAGCGACGGGTCGGAAAGGCTCCGAAGTCACGTGTTGCCGCCGAGATCCTCGACGAGGTGGAGGCGCTCGTCGTTGGCTGACCGCCCGCGCACCGAGGTCAGTCAGGCCTCGGGTGAGGTGATCCGCCGCGTGGCCGAGAACCTTGGCCGCGTCGTCCACGCCCCGGCCGAGACCCTTCGCCTCTGCGTGCTCTGCCTCGTCAGCGAGGGGCATCTGATCATCGAGGACTTCCCGGGAGTGGGGAAGACGATGCTCGCCAAGGCGATCGCGCGCTCCATCGACTGCTCGTTCTCGCGCGTGCAGTTCACCCCGGACCTGCTCCCGTCCGACGTCACCGGCGTCAACGTCTTCAACCAGCGCTCGAACGAGTTCGAGTTCCGCCCCGGGCCGGTCTTTGCCAACCTCGTGCTTGGCGACGAGATCAACCGCGCGCCTCCGAAGACCCAGGCCGCGCTCCTCGAGTGCATGCAAGAGAACCAGGTAACGATCGACGGCGTCAGCTACGCGCTCGGGCGGCCCTTCATGGTCATCGCCACGCAGAACCCGATCGAGTACGAGGGCACATACCCGCTGCCGGAGGCGCAGCTCGACCGTTTCACGATGCGCGTCTCGATCGGCTACCCCGCTCCGGCGGAGGAAGCCCGCATGCTGGCCGAGCAGACGAGCCGGCCGCCGCTCGAGGATCTCGAGCCGGTCACCGACGCGACGGGGATCACCCGCGTGATCGACGAGGCGATGTCCGTCTACGTCGAGGACAGCATTCACCGCTACGTCGTCGACCTGGTCGGTCAAACGCGCGCGGACGCGCGTCTCTATCTCGGGGCGAGCCCGCGTGCTGGAATCGCGCTGCTCCGCGTCGCAAAAGCCGCAGCGCTCGCGGAGGGGCGGGACTACGTGCTGCCGGACGACGTCAAGGTTCTGGCGGTCCCTGTGCTCTCGCATCGGTTGATCCTCGGTCCCGAAGCGCGAGCGGGCGGCACGCCGTCCGAAGCGCTCGTCCGAGAAGCCGTCGAGCGCACCGCCGTACCGACGTGACCGACCGGGGCCAGGCAGTCGCCGTGCTCGCCGCGGCCACCTACCTCGCGGCCTGGGCATTCGGCACGCGCGCCCTCTACCCGGCGGCCCTCGGGCTCGCGCTCGTCGTCGGCCTGGGCTGGGCATGGGTTTTCGTCCTCCGGCGTCCGATCACGCTGCGACGGGGCCTCGGCACCGCCGATCACCTCGAGGGAGACGACGTGCCGGTTTTGCTGGAGGCGACCGTTCGACCGCCGGCCCCCAGGTCGCTCGACGCCGTGGACGTGGTCGACCGGCTCGGCGAGCAGCGCGTCCGGCTCGGCCGCCACGGAGGAGCATTGCTCGGGCAGTACGTGCTTCCGAAGGTCGCTCGGGGCCGCTACCGGTTCGAGGGGGCGCACACGGTCTTCGAGGATCCCTTCGGGCTCTTCCTCGCCGAGTCCGAGGCCAGCGGCGAGGCGACGCTGCTCGTCTACCCCCGCCTGGTGGAGGTCGACCGGCTCTTTTCGGAGGCGGGCGGTGCCGCGCAGGAGGGCGGCCGGCTGCTCATGCGCCGAACGAGCGGCTTCGACCTGCACAGCGTGCGCGACTACCAGGAGGGCGAGTCGCTGCGGAAGGTCCACTGGAAGACGACGGCGCGGCGAGGCCGCCTGATGGTCAAGGAGCTCGAGGACACCCCGCACGACGAAGTGGCCGTGCTGCTCGACGCTGATGCCCGCACCGCCGTGGCGGACAACTTCGACGTCCAGGTGCGGGCCGCGGGCTCGATCCTGCGCGTCCACGCGCTGCGTGGTCGGCGCGCGCTGCTCGCGGTGACGACGAGCCCTCCCGAATACAGGCGTGTTACGTCCTTCGACGGCGAGTGGGAGCTTGCCCGCGAGCTCCTGGCGTCGGTCGAGCCGACCGGAACGGAACGGGTGGAGGCGTTCCTCGCGCGCGACTCTTCCCCTGCGGCGCAGGCGGTCGAGCTCGTCGTCGTGACGGCGGCGCTGTCGGCTCGGCTGGCAGACGCGCTCGTGGAGCGAACGCTTGCGTACCGGCCCGCCTCACTCGTGCTGGTGCATGCCGGCAGCGAGCCGGTGCGCGACCCGCTCCTGCTCCGCCTCAGCGTGACTGGCGTCCCGCTCACCGTGCTCCAGCCTGGAGACGACCTGCAGGCGAAACTCTCGGCTCTGCCGCAGAGGGTGGCTGCGCATGGCTAGGACGGCATTGCTGGCCGGAGCTCTGGCCGCGATCGTCGCGTCGAGCTGGGCCAGGCTCGAGCAGCCGCGGCCCGGGCTGGGCGAGCTCGTGCTCGTGGCGGCCCTGGCCGTTGCGCCCGCTCTCGTCCGCGGTCGCATTCGAATCGTGGCGGCGGCGATCGCGACTCTGGTCGCCGGGTCGATCGCACTCGACGTGCCGTTGCGTTCGGTGTCGCCCTTCGACGATCGCGACATCGTGGCCTCCCTTGCGTCTCGCACCTGGGAGGGCTTTCTCAGCTTCTACGACGTAACCGTGCCGTTCGAGGGCATTGCGCAGCCGCTCATGCACGGCGCGGTCCTGATGGCCGTCTTCGTGTTTTCGCTGGCCGGCGCCCTGGCTGTCGCCGCTCGAAAGCCGCCCCTGGCCCTCGCGGTCCTCCTGCTCGGGGCAGGGTGGCCCGCGACGATGCTTCCCGGCGACAACGAGCTCGCGCGAGGCCTGTTGATCCTCGCAGCCGGCCTGGTGCTGCTCGCCGCGGTGCGCCCCGGGCCACTGAAGCTGGGCTCCCAGCTCCTCGCCGGAGGCGCAGTGGTCGTGCTGGCGCTCACGCTCTCGGCGTCCGGTGCCGTTGCGAAGGGCCAGTTCGTCGACTGGCAGAGCTGGGACTTCTACAACAAGCCCGATGCGCCGGTGGGCGTGTCCTACGTCTGGCGCGCCGACTACGACGGGGTCAAGTTCCCGAACAAGCGAACTCGCGTCCTCCAGGTTCGCGGCTCGTCGAGGGCGAGCTACTGGCGCGCCACCACCCTCGACTCCTTTTTCGACGACCACTGGGACGAGGATCTGACGGCCGCCTTCCCGCCGCAGGAGGGCACGCGCGCCGAGTTCTCGACCGAGGAGTTCGCGCTCATGCCCTCCGACGCGGGCGACCCCGGAAGGTGGACGCGCGCCGATGTGACCGTGGAAGCTCTCCGCGACCGACACCTCGTCGGCCCGAGCGTGCCTATCGCGTACGACACGGGCCGGCTCCCGACGGTCGACTATGCCTCGGGCGCTGTCGCGATCACGCCGCGACCCGTGGCCAGGGGCGACGAGTACACCGCCTGGGGGTACGCGCCCCGGCCGAAGCCCAGTGCACTGGCCAAATCTCCGGCCGTCTACCCGGAGCTCATTTCCGATGCGGGTTACTACCGGACCGTGGAGCGGGGGATTCTGACTCCGCTCTTCGGCGATCCCGGCCGGGAGCAGTGGGCGACGGAGACCTTCGCCTTCGATCGGAGCCTCAGGGCCTATGAGCCGCTCTA